>Ga0302229_10001069_pt1 | contig 21149 bp, 17 predicted proteins | sample II_Palsa_N1_3_FD_193518 | JGI IMG/M metagenome (GOLD analysis project Ga0302229, IMG submission 193518) | Peat permafrost microbial communities from Stordalen Mire near Abisko, Sweden - II_Palsa_N1_3 | ecosystem: Environmental > Terrestrial > Soil > Palsa > Peat permafrost | place: Sweden... | reverse complement strand
CTCGACGAGCCTGCTAGCGGGGCTGCGCCGGGCCAGCTCGCCTGCCTGATGGCCGGTGAGCTGGTCGTCGGCTGGGGTACGATCGCCCAGCGACCATGGCGATGAGCTCGGACGAGATCAGGCGGACGTTCACCACCTTCTTCGAGGAGCGAGATCACTTGCGCCTCCCGGGCGCATCGCTGATCCCGGCTGATTTCGACCGCTCGGCGCTGTTCACGATCGCCGGCATGCACCCGCTCAAGCCCTACTTCTCAGGGGTCGAGAAGCCGCCGCACCAGCGGCTGACGACCTGCCAGCCGACGTTCCGCACGCCCGATATCGAGATCATCGGGACGACCACCCGGCACCTCACGTTCTTCGAGATGCTGGGGAACTTCTCCTTGGGCGATTACTTCAAAGCGGAGGCGGTCAGGTTCGCCCTCGAGCTGTCGCTCGACGGCTTCGGCCTCCCGCGCGAGGACATCTGGGTGACGGTCTTCGGTGGCGACGAGCAGCTCGGGCTCGGCCCGGACGAGGAGGCGATCGACGCATGGCTGGCGGTCGGGGTCCCGCGTGAGCGGATCGTCGAGTGCCCGCGCTCGGAGAACTTCTGGCAGGTCGGGCCGCTCGGGCCGTGCGGACCGTGCTCGGAGCTGTACCTGGACCGCGGCCTCGAGTTCGGCCGGCCAGACGACCTGCCCGGCGGCGACAACGAGCGCTTCCTCGAGTACTGGAACCTGGTGTTCATGCAGTTCGACCAGAACCCGGAGAACACGCTGACGCCGCTGCCCGCCAAGAACATCGACACGGGCCTCGGGCTGAACCGGATGGCGGCGATCCTGCAGGGCAAGGAGACCGTGTTCGAGACCGACCAGTTCGCGCCGCTGATCGAGCTCGGCGCGGAGCTCTCCGGGCAGCGGTACGGATCCTCGTCGCCCACCGACCGGGCGCTGCGGGTGCTGGCCGACCACTCGCGCGCGATGACCTTCCTGATCGCCGACGGAGTCGTACCGTCCAACGAGGACCGCGGCTACGTCCTGCGGCGGATCATGCGGCGCGCGATCCTGCAAGGGCGGCGCAAGCTCGGGCTCGACCCGGGCTTCCTGCTGCGCTATCAGGCGCTCGTGACCGAGCTGATGGGCGCCGAGTACCCGCAGCTCAACGAGCAGCGCGACTCGGTGGCGAAGTGGCTGGCCGCCGAGGAGGAGGGCTTCGGGCGCACGCTGGAGCAGGGGAGCCGCCTGCTGGACGAGCTGATCGCCCGCGCCATCGAGACCGGTGCCGAGGGGATCAGCGCCGAGGATGCCTTCCGGCTGCACGACACCCACGGGTTCCCATTCGACCTGACGGTCGAGCTCGTCACCGAGCACGGGCTGGGGGTCGACGAGGAGGGGTTCGAGGCGTTGATGGAGGACCAGCGGACGCAGTCACGGCAGGGCGCCGGGCGTGCCGGTACCGGTGGGCCGCTGCGCGAGCGGGCGCTCGCGCTCGCCGACGGGGCCGGGTTCAGGACCGAGTTCCGCGGCTACGAGGCGGTCGAGCTCGAGACGACCGTCGGGGCCCTCGCCGGGGCCCCCGCCGCCGAGAACGGCGGGGCGGCGCCCGGCCGACTGCTCGTCAAGCTCGTCGAGTCGCCGTTCTACGCGACCGGCGGCGGGCAGATCCACGATTCGGGCTTGATCGAGTGCGCCGGCGGCGACTGCCGCGCGCGCGTCGACGACGTGCTCAGGCTGGGCGACGACCAGGTGCTGGCGCTCGTGCCCGAGAACGGGGAGCTGCGGGTCGGTGAGCGCGTGCGGGCGCTGGTCGACTGGCGGGCGCGTCACGCGACCGAGTGCAACCACACCGCCACGCACCTGCTGCACGCGGCGCTGCGGGCGCGTCTCGGCGCGCACGTGCGCCAGGCCGGCTCATACGTCGGACCCGACAAGCTCCGGTTCGACTTCACCCATGGGTCGGCGCTGTCGCACGAAGAGGTCCGGTTCGTCGAGGACCAGGTGAACGCGTGGATCATCGAGGCCCACCCGGTGCGGGCGCTGACGACGACGCTTCAGCAGGCGCGCGAGCTGGGAGCAATGGCGCTGTTCGGAGAGAAGTACGGCGAGGTGGTGCGGATGGTCGAGGTCGGCGACGGGTCGTTCTCGCGCGAGCTGTGCGGCGGCACGCACGTCCGCTCGACCGCCGAGATCGGGCTGTTCTCGATCTCGAGCGAGACCTCCAGCGCGGCCAACGTGCGGCGGATCGAGGCGCTCACGGGGCCGGCTGCGATCGAGCTGGCGCGCTCGCACGATCGTCTGCTGCGCGCGGCGGCGGTGGCCGCACGGGTCACGCCCGAGGGGGTGCCCGAGGTCGTCGGCGAGCTGCGCGCGCGGGTGCGCGAGCTCGAACGCGAACGCGCTCGCGGGGTTGCCGGCGGTGGCGCCGGCGCCGGCAACGGCGCGCTCGACGTCGACGCGCTGGCGGCGGCGGCGGTCGAGGTCGCGGGCGCGCCCGTGCTGGCGGTGATCGTCCCCGGCGTAACCGGTCAGCCATTGCTTGACCTCGCCGACCGGCTGAAGGCGAAGCTCGGTGACGCGGCGATCGTGCTCGGCAGCGCCGGCGCCGACAAGGTGGATCTGGTCGCCTCGGTCGCTCCGGCGCTCGTCGAGCGCGGGGTGAAGGCCGGCGAGGTCGTCCGGGCGGCGGCGGCGATCGTGGGTGGTGGCGGCGGCGGTCGCGACACCGTCGCTCGCGCCGGCGGGCGCGACGTGACGCGGCTGCCCGAGGCGATCGACGCCGCGCGGACATGGATCGAGGCCGCGCTCAGCGGTTCGTAGATCGATCGGGATCGCGCAGCAGTTCTCGTGCAGAGGTTGGAACGGTGAGAGTGCTGGCACTCGACTACGGCAGCGCGCGCTGCGGCTGCGCGGTCAGCGATCCGACCGGCGTGCTGGCGACGCCGCTCGAGCCGATCGCCGCGCCCGCGTCGCGCCGCGGGCTGGGCCAGCTGCGCGCCCTCGTCGACGAGCTCGGGGCCGAGCGCGTGGTCGTCGGGCTGCCGCTGACCCTCGCGGGCGGCGACTCGGCCCAGACGCGCGAGGCGCGCGAGTTCGCCCAGACGCTCCAGCGCCGGCTGCGCGGCGTTCCCGTGGAGCTCTACGACGAGCGGTTCACGACGAGGCTCGCCCAGCTCGACCGCTCGGGCTCGAGCGAGGACTCCCGGGCCGCCGCCCACCTGCTGGCGAGCTGGCTCGAGGCGCGGGCGGGCGCCGCCCGTGGCTGACCGCGCGGCGCCGGGGGCTCCGGCCCGGACGGGGCAGCGGCTGTCCGGGCGACGCCAGCCTTCGCGCCGCCCGAAGCGCCACGTGTACCTGGCGCGCCGGATCGTCGCGGTCGCGGCGCTCGTGCTGGCCGTCGCGGTCGTGTGGTTCATCGTCACGCTCTACGAGCCCTTCGCCGGGTCTGGGCACGGCCGGGTCACGGTGACGATCCCGGCGGGCTCGAGCACCTCCAAGATCGGGGACATCCTCGAGCGCGACGGGGTCGTGTCCTCCTCGTTCTTCTTCGAGCTGCGCGCGCGGCTCAGCGGCGAGAAGCTGTACGCCGGTCAGTTTGCGATGCCGCTCGCGACGAGCTACAGCCACGCGTTGCAGATCCTGTCGGTCGAGCCGAAGCTGCAGACGGTCTGGGTGACGATCATCGACGGCCTGTCGCGCCGCCAGATCGCACGGCGGCTGCGGGCGCAGGGGATCCGGGGCAACTACCTGGCGCTGACGAGGCACTCGTCGCTGCTCAACCCCGCCGCGTACGGCGCGCCGCGGCGGACGCCCTACCTCGAGGGGTTCCTGTTCCCCGACACCTACCAGCTGCGCAAGCCGGTCGACATGCGGGCGCTTGTCGCCGACCAGCTCGTCACCTTCAAGCGCAAGTGGGCGGCGGTCGATCTGCGCTACGCCCACGCGCACCACGTGACGCCCTACCAGGTCCTGATCGTCGCCTCGCTGGTCGAGGCGGAGGCGACGACGACGCACGACCGGCCGCTGGTCGCGGCGGTCATCTACAACCGCCTGAAGGCCGGCATGTTCCTCGGCTTCGACACGACCGTCGCCTACGCGACCGGCGACTACAGCGGCAACTTGACGCAAACCGAGCTCGACACGCGCTCGCCGTGGAACACGACCAACCACAAGGGCCTGCCGCCGACCCCGATCGACAACCCATCGCTCGAGGCGATCGAGGCGGCCGCCCACCCGACGCAGACGAGCTACCTGTACTTCGTCACGAAGGTGTGCGGCGGCGGCTCGCTTGCGTTCGCGCGGACGTTCGGAGACTTCGAACGACTGTCGGCGCTGTACAACGCCGCATACGCGAAGCACGGGCTGCGCGGCGCCGAGTTCTGCAAATGACGCTCGAGCGATGAGGCGGCGGCGATGAGGCTCGGCGTGGCCGGGTGGCCGGTGGCCCACAGCCGCTCCCCGGCGATCCAGAACGCCGCGCTGCACGCGGCTGGGCTGGGCGGGCTGGCCGGGCCGGGCGGGTGGCGCTACCAGCTGCTGCCGCTGCCGCCGGCCGTGTTCGCCGAGACGGTCGCGGCGCTCCCCGCGTGCGGCTTCCGCGGCATCAACGTCACGATCCCGCACAAGGAGCGGGCGCTGGCGTTCGCGCTCGACGCGGGTGGCGAGGTGAGCGCGCGAGCGCGCGCGATCGGAGCCGTCAACACGCTCGTGTTCGAGGCCGGCGGGCGCTCGCCCGCAGTCCGCGCGGACAACACCGACGCGCCGGCGTTCGCCTCAGCGCTCGTGGCAGCGCTGGGCGGGCCGATTGCCGGCCTGACCGCGCTCGTTCTGGGCGCCGGCGGCAGCGCGCGCGCCGCCGTCTGGACGCTGCTCGACGCGGGCGCGGCCGAGGTTCGCGTCTGGAATCGCAATCCAGCACGGGCTCGGGCGCTGTGCGAGGCGGTGGGCGGGGGCCGGGCAGCGGTGGCGCTCACCGCCGAGCCGGCCGACGTGCTCGTGAACTGCACTCCGGTCGGGCTCCACGACGGCGGGCCCGGCGAGCTCGCGCAGCTGCCGCTTGCCGCAGGCGAGTTGGCCTACCGTGTCGTCGTCGACTTCGTCTACCGCCGTCGTGCCCCGACGGCCCTGGTCCAGGCGGCCCGCCGTCAGGGACTGCCGACGATCGACGGGCTCGAGCTCCTGATCGGGCAGGGGGCGCTCAGCTTCGAGCAGTTCACCGGAGTCGGCGCCTCGGTGGCCGCGATGCGGCGCGCCGCCGGCCTGACGGCGTAGCGGCTGCGCCCGACGGCGTGGCGGCTGTCTATCCTCGCGTCGGTGAGCACTTCTCGCCGCCAGCCGGAAGAGGACCGGAGCGTCTGCACTCCCTGCCGCGGCAGCGGCAAGCTCCAGTCAGGCAAGGGCGGCACCCCGCACGAGGTCGTCTGCCCGTGGTGCGAGGGGAGCGGCCGGTTCATCAGCGGGCACGACGCGCAGGCCGCGCCGGCCGAGCAGCCCGCGGGCTGACACGTACGTTGCACGCGCCCTTCTGCCTTAACGGCAGCAACGAGGAGTGGGTGCCACATCGCCGTGGTCCGTCAGCTCGCTGTGGTTACCGGTCGCGGACGTCCAACGACCGAAAATGGTCGATCCCTGCGCTCGCGGGCGGGGGTCGTACGCCCAGTGCTGCTCGCCGCCCCTGGGCGTACGACCCCCCGGTTTCGGGAGGGGGTTCGACCACTTTTTGTTGTCGGCGCGCCGCGTCCCGCTCCTCACCCGCGACCGTCGCGCGGTCCGTGCGACTGACGGGAGGGTCGAGCTGCGACAAAAACTCGCCGCATAGTTCGGAAGCCAACCACTAAGCCTCGAGGATGCGCGCGCCGATACCTCAGGTGCCCGGCCCCGAGCTGCGCCTCCACCGTGCCCTTGCCACCTCGATCTGCTTTCCTCGATGACCACCGCCACCAGATCGCGGTCGCGGCTCTGACTGCGGCGCTGTCCGTCACCGTCGTGATCGTGCGTCACAGCGTCGTCGAGCGCGTCCTCGGCGTCGCGCTGGTCGCCGTGCTCGTCGCCGTGTCGCTGATCGACATCAAGACCCGGCGGATCCCGAACCGGATCACGGGGCCGGCGGCACTGGCCGCGATCCTGATCGGTCTCGCGCTGAAGCCGTCCGGCGTGCCGGTGCAGCTGGTCGCGGGCGTCGCGGGCGCCGGTTTCCTGCTGATCTTCGCGGTCGCGTACCCGCGCGGGCTCGGGATGGGCGACGTCAAGCTGGCCGGCGTGCTCGGCCTGTTTCTCGGCGGCTCCGTCGCCGTCGCCCTGTTCGCCGGCGTGATCGCCGGCGCCGTCGGGGGCCTGGCCGTGATCGCGCGTGTCGGTGTGGCCCGCGGCCGCAAGGTCGGGATCCCGTTCGGCCCGTTTCTCGCCCTCGGCGGCGCCGTCGCGCTCGTCGCCGGGCCGCAGATCCTGCACTGGTACTCGCACACCGCGGTCCACTAGGCCCACCAGCGCCCTAACCTCTAGGGCTCGGATGACTCTGAGGCTGACCACCGCCGGCGAGTCCCACGGGCCCGGCCTCACCTGCATCATCGAGGGGCTGCCCGCGGGACTCGAGCTCGACCGCGACACCCTCGACCGCGACCTCGCTCGCCGCCAGCTCGGCCACGGTCGCGGCGGCCGCATGAAGATCGAGCAGGACCGCGCGCAGATCACCGGCGGTGTCCGCCACGGGCGCACCCTCGGCGGCCCGGTCAGCATGTGGGTCGTCAACCGCGACTTCGCCAACTGGGAGGAGCGGATGAACCCGTGGCCGGTGGAGGGCGAGGTCGCCGAGGTGCACACCCCTCGCCCCGGCCACGCAGACCTCGTCGGCACCCAGAAGTACGGGCTCACCGACGTCCGCGACGTGCTCGAGCGCGCGAGTGCCCGCGAGACGGCGGCGCGGGTCGCCGGCGGTGCCGTCGCCAAGGCGTTCCTGCGCGCGCTGGGCGCCGAGGTCTACTCGCACGTGCTGCAGATCACCGGCGTGCGCGCCCCCCGGCGCGAGGACCTGACCGCCGAGGACTTCGCCGGCGTCGATGACTCGCCGGTTCGCTGCCTGGATCCCGACGCCGGCCGCGCGATGGTCGCCGAGATCAACGCGCTGCGCAAGGCGAACGAGTCCCTCGGGGGCGTGTTCGAGGTCCGTGCCTTCGGCCTGATTCCAGGACTCGGGTCGCACGTGTCGTGGGAAGAGCGGCTCGACGGCCGGCTCGCCCAGGCGGTGATGTCGATCCAGGCGATCAAGGCGGTCGCGATCGGGGATGGCTACGAGGTCGCGGGGATCCCAGGCTCCCAGGCCCACGACGAGATCTTCTACGACGAGGAGCGGGGCTACCACCGGACGACCAACCGCGCCGGCGGCCTCGAGGGCGGCATGACGACCGGCGACCCGCTCGTCGTGCGCGGCTCGATGAAGCCGCTGCCGACGCTGACCCAGCCGCTGCAGTCGGTCGACATCGCGACGCACGAGCCGGCGCAGGCGCTGCGCGAGCGCACCGACTCGTGCACGGTGCCGGCCGCCGGGGTGGTGGCCGAGGCGATGGTCGCGTTCGTGCTGGCCGACTCCTACCGGCGGAAGTTCGGCGGCGACCACATCGACGACGTGCGCGCGGCGGTGCTCGCCTACGAGGAGCGGATCGGCTGGCGGCGGAGCGCGCTGGCGCGGTCGCGGTGAAGACGGCTCTGATCGGCTTCATGGGCGCCGGCAAGACGACGGCCGTCCGGATGATCGGCGACGGGGCGCTCGACGTCGACGAGGTGATCGAGGCCCGCGAGGGCCGCCGCGTGCAGGACATCTTCGCGACCGATGGCGAGGCCGCTTTCAGGGAGCTCGAGGAGCGCGTCACGCTCGAGCTGCTGGACGACCCGGCGGCCAGCGTGCTCGCCCTGGGCGGGGGCGCGGTCGGCTCCGAGCGCGTGCGCGACGCGCTCCGCAAGCGCTGCCGGGTGATCTGGCTCGAAACCGTCGAGGACCTCGCGTGGACGCGCGTTTCGCGCGAGGGGGGCGGCCATCGCGACAGGCCGCTGGCCGCCAACCAGGGCGGCTTCTACGAGCTGCACGCCGCGCGCCGGCCGTTGTACGAGTCGCTTGCCGACGTGATCGTCCCGGCGGCGCGGTCGCGCGAGCTGCACGACGTCGTGGCCGCGCTCGAGGGCCTCCCCGAGCACGGCGTGAAAGTCCTGTGGGCGTCGTCGAGCTCGGCCGACTACCCCGTCTATATCGGCGCAGGGTTGGTGACACAGGCTCGGTACTGGCCCGCCGGCCTACCGGGCCGGCGGGTGCTGGTCAGCGACTACAACGCTTCTCGCCACTGGGGCGACCGGCTCGAGCCCTACCTGGGGGAGATCCGGATCATGCCGGGCGAGCAGTCCAAGACGGTCGCCCACGCGGAGATCGTATGGACGGAGATGGTCCGGCACGAAGTGACGCGGGGCGACGTCGTGGTCGCACTCGGCGGCGGCGTCGTCGGCGATCTCGGCGGCTTCTGCGCCGCGACCTACCAGCGCGGGATCCGCTACGTGCAGGTCCCGACGACCCTGGTCGCCCAGGTCGACTCCGCCTACGGAGGCAAGACCGGCGTCGACCTCGCCGAGGCCAAGAACTACGTCGGCGCGTTCCATCAGCCGTCGGCCGTGATCACCGACCCCGCGGCGCTCGCGACGCTGCCGCCGGAGGAGCTCGCCGCGGGCTACGGCGAGGTCGTCAAGACGGCGCTGATCGCCGGCGGCGAGCTGTGGGACCTGATCAGCGGCGGCGCCGCGCCGGCCGATCCGGACGTGATCGCGAGGTGCGTGCACCAGAAGCTGCTCGTCGTCGGGCAGGACGAGCGCGACCAGGGCTTGCGTCAGGTGCTCAACCTCGGCCACACGATCGGCCATGCGATCGAGACCGCGACCGGCTACGCCCGTTACCGCCACGGCGAGGCGGTCGCGCTGGGGTTGCTCGCGGAGCTGCGCCTGAGCGGCGCGGACGAGCTGCGCGCCGAGGTCGCGGCGCTGCTCGTCGACCACGGGCTGCCGAGTTCGCTCGATCCCGCGGTCGATCTCGACGCGGTCGTGTTCGCGACCGGGCGGGACAAGAAGCGGATCGGCGAGGGCCCGGTGCCGTTCGTCCTGTGCCCGGCGCCCGGACGCTGCCAGACCGGACAGGTGGTGCCTCCAAGCGAGCTGCGCGCCGCCGTGAGAGAGTTGCTCGTGTGAGCGCACTGCGCAGCAACCGGAACCGCATCGAGGTGATGCATGGGGTCAATCTCGACCAGCTCGGGCGGCGGGACCCAGCGCACTACGGGTCGCTCACACTGAGCGAGCTCGAGCTGGCGATCGACCGGTTCGCCACCGCGCTCGGCCTGGTCGTGCGCTTCTTCAACACCAACCACGAGGGAGAGTTCGTGGAGCACCTGCATGGACTCGACGGCCTGGCGGACGGGGTCGTCGTCAACCCGGGGGCCTGGACGCACTACTCGTACGCGATCCGCGACGCGCTCGAGATCGCCGCGCTACCGGCGGTCGAGGTGCACCTGTCGGATGTCGAGGCGCGGGAGGAGTGGCGCCGGCGATCGGTGATCGCCGAGCTGTGCGTCGCGCGTGTGTCGGGCAAGGGCGTCGACGGCTATCAGGACGCGCTTGCGCGCCTGCACGTCGAGCTGACCGGCGCCGGCAGCGAGGTCGCGACATGACGGCTGTGCGCGCGGACCGGCTGGCCGCCAAGCTCGAGGGCGCGGGCGTCGACGTGCTGCTCGTCACCGCGCTCGTCAACGTCCGCTACCTGACCGGCTACACCGGCTCGAACGGGTTGGTCCTGGTCGGCCCAGAGTCGCGGCTGTTCGTCACCGACTTCCGCTACGTCGAGCAGGCGGCCGCCGAGGTCGACGGATCGTTCGAGCGGGTGCAAGCTCCCCAGGAGCTGACCGAGGCACTTGCCGAGCTCCTTCCCGGCGGGGCGGTGAGGCTCGGGTTCGAGGACACAAGCGTGACGGTCCGCCAGCACGATCGGCTGCGCGAGCTCCTGCCCGACCGCGTCGAGCTGGTGCCGGCAGGCGGCCTGGTCGAGCGCTTGCGCCGGGTCAAGGATCCCGCCGAGCTGGAGCTGATCGCGGCCGCGTCGCGGATCGCCGACGAGGCGTTGGAGGCGGTCCTGGCGGGTGGCCTGGCGGGGCGCAGCGAGCGCGAGCTGGCGCTCGCGCTCGATCTCGCGATGCGCGAGCGGGGCGCAACTGGCCCGTCCTTCGATCCGATCGTCGCCGCCGGGGCGCGAGGCGCGATGCCGCACGCGCGGCCGACCGACGCGATCGTCCAGCGCGGCGACGTCGTCGTGATCGACTGGGGTGCACTGGCCGGCGGCTACTGCTCTGACTGCACGCGAACGGTCGCGGTCGGCACGATCGACGACGACGCGCGGCAGGCCTACGAGCTCGTGCTCGCCGCCCAGCTCGCCGGTCTGGAGGCGGTTCGGCCGGGCGCGGGGGGCAAGGCGGTCGACACGATCGCGCGAGAGGTGATCGAGGCAGCTGGGCGGGGCGATCAGTTCGGCCACGGCCTCGGCCACGGGGTCGGCCTCGACATCCACGAGGCCCCCCGGCTGGCGCAGTACTCCAAGGACACGCTGCTCGCCGGCGAGATCGTCACCGTCGAACCCGGCGTCTATGTCCCGGGGCGGTTCGGGATCCGGATCGAAGACCTCGTGTCCGTCTCGCAGGAGGGCGGCCCGCGCGTGCTGACCGGCCTGTCGAAGACGCTCCAGATCGTCGATTGAGGACCACTTGGGCGGGTTTTGTGCCCTGGAGGGGCACTTTTCCCGCCCAAGTCGCTCGACTGATGGCGCGGTGTGGGCGATGCCCGGCGCGCCTCTACACTGACGCCGCGAGATGATCAGCACCAACCAGTTCAAGAACGGGAGTCACATCGACGTCGAGGGAACCGTCTTCAAGATCCTCGAGTTCCAGCACGTCAAGCCAGGGAAGGGCGGCGCGTTCGTCCGCACCAAGCTGCGGCGTGCGTCCGACGGGGCGGTGATCGACCGCACATTCCGGGCGGGCGAGAAGTTCCGCCCGGTCAGGACCGAGGTGCGGAACATGCAATTCCTCTACAAGGACGGGAACGACGCGCACTTCATGGACACCGAGTCCTACGAGCAGCTGACGATCCCGGAGGCGACGCTCGCCGATCCGCTGCGGTGGATGAAGGAATCGCAGGAGGTCGACGTGCTCTACATCGACGACGAGCCCGCCGATGTGCAGCTGCCGAGCGCGATGGACCTCGAGGTGACCGAGACCGAGCCGGGGCTGCGTGGCGATACCGCGTCCGGCGGCGGCACCAAGCCGGCCACGCTCCAGACGGGCGCGCGCATCCAGGTGCCGCTGTTCGTCAACATCGGCGACTTCGTGCGGGTCGACACGCGCAGCGGCGAGTACGTCTCGCGTGCCTGACGCCTCGCAGCCCGGCTCCAGGCGCCCAGTACGTGCGTAGGTCAGAGCAGCGGCGCGCCGCGATCTGGGCGCTCTACCAGGCCGATCTGCTCGACCGCCCGCTCACCGAGATGTTCCCGCGCGACACGCATGACTTCACGCGCGTGCTCGCGAGCGAGGTCTCCGAGCACCAACCGCAGCTCGACGAGCTGATCGGGCGGCACTCGAGCGGTTGGTCGCTCGGGCGGATCGCTCCGCTCGAGCGATCGATCCTCCGGGTCGGGCTGTTCGAGATGCTGTATCCGGACGCGGTTCCGGGCGAGACCCCGATCCCGGCGGAGGGGGCGATCGACGAGGCGGTCGAGACCGCCAAGGAGTTCTGCGGCGCGGACGCGCCTGGATTCGTCAACGGGATCCTCGCAGCGGCCCTGCGCGAGCTCCGCGCGGGTGCACGTCCCGCGGAAACGTAAGCGTGCCGTAGGAAGCAGTGGCGAGCGGCGCTGGGTCCGATCAAAATGCATCGATGAGCATCCTGTGCAAAGGCGATCGATGAGAGTCCTGGTCGTCGACGACGATCGCGCGCTCCGCGAGGTCCTGCGCCGCGCGCTGCAGCTCGGTGGCTACGAGATCGAGCTGGCCGAGGGGGGCGCCACCGCGCTCGCGCAGATCGCCGCTCGGGCGCCCGACGCGGTCGTGCTTGACATCGGGCTGCCCGACATCGACGGCCTCGAGGTCTCCCGCCTGCTGCGCGCCGAGGGCAACCGCGTGCCGATCCTGATGCTGACCGCGCGCGACGCGGTCGCCGACCGGATCGAGGGGCTTGACGCCGGCGCCGACGACTACCTCGTCAAGCCCTTCGACATCGACGAGCTGAAGGCGCGGGTGCGGGCTCTGCTGCGCCGTGCCTCGCCCGACGGTCACGGCGTCGCGCCCGGCGAGGCGCTCGAGTTCGGCGAGCTGAAGCTCGATGCCGACCGCCACGGCGTGCAGGTTGACGGCCGGTTCGTCGAACTGACTCGGACCGAGTACCAGCTGCTCGAACTGTTGATGCTCAACCCCCGCCGAGTGCTACCGCACAGCCTGATCTACGACCGCGTCTGGGGCTATGACTTCGGCCCGACCTCCAACGCGCTGCGCGTCTACATCGGCTACCTGCGCCGCAAGCTCGAGGAGGCCGGCTCGACGTCCGAGATCCACACGGTGCGTGGCGTCGGCTACGCGCTGCGGGAGCCGGGCGGATGAGCATGCGCGCCCGCATGGGGATCGCAGCCGGGGTCGCCGTCGGCCTCGCGGTCATCGCCGTCGCGCTCGCCGCCTACCTCGGCGAGCGTTCCGATCTGCTCAACCAGATCGACCAGTCGCTGACCCGCCTCGGTCAGGAGTACTCGGCGGGAGCCGGCGGCGACGTTGGCGACGGCGGACCCGGCAGCGCTCCCGGCGCTCCGGGCGCGTTCGGCGGGGGCGCGGGCGGCGGACGGCCGCTGGCCCTGGTCGGGAATGGGGGCGACTGCGACCGCGGGCTCGGCATCAACGGGCCGCCCAACCCCGCGTTCGGCGCCGCGACCGCGATCGTCCAGCTCCTGGAGCCCGGCGGCAGCGTCTGCCGTGGCAGCACCGAGAGCTACGAGATCCCGGTGACGGCACGGGCGCGCGCTGTCGCCAGGTCGGGCAGCGGGCAGTTCATCACCGACCTGACGGTCAAGGGCTACCACATCCGTGTGCTCGTCCACGGGCTCGGCCACTACGGAGCGCTGATGCTCGCCTGGAACCTCGCCGACGTCGACCGCAACCTCCGCAGCCAGCTATTGCTGCTGGCGCTGATCGCCGCCGGCGGGATCGCGTTTGCGGCGCTGCTCGGGTTGCTGGTCGCGCGCGCCGCGGTCGCCCCGATCTCGCGCTTCACCCGGCAGGCCGAGCGGATCGCCAACAGCCCCGAGCTGGTCGAGCACGAGCGCTTGATCGTTACTGGGCATGACGAACTGGCCCGCCTCGCGCGCACGTTCAACGCGACGCTCGATGCGCTCGAGGGCTCGATCGCGGCCCAGCGCAACCTCGTTGCCGACGCCTCGCACGAGCTGCGGACGCCGATCGCGACGCTGCGAGCGAACCTCCAGCTGCTGCACGACGAGCACCTGCTGTCGGACTCTGACCGCGAGGCGATCCGGGCGGACATGATCGAGGAGTTCGACGACCTCACCCGCTTGGTGGGCGACGTCGTCGAGCTGGCGCGTGGGTCAAAGCCGGCCGCCGACCCGGGCGAGCTGCGGCTCGACCAGGTCGTTGCCGACGCGGTCGAGCGGTCGCGGCGCCGCGCGCCGACGCTGAGCTTCCAGGCGGATCTGCAGCCGACGCTGGTGCAGGGCGAAGGGGAGCGGATTGCGCGGGCGGTGACCAACTTGCTCGACAATGCGATGAAATGGAGTCCCGCCGGCGGCATCGTCGAGGTTGCGCTTCGCGATGGCGTCCTGACCGTGCGCGACCACGGTCCAGGCTTCCACGAGGAGGATCTCCCGTTCGTGTTCGACCGCTTCCACCGCGCGCGCGATGCGCGCTCCAAGCCCGGCTCCGGGCTCGGGCTGGCGATCGTCCGGCACGCGACGGAGGCGCACGGTGGGTTCGCCGAGGCCAGTAACGCGGCCGACGGGGGCGCACTGATGCGAGTCAGCTTCGGACCGCCGCTGGCGAGCGAGGTCGCCGCCGTGGCGGCCGCGGCCGGCGGGGCGGCCCGCTGAGGTCGAGATGAGCTACACGAACGCGTCAGGCCGGCAGCAGATCCTCGACGAGTCAGCCGCCGCCGCCGATGAGCTGAGCACGGCGCTGGCGGTGCTGGCGGACGCTTACGAGCACCTCGACGCGTCGTCCGCCGATCGTGTCGAGGAGGCGGTCTTCAAGCCGCTACAGGCTGCCTACGGCCAGCTGAGGCGCACGCACGCCGAGTTCGCGGCCCGCTACGGCCTGTCCGCGCACACGTTCGAGCCGGGTGTACCGGGGCTGCCGGGCGACGCGCGCGCGATGCTCGAGCGCGTGGCAGACGCCGCTCAGTCCGCCGACGAGATCCTCTCCGAGCTGCAGGACTCGCTGCTACCGGTGGAGGTCGGCGACGAACAGCTCCGCGCCGGGCTCTCGCGCGTGCGCACGCTGATCGACCGTGTCCCGGCGGCCTCCGATCAGCTGATCCGGACTCTGGGTCGCTGACTCCGGTTACGATCGCGATGTGAATCTGCTGGACGTCGCGTTCGCGCCGCTCCGGGCCGTCCTCGGCGGCGCCGGGCGGGAGGTCGGGACGGATCTGCGCGACATCGAGCACATCCAGACCCGGGTGCTCGACACCGCCGAGTCGATCAAGCGGGCGACCGAGACGATCGAGGCGCACGTCGTCGTGATCGAATCGCTCGTCGGGGCGATCCCACCCCTGACCCAGGCTGTCGTCGAGCTCACCCGCCAACTCGCCGAGCTCAACCAGGTGCTCGCGCCGATGGCGGGCGTCGAGCGGGACGTCTCCAGGTTCGAGCACCTGTTCGGACGGCGCAGGCAGCAGTCGCCGCCGGACGCCTCGAGCGCCTGAGCGTCGGGGCCTTCCGCCGGGACGGCCCTTACGCTGGCGCCGTGTCAGAACTCGCGCTGCTCGCGCCGGCGGAGCCCCGAATCGAGCTGCCGCCGTACGAGCTCGCGCTCGCGCTCGCGCTCGAGCGCGAGCTCGGGATCAGCCATGTCCTGTCCCAGGTGCTCGTCAGGCGCGGTGTCCGCGACGCCGATGCGGCGCGCGCGCTCCTGCACCCGCAGGAGCGGCACGATCCGTTCGCGTTCGCCGGGATCGAGCGGGCGGTGGCGGCGATCTGGCGCCATCTGCGGGCTGGGACGCGGATCGTCGTGCACGGCGATTACGACGTCGACGGGGTGTGCGCGACCGCGGTCCTCGTCAGGGCGCTGCGCTCGCTCGGCGGCGACCCGGCCTGGTATCTCCCGAGCCGGAGCGAGGACGGCTACGGCCTGTCTGCGGCGACCGTCGAGCGCCTGATCGCCCGGCGGACGACGTTGCTGATCACTGTCGACTGCGGGATCACGGCGGTCGAACAGGTCGCGGCCGCGACCGCCGCGGGACTCGAGGTGGTGGTCACCGACCACCACGCCCCCCGCGCGGATGGAGCGCTGCCGGCGTGCCACATCGTCCACCCGCAGATCTGCGGCTACCCATGCCCCGAGCTGTGCGGCACGGCCGTCGCCCACAAGCTCGCAGAGGCGCTCGGCGCCCCGAGCGCAGCACACGACCTCGAGCTCGTCGCGCTCGCGACGGTCGCCGACCTGGTCCCGCTGCACGGCGAGAACAGGCGGCTCGTGCGTGATGGGCTGACCCAGCTTAGTGGCACCGCCCGGCCCGGCATGCGCGCGCTGATGGACGTATCGCGCACCGACCCCAGCGCGGTCGACGCGACCTGCCTGGGCTTTCGGCTGGCGCCGCGGATCAACGCGTCGGGGCGCATGCGGCGGGCCGATGCGGCGCTCGAGCTGCTGCTGACCGAAGATCCAGACCGCGCCGCGGCGATCGCCACCGAGCTGGACCGCGTCAATGCCGAGCGTCGCGCCGTCGAGCAGCGGATCGGGTGGGAGGCCGAGGCGCTCGCCGAGGAGATGGGGGAGCGCAGCATCTACGTCCTGGCAGGCGACGGATGGCATCCGGGTGTGATCGGGATCGTCGCCTCGCGGATCGTCGAGCGCTACCACCGGCCCGCGATCATGATCGGGCTGAGCGGCGAGAGCGTCGCCCACGGCTCGGGCCGCAGCATCGCGGGCTTCGATCTGCTGTCGGCGCTGCACGCGGGCGCCGAGCACATGATCAGCTACGGCGGCCACCGCGCGGCGGCCGGGCTGACCGTGCTGCCGGGCCGGGTCGAGCGGCTGCGCCAGGCGATCGAGGCCCACGCCGATGAGGCGCTCACGCCCGAACTGCTCGACCGGGTCGAGAGGGTCGACGCAGTCGTCTCGGGAGCCCAGCTGACACTGTCGCTCGCGGAGGAGTTGCTCGCGCTCGAGCCGTGCGGGATCGGCAACCCGTCGGTCAACCTGCTCGTTACCGGGGCACGGTTCGAGTCGGCGCGTCCGGTCGGCGACGGTCGCCACGCCCGCTTCAGCGTCAGCTCGGGCGGCGCCCGGGCGGCCGCGATCTCGTTCGGCTGCAACGGCCAGGTGCCGTTCGCCGACGCCGACGAACCGGTCGACGCGAGCTTCCGGCTTGACCGCAACGTGTGGCGCGGCAAGGTCGAGCCGCGGCTGGTTCTGCGCCACGCGATGGCATGCGCGCCGCCGCCGATCGAGCTGCTGGGCGAGTCCGGCGACTACCTGCGTGCGGCGCTGCTCGAGCTCGACCGCGAGCTCGACTCCCCGCCCGCGCCCCCGCCGCGGCCCGGCGCCGGTCTGCGGACGATCCTCGACCGGCGCGGCGACAGTCCGCTGGCGGCGCTTGCCGACGCGCGCGCCGGGACCGGTCAGGTGCTGGCCGTGTGCGCCGACGTCCCCCGGCGGCTCCCCGGCCTCGCGCGACGCACCGGCGGATTCGCCCTGATCGCCCACGCGGCGCTGGCGGCGGCGCCCGAGCTGCTCGGCGGCTACGCGCACCTCGTCGTCCTCGACCCACCCGCCAGCGCCGAGGCGGATGCCGCGATTCGAGCGGGCGCCGGATACACCCATCTGGCGTGGGGGGAAGCTGAGCTACGCTTTGCGGAGCAGATGCACGAGTTGGAGTACGGATTGCGACCTTGGCTCGTGGCCCTCTACCGAGACCTCAGGGAACGGAAGCGGGTAGCCGGCGAGGAGCTCGAGCACCTGCTCCGATTTGGACCCCACCCACCCCACCACCCAAGGCCGGCCCGGGTGGCCGGCCGCCTCATCCGGGTCCTCGCGGAGCTCGAGCTCGTCAGCCTCGACCGGGATCTGCCGGCCCTGTCACTGGCGGGCGCGCAAGCCACCGAGCTCGAGCGCTCGCCGGCCTACCGGGTCTACCAGCGCAGACATGAGGATGGACAGCGATTTCTGACTCGAGCACAACTCCGCCGCCGGACCTGAGCCGCGATCCCGCGCCGGTTCCAGCCACGCGCGCGCCGGCGCGGATCGCGACCGCGCGCGCTCCGGTCGGACGGGTCCGCCGCCCCCGCGGCGTAGCCGCGCCAGAGCCGGAGCAGCCGCGGCCGGAGCTGACGGCTGACGAGCAGGGCCTGCTGTCCGATCTGTTCGCGATCGTCGAGGAGCACGCCGACCAAGCCGCCGTCGCGGTTGACCGCGAGCGCGTCGCCGCCGCGTTCGTGTTCGCGTGCCAGAAGCACGCCGACCAGCGGCGGCTGTCCGGCGAGGACTTCATCGTTCACCCCGTCGGGGTGGCGAAGATCTGCGCCGGCATGCGCCTCGACACGGAGACGCTGTGCGCGGCGCTGCTGCACGACACCGTCGAGGACACGAGCGCGTCGCTGGAGGAGGTCGCCGCCGAGTTCGGCGAGGAGATCGCCGGCCTCGTCGATGGCGTCACGAAGCTGACGGGGCTGACGTTCCAATCGCACGACGAGGTGCAGGCGGAGAACTACCGCAAGATGATGGTCGCGATGGCCTCGGACATCCGGGTCATCCTGATCAAGCTCGCCGACCGCCTGCACAACATGCGGACGATCGACGCGATGCCCAAGCAGAAGCAGATCGAGAAGTCCAAGGAGACACTCGACATCTATGCGCCGATCGCGCACCGGCTCGGCATCCACGCGATCAAGTGGGAGCTCGAGGATCTGGCCTTCCAGGCGCTGCACCCGCGCAAGTACAACGAGATCAAGGGGCTCGTGGCCCAGCAGCGCGAGGAGCGCGAGCGGTATGTCAACCAGGCCGGCGAGTACCTCCAGACGGAACTGATCGAGCTTGGGATCGAGGCGGAGATCTCCGGGCGGGCGAAGCACTTCTACTCGATCTACTCGAAGATGACCAAGAAGGGTCGCGAGTTCAACGAGATCTACGACCTGACCGCGATGCGCGTGATCGTCGGCTCGGTGAAGGACTGCTACGGCGCCGTCGGCGTGATCCACTCGCTCTGGAAGCCGCTGCCGGGCCGCTTCAAGGACTTTGTCGCGATGCCCAAGTTCAACATGTACCAGTCGCTGCACACGACCGTGATCGGGCCGGAGGGCAGGCCGCTCGAGATCCAGATCCGGACCGGCTCGATGCACGATCTGGCCGAGTTCGGGATCGCCGCCCACTGGATGTACAAGGCGGGCGCGCCCGGCGGCGCGAACGGGACCGGCGCGACCAGCGCCGGCGGCGCCCTGCGCGATCCCGACGGCAAGCTCAAGTGGCTGCGCTCGCTGGTCGACTGGCAGAAGGACGTCGCCGACCCCAAGGAGTTCGTCGAGACCCTGAAGGTCGACCTGTTCGAGGACGACGTGTTCGTGTTCACGCCGAAGGGCGAGGTCAAGTCGCTCGCCGCGGGCGCGACCCCGCTCGACTTCGCCTACGAGATCCACACCGACGTCGGCCACCGCTGCGTCGGCGCCAAGGTCAACGGCAAGATCGTGCCGCTGTCCTACACGCTGCGCTCGGGCGACATCATCGAGGTGCTCACCTCCAAGCGCGAGCGCGGTCCCTCGCGCGACTGGCTGTCGCTCGTCAAGACGACCAGGGCGCGCAACAAGATCAAGGCGTGGTTCAAGGCCGAGTCGCGCAAGGACTCCGAGCACTCGGGCCGCGAGCTGCTGCAGGATCAGCTCAAGAAGCAGGGACTGCCGGCCCAGAAGATCGTCGCCTCGCCGCTGCTGGCCGACGTGATCCGCGAGCTCGGCTACCGCAAGGGCGAGGACTTCTACATCGCCCTCGGCGGCGAGAAGATCTCGGCCAAGGTCGTCGTCAACAAGATCATGCAGCGCCTCAAGCAGGGCGAGGCGGCCGAGACCGAGCCGACGGCCGCCGACGATCTGCTGTCGACGCGCCGCCGCCGCGCCCGACCGAGTGCCTCCTCGCGTCGCTACGGGATCTCGGTCGACGGGGTCGACGAGGTGATGCTGCGGATCGCCAAGTGCTGCCGGCCGGTTCCCGGGGATCCGATCGTCGGCTACATCTCGCTCGGCCGCGGGATCACGATCCACCGCGACGACTGCCCGAACGTCGCGGTCCTACGCAAGGACCCGCAGCGGTTCACCCCGGTCACCTGGGAGGGCGACGCCGACACCTCCTTCCGCGTCGAGATCGAGGTGCAGGCTTGGGATCGCCACCGCCTGCTCGAGGACATCTCGCGCACGTTCGCCGAGGCCGGGATCAACATCATCGAGGTCCACGGCGTCACCAGTCCGCCGATGGTGCACAACAAGTTCGTGGTCGAGGTGGGGGACACCCGCACGCTCGATCAGGCGATCAACCGCCTGCGCAACATCGACTCGGTGTTCGACGCCTACCGCGTGATCCCGGGCGCCGGCTAGCCCAACGGCTGGCCCGGGGGGCGGCCCTCAGCGCTCCGGCCCTTCCCTGGTGGGTGGCAGGACGCGCATCAGGCGAGCGCTGGACCGTGGCGTCTTGACGATCACGAGCGCCTCGCCGGTGCCGAGCGTGCGCACCCGGTCGGGGTTGATCGCGAGCCGTCGCACGGGTCGGAGCGTCACGCGCGAGCCGCCGGAGGGGCGCAAGCCGGTCGCGCCGCGCTGGTAGCTGCGCTCCCACACCTGCTCGGTCCCGGCGAGCCGCGCGACCGCCTCGGCCGATTCGGGCACGTCCTGGCGGTGGGCGATCTTGACGGCCGTGTTGCCGAGCACCTGATCGCGCAGCCCGCGGGCGGCGCGATCGAGGTCGGCCAGCTCCTGCGTTGCCAGCAGCACCCCGACACCGGCCTCGCGACCACGGGCGAGCAGCGCGATCACGTTGTCGGAGCCGAGCGCCGAGAACTCGTCGATCGCGACCGTCGCCGGCGCTGCCAGGCCGCTCGTCAGCCGCCGCCCCGCGACGGCGACGAGATCCTGCACGGCGAGCGTGCCGAGCTGCGCCGACAGCGACCCGTACGTGCTCGAGTTGAGGCTGAACAGCACCACCTCCTCGCCCGCCAGCGCGCGGCCCAGGTCGATCTCGGCGCCCCCCGGTTCGAGGTGGGGACCGGTGTGCGACTCGGTGATGATTGCGAGCCGCGAGGCGAGGCCGCGCACGGCGCTCAGCTGGTCGGGCGTGAGCGCCGCCAGGTACCCCCGGACCCGCTCGCGACGACCGGGCTCGAGCCGCGCTGCGGCCACCGCCAGTCGCCGCGGCTCGAGCAGCTCCACCACCCGCGCGAGCGACGCCGGCCGGTCGGGCTCGAGCGCGTGGGCGACCTGCAGCGCGAGCTGGACGTAGCGCTCGGCGGCGCGCTGGTAGTGGGGCTCGGTGAAACGCTCGGTCGCGATCAGCTTGTCCTTGAGCTCGGTCGCGTTCCCGTGCGCCAGCGGGTTCCACCGCTCGGCCCCGTCGGGCGTCCACAGCCGGAACGGCCTGCCGCTCGCGCGCGTGGCGGCACCGAGCTCGGCTGCGAACGCCGGCGAGCCCTTCAGGTCGATCGCGACCACCGGCCGCCCCGCCCGCACCCGCTCGGTCAGGATCCGGAGCAGGGTCGTCGACTTCCCGGCGCCGCTCGCGCCGAGCACGAGTCCGTGCGCGGACAGCTCGCGGTCGCCGAGCACCGCCAGGCGCCCGGCGGCGTCGGTGCCGAGCACGAAGCCGCCGGCTGCCAGCGCGGCCTCGGCTCCAAGCCGCTCGGTTCGCGCCATGC
>Ga0302229_10001057_pt1 | contig 21263 bp, 18 predicted proteins | sample II_Palsa_N1_3_FD_193518 | JGI IMG/M metagenome (GOLD analysis project Ga0302229, IMG submission 193518) | Peat permafrost microbial communities from Stordalen Mire near Abisko, Sweden - II_Palsa_N1_3 | ecosystem: Environmental > Terrestrial > Soil > Palsa > Peat permafrost | place: Sweden... | reverse complement strand
TCGGCCGGCCTAACTGGTGGGCGCCGCCGCCGCTGCGCCGCCTGTACGCCCGGTACGGGATCAAGGAGGACACCCCGGGTCCCGCGCCGGCCCCGGCCAGCGCGGCGTCCCCGGCACCACCTGGTTCGCCGGCCGGCCTGCGAGTACAGTAGCCAGGCAGCCCGCGACCAGCTGGCCGCGAATCGGAGCCCGGTTGAGGAGACCGACATGAACCAGCCCGACACTGTGCCGGAAGTGCTGTCGGCGGACCTGCCGGCCGGGGTGTTCCTGCTAGACGTGCGCGAGGACGACGAGTGGACGGCCGGACATGCGCCCGAGGCGGTGCACGTGCGGCTCGGTGACCTCGGCCTGCGGGCGGGCGAGCTGCCGCGCCACCGCGAGGTATACGTGATCTGCCGCAGCGGCACCAGGTCGGCGTACGCGGCTCAGACGCTGGCCGCCGGCGGGTTCAGCACCGTCAACGTGGCCGACGGCATGACCGGATGGGCCGTCGCGGGCCGGCCCATGATCAGCGAGGACGGCGCGGAACCGCACGTGGCCTAGCTGGCGCTGGCCAGGGCCAGGGGCAGGACGGCGCTGGCGCCCGCCTCCCGGAGCAGCCTGGCCGCCACCGTCATCGTCCATCCGGTCTCGATGCGGTCATCGATCACCAGCACCGGGCCGTCCAGGGCCCCGATGGCGGTGCGGACCTCGTCGGGCACCTCGAACGCGTGCCACAGCGAGCACAGGCGCTGCGCGCTGTTGTGCCGACGCGGTCCTGGCCCGCCGTCATCGGTATACCTGAGCGCGCCGAGGGAGGGCAGCCGCCCGGCGCTGGCGATCTGCTGACCGAGGCTCGCGATGAGCCGGGGCCGGGTCCGCGACGGCAGGGTGAGCACGCCGGCCGGGCGCTGGGCCCAGTCCCAGGCGGCGAGGACCTTGATCATCGCGTCGGTCACCTGCCTGGTGACCGGCTCATCGGGGGCGCCGGAGGCCAGCAGCGCCCGCAGCACGCTGCCCCAGCCGATGTCGGTGAGGCGGCCGAGAACCCGGCCCGGCTCAGCGCCGGCGCCGGCCGGGATCTTCCCGGCGACGTCCAGGCCGAGGGCTTTCATCCCGGTCGGCCACATCCGCCGCGGCTCGACCTCGACGCCGGGACGGAGCAGCCGGTCGCGCGCCGCGGCCGCGCCGGCTTCCGGCACGTCGGCCGGCCAGTGCTGGCCGGTGCAGTTGTCGCAGCGTCCGCACGGAGCGGCGTCCGGGTCGTCGAGCTGCCGCCGCAGGTACTCCATCCGGCAGCCGTCCGCCGCCTGGTAGCCGAGCATCGCGTCGCGCTCCCGGGCGCGTTCGGCGGCGACCCGCTCGTAACGTTCGGCGTCGTAGTGCCACGGCTGGCCGGTCGTGGTCCAGCCGCCGCTGACGCGGCGCACGGCGCCGTCCACGTCGAGCACCTTGAGCATCGATTCCAGCCGGCCGTGAGACAGGTCGACGTGCGTCTCGAGCGCGCCGGTGGACAGCGGCCGGCCCGCCTCGGTCAGGGCCGCGAGCGTGGCCAGGACCTGCCGCTGCGGCGGAAAGGCGAGCGAGGCGAAGTAGGCCCAGATGTCCCGGTCCTCACGGCCGGGCAGCAAGATAACCTCGGCGCGCTTCACCCCTCGCCCGGCCCGGCCTATCTGCTGGTAGTAGGCGACCGGCGACGGCGGTGCGCCGAGGTGCACGACGAAGCCGAGATCGGGCTTGTCGAATCCCATCCCGAGCGCGCTGGTGGCGACCAGCGCCTTGACCCGGTTGGCCAGCAGGTCGTCTTCCGCTCGCAGCCGGTCGGCCTGCTCGTCCCGGCCGCTGTAGGCGGTCACCGGCATCCCCTGCTCCCGCAGGAAGGCCGCGGTCTCCTGCGCGGCCGCGACCGTCAGCGTGTAGACGATGCCGGACCCAGGTAGCTCGGGGAGGCGGGCGGCGAGCCAGCCGAGCCGCTGGTGCGCGGTCGGCAGCGTGACCACGGCCAGCCGCAGCGAATCCCGGTCCAGCGGGCCCCGGAGCACGAGGGTCTCGCCCTGGCCGCCGGTGCCGAGTTGCTCCGCGACGTCGCGGGTCACTCGCGCGTTCGCGGTCGCGGTCGTGGCCAGGACGGGAATGCCGGCCGGCAGGCCGCCGAGCAGGGTACGCAGCCGCCGGTAGTCGGGCCGGAAGTCATGCCCCCAGTCGGAGATGCAGTGGGCCTCGTCGATGACGACCAGCCCGGCGGACCGGCTGAGCTCGGGCAGCACCTGGTCGCGGAAGGAGGGGTTGTTCAGCCGCTCCGGGCTCACCAGCAGCACATCCACCCGGCCCGCGGCGACCTCGGCGTAGAGCGCCGCCCAGTCGCCCGGATTGGCCGAGTTGATGGTGGCCGCGCGGATGCCGGCCCGGCCGGCCGCCTCGACCTGGTTGCGCATCAGCGCGAGCAGCGGGGACACGATCACGGTGGGCCCCGCGCCGCGGGCCCGGAGCAGCGCGGTGGCGATGAAGTAGACCGCCGACTTGCCCCACCCGGTCCGCTGCACCACGAGCGCTCGCTGCCCGCGCTCGACCAGCGCGCTGATCGCGGTCCACTGGTCCTCCCGCAGCCGCGCGTGGGAGCCTGCCAGCGCGCGCAGGTATCTTTCCGCCTCGTCCCGCAGTTCTGCCTCGTCCCGCGGTCCCGTCTCGGCATCGACCATGCCTCATTCGTACCAGCCGCGGCCGTCAATCAGCCCGGATCGGCGGTATGTCATACTCGGGCAGACCTCGGATCTCTGCGGGCGGACAATGGCAGGCCTGATGGCGTGCCGCGCGATGGTGAGGTGGGTGAGGTGCCGTGGCGGTTACCGACGAGGCCATCGAGAAGATCAAGGCCATGATCACCTCCGGCGCGCTGCGGGCCGGCGACAGGCTGCCGCGTGAGCCGGATCTCGCCGCTGACCTCGGGCTGTCGCGCAGTTCGCTGCGCGAGGCGGTGCGGGCGCTATCCCTGGTCAACATCCTGGACGTGCGGCGCGGCGACGGGACCTACGTGACCAGCCTGGAGCCACGGCTGCTGCTTGAGGCGCTGAGCTTCATCGTCGACTTCCACCGTGACGACACGCTGCTTGAGTTCCTCCGGGTGCGGCGCATCCTGGAACCCGCCGCCACCGCGATGGCGGCGGAGCGCATCACCGCGGAGGAGTGCGATGGCCTGCGCGTGCTCCTCGACAGCATCGGGCCGGATCCGGCCGCCGAGGACCTGGTCGCCAACGACCTGGAGTTTCACCGGCGGATCGTGGCCTGTTCGGGGAACTCGGTGCTGTCCTCGCTGCTGGAGTCGCTGTCCGCGCCGACGACCAGGGCCCGGGTGTGGCGCGGCCTCACCCAGACCGGCGCCCGGGCGCGGACGCTGGCCGAGCACCGGGCCATCCTCGACGCGCTGACCGCGCACGAGCCCGAGGTGGCCAGGTCCTGGGCGACGGTGCACATCGCCGGCGTCGAGCAGTGGCTGGCCTCGGTACCGTGAGCCGCCGTCCCGGGCCGCCGCCGGCCTGCGTACCGTGAGCGGTATGGACACTGTTTCGGTCCGCGACCTGCCTGTCCGGGCGGTGATCGGCGTGCACGAGTGGGAGCGCGCCATCGAGCAGACTCTGGTCTTCAGCGTGGATATGACCGCTGACGTGCGAACGCCCGCCGCGAGCGACGACCTGGCGGACGCCGTGGACTACTCCGCGGTGGCGGCCACGATCGCCGCCGTGGTCCGCGAAGGCAAGTTCCGGCTCATCGAGACGGCCGCCGAGCGAGTAGCCGAGCGCCTCATAACCGACCACGGGCTGGCCTGGCTCCGCCTGGAAGTCCGCAAGCCCATCCCCGCTCCCACCCCCTACACCGCCGCCATCACCATTGAACGCACAAGCTAAATCTTTAGGCAGCGTGTCTCGGTTAGCTCGTCCTCGGCCTGGTCCGCAGGCCCTGCATGCCGCCGTCCACGGCCAGGGCCGTGCCGGTGGTGGCGCCCGCGAGCGGGCTGGCCAGGTAGGCGATGCCCGCGGCGACCTCGTCCGCGGTGACCAGCCTGCCCATGGGCTGGCGCGCGTTCAGCGCGGCACGTTCGGCGGCCGGATCCGGTGCGGCGTCGAGCAGGCGGCCCACCCACGGGGTATCGGCCGTGCCGGGGGTCACGCAGTTCACCCTGATCCCCTCGGCCACGTGGTCGGCCGCCATGGCCAGGGTGAGCGAGTAGACAGCGCCCTTGCTGGCGGAGTACAGCGCCCGCTGCGGCAGGCCCGCGACGGCCGCGACCGAGCAGGTGTTGACGATGGCCGCCTGGCCGCGATCGCGCGCCGCCTCGCGGAGCAGCGGCAGGGCCGCCCTGGTGGTGCGCACGATGCCGAGCACGTTCACGTCGAAGACCCGGCGCCATTCGTCGTCGTCGTTGTCCGCCACCGTGCCGGCCGCGCCGATGCCTGCGTTGTTCACCACGATGTCCAGCTGGCCCAGGGTCCGGCGGACTTCGCCGATGACGGCCCGGATCGCGTCGTCGTCGGTCACGTCGGCGATAAGCGGGTAGATGGCCGCGGGATCCGCGTCGGCCTTGACCCGGTCCACGGCGGCGACCCGGGCGCCGCGCGCGGCCAGCAGCCGGGCGGTGGCCAGGCCGATCCCCGAGGCGCCCCCGGTGACCAGCGCGGTCAGCCCGGCGAATTCAGCGGTTTGCTCCTCCATAGATCCGATGTATAACGCACGCGACCGCCGGCCGTCCAGGGGGCCACCCGGTGAACCAGGGTGCCGAAGCCCGCCTTCACCGCGTTCGGGCGCGGTGAGGGCGGGGTTTCGGGCCCGGCCCGGCGCCGTCAGCCGAGCGCCTTGCGGCGGTACAGGCGCACCGCCAGCGGCGCGAACACCACCAGCATGCCCACCGCCCAGCAGACCACAGCGAGCTCAGGATGCTGCATCGGCCAGGAATGAATGGTCGCGGCGGGGTTCGGGTTGCCGAACAGGTGCCTGGTGGCGGCGGCCAGCGCAGACATCGGGTTCCAGTCCGCCACCGGCTGCAGCCAGCCGGGCATGCCCTGGGTGGGCACGAACGCGCTGGAGATGAAGGTCAGCGGCAGGAAGATGAGGAACCCGGTCTGCTGGGCCGCCTCCGGGCTGCGCAGCGTCATGCCCAGGCAGACGCCCGCCCAGGTGAAGGCGTAGCCGAACAGCAGGGCCAGCGCGAGCGCGGCGATCACGTCCTGCGCGTTGGTGTGCACCCGCCAGCCGATGGCCAGGCCGACGCAAACCACCACCGCCCCCGCGATCAACTGCGTCATCAATTCGGAGAATGAACGCGCCACCAGCACCGCCCACCTCGACATCGGCAGCGACCGGAATCGGTCGATCAGCCCGGTGGACATGTCGCTGACCAGTGCGACCGCGACTCCCGGCGCGGTCTGGGCCAGGCCCATGCCGAGCATCCCGCCGATCAGGTACTCGTGGTAGCTCCCGCCGCCGGGCAGGCCGATCGCGCCGCCGAACACGTACGCGAACATCAGGATGAACAGGACCGGCTGGATCGTGACGTCGGCCAGCGTCTCCGGCTCCCGCCTGATCCGCGCGAGGCTGCGCTTGGTCAGCACCCAGACGTCGGTGACGAAATGATAGAAGGGGCTGCGCCCGTAGGTGACGTCCTGCTGGGGCACCAGGTCCGCGGTGATAGCGCTCATGCCGCCTCACTCCCTTCGGTGTTGTGTTCTTCGGTGTCGTTGTCTTCGGTGCTGGGATGTCCGGTGAGGGCCAGGAACACGTCGTCCAGCGACGCCCGCTGAATCGTCACGTCGTTGACCTGGACGCCGGCCGTGTCCAGGGCGCGCACCACGCGCGTGGTCAGCCCCTCGGCCGCCACCACAGGAACGGACAGGCGCAGCCCCTCGGGGTCCGCCTGGACGCTGCCGGTGGCGTACGGCTTGACCGCGACGATCGCCGCCTCGAGGTCCGAGCCCGCGGCCAGCAAGACGTCCAGGTGCGCGCCGCCGACCGACGCCTTGAGCTGGTCCGGTGTCCCCTCGGCGATAACCGTGCCGCCGTCGATCACGGCGATCCGGCGGGCCAGCTGGTCGGCCTCCTCCAGGTACTGCGTGGTGAGCAGCAGCGTGGTCCCCTCCGCCGCCAGCTCTCGCACGATGTCCCAGGTCATCGACCGGGCGTTCGGATCAAGGCCGGTGGTCGGCTCGTCCAGGAACAGCACCGACGGATAGCCGATCAGGCTGGCGGCCAGGTCCAGCCGCCGTCGCATCCCGCCCGAGTAGGTCTTGACCGCGCGGGTGGCCGCCTCGGTCAGGCTGAACCGCTCGAGCATCTCATCCGCGCGCCGTCTGGCCGCGCTGGCGGTGAGCCTGCTGAGCTGGCCGATCATGACCAGGTTGGCGCGGCCGGTGAGGTATTCGTCCAGCGCCGCGTACTGCCCGGTCAGCCCGATCTGCCGCCGTACCTCGGCGGCCTCGGCCACCACGTCGTGCCCGAGAACCTGCGCCCGGCCCCCGTCCGGGCGCAGGAGCGTGGCGAAAACCCGGACGGCGGTGGTCTTCCCCGCGCCGTTGGGCCCGAGCAGCCCGTAGACCGTGCCCGGCGGCACCGCCAGGTCGAACCCGGCGAGCGCCTTGGTTTTCCCGTAGTTCTTGACCAGCCCTTCCGCCGCGATGGCGGGTGTCTCACTCATGGCCACTCCCCGTGACTCGTACGCTGTACGTCTATAGTACGATGTACCATAGCAGTACGGTGTACGAGACAGCAAGATATTTTCTGAACGGGCGGGGGTCTCCCGCGCCATCATTGGGTACCGCAATCGCGGGCGGCAGTTCGCGGGCGGCGGGAGGAGCAGGCATGGACGCATCCGGCCAGCGCGGCGACCGCACCGAGAGTGTCCCGGCCGGCCCGCGCCCCAAGCCCGGCCAGCGCAGTGTGCCCAAGCGCACCGACCCGGGCGAGCGCGCCGGCCCCGGCCCGGATTCGTGGCCGTTCGGCCGGCCGCGGTATACGCTCCCGCCTCCCGGCCGGGCCGCGCGCGACGAAAGGCACGAGCAGCGCCTCGCCGGCCACGTCCAGCGGCACAAGGAGCGCGGCGCCCGGCCGCCCCGCGACCGCGGGTTGTCCCGCGACGAGATCGTCCGCACCGCCATCGCCGTGGCCGATGCCGAGGGCCCGGAGGCGATCAGCATGCGGCGGATCGCGCGGGAACTGCGCGCGGGGCCGATGTCGCTCTACTGGTACGTGGGCTCTAAGGAGGAACTGCTCGACCTGATGCTCGAGATGCTGGAGGCCGAGGTCGAGGCACCCGAGCCGACCGGTGACTGGCGGGCTGACCTGCGGGTCTTCGCCAACCAGATGCGCGCGGTGCTGAACCGGCACCCGTGGGCGCTTGAGTTCATCGGCAGCCGCCCGCCGACCGGGCCGAACGATGCCCGCAACCTCGAGCGGCTGCTCGGCATCCTGGCCGGGCTGGGCCTGGCCGCCCGGCCGACCATGGACCTGCTGGCCGCGATCGCCACCTACGTGCTGGGCGCGGTCATCCGGGAGGGGCGGGAGATCCGCGGTCAGCTCGAGCAGGAACAGGCCGAGGCGGGCCGGAGTGAGGAAGAGCTGGAAGCTGAGCGGGACCGTTACCGGGACTGGTTCCGGGCTTCGGGTGAGTTCCCGCAGATCGCGCGCCTGATGGAATCCGGCATCGACCCGGACGACCCGGCGACCAGGGACGAGCGGTTCGAGTTCGGCCTGGACGTCCTGCTGGACGGGATCGCGGCGCAGGTTCACGCTAGCCCGCCCCCGCCCCCGCCCCTGGCCCCGCCGTCGCCGGCCCCGCCGTCCCTGGCCCCGCCGTCGCCGTCGCCCCCGCCGCCCCTGGCCCCGCCGCCCCCGGCCCAGCCCGGCCCGGGTCGTGCCGCGCCCGGAGCCCCGTGATCATCAGCGCCAGCCCGTGCTCGAACCGCTGATCCGATGAGCCGAACGCCTCCAGTCCGCCGACCGCCTCACTGATCAGCGGAAAATCCTCGCCGAGCCCCGCCCCGTCCGCCTCGTCGGCCACCGGGTCGGGACGCCCGCGCTCGCCCTGGCTGTCCAGTGCCTCGCCGATCACGTAAGCGTTCAGCGCCAGCAGCGCGAGCAGCGCCTCGGGCGGCTTGAACCCCGCCTCGCTCAGCGCCGCGAGCTGGCGCTCGATGCCCGGCAGGGCCGGCTGGACCGGCCGGTTGCCGGCCAGCATCAGCGCGCCGTCACGGTGTGCCAGCAGCCCCGCGCGCAGCGCCCGGGCCCGGCCGGCCAGCCAGTCCCACCAGGGTTGCCCGGGGTGCGGTTCCCGCCAGTCGGCCAGCGCCTCGTCCATGATCGCGGACACCATCAGGTCTAGTAGCTCGCGCTTGTCCCGGACGTGCCAGTACAGCGTCGGCGCCCGGATGCCGAGCCGCTCGGCCAGCCGCCGCAGCGTCAGCCCCTCCAGCCCGCCCTCGTCCAGCAGCGCCAGCCCCGCGGCGACGATGTCATCCCTGGTGACGGCCACTAATCCCTCCTCAGGCTGGACGCTCTAACGCTGTTAGAGTACCGTATGGCCATGACCCTAACATCGTTCGGGAATGACCACAACGCAGGCACCGACGTCGACGTGGTCGTGGCCGGGGGCGGCCCGGTCGGCCTGATGCTGGCCTGCGAGCTGCGCCTCGGCGGCGCGAGCGTCCTCGTGCTCGAGCGCCTGACTGAGATCGACCAGACCATCAAGGCGGGCTCCCTCAACGTGCCCGCCGTCGAGGCCCTCTACCGCCGCGGCCTGCTCCCGCAGGTGCTCGAGGAGCAGCAGCGGATGCGCGAGCAATTCGAAGCCTTCGCCCGCCAGCGCCCGTCCCCGAAGCCCGCGCAGGCCGCGCCAACCCCGCAGGCCCCCGCGCCAGCTCCGGAGGCCCCCGCGCCGCCACCGCCCCCGCCCCCGCCGCCCCGCTTCGCCGGCCACTTCGCCGGCCTGTTCCTCGACGCCGCCCTCGTCGACGGCACCGATTCCGACTTCGCCGACCCGGGCCCGGCTGTGTCCGGCGCCATGATCACCCAGCAGGCGGTGGAGACCCTTCTCGGCCGCCGCGCCGCCGAACTCGGCGCCGAGGTCCGCCGCGGGGTCGAGCTCACCGGTTTCGAGGCGGACGGCGAAGGCGTGACCGTGACGGCGGGCGGCGACCGCATCCGGGCGAGCTGGCTGGTCGGCTGCGACGGCGGCCGGAGCGTGGTGCGCAGGCGGGCCGGCTTCGACTTTCCCGGCACCAGGCCGGAGATTACCGGGCACCAGGCCGTGGTCGAGATGACGGGCAGCGAGGGACTGCGGACCGGCTGGAACCGGACCGAAAGCGGCGTGTACGTGTTCGGCCCGGCGCCCGGGCGGATCCTGACCGTCGAATTCGACGGTCCGCCCGGCGGCCGCGAAGCGCCCGTCACTGCCGCGGAGCTGGCGGCCAGCCTGCGCCGGGTGGCCGGCGTCGACGTCACCATCACCGGCGTGCACAGCGCCACCAGGTACACCGACAACGCCAGGCAGGCGACCACGTACCGCCTCGGCCACGTGCTGCTCGCCGGGGACGCGGCGCACGTGCACTCCCCGTTCGGCGGGCAGGGCCTCAACCTCGGCCTCGGCGACGCGATGAACCTCGGCTGGAAGCTCGCGGCCGTCGCCGGCGGACGGGCGCCCGAGCGCCTGCTCGACAGCTACACCGCCGAACGGCACCCGATCGGCGCCTGGGTCCTCGACTGGAGCCGGGCGCAGGTGGCCCTGATGCGGCCAGAACCCGGTGCCCGCGCGCTCAGCGGCGTGGTCAGGGACCTGATAGGGACCGTGTCTGGCACCACCTATTTCGTCAAGCGGATCTCGGGCCTGTGGCAGCGCTACGACCTCGGCCACGGGCACGAGCTGGCCGGCCGGAGCGCACCGGACCTGCCCCTGGCGGACGGGACCCGGCTCGCCGATCACCTGCATGACGGCCGCGGGCTGCTGCTTGACCTGGCCGATGATCCGGAGCCGCGGGCGCTGGCGCGGGGATGGGCCGACCGGGTTGAGGTCGTAACGGTCGGCGGCCCCGGCGGGCCGGAACTGTCTGCCCTGCTGGTCCGGCCCGACGGGTACGTGGCGTGGGCGAGCCAACGCGCCGGCCTGGACGGCCTGCGGGCCGCGCTCACCACCTGGTTCGGGCCACCCGACGCGGGCCCGTCCGGCCGGACTAGCCCGGAGGAGGTGAGTTCAGCTAGCCATTAGGCTGGCTGCGTGGCTGAACTGGTCAGCCCGGAGGCGGGGGCCGCCCACGTCTGGTGGGCGCGAAGGCGGGATGCGTCCGATCGCCATGCCGGGCTCCTTGACGACACCGAGCAGCAGCGCTGGGCGGCCTACCGGCGCGACGAGGACCGCGAGCGTTTCCTGGTCGGCTGCGCGCTGGCGAAGACCGTGCTCGCCGGGTACGCCGGCCTGCGCCCGGCCGACCTGCGCTTCGACCGGACGTGCGCCCAGTGCGGCCGGCCGCACGGTAAGCCCGTCATGACGGGCAGCGCGCTTTTCCATTCCGTGACGCACTCCGGCGATCTCGTCGCCGTCGCCGTCGCGAGAGCTCCGGTCGGCGTGGACGTGGAGCAGCTCGACGGGCGCGTGCGCCCGCTGGGCGGTGACGGAGACGCTCAGGGGCTCGCGCGTCTCGTACTCGCGGACGACGAGCGGGCCGCCCTGGCCGCGGTCTGCCCGTCGGCCCGGGCCCGCGAGTTCCTGGCCGCGTGGACGAGGAAGGAAGCCGTGACCAAGGCGACCGGCGATGGCCTGCGCGTCTCCTTCAGGGACGTCGTTATCGTCACGGACGAAGGGGCACCGCGCCTGGCCGCCTGGCCCTACCCGCAGCCGCCGGACAGCGTGTCCCTGATGGACCTCGAGGCGGCCGCCGGGTACGTCGCGGCGCTCGCCGTCCTCGGCCGCTGCGACACCGTGCGGGCTCGGGACGGATCGGCGCTTCTGACGGCCCCGGCCTGAGACGCGGAGGGGACTTACGCCGCGGCGCGCGCGGGTACCGCAGGCCGTCTTCGGTACTCGATGATCACTGACGGTCGTGAACTGGCTCATGACGGGTCAGGTCAGACAGGTTCGCGGCACCACCGTACCGGCTACCGCACATTCGTGCGCTTATCGGCCATCTCAGCTGAACATCTGTCTGCTATGTAGGGACATAAGCGGCAAGCCCGGCGGAGTGCTCCATTTATCGTGGTGGATCAGGGCTCCGCGGTGGATCCAGTGCCTTGGGATACCCCCAAACCACCACGAAGCCCGGATCCACCACGCAAACCCGCTTCCGAGCACCAAGGCACTTTTACGCGCGGAGCGGGCGTGATCCCTGAGACATCCGGGACCTGCGGGAAATTTACGGACCTGCGGGCGTACCTGCCATGAAGGATGCGGTGACACAAGGTAGCTACCGGGCGACGATCAGGAACTGGGCGGGATGTAGCCGACGGTCAGCAAGATGTTGGCGTAGAGGCGGTTGTCGCCGGTGGCGACGCAGACGGCGAGATCGGGTTCGCGGCAGGTGGCGTAGAAGTCGAGGCGATCCAGGGGCTGCAGCGGCACCCCGGGTCCCAGCAACGTGCGGTAGGCGGCGAACACGCTCGGCTCGGCGTCGGCTCCTGGGCCGGCGTCAGGGTGCATTACGTGCGCCGCCTCCACCGGAACGGCGTCGAGGACCGGGGCCAGCACCTGCTCGACGGTGAGCAGGCCCGGCCGCAGGTTCAGGTAGATCAGCGCCGCGCGGGGACCGGTGTTGGTGCTGTGGGAATAGTTGGCGTCCGCGATCAGGATCTTGCCGCCGTGTCCGCATGCGGCCAGGGCCGCCAGCAGCGGCGGGTGGATGAGCGGGAAGCGGAGCACGCCAGCAGACTAGCGCTCGCAGCGACGAGCTGGATGCCGGACTGGTGTTTGCAGGGAAGATCGAGGTGCCGGACTAGCGTTCGCCAGGAGATCCGGGTTCCGGCACTAACGTTCGCAGGGAAGATCCGGGTCCCGGACTAGCGTTCCAAGGGAAGGATCCGCGGTGCCGCCCAGCGTGATCGCTGCAGGCGAACGCATTCGGGAATTTCGGAGGGCTCTCTTTTCTTGAGTGAGTATGACTCAAGCTTTGGAGGCCATGAATGAGTGAGACGCTCACCCTCCCGGTGCTGCCACTGGACGACGAGGTGGTGCTGCCGGGGATGGTGGTACCGCTGGAGACATCCCAGACGGACGTTAGCGCTGCGATCGACGCGGCGCGTATGCCGTCCCGTGAGGTTCCCGGCGTACGTTCAGAAGTTAAGGCACGGGTGATCCTGGTGCCGCGGCTACCCGACCGGGGGTTCGCGGGCGTCGGCACGCTGGCCGTGATCGAGCAGGTCGGGCGCCTGCCTGGCGGACAGCCCGGCGCGGTGCTCCGCGGCATCGCCCGGGTCAAGATCGGCTCGGGGACCACTGGCCCCGGCGCCGCCCTGTGGGTGGAAGCCACCGTGGTCGAGGACACTGGCCGTGGGCCGCGCGCTGATGAACTCGCGCAGCAGTACAAGTCACTGGTCACCGGGATGCTCCAGCAGCGCGGTGCGTGGCAGGTTATCGACATGATCCAGCAGCTGGACGACGCGTCCGCGATCGCGGACCGGTCGGGTTACTCCAGCTACCTCAGCACGGCACAGAAGCTGCAGGTGCTCGAGACCCCGGATCTGGTCAAGCGGCTGGAGCTCGTCATCGGCTGGACCAAGGAACAGCTGGCCGAGCTGGAGGTGGCCGAGTCCATCCGCAAGGACGTTTCCGAGGGCATGGAGAAGCAGCAGAAGGAATTCTTGCTGCGCCAGCAGCTGGCCGCGGTGCGGAAGGAACTCGCCGACCTGAACGGCGACGCGGCGACCGAGGAAGACGACTACCGGGCCCGGGTGGAAGCGGCCGACCTGCCGGAAGCGGTCAGGGACGCGGCGCTGAAAGAAGTCGGCAAGCTCGAGCGGACGCCTGACGCGTCCCCCGAGACCGGCTGGATCCGGACCTGGCTGGACACCGTCCTGGAGATGCCCTGGAACGAGCGGACCGAGGACGCCTACGACATCGGCGACGCACGGCGTGTCCTGGATGAGGACCACACCGGGCTGGACGACGTCAAGGAACGCATCATCGAGTACCTCGCGGTGCGCAAGCGCCGCGCGGACCGCGGCCTCGGGATCGTCGGCGGCCGGCGTTCCGGTGCCGTGCTCGCGCTGGTCGGCCCGCCTGGCGTCGGCAAGACGTCGCTGGGCGAATCGGTCGCGCGGGCCATGGACCGCAAGTTCGTCCGGGTCTCCCTGGGCGGTGTCAGGGACGAGGCGGAAATCCGCGGGCATCGGCGGACCTACGTCGGGGCGCTGCCTGGCCGGATTGTCCGTGCCATCCGCGAAGCGGGTTCGATGAACCCGGTCGTGCTGCTCGACGAGGTGGACAAGATCGGGTCGGATTACCGTGGCGACCCCGCGTCGGCGCTGCTCGAGGTGCTGGACCCAGCGCAGAACCACACGTTCCGCGACCACTACCTCGAGGTGGAGCTCGACCTGTCCGACGTGGTGTTCCTGGCCACGGCGAACGTGCTCGACACGATTCCCGGCCCGCTGCTTGACCGGATGGAACTGGTTCAGCTGGACGGGTACACCGAGGACGAGAAGGTTCTCATCGCCCGGGATCACCTGCTGCCCAGGCAGCTGTCCAAGGCCGGCCTGAACACTGAGGAGGTGTCGGTCGACGAGGGCGCGCTGCGGCTGATCGCGGCCGAGTACACCCGGGAGGCGGGGGTGCGGTCGCTCGAGCGGTCTATCGCCCGCATCCTACGCAAGGTCGCGGCGAAGTTGGCGCTGAGCGAGATCACGCTGCCGGTCACGGTCGGCGTGGGTGAGCTGCGCGACTACCTGGGCCGTCCCCGGTTCACGCCGGAGACGAGCCTGGCTGGGCCGGACCGCAGGACCGCCGTGCCCGGCGTGGCGACCGGGCTCGCGGTGACCGGTGCGGGCGGGGATGTGCTGTTCATCGAGGCCTCTCTGGCCGGCCGCGACACCGGCGAGACCGGAGTCACGCTCACCGGCCAGCTCGGCGACGTGATGAAGGAATCGGCCCGGATCGCGCTGTCCTACCTGCGTTCGCACGGGGTCGAGCTCGGCCTTCCGGTCAGCGAGCTGAAGGACCGCGGCGTGCATGTGCACGTGCCGGCCGGCGCGGTACCCAAGGATGGTCCGAGCGCAGGCGTCACGATGACCACCGCGCTTGCGTCGCTGCTGTCCGGGCGGCCGGTACGGTCCGACGTGGCGATGACCGGTGAGGTGTCTCTCACCGGGCGGGTGCTGCCGATCGGCGGCGTCAAGCAGAAGCTGCTTGCCGCGCACCGGGCCGGGATCACCACGGTCCTGATCCCGCAGCGGAACGAGCCGGACCTGGACGATGTGCCGGCCGAGGTGCTCGAGAAGCTCGAGGTGCACACGGTCGGTGATGTCCGCGAGGTGCTGCGGCTGGCGCTCGAGCCCGCCGACAGCGCCTCGGGCACCGGGCCCGCCGACGTGTCGGCCGTGTCCGAGGCGGCCTGACCTCAGGTCCCTCCGGGCGTTCGCTCCCGGCGTCAGCTGAAGCTGGCGCCGGGAGCTTCGTCGTCCGGTGCCTGCGGCGGAGCGACCGGGAATACGTCTGTAGCGGCCAGGTCCCAGATGGCGTTGGGATCGGTGGCCGGACCACCGCCCGCCATCGGCGGCCCCGGAGGCGGCCAGCCGTCCGCCGCCGCGGACGCGGCGTCGGCCCGGTAACCAGGCGCGGCGTCGGCCGGGTAGACAATTGTGGCGTCTTCGTCGGGCGGGGCCGGGCCGGGGTAGCTGGTCGCCACCGGGGCTGCGGCGAAGTCCACGCTCTGCCGGGTCGGGATATCCGCCGGCTCCGCCGCCCGCGGCCCGCCGGCGGTCCGGGTGATGTTCGGGTCGGTGGCCGTCTCCGGGACGTCCGGACCGGTGACTGTCTCGCTGAAGTCCGTGCCGTCGCCCGGTCCCGCCGCGGCCGGGTTGGCGGTCTCACCCGCGCACTCGCCCGGGCCAGCCAGGCCCGTGACATGGCCGGCCGCAGCCGGGCCCGCGAACTGGCCCGGCGCAGCGAACTTCGAGATGGTAGCGGGCCCGTTGAAGCCCGGCGGCGCGCCCGGCGTGTCGGGGTCGCCCGGCGCGGCCAGGGCATTGAAACCGTGCGGCGCGGCCGGGTTGTCGGGGCCGTGCGGCATTGCCGGGTTGTCGGGGCCAGGGGGCTGAGTGGTGAAGGCGGGCGGTCTGGGCACGTCCCTGGGTACCCGGAGGCCGGGATCCGGCGGCGCGAACGAACCCGCCGAAGCTACCGGGAACGGGCCGCTCCCCTGATCGGGCTCCGGCGCGGGCGCCCAGGGTGGGCTGGCGTCGGCGGTGCTCCGGCCACCCCGCAGGGGGTTCGAGGTCCTCGGGACCGGCGCGATCGGGCGCATGGGGTGGGCGATCTCGCCCAAGCCGCCGCCTTGCCAGCCCCCGGGGGCTGGCCATCCGCTCGCACCAGGCGCACCAGGAGCGCCGGGCCCGCCGAGCCCGCCGAGCCCGGTGGGTCCGCCAAGCCCGCCGGGCCCGCCGAGCGCACCGGGTACGAGGGGCGCGCCGGGCGGTGCCAGCCAGGGCTGCCGGGCCGTAGTGGCGGGACCGGTCGCGTCCTGGCTGGCCGCCGGGGCCCGGTCGGCCCGGCGGTGCTCGTGCTGCCCCCGCGGCCCCTGGGCTCCCCGGAGTCCTTGCCGCCTCTGGGCTCTCTGGGGTCCTTGGTTCTGGCCGGGTCCTTGGTTCTGGCCGGGTCCTTGGTTCTGGCCGGGTCCTTGGTTCTGGCCGGGTCCTTGGGTTCCGGCCGGGCCGGAGCCTAGAGACCCGGCCGCCTCGATCCGTTTGCGTCGCGAGCTCATGACCAGGATCAGCGCGATCAGCAGCACGATGAGCACGCCCAGGCCGACCACGATGTCACGGACCAGCGACCCGGCGAGCGCGCTGACGTCCGCGCGGTGGGCGGAGGCCCCGGTCCGGTCCGCGCCCGCCGGCCTGGCCGTCGGGCGCGGCTTGGCCGGAGTCGGGGTCGGGGTCGGGGTCGGGGTCGGGGTCGGGCGGGCCTGCCCGGCCGAGGTGATGAACGCCGCCAGGCTGACCGCCCGGGCCGCGTCCACGGTGCCGTGGCCGGTGCCCGGGCCGCCCGCGTTGTCCGCGGTGGCCGTGCCACCGGGCGTAACCGTGCTCTTGGTCAGGGCCTGGGTGACCTGGGCCACGGTGAGGCCGGGGAACCTGGAAAGCAGGAGGGCGGCCACGCCGGCCACGATGCCGCTGGCCGCGCTGGTGCTGCTGACCGCGGCGTAGCCAGCGGGCGGTGTCGCGGCCGTCAGGTCGACCCCGGGGGCCGTCAGGGCCACGTACGAGCGCCTGCTGCTGAACGGGGCGAGGCTCCCGCTCCGGCTGACCGCGCCGACCGCGATGACACCGGTATAGGCGGCCGGGTAGTTCACCAGGCCGGCGCCGTCGCCGTCATCGCCCGCCGGGGCGACAAGCACCACGCTCTTGCGCAGCGCGTAGGCGACGGCCGCCCGCTCGGCGCGGCTCCCGCCGGCCGCGGCCGGGTCTTCGCCGCCCGTCACCCCGAACGTCCCCGGATCCAGCGGCAAGTCGATGACCCGCGCCCCGTGGTTGACCGCGTAGGTGATGCCGTCGGCGATGGCGCCGGGCAACCGCCGGGTCACGGTCTGGTCCGAATTGAGCGGGTCGTTGAATTCCAGGTTGACGCGGACGGACAGGATCCTCGCGGCGGGCGCGACCCCGACGATGCCGGACTGGCGGCCGGCGCCGTGCCCGTGGCCGGCGATGACACTGGCCACCTGGGTTCCGTCGATGCCCCAGAACGGCCCGTCCGGCGTGCGTCCGGAACCGGTGTAGTCGGGTCCGGTGACCACGTCGCCGGCCAGGTCCGGGTGACCGGCGGCGACCCCGGTGCCGAGCACGGCGACGGTGACTCCGGCGCCCCGCGTCGTGCTCCACGCCTGGGTCACGTTCAGGCTGTCCAGCCACCACTCCTGGGCACGGACGGGATCACCCGCCGACGACAAGGACGACAAGGAAATGCCGCCGGCCTGTGCGCCCGCGCCGAATGCAGGCGCCGACCCGAGGAAGACCCCGATGCTCCCGACGACCAGCGATACGGCCATGACCGCAGCCAGCCCTGAGGCGAACGGCGTCAGGGTGCTGCGGAGCGATCGGTGCGACACTTGGTCAGTTATCTCCTCCGAGGCTGGCCGAGCTGGCCCGCGGCAGCGATGTACCGCCCCGGCCTATGCAATCGTGCCATGCAGCCGCGGGTGACGGAATGCGTCATTACGGAATAGTTTGCGGTACCGCGGTGATCGTTACCCGGGCGCCGCCTGGCAGGCCGAGCCGCCGCGCCGCGTCCCCGCCGTTCACCGCGATGGACACCAGCCCGGCGCTGTCGGCGTAGGCGACGAGCTCGCCCGGGGCGACCGCGCCGAACGTGGCCCGGTAGGGCAGGGTCAGCTGGTGACGGCCGGTCCTGACGACCATGGCGCCGCCGGAGATGACGCCGATGGTCGCGGCGTCCGATGCGGTGATGGTGAGCTGGACATTGCCGAACCGGTCCACGGTCAGTACCTCGCCCTCGGCGATGCCCTCGCGGACCAGCCGCTCGGGTGCGGGCAGCGTGACCAGGGCCGCGACGTCGATCTCCTCGCCCGCCGCGGTCAGTTCGGTCTCCGCGGCCAGGTGCGCGGCCACCGGCATGAAGATGTCCCGGCCGTGAAACGTCGCCGTCACCCGGTCCAGCCAGAGCCGGGGGTTGGTCAGGCTGAAGGCGCGCGCCGCGCCGCCGGACACGGCCACCGCCCAGGACAGCAGGCCGTTGTCCGGGCCGACGAACACCGAGTCCCCGGCCGCCACCGCGACGCCGCGCCTGGCCGTGCCGACCCCTGGGTCGACCACCGCCACATGGACGGCGGGCGGCAGGTAGGGAACGGTCTGCGCGAGCACGGCCGCGCCCCGCCTGATGTCGCCCGCCGGGACCTGGTGGGTCACGTCGATGATGGCCGCGTGCGGCGCCAGCCGGGCGCCGACACCGTGGCAGGCGGCGACGAAGCCGTCTTCGAGCCCGTAGTCGGTCAGGAAGCTGAGGTATCGGAAACGGGTCACGACCCGTGAGCGTACGTCGGGCGCCGGCGCACGTACACCCCTGGATGTCAGCGCGAGCGGGTACGGTCGGCAGTAGCCGGGCCGCGGACCCGGACCCCGAAAAGCCCCTACAAGCCCGCAGAAGAAGCCCACGAAGACCCCGCGAAGCCGCCACGACGCTGCTGCCAGGCCGGGAGGAGGCCGCTTGCTAACCGAGCGGGACATGCGCATCCTGGCGTTCGAGCGGCAGGGCTGGCGGTCGGCCGGGGTCAAGGAGCAAGCGATCGCCGAGGTACTCGACATGTCGGCCACCCGGTACTACCAGCTGCTGAACGAGCTGATCGACCGCCCGGACGCGCTCGCGTTCGACCCGGTGCTGGTCAAGCGGCTCAGAGCGCAGCGGGCCCGCCGCCAGCGGATGCGCTCGCCCCGGCCGAAACCCGCGCCGGGGCGGCCGGGGCGGCCCGGATGACCCGCCTGGCGCGGCCGGGCACCGCCGCGGGCCAGGCCGGCCTGCAGGCGCTGCTCGCGAACCCGCGGCACGCGCTGGTCGCGACGGACTTCGACGGCACGCTGTCGCCGATCGTGGACAACCCGGGCGACGCGCGGGCCCAGCCGGGGGCGGTGCCGGCCATCACCGCCCTGGCCCAGGCGGTCGGCACGGTCGCGGTCATCACCGGCAGGCCCCCGGCGGACGCGGTCCGCCTGGGCGGCTTGGAGGCCGTCCCCGGCCTCATCGCGCTCGGCCACTACGGGTGGCAGCGCTGGCAGGACGGCCAGCTCTCCGCGCCCGAGGTCCCGCCGGAGGTGCAGGCCGCCCGGGCCGCGCTGCCGGACCTGCTCCGCGAGGCGGGCGCCCCGGAGGGCACCTGGGTCGAGGACAAGACGCACGCGGTGGCCGTGCACACCCGCCGCGCGGCCGATCCGGAGGCGGCGCTGCGCGCGCTCAGCGCTCCCCTCGCCGGGCTCGCCGCCCGGCTGGGGCTGGCGGCGGAGCCGGGCCGGTTCGTCATCGAGCTGCGGCCGCCGGGCGTCGACAAGGGCACCGCGCTGACCGGCCTGGTCCGGGAGCGGGCGGCCCGTTCGGTCCTGTTCTGCGGGGATGACCTCGGCGACCTGCCCGCCTTCGCCGCGATCCGGGCGCTGCGCGCGGACGGCGTACCTGGCTGCGCGGTGGCCAGCGCCAGCCCGGAGTCGCCTCAGGTCGCGGCGGCCGCTGACCTGGTGGTGGACGGGCCGGAGGGCATCGTGGCGCTGCTCGCCGCGATCGCCGCCGAACTGGGCGGCTGAGCAGGCCGGGGGCACGCGGCCGGTGCCGTTCGGAAAATATTCTGCTGAACGGGGCCTGGTACCACCGTCCGGCCCGGCTGGCGCGGCGGCGGGCTACGTTCCGAGGCAGGCGAGCTGATCGCCCAGCCAGCGCGCGGGCCGGAACGCGGCGGCGGTGACCGCGATCGCGGCACTGCGGCGCTGGCGCTCGGCGTCGGTCATGGCCAGCGCCTGGTGCAGGGCATCGGCGGTCTCGCTGACGTCGAAGGGGTTGACCAGCAGCGCGTCGGCGGCGAGGGTGGCGGCGGCGCCTGCCTCGCGGGACAGGACCAGGGCGCAGCCCCGCTGCGACAGCACCGGGCCCTCCTGCGCGACCAGGTTCATGCCGTCCCTGATCGGGTTCACCACGAGCACGTCGGCCAGGGCGCACGCCGCCAGCGACCGGGGGTAATCGTCCTTCACCTCCAGGATCAGCGGGTTCCAGTCCGCCGTGCCGAACTCCTCGGTGATCTCCCGCGCCAGCCGCCGCACCCGCTCGGTGTAGGCGCGGTACTCGGGCACCGCTGACCGGGACGGGTAGGCGAAGGCCAGGTGCATGACGCGTCCCCGCCACTGCGGCCGGGTGGCCAGCAGCTCCCGGTAGGCGGCCAGGCCGCGCACGATGTTCTTGGACAGCTCCGTCCGGTCCACCCTGACGATCAGCCTCCGGCCGCCCGCGGCCTGCCCGAGCGCGCCGATGTGAGCGCGCACATCGGCGCCTTCCGCGCGGGCCCGCAGCGCCTCGGCGTCCACGCCCATCGGGTGCACGGCCACCTCGGTGACGTGGCCCCGGTAGCGGACCCAGCCCACCGTCCCGGCGATCGCGGCTCCGCCCGTGCTCGCGGGGCCCGTGCGGTCCACGTCCGCGCCCAGGATCGCCGCGCAGCAGTCGAGGAAGGCGGACGCCCACCGCGCGGCGTGAAACCCGGCGTGGTCGGCGCCGAGGATGCCGTCGAGCAGCGCCCGGGCCATCTCGAGGGGAAGGATCCGGTAGTAGTCAGGCGGCGCCCACGGGATATGCCAGAAATACCCGATGCGGGTGTCGCGCGCCACGCCGTCGAGCCGGTCCCGCAGCATCCGGGGCACCAGGCTCAGGTGGTAGTCCTGGACCAGGATGCGGATCCCGCCCGGCGCGGGTTCCGGCCCGGCTTCTTCCGCCAGGGCGGCCGCGAACAACTCGCTATAGGCCAGGTAGGACTCCCAGTCAGGTGCGAACGCCAGGCCGAACTGCGGCTGGTTCGTGGTGTCGAACAGCAGGTGGTGCACGAACCACAGGGTTGAGTTGGCCACGTTGTTGTAGGCGCGGTCGAAGATGTCCGGCGGGATATCGAGCATCCGTACCGGCACCCCGTCCGGATCGCGGGCGCCGGTGTCCGCCCGTCGATCTCGATCAGGCTGCCGCGCGGCCGTCCGGTCCGCGTCGGTGAGCGCGGCGCAGATCCACGTCACGTCGGCCTGCGGCGTGACCGCCGCCAGTCCCGACATCACCCCGGCGATCATGCCGCCGCCGCCGCGCTGGCCGGTCAACGAGCCGTCGGTGGCGAACTGGTACGAAATCGGACCGCGGTTAGACGCCACCAGCACCCGTTGTTTCATACCCCGGCAGGCTAGTGCCCTGAGCAGGGTCCCGAGCCCACGGGGGTCGGGGGGTCGTGCCCCCGAGACTGACGCTGGTATTATTCTTTCGTTTGGACACAACTGAATAACGCTCATCCAGAGGGGTGGAGGGATCGGCCCTGTGAAGCCCCGGCAACCTATCGCGCTTGCATGCCCGTCGTGAACGG
>Ga0302229_10001055_pt1 | contig 21289 bp, 21 predicted proteins | sample II_Palsa_N1_3_FD_193518 | JGI IMG/M metagenome (GOLD analysis project Ga0302229, IMG submission 193518) | Peat permafrost microbial communities from Stordalen Mire near Abisko, Sweden - II_Palsa_N1_3 | ecosystem: Environmental > Terrestrial > Soil > Palsa > Peat permafrost | place: Sweden... | reverse complement strand
GCCAGCGCGTCCACGCCGTCGATGAAGTTCTTCACGTTCACCGCGATCTGATCCGCGATCGGCCGCCATTCGCCCCCCTGAGCTGGCGGTTCAGACATCAAGCAGTCTCCGTCCTTCGAATGCGCGACCCAGCGTCACCTCGTCGGCGTACTCCAGGTCGCCCCCGACCGGCAGTCCGCTCGCGGGCCTGGTCACCCGCAAGCCCATTGGCTTTACCAGCCTAGCGAGAAAGGTAGCGGTTGCCTCCCCCTCTAGGTTCGGATCGGTGGCCAGGATCAGCTCGGTCACCGTGCCGTCGGCCAGCCGGGTCATCAGCTCCTTGATCCGCAACTCGTCCGGGCCGACCCCGTCAATGGGGCTGATCGCTCCGCCGAGCACGTGATAGCGGCCGCGGAACTCGCGGATCCTCTCCACCGCCGCGACATCCTTGGGCTCTTCCACCACGCAGATCAGCGTCGGGTCGCGGCGCGGGTCGAGGCAGATCCGGCACTCTTCGCCTTCGGCCACGTTCCCGCAGGTCCGGCAGAAGCGCACCCGCTCGGTGACCTCGATCAGCGTATCGGCCAGCCGCCTGACGTCGGCCTGGTCCGTGGCCAGCAGGTAAAACGCGATGCGCTGGGCACCCTTCGGCCCGACCCCGGGCAGGCGCCCGAGTTCGTCGATGAGGTTCTGGATGACCCCTTCGTACACAGCAGGTCCTTGGTTCTAGGTCAGGGGGTTCTAGGTCTCCGGGTCATCGTCGTCGGCTGGCTCCGGCGCGTACGGGCCCGGGCCGCCGAGTCCGAGGCTGGACAGGTCGAGCCCGCCGGGCAGGTCAAGACCGCCTCCGCCGGGCATGCCCGGTATCCCGGGCATGCCAGGTATCCCGCCGCCCTGCATGGCCGCGGCGAACGGTCCCATCTGCTGCTGCTGGAGATTCTCGACCGCCCGGTACGCGTCGCGGACGGCCGCGAGCACGAGGTCGGCGATGGTTCGCGCCGTCTCCTCGGCGTCGTCGGCGTCTACCGCGGCCGCGGCGATGCTGAGGTCAAGCAGTTCGCCCTGGCCGTTGACGGTGGCCTTGACCAGCCCGCCGCCCGCGGTCCCGGTGACCTCTGCGTCGGCCAGCGCCTGCTGGGCGCTCATGAGTTGTTCCTGCATCTGCTGCGCCGCCGCGAACAGCTGCTGCATATCCATCTGGGGTTCCACATCGGCCTCCTACCCAGAGCCTACGACCAGCCCGCTGCGGTCAAGCCCAAGCGGGGCCGTGGCTCAGTCCTCGATCTCGCCGATCACCCGGCCGCCCAGCTCGCGCTGGATCAGGTCCATGCCGGTGAGTTCGGTCACGACGGGAGCCCGATCGCCGTCGGGTTCGTCGGGGGGCATGTCGTCGTCCGGCGGGAACTCGTCGGCCGGGAACTCGTCGGCCGGGGGCTCATCGCGGCGCGGCCGGGACCGGGCCGGGGTGGTAGCGACCGGGGTAGCCGCGCCCGAGCCGCCCGCGGCGCCCGAGCCGGCGGGCCGGGCCGGGCCAGCGCCCGGGTCGGCGCCCACCACCCCCCTGATCGTCACGTCCAGGCCGAAACGGGCGTTCAGCACGCGCTTGAGGATGGCATCGTGACCGCTCACGCCGAAGCCCTTCAGGTCTCCGTCTCTCGGAAACCGCAGGGTGAGGACCTTGTCCTCCAGGGAGAGCACGCTCGCGGTGCGAAGCAGCAGCCACGCCACCTTGCGCTCCTGCATGACCGCCTCGAGGACCGCGTCCCAGTTTTTCCGCAGCGAGTCGGCCGCGGACTGGCCAGGCGCCGGATCGGCGGCGGCCGGAGTGGGGGGCGCAGTGGCCAGCGGGGGGCTGGATGGCGCGGCGCTCTCGGCGGGCTTAGCGGAGGGCTTCCGGTCGGCGGGGGGAGGAACCCGGGGCCGTTCGGCCGAATCGTTGGTACCGGAGTGCGGCGGGGAGGGGGGTGACTGCGGCCTGGGAGCCGACGTGCCCCGGCCTCCGGACTCCAGCCGCTCCAGCCGGGCGAGCAGGGACTTCTCGTCGGTGGTGGCGGCGGGCAGCAGCACCTGCGCGCACATCAGCTCGAGCAGCAGCCGGGGGGAGGTGGCACCGCGCATCTGGTCCAGGCCCGTGCTGACGATCTCGGCCGCGCGGGCCAGCCCGGCCTGGCCGAACCGGCCCGCCTGGGCGGCCATCCGCTCGGCCCGGTCCGGGGGCAGGTCCAGCAGCCCGGTCTCGGCCGCGTGCGGCACGGCGGCCAGGATGATCAGGTCCCGGAACCGGTCCAGCAGGTCGGCGGCGAACCGGCGCGGCTCGTGCCCGCCCTCGATGACCCGGTTGACCACGCCGAACACCGCGGCGCCGTCGGCGGTGGCGAACGCGTCCACGATCTCGTCGAGCAGGCTCGCGTCGGTGAAGCCGAGCAGCGCCACGGCGCGCTCGTAGCTGAGCCCGGACTCGTCGCTCCCGGCCAGCAGCTGGTCCAGAATGGACAGCGAATCCCGGACCGATCCCGCCCCGGCCCGCACCACCAGCGGCAGCACCGCGTCCTGCACCGCCGCGCCCTCGGCGCGCAGGATGTCCTGCATCAGTTCCCGCAGGATGGAAGGAGGCACCAGACGGAACGGGTAATGGTGCGTGCGGGACCGGATGGTCGGCAGCACCTTTTCGGGTTCGGTCGTGGCGAAGATGAACTTCAGGTGCGGCGGGGGTTCCTCCACCAGCTTCAGCAGCGCGTTGAACCCCTGCTGGGTGACCATGTGCGCCTCGTCGATGATGTAGATCTTGAAGCGCCCGGACACCGGGGTGTAGAAGGCCCGCTCGCGCAGTTCCCGGGCGTCGTCGACGCCGCCGTGCGAGGCCGCGTCGATCTCGATCACGTCGATGCTGCCCGGCCCGGACGGGGCCAGGGCGACGCAGGAATCGCAGACCCCGCAGGGGTCGGGGGTGGGCCCGTTGACACAGTTCAGTGACCGGGCCAGAATCCGGGCGCTCGACGTCTTGCCGCACCCGCGCGGGCCGCTGAACAGGTAAGCGTGGTTGATCCGGCCGGTGCTCAGCGCCTGCCGCAGCGGGCCGGTGACGTGGTCCTGCCCCTTGACCTCAGCGAACGTGGCCGGGCGGTACTTGCGGTACAGGGCCAGGTTGGACCCCGAAACCCGGGTTGCCCCCTCGCGCTCCGACGTGGCTGCGGCCATCAGCTCATCCTCACCGGTGATGGGAGGACCCCCCGCACACCCATCAGAGCCCGCGTACCCTTGCTGCCTTCCGGCCCTGGGGGGGTTGGCGGGATAAACGCCGTGCGGGGGGTCATCGGTCAGTGTAGTCAGCCGCGGGACCGGATGGTGCCGTAGCCGCGACCCGCGCTGGCCGCAGCCCGGTTCATCTGCTCCTTTATCTGCCCCGTTAGCCGGCCCTGGTTCGGGTAAGCTTCCCTGCGGAGGATTCGCCTAGTGGCCTAGGGCGCACGCTTGGAAAGCGTGTTGGGTGCAAGCCCTCAAGAGTTCGAATCTCTTATCCTCCGCCAGGTGCTCGTCACTGACCGCCAGAGCTGCCAAACGGCCCGCGGCCTGCACCCCCGCGACCCACGCGCCGCCTGCGTCAGATCGTGAACCCAAGCGCCACGACAATGACGGGAACCGCGATGTCCCACGGAGCGGTGTCATGATCGCCCTGCTGAAGCGCCGTGATCAACGCGAAGGTCATGGGACGTCCCGTCAGCCGAAGATCACCGATACGGTGTCGTCGCCCACGTTAGCGGTGTAGACGGCACCGGTCAGCGGGTTGACCGCCACCCCGACCGGGCCGTTGCCGACCGGGATGGTCGCGGTGATCGTGTTGGTCTGGCCGCTGATCACCGACACGGTGCCATTTTTGACGTTGGTGACGTAGACGGCGCCGGTCGGCGGGTTGACCGCGACCCCGGCCGGGCCGTTACCGACCGCGATGGTCGCGGTGACCGTGCTGGTCCGGCCGCTGATCACCGACACGGTGCCGTCCGAGAAGTTCGTGACGTAGACATCGCCCGTCAGCGGGTTCGCCGCGACCGCGGCCGGGCTGGTGCCGACCCGGATGGTCGCGGTGACGGTGCTGGTCTGGCCGCTGATCACCGACACGGTGCCATCGGAGAAGTTGGTGACGTAGACATCGCCGGTCAGCAGGTTGACCGCGACCCCGTACGGGCTGGTGCCGACCGGGATCGTGGCGGTCACCATGCTGGTCCGGCCGCTGATCACCGACACGGTGCCACCGGAGAAGTTGGTGACGTAGACATCGCCGGTCAGCGAGTTGACCGCGACCGATATCGGGAGGCTGCCGACCGGGATGGTGGCACTGACCGTGTTGGTCCGGCCGCAGATCACCGACACGGTGCCGTGGTTGAAGTTCGTGACGTAGACATCGCCGGTCAGCGAGTTGACCGCCATCCCTTGCGGGTTGCCGACCGGGATGGTCGCGGTGACCGTGTTGGTCTGGCCGTTGATCACCGACACGGTGTTATCCAGTTGGTTGGCGACGTAGACGCAGCCGGTCCGCGGGTTGGCCACGACCGCATCCGACTCGCTGCCGACCGGGATGGTCGCGGTGAGAATCGCAGGCGCGACGGCCGCGATCGGGGTGGTCCGGTCCAGGGTCATGGTGCCGCTCGCACCATTCGCGCCGCGCCTGTGGTGATGTGTCATGACCCCGACTCCTTCGAGTTATGTCCTGGCGCGCAGATGTCGCACACAGACGGCCGGGGTCTAGAGCCGAAGGTATTACCCCCATGATCTCGTGCCACGACGGTCCGTCAAGACTTTGACGGGACACATCTGGGCTTATGGACGGGTCAGCGGGTCAGCGCTGCCCATGGCGGGGCCGCGGCTTGCGGTGGCGAGCGGAGGCGGCGTGCCGTCCCTGGGCCCGCCTGGAATTACCTCGGCCCGGGGTCAGCCGGGCGGCCGCCTGCCCGATAACGGCCAGGATCCCGGCCGTCTGCAGCGCGCTGGTCGCCGAGAAGGCATTGAGCGGCAAGCCTTGTGGCTGAATCCGGGCATCCTTTACCGCACCGCCAGCCATAATGTGCCTCCGTATGCCTGACCAATGTCAGGCGTTACCCCCGCGGCGGCCACATCGCGCAGCGATGCCCCGCCCTTTCAGCTACCAGACGCGCGCGAAAGAACGCCGGTTTACCGTGGCGCAAGCCGTCACGGAACGTAATAGGGCGGGGGCCAAGACAGTCCGGTTTGCGTAAAACTAATTGAAGATTCCCAGGTCAGAGCCACGACATGCCGACACGTTCGGTAACAAATCCGAGATCGGACTTCTGCGGAAGTAGCCTATTAAGGGTGATTTAACCGGAAGCTACCTGGCCGGTTCGGCGGCAATTACGCAGTTTGTCATACCGATATCGGTTCGGTAACGCCGATATCGGTTCGGTAACACCGCGGCTTACTTCTTGTGCGCAGACGAAGGCGGCGGCTTGGCCGGGTGGGCCTTGCGCTGCGCGGCCGCCCTGGCGGCCGCCGCGGCTGCCGCGGCCGCGGCATCCGCCTTCGTGGCCTGCACGGCTAGCTGCGGGGTCATCCACGCGAGCATCGGGCCGAGGGCCGCGCGCCACACGCTGCCCTGATGGCCGCCGCCCGGAACGATCATGTACGGCACGTCCGTCGGCTGCCGCTGCAGCAGCAGCCGGGTCTGCAGCAGTTGCCGGAAGTTCGCTGCCGCGCTGACGTCTTGCTTGTCCAGGGCTCCCGCCGCGAGCCAGAAGGCGGGCAGCCGGACGGTGATCGGCACCTCGGCGATGTACGCCTTGGGCGAGTTGACCAACCCGAGCGCCGGGTGCCCTGCGAATACGTTGACCGTGTACGGCTTCCCGCCGGGCTTGTTGCCCTTGGGCACCTGGCTATCGATGGGGACGAAGTACCCGGACATGACGCCCGCGACCCCGAAGCGGGCCGGCTCCTGCATCGCGATGTTGGCCGCGCAGTACCCGCCCTCTGAATAGCCGGCCACGCCCCAGGCCGGGCCGGGTGCCTGGACACGCACGAGTCGCGAGATGTAGTCCGGCACATCCTCCGCGACGAAGGTCATGTCCTGGATGCCGCCCGGGTTGTTGAGGCACTGCAGCCCGTACTGCTGGCCGCCGTCGGTGTCGGGCATGACCAGGACCGCGGCATCCGACGGATCGGCCTCGAGCAGGTTGAGGAAGGTCGGGATCACGTCCAGCACGGTCAGCCAGGCGCTCGGGTTACCCGGCGAGCCGTGCAGCAGTTCGATGGCCGGGAACCTGTAGTGGGCGTAGGCCTTCTGGAAGTACTGCGGCGGGAGGTAGACGTACACGTCGCGGGACAGATGGCTGGCCACGATCGTCGTCTGGAACAGGTAGCCGACCTGGGCGTCTTCGGCGGTGCTGGTGACCCGGCCGATGTCCTTGTCGAACTGCTTGTTGGATCCGGCGCCGGCCACCGTGTACTTGGGAATGCTGCTCGCGCCCTGGCCGGTGAGATCGCTGATCGCTCCGCCCCAGGTCTGGTAATAGTCGTAAAACTTGTTGACCGAGGCAATTCCGAAGGCCATGGCCGGAACGAACGCCAGGCACGCCGCCAGCACCCTGAACACGACCTGTTTGGCCAAGGCCACCCAGAAGATCAGCGCAGCGAAGACCACCACCAGAAGCAGGAAGAACCCGGTTCCTTGCGGACCGAACACTCGGAGCTCCTCGCCGGATTCTGGCCAGTGGGGGTGGTTCGCCTGACCCGGCACAGGCCATACCCGCGCACTGCCGCATGATCACTTGTGCGAACGTCCGAGATGTGACATTGAGTTCCCCCGCCGAGCACGCTGAACGTACGCTCGGCCCCGCTCGGCGGTGGAGGTGGGATTTGAACCCACGGAGGGGTTGCCCCCTCACACGCTTTCGAGGCGTGCGCCCTCGGCCACTAGGCGACTCCACCGTGGGTGAGCCTACCCGAACCGGGGCCCGGCGGGGAGATGCTACCCGCCGTGCGGCCGGGAGATGCTACCCGCCGTGCGGCCGGCGGACCGCGAAGAACTCGCGCAGCACGGCGCCGCACTCCTGCGCCAGGACGCCGCCGATGACTTCCGGCCGGTGGTTCAGGCGCCGGTCCCTGACCACGTCCCAGAGCGAGCCCACCGCGCCGGCCTTCGGGTCCTCGGCTCCGTAGACCAGCCGGCTGAGCCGGGCCAGGGTCACCGCGCCCGCGCACATGGTGCACGGCTCCAGGGTCACGACCAGGGTCAGCCCGGTCAGGCGCCAGCGCCCCAGGGCCCGGGCGGCCTGCCGGATCGCGATCATCTCGGCGTGCGCGGTGGGGTCACGGTCCGCCTCCCGGCGGTTGCGCGCCCGCGCCAGGACCGTGCCCGCCTCATCGAGGATCACGGCCCCCACCGGCACGTCCTCCTGGGCGGTCCCGGCCAGCTCGTGGGCGGTCCCGGCCAGCTCCGGCCCGGCCTGGACCGCCTCGGCCAGCGCGAGCCGCATCGCGGGCTCGAAGCCCGCGATATAACCGGTCACGGGCCGAGCGCACGATCCAGGGCCTGTTCCACCGCTTCCCCGAACCGCAGACGTTCGGCGATGCCGGCCACGGCGTCCTCGGGGTAGAGGTCGAGATCCGCCGCGACCGCGCCGAGTTCCATCTCCTCCAGCCCGAGATCAGCGAAGATGGACAGATCGCCCGCCGGGAGCACCTGATCAAGCTCGTCGTCCGACGGCACCGGGATGTCGAGAGCCTCGAGCACCTGGCGGGCCAGCGGATAGTCCACCGCCGCGGTGAGGTCGGACAGGAACAGCGATACGTCCTCGCCGACGATCCTGACCGCCAGCCAGAAGTCGTCGCCGACGCCCGCGAAGCCGATGGTGCCGCCCATGCTCGGCTGCTGGCGCAGCGCGGCCACGAGGCCGTCCAGATCGACGGTGAGCGCAGCGGGCAGCGCGTCGGCTTCCCACTGGTCTTCTTCCCGGTAGACGATGACGGCGAAGTCCGTCTCAGCCACGCCTGACATCTCACTGCACCAGCATGCTCTGCACGGAGGAATGCTGTCAGATAGCCGCCCGGCCCGGCGGCAGAATGCCCGATCAGGCCGGCCGGGGAAGGTCCGTCTGAGCTGCACCGGGGTCGGATTGCCGGCCCGCTGTGCACGACTGACTCCGATCAGGCATACTGGAGCGGGGGACGGGGCATACTGATGCCGACACGGTAGCTTCAATCCGTTAGCGTTGGCCGGAATTTCGGTTCACGCTAGCATTGGTTCTCTGACCTGACAGGACGGTTCTGGGCGCCTACAGGAGGCAACGTGAGTCTGAAAAGCATCCTCGGATGGCTAGCTCTAGCCTTTGTGGTCTGGTGGATTATCGAGGATCCTACGGGGGCGGCGCATGTCGTGCACAACATCGGGAGCTTCCTGACCTCTCTGGCCCACGGTCTGTCCAGCTTCTTCAGTTCGCTTTAGGTAGGGCGCAGGATGAGGCTGGCCCCGAACACCGACACGGTCCCGGCCTCGGTCAACAAGTACCTCCTGCCCCACGAGCGTCAGGTCATCAGCGTTCATGAGCATCCGGCGGTGCTCATCGGGCCCATCGCCCTTGTTCTGCTCGGGCTAGCCATCGCTGGCTGGCTGAGCAACTCGGTCGCCGGCGGCAACGGCACGGCCATCCTCGTGATCTGGCTCGCGTGGGTGGTCCTGCTGTTGTGGTTCGCGTTCAAGGTCTGGACCTGGTCCGTCGACTACTTCGTGGTCACGTCGCAGCGGCTCATCCTGGCTCAGGGCTTCGTCGTCCGCAAGGTGGGCATGCTGCCGCTCACCAAGGTGACGGACATGAGCTTCCAGCGGTCCACCTGGGGCCGGCTACTCGGCTACGGCGAGTTCATCGTAGAGTCGGCCGGACAGGACCAGGCGCTGCGGAACGTCAAGTTCATCCCGTATCCCGAGCAGCTTTACCTTGAGGTGTGCGGTCTGATCTTCAAAGAAGAAGACGAACCGAAGGCCCCCCCGCCGCCTCAGCCCGACGTCCCCCTCGAGCAGATGGCTCGGGTCCTGAGCCGCGAGCTCGCCACCCAGCTCGCGCCGGTCCTGACCCGCGAGGTCGCCACCCAGCTCGCGCAGGTCCTGACCGGATGGCTCGACCAGACCAACCGGCGCGACGACCCGGACCACCCGGACGACTAGCCCGGCTACACGGTCGTCTGGACCCCGGTGAGCCAGTCGCGAGCCGCGATGGCGGACCCGCGGGCGCCGGCCATGTCGAGGTCGGGCACCAAGGATATTTCCGCGGCCCGGGCCTGCTCCTCGCGCAGCACGGTGTTGGCCCGGACCTGAGCCAGGAACCAGTCGCGGAAGTGCGGTGCGGCCTCCACCACGCCGCCGCCCAGGAAGTAAGCGCCGGGATCGAAGAAGTTCGCGGCGATGGTGAACAGCCGGCCCAGGGCCATCGCCTGCTGGCGGAAGATGGCCAGGGCCAGGGCGTCGCCCTCCTCGCCGTAGTGCCGGATCCGCTTGGCCGCCTCGCCCAGGGACAGGCTGGCCACCGGGTGACCTTCGTACTTGGTCAGCCAGTACGGCAGCAGGTTCTTCTGGATCCCGGTGAGCGAGGCCACGCTCTCCGCGTCCCCCCACTGGCCGCAGTTACAGCCGGGCGCCGGCTGACCCGGGTCCAGCAGGCCGTCCAGCGGGATCGGGACATGGCCGAGTTCGCCGGCCATCCCGGCCGCGCCCTTGATCACCCGGCCGGCCTCGATCAGGCCGCCGCCCAGGCCGGTGCCCACGATCGCGGACACTGAGCTGTGCCGCGCCGACTGCACGCCGAACCGCACGTGGTGCGCGTACAGCGCGGCCGCGTTCCCGTCGTTGTTGTAGATGACCGGCAGCCCGACGCGCTCGGCCAGCGCGCCCCGGATATCGAAGCCGCCCCAGCCGGCGTCGCCGAAGTTCGTCGCGCCCTTCGACGAGATGACGCCCTCCGCGCTGGCGGGGCCGGGCGTGTCCAGCCCGATCGCGCGGACCGCCGCGAGCGGCACGCCGGTCAGCCCGAGCACCCGCTCCACCGCATCGATCAGGGACGCGATGGCCTTGTCCGGGCCCTCTCTGACGTTGCTGGGAACTTCCGCCATCTCGTCGAGGAGGAACCGGCCCTCGGAGTCGAGAACCGTGCCGTTGTTCGTCGTGCCGCCGTTATCCAGGCCCACGACCACCCAGTCGACTGGCATACGTCCTCCTCGTCCGGCCGCTGAGCCACGCTCAAGTCTAGGGAAATGCGTTAGCGAAGAGCAATATCGCCAGCAAGGTCACCCGCAGGCACAGGCGCAACACAGCGCTGGTACGTCACACTAAACCCTGGAGCCCGTTACTGGCCCAGGCGTACTGCGCAGATCTCGGTGCGCGGCCGGTCAGCCTTTGAACGCTTCTTGCAGCTCGCTGGTGATCTGGTCGATCGTTGCTCCTATCTCGCGCTTGACGACCTTGGCGTTGCCAGTGAACACCTTGTCGAGTGCTGGTTCGATGGTCGCCTCGCCGACCACGATCAGCCCTGCCTCGTCAGCAACGAGTTCCTCGGCCGCGTCATTCAGCTCCTTGCGGTTCAGCGGCCCGCCGCCGAACCACTCGGGGATGATATGGGTGAGCGGGCGGTCCATCCGCTTGACCACGTGCGGCTTGCCGTTCTCCTTGTCGATCACGGCCGCGTCGTACGTGCCCTTCACCTCGCTCCCGTGCAGGTGCTCGATGGTGTCCAGCACGGCCCGCGCAGCCGCGACAGTCGGGTACGCCGCCGCGTAGACGACCACATATTCTTGCTCAGCCATGGCATCTCCTCGAGTTCCGGTGACTTCCATGAGCACGCCGCAATAAAAGCGTAGCGCGACCTGGATCACCGACTCCGGGACCCCCGGTAGGCCCGGTAGGCCTGGCCGGAGGAATTTGCTGCGGAGGATCGGGGATTTGAACCCCGGAGGGCCGTGAAGCCCAACCGCATTAGCAGTGCGGCGCCATAGACCGGACTAGGCGAATCCTCCATCCGCACCAGGTGCGGTGGGCCATAGCGTACCGGGAGTGACCCCGCCCGGCAAAGCGTTCTCACCGGTGCGGCTTCGGTCCGGCTTCGGGCCGGCCCGGCCTGGACGGCCAGCAGGTCAGGGCACCTCGATGACCTTGTAGTCGCCGCCGGCGTAGGCGTCGCGCATCGTCCGCTTGGAGAACTTGCCCACGCTGGTCTTGGGCACCTCGTCGATGAAACACCAGCGTTCGGGCAGTTGCCAGCGCGGGATCTGCTCGGCCATGAAGGCCCGGAGCTTGTCCGCCGTGACCTCGGCGCCGGGCCGCAGCACGACCGCCGCGAGCGGCCGCTCGCCCCACTTGTCGTCGGCGACCCCGATCACCGCGGCCTCGGCCACGTCGGGGTGGGCCATCAGGACGTTCTCCAGCTCCATGGAGGAGATCCACTCGCCGCCGGACTTGATCACGTCCTTGGCCCGGTCGCTCAGCCGGATGAACCCGCGCTCGTCCAGCGTCCCCACGTCTCCGGTGCGCAGCCAGCCGTCGTGGAACTTGTCCGGGTCGTCATCCTTGTAGTAGGACCCGGTGATCCACGGGCCGCGGACCTCGATCTCGCCGACCGCCTCGCCGTCGGCCGGGAGCAGGGCCCCGCCGTCTCCGCCCAGCCGGGCCTCGACGGTGCAGAACACCCGGCCCTGGCTGTCCCGGTACGACCACTCCTGCTCCTTGCTGACGCCGGGGGGCGGGTTGGCCACGCTGGCCAGCGGCGAGGTCTCCGTCATGCCCCAGGCTTGCAGCAGCCGGACGCCGAGCTCCTGCTCGTACCTGACCTGCATGGCGTGCGGGACCGCGGAGCCGCCCGCGATGACCAGGCGCAGCGAGGACATGTCACCGCCCTCGGCCCGCGTGTGGGCCAGCACGCCCGCCCAGATGGTCGGCACCCCGCCGGCCACGGTGACCCGCTCGTCGCCGATCAGCCGGACGAGCGCGGCCGGCTGCAGGTACCGGTCGGGCAGGATCAGGGCCGCGCCGGACAGCAGGCCGGCGTAGGCCAGGCCCCACGCGTTGGCGTGGAACATGGGCACGACCGGGAGCACGCGGTCCCGTTCGGACAGGGCGAAGGCGTTCCCCAGGCAGGCACCCATCGAGTGCAGGTAGGTGGACCGGTGGCTGTAGACGATGCCCTTGGGATGCCCGGTGGTCCCGCTCGTGTAGCACATCGCCGCGGCCGAGAATTCGTCCAGCGCCGGCCAGTCGAACGAGTCCGGCTCGGCGGCCAGCAGTTCCTCGTACTCGTGCACGGCCACCCCGGTGAGCTCGTCGGCCCCGGGCGTCTGGCTGAGCGGCGCCCCGGACACGATCACGTGCTTGACGGCGGGCGCGTGCGGCAGGACCTCGGCGAACTTCGAGACCAGCGAGGCGTCCACGATGACGGCGTAGTCGTCGGCGTGGGTGGCGATGTAGCCGACCTCGGCCGGGGCGAGCCGGATGTTCAGCGTGTGCAGTACCGCGCCCATCGACGGCACGGCCAGGTAGGCCTCGAGGTGCTCGGCGTTGTTCCACATGAAGGTGGCCACGCGCTGGTCGGCGTCGACGCCCAGGCGGCGCAGCGCGTTGGCCAGCCGCGCGGCGCGGCGGCCCGCCTCGGCGTAGGTGCGGCGCCGGACGCCATCCTCGGTGCAGGTCACCACCTCGCGATCACCGAACACCGACGTCCCGTAGCGCATGATCGACGCGATCGTCAGCGGGACGTCCATCATCGTGCTGCGCACCGAACTACCTCCTGTGGGTGCTGACCTGCATACCTGATAGTGCCATGAGTCAGGCAGCCCGGAGTAGACCCTCTGGCCGCAATTAATGCCCGCTCGTACCGATAAAGCGGGATAAGTCGTGCTTTCCCGAGTTAAGGCTAAGGCGCCGGAATCCTCGCCGAGTTCGGCGTCAATGCGCAACCGGGCGACCGCACGAGAAACGGTGCTTTTCACCGTGCCCAGGCTGACGCCGAGCAGCGCGGCGATCTCCGGCTCGGTCATGTCCTCGAAGTACCTGAGCATGACCGCGGCGCGCATCCGCTGCGGCAGCCGGTCCAGGGCGTGCCGGACCACCTCGGCTAGGTCGCTGTCGCGCGCGTGGTCCGCCACCACCTGATCGGGCACCTCGTCGGTGGGGAATTCGTCCAGCTTGCGGCGCCGCCACCACGAGATGTGGGTATTGATCATCGCGCGCCGCACGTAAGCGTCCAGGGCGGCGTGGTCGTTGATCTTGTGCCAGGCTACATACGTACTGGCCAGGGCCGCCTGGACCAGGTCTTCGGCGTCGGCCCGGTTGCCGGTGAGCATGACCGCGATCCCGAGCATGGCCGACCCGCGGGCGACAACGTATTCACGGAAGGCGGCATCGTCGTCGCGGGCCGGAGAATCCTCGTGATCGCCGACAAAGCTCATGCCGACTACCTTACTTAAGGTAGTCGGCATGATTACGTTAAGTGCACAAGATGCCGTCTCGGCGCGCCGACCTCCACGTATCCGCCGTGGATGTATCTCTCTGTCCTCACGGACAATTGTGCCTGAATGACTTGACGTAACTGCCCCCACCAAGCATGGTCATACTCAAGGCCCCATGCAATCCCACGGAGGGCAAGTGCGGCATTTGGCTGAGATTCCCCGTTGGTGCGACGATGTCACAGACTTCACCGGTCCGGGACGATTCGCACGCAGATCGTTGCTTAAGGCAGCGGTGCTGGGGCGGGGAGACGAAGCGGGCCATCTGCTCGCCGTGACGGGTGAAGACATCGAGGCCGCGGCGACCACCTTGGTCTATACCGTCACCGGCCGGGTCCTGGACGTCAGCCCGCACGTGCTCGTGCTGCGGACCGAACAGGGCGAGCAGCGCTTCCCGCTGACCGCGAGCGCACGGGCCTGGCGCGGCGGCCAGATTCCGGCCGCGGCCCTCAAGCAAGGCGATCACGCAATTGCCAGGCGCCAGCAGCCGGGCGGCCCCGCCGTGGACCGGATCTGGGCTCAGATCGGCCGGGTGACCGGTACGATCATCGAGCGTGAGGGACCCGCTACGCTGCTGGTCGATGAGGGCCCCGCCCAGGGACGCAAGATCGTGATCATCGCCGCCGAGGCGGCAGGCCGCATCCAGGTCCGGTTCCCGCGGCTCGAGCCCGGCTACCTGATCGACGTGATCGGCCTGAAGCACGACGGCTTCCTGCGGGCGCTGATCCCCGCCACCTCGCAGCCGCCCTACCTGGCCGGCCACCCGCCCGCGCCACCGCTGGTCAACGGGCACGTACCCGATCCGGTGAGCGGGACGGCGGTCTGGCACGAGCCCGGCGAAGAGCCCGAGGGCCTGCTCGGGCTGGCCTACCCCGCCCTGGACCCCGAGACGAGCTGCGAGCGGACCGGGTCGGCGCCGGCCGCCTGCTCCGGTGACCTGCACGCGGTGGACCCCCATGCCACCGGGCCCGGGTGCGTCCGCCTCCCCTACCTGTCGGTGGGAAGCCTGCTCCTGCTGCAGAACGACTGCGCCGAGCGCAGCAGGCTGCTCCCCGTGACCAGCTGCGGAGCGACCGCCAGGCTGTTCTGCGATCGCTGCGTCACGTGCGGGACCTCGCGCAAGGGCCGGATCGCCGACCTGACCATGGCCGCGTTCGTGGAACTCGGCGGTGCCCTGGAAGCCGGCTGCTTCAACGCCACGATGAGGATCGGCGGTTAGACAATGCTCACCGCGGTCAGGGAACTGCAGATTCCCCTGCTCGCCGCGCTGCTGCTGGGCGGCTGCGCGGCCAAGGCGTGGCGGCTGCTGCGGACCCGGTCCCTGAGCACGGTCCTGGTTCCGGACGGACTGCTCCCGCTGCGGCTGCGGCGCCCGGTCATGATGACCATGTACGCGACCGAGTTCACCCTGGGTCTCGGGCTGATCGCGACCGCGGGCAAGGTGGGCGCGGGTGGCCCGGGCCTGCCCGCGACCATCGTGCGCGCCGGGACGGCGCTGTTCTTCCTCGTCGCCATGGGCGCGCTGAACGAGACGCGACAGCGGCGGCCCGACGTCGGCTGCGGCTGCTTCGGCGAGTTCAGCGAGACCCCGATCGGGTGGCGGACCATCACCCGGGCCGGGGTGCTGTGCGCGGCCGCCGCCGCCACCATCGGAGTGCCTCCGCTCCGCATGCCGTCCTCGCCGAGCACGGCCGAACTCTGGCTCGCCGCGCTGGCCTTTGAGCTGTCCCTCATCGCGTTCCTGTCGCCGGAGGTCGGCGAGATCCTGGTCAAGCTCGGCTATTCCGAGCCGTGTGAGCTGCGGCGGCTGCCGGTCGGCCGCACGCTGACCGCGCTGCACTCGAGCTCTCAGTGGCGCCGGTACGCGGGCCAGGTCTGCGCCGCCGCCCCCGACGACGTGTGGCGGGAAGGGTGCTGGCGCTTCGTGGTGTATCCGGGGTCGGCGCACGGACGGGCCGTCGACATCGTCTTCGCCATCTACCTGCAAGCCCGCAGGCCGCCCATCCGGGTGGCGGTCCTCGACGCGGAAGCCGACAGTCCCGGGCCGGCCGGAGCGCGCGAGTCTGTCGTTATCTAGAGGACTCTAGAGCGAACGCTAGACGGCCTTATGGAGCCGTAGGCTAACGCCCGCCACCCGCCTAGGCTGGCTGCGAGCGCAGGAACTTGCCGAAATGCGGGACCGTGAACGCGATCAGGCCCCGTTCGGAGCTGTAGATCAGCCCCTTCTTGATCAGCCCGTCCCGGGCCGGCGACAGGCTCGACGGCTTGCGCCCGAGCTCGTCGGCCACCACCGAGGTCGGCACCGGGTCATCGCCGGTGGCGGCCATGGCCCGCATGTACTCCCGCTCCGCCTGGGTGGCCCGCTCGTACCGGCTGCCGAAGAACCCGACGGCCAGCTCGCCTTCCGCCTCCGGGGCGGCCATGCCGACGTCGGCGGCCGTCACCGGGCTCGAGGCGGCCACGTCCCAGGTGACCTTGCCGTAGGCCTGGACGAAGTAGGGGTAACCGTCGGCCGCGGCGTACAGCGCGTCGAGGGCGCTGGCGGTGAACGTCACGTCCTCCCGCTGCGCCGGGGCGATGAGCGCGAGGTCGGCGGCCTCCCGGTCCAGGCGGTCGATCCTGGCGTACCGGAACAGCCGCTCGGAGTAGCTCTTGCTGGCCGAGAGCACCGACGGCAGGTGCGGCAGGCCGGCCCCGACCACGATGAGCGGGCCGCCGGTCTGCGACAGCTCGTGGCAGGCCGCGCAGAGCGCCGATACGTCGTCGGCGGGTACGTCTTGCATCTCGTCGACGAACAGGGCGATGCCCACGCCGAGGTCCGCGGCGACCGAGGCCGCCTCGGCGAACAGCTCGGTGAGGTCGACCTCCAGGTCGCCGGAATCGGCCCGGCCGCGCTGCACGGGCGCATCAATGCCCAGCCCGACCGTGACCGTGCTGCCCTTGGGGGCCTTCGGGTCGTGCAGCGCGAACGCCTTGAGCACACCGAGGAAGTACTCGACCCGCTCCGGAGCCCGGTGCCGGGGCGCGAGTTCGCGTACCGCCATGTGCAGTGCCGCGGCGACCGGCCGCCGGATCGACTGGCCCGGCCTGGCCTCGATCTTCCCGGTGCCCCACAGGCGCTGCAGGGCCATCGACCGGAACGTATTCAGCAGCACCGTCTTACCCACGCCGCGCAACCCGGTCAGGACCATGCTCCGTTCCGGGCGGCCGCGGGCGATCCGCTCCAGCACCACCTCGAACTGGCTGATCTCCCGGTCCCGCCCGGTCAGCTCGGGCGGCCGCTGGCCGGCGCCGGGAGCGTAGGGATTGCGCACCGGATCCATGGCATCGGACTCTATGGCGAGATCTACCCTGAACCCTAGATTTGGCTAGAAAACCCTACCGGCGTGTCGTGCTCAGTGATCCTGCTGCTGGTTGAGGCGGGCGAGGTAGGCGTTGTACGCGGCCAGGTGCTCGTCGTCGTCGTCCAGGCTCTCGTTCGCGCTGGCCGGAGTGGCTTGCGCCGGTACCCCCGGATCGGTTCCCGCCTCAGGGTGCCCGCCGACCGGGCGCGCGCCGACAGGGCGCCCGCCGACAGGGTTCGCGCCGACCTGCGCGGCGAAGTTCGTCCGGCGGGCGACCTCGAGCCAGCCGAGCCCGCCGTCGCTGCGGGTCTCGCGGGTCCAGGCGAAGAACACCGTCAGCAGCAGGACGAACATGAGGCCCGCTCCGCCGACCCACATCACCGCACCGCCGATGTGCACGTCGCTGAGCGGGCTCGGCGCCCAGCTAGGACGGCCCTTGGCCAGGTTGGGAAACGGGTTGCTGCCCTCGGACCCAAGCACGAGGCCGGTGAAGGCGTCCACCGGCATGGCGATGAAGAGCAGGAAGATCCGGGACGGATAGGAGACCTTCCACCGGATCGGCTCCCGTCCCACCAGCGGCAGGAAATAGAGGTAACCCGCGACCAGGAACAGAGCGTGCTCGGCGTTGTGCACGGTCTCGTTGGCCAGCACCAGGTTCATGAAGCTGGTGAGGTGCGTGCCCACGATCACGCCGATGTAGAGCGCGACGCTGAACGGCGGCCAGGTGATCCAGGTCACCACGTGAGAGCGCAGCAGCTTCTTGGTCCAGGTGTGTACCGGGTTCCGGCTTGCGTGCAGCAGCAGCGTGGCCGGCTGCCCGACCACGAGCAACGGCGGCGCCACCATCAGCAGCAGCAGGTGCTGGATCATGTGATCCCAGAACAGCACGTCGTCGTAGCTGCCCACGCCGCTCTCAGTCGCGATCACGATCACGGCCAGGCCGGCCAGGAACAGGGCGGACCGGTACCACGGCCACGGCCGGGCCGGATGGCGCCGACGCACCCGCTGCACGCCCCAGAGATAGAGCCCGGCCGCCAGCACGACAAAGGCGGTCACGACCGGGGCGAACTGCCACAGGCCGGCGAGCTCGAGCACGCTGACCGGCGGCAGGGCCTGGGTTCCCATGCCGCGTAGACTACTCGCCCGCGACCAGGCTCAGCCGAGCGGTTACTTGGCGGCCAGGTCAGCGGGGCTTATGCTCGTGATTAGGTGCGCCGGGAAGCCTGGTCGGCATGGTCTTTTGAATTCCTCCCCCGGAGCGCCCCATGACTCGCTACTTGACCAGGGACCGCATCGCGATCGTGGCCGCGCTGGCGGTCCCGCTGGCGGTGGCGGCGGTGCTGCTGCCGTTCCGGGCCAGCTGGTCGAACGCCAACGTGGCTCTGCTGCTGGTCGTGGTCATAGTCGGGGTGGCGGCGATCGGGAACCGCGTCGCGGGCGCCGTGGCGGCGGTGTGGGCGGCGCTATGGTTCGATTTCTTCTTCACCGTGCCGTATTACCGGTTCACGATCCGCAGCTCGGCTGACGTCACGACGGCCGTCTTGCTGCTGCTCACCGGCCTGGCTGTTTCGCAGCTCGCGGCCCGGGCCCGGCGGCTGAAGGTCGTCGCGGTTACCGATGCGGGTTACCTCACGCAGATCCACGAAACCGCCTCGCTGGCGAAGTCGGCCAGGACCCCTGATGCGGTGGTCAACCGCGTCAAGGAGCAACTGGTCGAGCTGCTGGATCTGGAAGGAGCGCGCTTCGAGTACGGGTCCCTGATCGGCCACCCGCCGCGGCTGGAGCCGGACGGGACCGTGACGATAGGCCGGTCACGATGGGATGTTGAGCTGTCGGGCCTGCCCGCGGCGGAGGTCGAGCTGCGTACCTTCGGCAACGGCCGGTACTACGGCCGGTTCATGCTCAAGGCCAAGCCGGGCTCCAAGCCTTCACTGCAGGCGCGGCTGGTCGCCGTCACGCTGGCCGATCAGGCCGGACGTGCGTTCGGTGCCAGCCAGACCGCGCGGAGCGCGTCCTGACCAGGTAGGACTCAGTAAGAACGCCCGAAGATCACCCGCTTGTCGTATGCCGACCGGCCATCGCATCGCACGCACGTTCCGGCCTCGAGCCCGCCGTCCAGCGGAACGCAGCGAGGTGTGGCGGCCGTCTCGGCCTTGATGTCGTCCTCGCATGCCGGGTTGCCGCAATGGAACGCCTGCGCCCAGCCCGTCGAGACTGCTTGCTGGAAAGCAGGCCAGTCATTAACGACCATGGTGTTCGAATCGCGGAAGGCGGTAGCTCGCTCAAGCAGGAACTTCTGATACTCCTCGAGCGCGGCGGTGAGCACGGGCGCTGCGTTCGCGAGCTGGATCGTCCGCTTGCCTTCGCCGCCGAGGCGCTGGGCCATGATCGCTGTCCCGGCGTCTAGGTCGCGTGGTCCAAGCTCAAGACGCAATGGCGCGCCGCGTAGTTCCCAATCGTTAAATTTGAATCCCGGTGACAGTTGCACTCGGTCATCGGTGTGCGTGCGAATGCCCGCCTGCCTGAGTTCGGCGGTCAAAGTCCGCGCGGCAGCAAGCACGCGATCGAGCTGTTCGCCTCGGCCGATCGGGACGATAACTACCTGATACGGGGCAAGCATGGGCGGTAGCACGAGACCTTTATCGTCCCCGTGCGCCATGATGACCGCGCCAATCATCCGGGTCGACATTCCCCAGGATGTGGTGTGGCATAGCTCAAGGCGGCCTGAATCACTGGTGTACTGGATTCCGAACGCCTTGGCGAAATTCGTCGCCATGTAATGGGACGTTCCCGCCTGAAGCGCTTTGCCATCGCGCATCATCGCCTCGATGGTAAATGTCCGTGCCGCACCAGCGAAACGCTCACCAGGCGTCTTCTCCCCAGGAACAACGGGCAGGGCGGCCACATCGCGAGCGACCTCAGTATAGAAGTCGAGAGCAAGCATGGTCTCGGCCAGCGCGTCGGCCTCGTTTGCGTGCGCCGTGTGGCCTTCTTGCCAGAGGAACTCGGTCGTTCTAAGGAACATCCGGGGCCGCAGCTCCCAGCGGACCACGTTTGACCACTGATTCAGAAGTAGCGGCAGGTCGCGGTAAGAGGAGATCCACTTGGCCATCATCTCGCCGACGATGGTCTCGGACGTCGGCCGGACGACAAGAGGCTCGTCCAGCTCCTTCCCCCCGGCGTGCGTGACCACCGCCAGCTCCGGAGCAAAGCCGTCGACGTGCTGGGCTTCGCGCCGGAGATAGGACTCGGGGATGAGCAGCGGGAAGTAGGCATTGTCATGACCGGTGTCCTTAATTCTCCGGTCCAGCTCGGACTGCAGCAGCTCCCACAGGCGGTATCCGTACGGGCGGATAACCATCGTGCCCTTGACCGGACCTCGGTCGACAAGCTGCGCCTTCGCGACAACCTCGTTGTACCAGGCCGAAAAATCCTCGCCCTGAGGCGTAACCCCGTGCTCCTCGTCGCGTGCCATGCGCAAAGAATACCGGGATCGCGGCGGCGGGCCTGCCAGGACGCGTTAACGCCCTGCCTCGGTGCCACGCCGGGCCGTGACCATAGCGGTGACCATGCTCGCGCGAATCGGTCGCCCGAGTCGTTCATAAAGGGCCTGGTATTCACGTTCAAGGGCTTGACCCTGGTCCGGTGAAATCCGAGCGTAAAACGAAATCGTGCGAAGGAGAGCATTGAGCTGGTCAGGAGTGTGCTCGGCGAGCTTGGGCATGACTGCTACCTGAACATCGCCGAACAAACCGGCGGCATAATCTTGCCCTAGGTCGTAGCTGCCGAGCCAGGCCCATACCTGCGAGACGTTGCCGCGGCGTTGCTCCACCCCAGCGAGCGTGGCGTCGAGATCCCGGTAGACCGGCCAGTCGGCGGCAATCTCCGGGGCCACCTTTGCGATGGCAGCGAGTGCTGCTTCCTGATCTGGCTTGCTGCGCTGCTCCTCGAGCCCGAAGTATTGCACGAGAGCGAGCGTTCCACCGGGAACAAGTACGTCAGCGGCCTTCTGCCAGCTAACTTTAGGGTCAACCCAGTGAAACGCGGACGCGGAGAACACGGCCTTGAACTGCTCGCGGGGCAGCAATGCATCCTCAAACTGAGCGTTGACAAATTCCACCTCTCCGGCACCGGCCAGGTTCTGCCTGGCCAGTGCGATGAGGCTCGGGCCTGGTTCGAGTGCGGTGACGTGCAGGCCCCGGGCGACCAGGCCGCGCGTCAGCTGGCCGCTTCCGCACCCGACCTCAAGCACACGATCGCCGCTCCCGATCCCCGCGACCCGGCACGCCTGGTCGACGAGTTCGTCAGGATAAGCCGGACGGTGACGGTCGTACTCAGCCGCGATCTCATCAAAAACCTTGCCGTAACGACGTGCGGTAGATTCTGGCCGCCGTGTCATGCGTTGGCCTCCGACGTGAGCTCAGCGGGCATAGGCCCAGGTCAGAACTGGTTCCCGAGGTCAGTGCGGAGGGCGTGGG
>Ga0302229_10001048_pt1 | contig 21396 bp, 18 predicted proteins | sample II_Palsa_N1_3_FD_193518 | JGI IMG/M metagenome (GOLD analysis project Ga0302229, IMG submission 193518) | Peat permafrost microbial communities from Stordalen Mire near Abisko, Sweden - II_Palsa_N1_3 | ecosystem: Environmental > Terrestrial > Soil > Palsa > Peat permafrost | place: Sweden... | reverse complement strand
GGTCACGGTCTGTTCTAAGGCACCGGACGGTCGTTGACAAGAACTTGCAGAAGGCGCCCCCGGACATGCCGAGCGCCGAGCACGGCGCGCTTGTCCTGCTTGAGCGATCCGCGGTCGTCGCCGCACTTCGCGGGCTGCCCGACCGTCAGCGTGAGGCCATCGTCTTGCGGTACTACGCCGATCTCTCCGAGGCTGAGATAGCGGCGGCCATGAAAATCAGCCGCGGTGCTGTGAAAAGTCACACTGCCCGCGGCATGACGGCCCTGCGCGCGGCCCTGGAACAGGAGTAATCGTGACATCCGGCCACGACGGCACGCCACCACAAGGGAAGGACTTCGGTGATTTCCTGCGTCGTTCCCTGCACGCTGCCGCCGACCACATAGAGCCGAGCGTGGAGGGCCTGGAGCGGATCCGCGCTCGGGTCCGCTCGGGGCCTGCCCACGCCAGCAGGGCCGCCTCCGGGTCGGCCAGCTCGGGTTTCCTGGCGGATGCGGTCCGGCGCTGGAACGCCCTTCGCGGCGGTCACGGCAGCACGCCAGGCCACAGGGCGCGACGGGCCAGGGACTGGCGTGAGGCACTGATCAGGCCCGCGATCGCGCTCGCCTGCGCAATCTTCGTCGCGGGCGCGGTCCTGGCTAGCTTCGCTCCGCTGCGTGACGCGCTCACCTCGTCCGTATCGGCCGCCCTGGACGGCCAGAAGACACCGAGCGCGTCCAGTTCGGCTGCAGGTGGCGGCGGTAAGGCCCTGACGGGCGGCGCGGGATCCGTCACCACGCCCGCGGCGAGCCAGCCGGCGCTTATCGTGTCCTGTCCGCCATCGTCGGCGGCGACTTCCCCGACCTCGCCGTCGAGCGCGTCGGTCTCATCGCCCGCCACATCGACCCCGGCGACGCCGCCGCCCAGTTCGCCGGTCAGCCCGACAGCGCCGCCCGCCAGTTCGACTGCGCCTGCCAGCCCGAGTTCGAGCGTAAGCCCGAGCGAAAGCAGCGACCCGGGCGCGACCACCACCGCGACGTCCGAGGCCTTGGTGGCTTCCAGCCCCAGGAGCACGCCTACCCCGACGCGCCCGGCGGCTGAGAGCACATGCGAGAACCCAACCCAGACGGCAACGACGACGCCGACGAGGACGACGACGAAGTCACCGAAGGCTGGCAAATCAGCCACGCCGACGACCACGCCGGCCAGTTCCGCTTCGACCACCCCGACACCGCAGCCCGACGCCAGCCCATCGGCCAGCTCCCCGACGGCGCAAAGCACCACCACCGGCCGCGGATGGGGCGGCGGCCCACCGACACCGCGCTCCGGGGCTAGCTCCAGCGTCTCCCCCTCACCGCGCTCAGAGGCCAGGTCCAGCCTCTCCCCCTCACCACACTCCGGGGCTAGCTCCAGCGAGCAGAACGGCTGAGCAAGACGGCAGCGGCTACCGTCCCCGCGGTGGAGGTCCTGAGCACCGTGGGTCCCAGGCGGCAGGCGGTGGCCCCGGCCTGGCGGAAGGCCGCGCTCTCGTGCTCGGTGATCCCGCCTTCCGGCCCGACCACGATGAGCAGGTCACCCGAGTCTGGCAGGCTCAGGCGGCCGAGGCTCGCGGCGGCGCCTGGTTCGAGAACGATCGCGCACGCCGCCTCCGTGATCGCCTGACAGACCTCCCGGACCGAGGCGGTACCGGTCACTTCGGGTATCCACGCGCGGCGGGACTGCTTGGCCGCCTCGCGCGCGGTCATCCGCCATTTCGCCAGCGAGCGCTCGCCGCGCGCGCCCTGCCACACCGGCACGCAGCGCGCCGCGGCCCACGGCACGATGCGATCGACGCCGACTTCGGTCATCTCCTCGACCGCCAGCTCACCGCGGTCGCCCTTCGGGATGGCCTGGACGACGGTGACTGCGGGATCCGGGCCCGGCACCTCCCGCCTGGCCAGCACGGACAGCTCAAGACCGGCAGGCCCGGCGGCGGCGACCACGCACTCAGCGACCAGGCCCGCGCCGTCGCCGACGTCGGCGCGCTCGCCCGGGCGCAGCCTACGCACGGTGGCCGCGTGCCGTCCTTCCGCCCCGGACAGGACCACGACATCGCGCTGCAGTTCCGCGCGGTCGGCAAAGAAGACAGGCGGTTGCGGCACCCAGCGTCAGCGTCCGTTGAACGCGTCGCGCAGCCTCGAGAAGAATCCTTGCTGACCTGGGGCGAACCTGCCGGGCGGCGCTTCCTCACCCCGGAGCTTGGCCAGTTCTCGCAGTAGCTTTTCCTGTTCGACGTCGATCTTGGCCGGCGTCTCGACCGTCACGTGGATGACGAGGTCGCCGCGGCCGTTTCCATTCAGGTGCTTGACGCCCTGACCGTAGAGCGGGATGGCCTGCCCAGACTGGGTACCGGGACGGATGTCGATATCGGCCGGGCCGTCCAGGCTCTCCACCGAGAGGGTCGCCCCCAGCGCCGCCGCCACCATCGGGATCGTCACCGTGCAGTGCAGGTCGTCGCCCTGCCGCTCGAAGATTTCGTGCGGGCGCTGCACGATCTCGAGGAACAGGTCGCCGGGCGGGCCGCCGCCCGGGCCGACTTCGCCCTCACCCGCCAGCTGGATGTGCGTGCCGTCCTCGACACCGGCGGGGATCCGTACCTTGATGGTGCGCCTGGTCCGCACCCGGCCGTCGCCGTCGCACTCCGGGCAGGGCCGGACCAGCACGGTGCCGAATCCGCCGCAGCCCGGGCACACCCGGGCCATCATCACCTGGCCGATGAAGGAGCGGGTCACCTGGCTGACTTCACCGCGGCCACCGCAGATGTCACAGGTCTGAGGATGAGTTCCCGGTGCGGTGCCCTCACCGGAGCAGGTGGGGCAGACCACGGCCGTATCCACGGTGAGCTCGCGGGTCGCGCCGAACGAGCACTCGGAAAGCTCGAGCTCAATCCTGATCGTCGCGTTGCGGCCTCGCTGCGCCCGGCTGCGAGGCCCGCGCGTCGCGGCGCCGCCGCCGGCCGCGCCGAAGAACTGGTCGAGCAGGTCGTTCAGCGGGTTGAACCCCTGGCCGAAGGGGCTGGCGCCCGCGGCCGCGCTGCTCGCGAACGGATCCACGCCCATGTCGTACATCCGGCGCTTCTCGGTGTCCGAGAGCACCTCGTACGCCTGGGTGATCTCCTTGAACCGCTCCTGGGTCTCAGGATCGGGGTTCACGTCCGGGTGAAGCTCCCGGGCCAGCCGCCGGTAGGCTCGTTTGACCTCGTCCTGCGTCGCGTCGCGGCGGATCTTGAGGAGCCCGTAATAATCCGCTGCCACTTAGGACTCCATCAGAATCTGACCGACATAACGTGCCACCGCCCGAACCGCTCCCATCGTCCCCGGGTAGTCCATCCGGGTGGGTCCGAGCACGCCGAGCTTCGCCAGCGGCTCGGCCTCGTTCCCGTATCCCGTGGACACCACCGACGTGGCCTTCAGGCCTGCGACCTGGTTCTCCGCGCCGATCCTGACGGTCAGGATCGCGGGCTCATTCGCCTCCCCAAGGAGCCGCATCAGCACCACCTGTTCTTCCAGGGCCTCAAGCACTTCCCTCAGCCCCTTGCTGAAATCGTGCGCGGCCAGGTTCGCGGCTCCGCCGAAAACGATCTTCTCTTCGTTTCGCTCGACCATGCTGGCCAGCAGGACGGTGAACACGGCGTTGGCGTTCGCCCGTTCCTCGGCCGGGATCCGCTCGGACAGGTCGGTGACCATGGCGGCGGCGTCAGAGAGCTTATGGCCGCCCAGGCGGGCGTTGACGACCGCGCGCACATGGGACACCGAGGCGTCATCCCACGGTTTAGGCAGGTCGACGGTGCACTGTTCGACCCGGCCGGTATCGGTGATCAGCACGAGCAGCAGCTTGGTCGGGGCCAGCGGGACCAGCTCGATGTGCCGGATGGAAGACCTGGCCAGCGACGGATACTGCACCACGGCGACCTGGCGGGTCAGCTGGACGAGCAACCTGACCGTCCGCATGACCACGTCATCCAGGCTGTAGGCGCCGCCAAGGAAAGACTCGATGGCGCGCCGCTCGGCCGCCGACAAGGGCTTGACGTTGGAGAGCCGGTCCACGAAGAGCCGGTAGCCCTTGTCCGTCGGTATCCGCCCGGCACTGGTATGCGGCTGCGCGATGAAGCCCTGCTCCTCCAGCACCGCCATGTCGTTGCGAATGGTCGCCGGGGACACGTCGAAATGATGCCGGTCAACCAGCGACTTGGATCCCACCGGCTCGGTGGTGGACACGTAGTCTTCGACGATCGCCCGGAGGACCGTCAGCTTCCGCTCGTCGAGCACGCGTTCACCTCCTTGGCACTCGTCAGCCTCGAGTGCTAAGTCTATTGCGTCTGACACGTTCCTGGCGCGCGACTACGGGGCGAACGGCCGCAGGTGATCACTCCCGCGAGTGACTCTGCGTAACGCCAAGCTGGAAACCCGACCTACCTAAGGATGTTAACCCGGCCGGCGCAAACCGCGATAGCCGCGTGTCGGGCCACGGTGATCCCGGGGTGGCCTCGGTACGCTTGCCGCACGCACGGCGAGGAGGAGAGATCTGTGCGAAGCAGGCGCTATGACACTGACGTGCTCGCGGGTCCGGGCCGCCGCCGGCCGGGTCAGCGTGAGGCACCCAAGGTCGAGGCCGAGCGCGGCCTGGTGGTGGAGGACTCTAGCGGCCGGTTCTGCGGGGCGGTGGTCGGTTATGAAAAGGGCGCCGTGCTGCTGGAAGACCGGCACGGCAAGCGGCGGGTCTTCCCGCTCACCCCGGCGGCCTTCCTGCTCGACGGCAAGCCGGTCACGCTCGTCCCGCCCGCCTCGGTCAAGCCCGCCGCGACCGGCCCGGCCCGCACGGCGTCCGGATCGGTGGCCGCACCGGCGAGTGAGCGGGCCCGGGCCAAGGTGGCCCGGGCGAGCCGGATCTACGTCGAGGGCAAGCACGACGCCGAGCTCGTCGAGAAGATCTGGGGCGATGACCTGCGTGACGTCGGCGTCGTGGTGGAGTACCTCGAGGGCATCGACGACCTGCCGGCGATCGTCGCGAGCTTCTCCCCCGAGCCCGGCCGCCGCCTCGGCGTGCTCGTCGACCACCTGGTGGCAGGCTCCAAGGAAACCCGGATCGCAGCCAGCGTCCGGTCACCTCACGTGCTGATCGTGGGACACTCCTTCATCGACATCTGGGCGGCCGTACGACCATCCGCGATCGGCATACTCACCTGGCCGGACGTTCCGCGCGGGCAGCCGTGGAAGGAAGGGGTGCTGCGAGCCATCGGCTGGCCGCCTGGGGTGCCGGCGGCCTGGCAGCGCATCCTGCGTTCGGTCTCAAGCTACGCCGACCTGGAGCCGGAACTGCTCGGCCGGGTCGAGGCGCTGATCGATTTCGTCACCATGCCAGGAAGCGAATAGCGTGACGACAGCAGACGACACCAAAGGAACGATGACAAGCGAGCCGATGCGATCCGGGCCCGACCCCCAGTCTCCGCGGCCAGATCGGTCAGCGCGGCCAGACCGGTCAGCGGCGCGGCAGCCGGATGAGCGGCGATCAGGCGACGGCTGGGCTCGGGACACCGATGCGACCCCGGCGGCGTTCGGCTACCTAGGAGCCATCTTCCTCGGCCCGGTCATCCCGCTGATCGTCTACGCGATCACGGCGCGCAGGTCCCCCTTCCTGCGATGGCACGCGGCGGCGGCGGTCAACCTGTCGCTGAGCTGCCTGATGTACGGGCTGTGCTGCGCCATCCTCGGCGGCCTGCTCGCGCTGGACAACATCGCCGTCGCCATCATCATCGCGGTGCCGCTGTGCCTCGCAGTCTGGCTGGTCACGCTCAGGTACCTCCTGCGCGGTGTCGCCGCGGCGAACCGCGGTGAACAGTACGACATACCGAGCTGGATCTGCGCCCGCATCGTGGCCTGACTCACTCGGTCAGGGCGCGAGTCACGGCATCCGCGAGCAGGCGGCCGCGCCGGGTCAGCACGATCCGCCCGCTGGCATAGGCGGTCCGGCTGGCTAGGCCCTCGGCCACCACCGATGCGGCGTTCGCGCGCCCGGCCGGGCCGAGCTTGGCGACCGGGTATCCCTGTACTAGGCGGATGCCCAGCATGACGCGTTCCAGCTGCCGTTCCGGCTCGGCCAGTACCTCCCTGGCCTGGCCGGGGCTGTTCCCCGCGGCGATCCTCGCCGCGTAGGCGGCCGGATGGCGCACGTTCCACCACCGGGTCCCCCCGACGTGGCTGTGCGCCCCGGGCCCGATCCCCCACCAGTCGCCATCGGTCCAGTACAGCATGTTGTGAGCGCATCTCGACGGCTCGCTCGCCGCCCAGTTGGAGATCTCGTACCAGCCCAGGCCCGCGGACGTCAGCACCTCGTCCGCGACAAGATAGCGATCGGCGAGCACGTCGTCGTCGGTCCCGGCCAGCTCGCCGCGCCGCACCCGGGCCGCCAGCCGGGTCCCCGGCTCCACCGTCAGCGCGTAGGCCGACACGTGATCGGGCCGCGCGGCCACGGCCGCGTCCAGCGAGCACCGCCAGTCCGCGTCGGTCTCCCCCGGCGTGCCGTAGATCAGGTCCAGGCTGACATGGTCAAAACCAGCGGCGCGGGCCCAGGCGGCGCAGTGCGCCGGACGCCCTGGCTGGTGCACCCGGTCCAGCGTCGCCAGCACGCCGGGAACCGCGCTCTGCATCCCGAACGAAACGCGGGTGATCCCCTGCTCCCGAAGCCCGGCCAAGCTGGCCTCATCGACGCTTTCCGGGTTGGCCTCGGCGGTTACCTCGGCCCCGGGCCGCAAACCGAACTCGCCGTCGATGGCCCGCAGGATGCCACCAAGTGCGGCGGGCGGCAGCAAGGTCGGCGTCCCGCCGCCGAAGAACACCGTGCTGACCGGGACGTCGACGCCGCCGAGTGCCTTGCGGGCGAAGCCGATCTCCGCTGTGGCCAGGGCGGGATAGGTGCCGAGTGACGCGGAAGGGCCACCGCCGAGCTCGGCCGCGGTGTACGTGTTGAAATCGCAGTAACCGCAGCGGGTGGCACAGAACGGGACGTGCACGTAGATCCCGAAGGGTCGCATCCCCAAGTCGGTCCGAGCGCTTTCCGGCAGGGTTCCCTCGGCGGGGACGGGCTCACCATCAGGCAGGGCGCCAGGCATGGCAGCCACGGTACCCCCAGAAACGTCAGCGGTTGTCCTGGCGAAATCTGAGGCGAACGGCGCCGGGCTGCCGGATTAGCGATCCGCGCGCTTAGACTGAAAGGGACGCGTTTGCGGGAGACACGAGGTACAGGGTCGTGTTGACGGGAGGCATCGGTGGCAGAGAACCAATCGCAGTGGCCGGCCCAGTACCCGGGGTACGGCTTGCCTGCCGCCGGCCAGGGTCCAAACGAGGCCGCCGCCGATCAGGAGGAGCCGACCGCACCGCAGGCCGCGGCTCCGCCCAGCCCGACGCCGCCGATGGCCCAGTATGTCCCGCCCGCCGGGTACCAGGGTTACCGGGTCCAGGTTCCGCCTGCCGGGTATCAAGTGCCGCCTGCGGGCTACCAGGTGCCGCCTGCCGGGTATCAGGTTCCGCCGGCCGGCTACCAGATTCCGCCGGCCGGGTATCAGATTCCGCACGGCGGCTACCAGAGCCGGATGAATTCGTCGATGCGCGCGGCCACGGCGGACCGGGAGCGCGCGGTCGACGTGCTGAAGGCGGGCTTCACCGAGGGCCGCCTGACTCAGGACGAGTACAACGACCGGATGGGACGCGCGTACGCGGCCCGCACATACGGCGAGCTGACCACACTGACGGCTGACCTGCCGGCCGGGGTCATGCCCGCGGTCTGGCCCACGCCGGTGCCGGTCTACCAGCCGTCCATGTCCACCAACTCGCTCGCCAGGGCGTCCCTGATCCTCGGTGTGGCCGAATTCTTCTCGATGGGCCTGACGGCCATCCCCGCGGTCATCTGCGGGCACCTCGCCAAGAGCGAGATGCGGCAAACCGGTCAGCGCGGCGACGGGCTGGCGACGGCCGGGCTCGTGCTCGGTTACATGGCGATCATCTTCTGGGGGATCGTCGTCGTCCTGGCCATCCTGGGCGCCGCGATCTCCGTCGCCGGAGCGGGCGGCGGCGGGTAAGAGGCGGCAGCGGGCCGAACACGTCATTGGCACTCATCGCGGGCCCCGCGCGTCTACACTCAGTAGAGGCGTCCGCAGGAGGCTCACGTGGCATACGGTCCAGGTCAGGCATACCCGCCTCAGCCTGTCCTGCCTGCTGAGGCGGGCCCGGCGGACATGGGGCCTGCGAACATGGCCCCGCCGACCGCGATGGTGAACCCCTCGTGGCTGGCCGCCACCGCGGACCGCGAGCGGACCGTGGGCGTGATCCGGGCGGGTTTCGCCGAGGGACGGCTGACCCAGGACGAACTTGACGAGCGGGTGGCGCAGGCGTACGCGGCCCGCACGTACGCGGAGCTCTGGGCGCTGACCGCCGACCTGCCGGCCGGGCCGCTACCCGTTGCGGCCTTCAGCCCGTACCCGCAGGGCACCGTTGTGCCCACCGACGCCGCGGCGACGGCCAGCTGGCAATCCGCCGCCGCGCTGCTCATCACCGCGCTGGTCATCTTCACCCTGGCGGCGCTGGTCACGGCCATCGTCACCGCGCACTCCGGCCAGCCGACGGTGTTCACACCCCTCCAGCAGCCGGGCATGATCGCGCCGTTCCAGCACGTGGACCTGACGCCTTACATCACGTCGCGGGTCAAGGCTTAGCGGGGGCGGGAGCCAGGATCGTTCGGCCAAAAAAAGATTTTAGGGTTATCGCTGCTTCTTATCCGTTAGCTGGGTGGACAGAGCCGCGACAAACGCTTCCTGGGGCACGTCGACGCGGCCGATGGTCTTCATCCGTTTCTTGCCTTCCTTCTGCCTCTCCAGCAGCTTGCGCTTGCGGGTGATGTCGCCGCCATAGCACTTGGCCAGCACGTCCTTGCGCAGCGCGCGGATGTTCTCCCGGGCGATGATCCGGGCGCCGACGGCCGCCTGGATCGGCACCTCGTACTGCTGGCGCGGGATCAGCTCCTTCAGCTTCGCGGTCATCGACAGGCCGTACTCGCGCGCGTTGTCGGCGTGCACGATCTGGCTGAACGCGTCGACCGGCTGCCCCTGCAGCAAGATGTCGACCTTGACCAGGTCCGCCTGCTGCTCGCCGTCAGGTTCGTAGTCAAGCGAGGCGTAACCCCTGGTCCGGGACTTGAGCAGGTCGAAGAAGTCGAAGATGATCTCGGCGAACGGCAGCATGTAACGGATTTCCACCCGGTCCGCGGACAGGTAGTCCATGCCGATCAGGGCGCCGCGCCGGCTCTGGCACAGTTCCATGATCGCGCCGATGTACTCCGATGGCGAGATGACCGTCGCGCGCACCACCGGCTCGTAGACGCGGTCCACCTTGCCCTTGCCTGGCTCCGAGCCGCCGGGGAAGTCGCTCGGATTGGTCACCCGCAGCTCCTGGCCGGTGTCCATGACCACACGGTAGACGGCGTTCGGCGCGGTGGAGATCAGCGACAGGTCGAACTCGCGCTCCAGCCGCTCGCGCACGATCTCCATGTGCAGCAGGCCAAGGAAGCCGCAGCGGAAGCCGAAACCGAGCGCGTCGGACGTCTCCGGCTCATAGACCAGCGCCGCGTCGTTCAGCCGCAGCTTGTCCAGCGCGTCGCGCAGGTCGGGGTAGTCGTCGCCGTCCACCGGGTACAGGCCGGAGAAGACCATCGGCTTGGGGTGGGAGTACCCCGCCAGCGGCTCGGCGGCAGGGCGGGCGGCGCTGGTCACGGTGTCACCGACCCGCGCCTGCCGCACGTCCTTGACCCCGGTGATCAGGTAGCCGACCTCGCCGGCGACCAGGCCCTCGGTCGGGATCGGTTCCGGTGAGATGACCCCGAGCTCAAGCGTCTCGTGCGCCCCGCCAGTGGACATCATCACGCTTCGCTCGCGCCTGGTCAGACGGCCGTCGACCACCCGGATGTAGGTCACCACGCCGCGGTAGGTGTCGTAGATCGAGTCGAAGATGAGCGCGCGGGCCGGGGCGTCCGGGTCGCCCTTCGGGGCCGGGACCAGGCGGACGATCTCGTGCAGCAGTTCTTCGACGCCCTCGCCGGTCTTGGCGGACACCCGGAGGACCTCGCCGGGGTCGCAGCCGATGATCCCGGCGAGTTCGGCGGCGTAGCGGTCAGGCTGGGCGGCGGGCAGATCGATCTTGTTCAGCACCGGGATGATCTTGAGGTCGGCGTCGAGCGCCAGATACAGGTTGGCCAGCGTCTGCGCCTCGATGCCCTGGGCGGCGTCGACCAGCAGGACCGCGCCCTCGCAGGCGGCCAGGCTCCGGGAGACCTCGTAGCTGAAGTCGACGTGGCCGGGGGTGTCGATGAGGTTGAGGACGTACTCCGTGTCCGGGTGGCCGGAGTCACTGTGGCTGGTCCAGGGGAGGCGGACGGCCTGGCTCTTGATCGTGATGCCGCGCTCGCGCTCGATATCCATCCGGTCCAGGTACTGGGCGCGCATCTGCCGGCCCTCCACCACGCCGGTAAGCTGCAGCATCCGGTCGGCCAGGGTCGACTTACCGTGATCGATATGAGCGATGATGCAGAAGTTCCTGATCACGGCCTGCTCGGCGCGGGCTTTGGGGTCCGGAGCCGGGCGGGTCTTCGGGCCCGGCTGACTGATAGGTGACACACGCATCCGTTCGGGTTTACTCGCCTCGGCCGCCTTGGCCGCCTTGTTGGCCTGGCGGGCTGGGTGTTCCATGATCCCACGTCCGGCCCAGTGCACTCGCCGCCAGCCGCACGTTTGCGCCCGTGAGGCCGCCATGGGCCGCTTGTTTAGCCTATGGTTTGGGTGCGGGGGTGCGGCTCGGATAAGCTTCGTCGTCGCGTCACCCCACAGACAACTTGAAGGATTCCCACGCGTGGCGAACATAAAGTCTCAGATCAAGCGCAATAAGCAGAACGAAAAGGCGCACCAGCGCAACAAGGCGGCCAAGTCCTCGCTGCGGACGTCCGTCCGCAAGTTCCGCGAGGCCGCGGACGGGGGCAACCTCGACGAGGCAGGAACCGCACTGCGGGTCGCATGCCGGCAGCTGGACAAGGCGGCAAGCAAGGGCGTCATCCACAAGAACCAGGCCGCGAACCGCAAGTCGGCGATAGCCAGGCGCTACGCCGAACTCGCGCAGGCCAGCTAGCGCCGCCACCCGGCTCCGCTGCCTGGCCCGCGTCGCCGCGTCGCTTCGCTGCGTCGCCTCGCTGCCTTTGGGGCGGGGCGTCAGTTTGCCGACCGCGTTTTGGCGGGAAACGGGCCCCGGTTGCTCGGCAGTCCGGTTCCTTGATAGTCCGGTTTCTTAGTAGTCCCCTTCGCCGGCCCGGCTGGCGACGATGCGGCGCACCGCCCGTTCCAGGGCGTAGCCTGCGCTGCTCGCTTCACCCTTGACCTGGGCGTCCGCTTCCGCGACCGCGTGCAGCGCGCGGGCGATCCCGTGCGGCTGCCAGCCGCGCAGTTGCTGCCGCACCCGGTCGATCTTCCACGGCGGGGCCCCGACCTCGGCCGCGAGCGTCGCGCTGCTCGCGCCGCGGGGCGCGGAGCCGACCCGGCCGAGCAGGCGTACCCCCTGGGCCAGCGCGCTGCAGATCAGCACGGGCGAGACCCCGGTCGACAGCGCCCAGCGCAATTGCTCCAGGGACTGCACGAGGTGGCCCTCGACCGCCCGGTCGGCGACCGTGAACCCGGTGGCCTCGGCCCGGCCCCGGTAGTACCTGGCCACGACGGCCTCGTCCACGCTCCCCTCGGTGTCAGCGGCGAGCTGGTCGCAGGCCGCCGCGAGCTCGCGCAGATCCGAACCGACCGCGTCCAGCAGCGCGCGGGCGGCACCGTCGTCGGCTCGCGTGCCCGCCCGGCGGAACTCGGCCCGGATAAAGTCCAGCCGCTCGGCGAACCTGGTCACCTTCGGGCACTCGATCACCCGCGCGCCCGCGGCCCTGACGGCGGCCAGCAGGTCCTTGCCCTTAGCCCCGCCCGCATGCGTCAGGACCAGGACCGCGTCCGGCGCGGGGTTGGCCGCGTACCTGGCCAGTTCAGCGGCGACGTCCTTGCTGACGTTCTGCGCGGACCGGACCACGAGCACGCAGCCGCCGCCGAACAGCGACGGCGAAGTGAGCGCTTCCACTTCACCCGGCCCGAGCGCGGCGCCGTCGAGGTCATGGACGTCCTCGCTGGAGGCGGCGGTGATCAGCTCACGGACCGATCGGTCGACGAGGAACTCCTCCTCGCCGACCACGACCGTGACGGGGAGGTTCACCGCGGTGCGCGCAGCCATGACCGCAGCATGCCATGCCGGCGGCGCGCCCGCCGAATCGACCCGGAAGGCACCGTGCCGTTCACCCCCCGGTGCGGGGCGGCGGGCCGGAATCCGGGTTGTCCCTTTCCGCTTGTATGTAGTCGATCCATTCGATGGCCGCTTGGGTGTCCGGGTGGTCCGGCCCCAGCCTGCGCTGCAGGAAGGGCAGCATGTCCCGGAACTGGACCTCGGCCCCGGCATATTCTCCGCGCGCCGCCATCTCCCGGGCGACGCTGGACCAGATCACCAGCGTGACCGGGTGATCCGGGCCGAGCCGCCTTTCCAGATGCGGCAGCACATCCCGGTACTCGTCCTCGGCCTCGGCATGATCACCCTGCGCCGCCATTTCCCGGGCGATACTGAACCGCGTGGCCAGCGTATCCGGGTGATCCGGACCTAGCGTACGGCGCAGGAGGGGCAGCACGTGCCGGAACTCGTCCTCAGCCCGGGCGTGATCGCCGCCCGCCGCCATCTCCTGCGCGGTGCTGAACCAGGCGATCAGCGTGTCCGGATGCTCCCGGCCGAGGGTCCGCTGCCGGACCGCGAGCACCTCGCGGAACTCCTCCTGCGCCCCGGGATGATCGCCGCGCGCGGCCATCTCCTGCGCGATGCTGAACCGCGTGGCCAGCGTGTCCGGATGCTCTGGGCCGAGCCGTCGTTCCAGCACGGGCAGCATCTCCCGGAACTGCTCCTCAGCCCCGGTATGATCCTCGCGCGCCGCCATCTCGCGGGCAACATTGAACCGGACGATCAGCGTGTCCGGGTGATCCGAGCCCAGGATCAGTGCCTGCACGGTCAGCACCTCCCGGAACTCGTCCTCGGCCCCAGCGTGATCGCCGCGCGCCGCCATCTCCTGCGCGATGCTGAACCGCGTGGCCAGCGTGTCCGGATGCTCCGGGCCCAGGGTCCGCTGCCGGACCGCGAGCACCTCGCGGAACTCCTCCTCCGCCGCGGTGTGCTGCCCGCGCGCCGCCCGCTCCTGGGCGATGCTGAACCAGGCGGTCAGCGTGCCCGGATGCTCCGGGCCCAGGGTCCGCTGCCGGGCCACGAGCACATCGGTGAACCCGTTCTCGGCTCCGGCGTGATCGCCGCGCGCCGCCTGCTCCTGCGCGATGGCGAACCGCGTGGCCAGCGTGTCCGGATGATCGCGGCCCAGGGTCCGCAGCCGGACCGCGAGCAGCTTCCGGAACTCCTCCTCGGCCCGGACATGATCGCCGCGCGCCGCCTGCTCCTGCGCGACGGCGAACCGCGTGGCCAGCGTGTCCGGATGATCGCGGCCCAGGGTCCGCAGCCGGACCGCGAGCACCTCGGCGAACTCCTCCTCCGCCGCGGTGTGCTCCCCGCGCGCCGCCCGCTCCTGGGCGAAGCTGAACCGCGTGGCCAGCGTGTCCGGATGCTCCGGGCCCAGGGTCCGCAGCCGGACCGCGAGCACCTCGGCGAACTCTTCCTCCGCCGCGGTGTGCTCCCCGCGCGCCGCCCGCTCCTGGGCGAAGCCGAACCGAGTGGCCAGCGTGTCCGGATGATCTGGCCCCAGCGCGTCCTGCTGATCGGCCAGAGTCTGCTGGTACTGCACGATCGCGTCGTCCGAACCTTCCGCGGCCCGCCGGGCGGCCGCCAGGGCCGCCCTGGTAGCCAGCGTGTCCGCGTGCTCGAGCCCCAGCCGGTGCTGCTGATCGACCAGCGACCGCTGGTGCAGCGCGGTCGCCACGTCAGAGTCGTATCGCTGGAGCCCGAACGCCACGCGCAGCGCGTCGGCGAACTCCCCGCAGCTGGCATAACGATCTTCGGGGGCCTTGGCCAGGGCTCGCTGCAGGACGTCATCCGCGGTCGGCGGAAGGCCCGGCCGCCGCGATGTCAACCGCGGCGGGGGCGCCGCTAGCTGCGCGTACAGTACCGCGTTCCGATTGTCACGGGGAAAGGGCGGCTCGCCGGACAGCAGCATGAACGCCGCACAGGCCAGGCCGTACTCATCCGTACGGGCGTCGACTTCCCCGCCTTGGATCTGCTCAGGCGCGCAAAATGGCGGCGTCCCCATGAAAGGACCCGTTTCTGTCTGGCTGGCCGACGACAGCGCGCCTTTGGTCAACCCGAAATCCGACAGATAGACATGATCGGGCCGGCCGGGCCGCGCATCCACGAGCATGTTGGCCGGTTTGACATCACGGTGCACAAGTCCGGCCGCATGGGCAGCATCCAGGGCTGAGGCTACCGCCGAGACAATGGCCGCCGCCCGGGCGATAGGCAGCGGACCGACACGGCGAATAAGCGTTCCCACGTCACCGCCAGGTACGTACCGCATGGCGATGAACAGCACTCCATCCGCATCGCCTGCTTCGAATACCGGGATGATGTGCGGATCGTCCACTGCCGCCGCAGACCGGGACTCGCGAACGAAACGGCGCCGGAATGCCTCATCTGTGGCCAGCGTGGGCGAAAGGATCTTGAGCGCTACCTGCCGCTGCAGCCGCTCATCCCGCGCACGGAACACAACCGCCATTCCCCCTTGGCCAATCTGCTTCTCCAAGCGGTACCCGGCGATTCGCGAACCGGCGGAGAAGCCAGCCCAGGACCCATCGTCTCCTGATCTCTCATCGCTCATCATGCCTCCAGGGCACGCGGGCCCTGCGCTGTCCTCCTCTGCCGACACGCACGGCGGGAAAGGACAGCCCCCGGCTAATGGCCGCATGACCAGGCATGACCCGGCCATCGAGTTCCCTGTCAAACGCAATTAAGTAATATGAATAACTCAAATCGGTCACGGATGATCCCCTCGTGGTGACCCGTAGGACCCGGCGCGCATGACCCTGGCCGCGATCCAGAGTCACCAAGCTAGCACGGCGGCAACGACTCCAGCCGCAGACTGCGATAAGTGGGTCATAAAGGGTAATTGGCTCAGGTAACTGGCCCAGATACCTGGCCCAGATACCTGGCTCAGGCAACTGGGTCGGGTGACCGGTTCAGGTGACCGGTTCTCCGCCGAGCCAGACGCGGCGGGGCTGCAGGCCGTAGGACCAGACGAAGGCGCCCTCGTGATCGGCGTCCCACAGAACCATGTCAGCGAGCCTGCCGCGGACCATCGCGCCGCGGTCGGGGGCGCGCAGCGCGTGCGCGCCGCCGATGGTGGCCGCCCGCAGCGCCTCCTCGACGCTCATCCCGAGATAGGACACGGCGAGCGCGATGACCAGCGCCATCGACGTGATGCCGTTGCCGCCGGGGGTGTGGTCAGAGCCGAGCGCGACGGCGACGCCCTTGTCGAGCAGCGCGCGCACCGGCGGGTGGGCACTGTTCTGCAGGGCCGTGCCCGGGCACACGACGGCGGCCACGCCGCCCCGCGCCAGCGCGGCGACGTCCTCCTCGGTGGCCTGGTGCAGCAGGTCGGCGGACGCGCAGCCGAGCTCGGCCGCCAGCCGGGCCGCACCGGTCCGCGAGTCGGCGCAGGCGTGCAGCCGCGGCAGCAGGCCCGACCGGCGGCCGGCGTTAAGGATCCAGCGCGCCTCCTCCTCGGAGAACCTGCCGTCCTCGCAGTACACATCCACGCTGTCCGCGCCGATCGCGGACGCGTCCGCGCACCAGGAGCTCACCGCGTCGATGTAGTCCGTGCGGCGGCCGAAGAACTCGGGCGGAACCGCGTGCGCGGCCATGAAGGTGACGTGTACCCGCGGCATGCCCGGCTCGCCCTCGAGCCCGCGCAGCATCCGCACGTCGGCCAGCTCGCCGTCCCTGGTCAGGTGGTACCCGGTCTTGGCCTCGATCGTCGTTGCCCCGGACCGCAGCCAGCGGCCCATCCGCTCGCGCACGCCGTTGCACAAGGTCCAGGGATCGGTCCCGCGGGTGACGGTGACGGTGGAGGAGACGCCGCCGCCGGCCGCGGTGATCTCCGCGGGCGAGGAACCGTTGGAGCGCATGGCCAGCTCGGCCCAGCGGTTGCCGGCGTACACCGGATGGGTGTGGGCGTCGATGAGCCCGGGGGTGACCAGGCCGCCGCCCAGGTTCTCCACCTGGTCTACGTCCACGATGTCGTCGACAACCCCGGGAATGCGCTGCGGCAGTTCAGCCGCGGGACCGACCCAGGCGATCCGCTCGTCGCCGGTCACGATGGCGGCATTGCTCAAGATCTCGGATCCGGTCCACAGACGGCCGATATTGGTCAGCAAGCGAACCGTCACCGGCGCTCACCCACGAGCCCCCCGGGACTGGCCACCCCACCCGCCATGAACGTTCACCTGCTATGACACGTGCACACCGGGAACCGGCCTGCACTGAACTAGCTACGCTGCGCACCACGCCAGAGATCAGTGCCGGGCGGGTGCGGCAACAAACGTATCGATCCAGACACGGTATTGCACCACAACCGCCGCAGACAAGCCTTTGAGCAAAATGCCGAACCATATCCGCTTGGGTGGTTAAGCCGCCCTTACTCGGGACGAAAGAGCGGCCAAACGTGACCACTATCACTTCTTGATAGACACTATCGTCTATCCCCGAAGGTAGGGCGCGATTACGGTGCGGGGGCCACCGCGGCCAGGGCCGCCGCCTCCAGCTGAACAGCCAGACCGGGCAGCACCCGTGCCTGCAGCAGCGTGCCGTCCGGCGTATGCTCGGCCGCCACCACCTCACCCTCGGCGTGGGCGCGTGCCAGCAGGTCACCTCGGCTGTACGGCACGACCACGTTGACCTGCACGTCAAGCCGGGGCAGCGCGGCCTCAATCGCTTCCCGCAGGGCCGGGATGCCCGCGCCCGTCTTCGCCGAGACGGACAGGCTGCCCGGCTCGCGGGCACGCAGCCCCTGCAGCACGACGGGATCGGCCGCGTCGATCTTGTTGACGACGATCAGCTCGGGCACCTTGGCCGCGCCGATCTCGGCGAGCACGCCGCGGACCGCGGCGATCTGCGCCTCGGGCTCCGGATCGGCCCCGTCCACCACGTGCAGGATCAGGTCCGCGTCGGCCGATTCCTCCAGCGTGGACCGGAACGCCTCGATCAGCTGGTGCGGCAGATGGCGGACGAATCCGACGGTGTCGGTGAGGGTGAAATCGCGGCCGGACGGCGACTTGGCGCGGCGGACCGCCGGGTCGAGCGTGGCGAACAGGGCGTCCTCCACCAGCACCCCGGCTCCGGTGAGCGCGTTCAGCAGGCTGGACTTGCCCGCGTTGGTGTACCCGGCGATGACCACCGACGGCACCTCGCGGCGGCGGCGCTGCGCGTGCTGCACCTTCCGGCCGGTCGACATGTCCGAGATATCCCGCTTCAGCTTGCCGATACGGGTCCGCAGCCGCCGTCGGTCGGTCTCCAGCTTGGTCTCGCCAGGGCCGCGGGTACCGATCCCGCCTCCGCCCGCCACCCGGCCGCCTGCCTGCCGGGACAGCGACTCGCCCCAGCCGCGGAGCCGGGGCAGCATGTACTGCAGCTGGGCCAGCTCCACCTGAGCCTTGCCCTCGCGGCTGCGGGCGTGCTGGGCGAAGATGTCCAGGATCAGCGCGGTCCTGTCGATGACCTTGACCTGCACCACCCCTTCCAGCCGCCGCAGCTGGCTCGGGGTGAGCTCGCCGTCGCAGATCACGGTGTCGGCGCCGGTCGACGCCACGATGCCGGCCAGCTCGCGGGCCTTGCCCGAGCCCACGTAGGTGGCCGCGTCGACATGGCTGCGCCGCTGGATCAGGCCGTCGAGCACCTCTGAACCCGCCGTCTCCGCCAGCCGGCTCAGCTCGCGCATCGAATTCTCCGCGCTGGCCAGGGTGCCTTCGGCCCAGACCCCGATCAGCACGACCCGCTCGAGCCGCAGCGCGCGGTATTCGACCTCGCTGACGTCCTGCAGCTCCGTGGAGAGCCCCGCCACCCGCCGCAACGCGTGCCGGTCCTCCAGGTCCATGTCACTCAGGCCGTGCTGGTCGTGCTGGTCGTCAAAGACTGTGCTCATTGTCCTCCGACATTGATGCTTACTCGTCCCCCGATGGTGCCACGTGATACGCGGCCCCGCACTTGATTAACACCCGGACCGCGCCATATGTGCCCCGCCGCTGCGCTTCCCCCGTTCAGGCGGACAGCGGGACGCGGGCGGTCAGGTCCTTGAAGGCGGTCGCGGTGGCCGAGCCGGGAGCGGCGCAGTAGGCGATGAGGCGCTGGCCGGTGGCGGCGATGTGCAGGACCTGGCACTCGAATTCCAGGGGCCCGGCCAGCGGGTGGCTGAGCTGCTTGCGCATCGGCCCGCGCGCCTCGACCTCGTGCGCGGACCACAGCTCGGCGAACCGCGGCGAGAGCGCGAGCATCTCGGTGACCAGGGCCTCGATGCCGGGATCGCCCGGGTAACGGGAGTAGGCGACGCGCAGGTCAGCGATCATGGACCGGGTGAAGCGGACGAAGTCCTCGTCGGTCCAGAACGAGTCCTGGGCCCAGCGGAGCGTCCAGCGGATCATGTTGCGGTCGGTGTGCCCGGACAGGTCGCCGATGAAGTGGGTCGCGAGCTGGTTCCAGGCGAGCACGTTGTAGGCCGCGTCGACCACGTAGGCGGGAGTGTCCGGCATGCTGTCGAGCAGGTGCCTGATGCCCGGCGTGATCTCCTGGCTCGGCCCGGCGACCTGGGGCGGCGACTCGCCGGCCACCCGGAACAGGTAGTCGCGCTCGTCGGCGGTGAGCATCAGCGCCCGGGCCAGCGCGGACAGTACCTGCCGCGACGGGTGCGGGCCGCGGGCCTGCTCCAGCCGGATGTAGTAATCGACGGAGATGCCGGCCAGCTGGGCCACCTCCTGGCGGCGCAGCCCGGGTGTGCGCCGGCGGCCCGGGGGGCCCGCTTCGGGCAGGCCCGCCTGGCGCGGGGTCAGCCGAGCGCGCCTGGCCCGCAGGAAGGCGGCCAGCTCGGCGGGCCCGTCGCGCCGGGTCGGGGCGCGGCGGGTCGGGACACGGCTGATCGTGGTCACGTCCTCAAGTGTCGCTCCTGTTCGCGGCTGGTGGCAGCGCTCAGGGTAGTACCGCCAGTCCCAGGCATGGCCGGTCTCTGCCGCTGGACGCAGCCCGCGCCTAGCGTCGGTGGCATGGACACGACTATCGCCCTGGTCACCGGGGCCAACAAGGGAATCGGCTTCGAGACCGCGCGCCAGCTGGGCGCCCGCGGCGTCACGGTACTGATCGGCGCGCGGGACGAGGCCAGGGGCATCGCCGCGGAACGCGCCCTGCGGTACGGCCTTCGGGACCTTCGGGGCAGTGCCGACGTGCGGTTCGTCCCGCTCGACGTCACCGACGCTAGCTCTGTACGGGAGGCGGCCGGCTGGATCGAGAAGGAGTACGGCCGGCTGGACATCCTGGTCAACAACGCGGGCATCGCGGTGGGCGGCGGGCCGCCGAGCGAGACGGACCTAGAAGCGATGCGCGAGGTGTTCCAGACCAACGTGTTCGGCGTGATCATGGTGACCAACGCGATGCTGCCGCTGCTCCGGCGGGCGGCCGCCGCGCGGATCGTCAACGTGTCCAGCGAGGTCGGCTCGATCGCCGCGATGACCGACCCGGGCAGCCCGCTGGCCCAGATGCCCGCTGGACTGGCCTATCCCTCGTCGAAGACCGCGCTGAACATGATTACCGCGCTGTACGCGAAAGAGCTGCGGGATACGCCGATCAAGGTCAACGCGGCCAACCCCGGCTACACAGCGACGGATCTCAACGGCAACAGCGGATTCCGTTCGGCCGCGGAGGGCGCGGAGGTCAGCGTGCGGCTGGCCACTCTGGACGCTTCCGGCCCCACCGGCACCTTGTGGGGCTACACGTGGAGCCCCCAAGGCGCCTACCGCGCCCTCCCCTGGTAGAGATTCTCATGATCACGAAGACTTCACAGTCTGCGCAGACTGTGAAGTCTTCGTGATCATGAAATTTTGTGGATTTTGAGGCCGACCAGCGTGTGGGCGGTAAGGGCGAGCGCTCAAGCGAAAGCGGCGCGGGTGGCGGCGCGGCCGGCTTCGAACGCGGCCCGCAGCAGCTTGCCGTCGGTGGCCAGGCGGCTCACCTCGGGCGAGTCGGCGGCGGGGCGGATAGAGAACACGGCAGGCTGGACGGGCGCGGGGGCGTTGCCAGCGGCGGCGGGGGCGTTGCCAGCGGCGGCGGGGGCGTTGCCAGCGGCGGCGGGGGCGTTGCCAGCGGGGGCGGACTGGTAGGCGGCTAGGCGGCGGTCGTCGGCGGCTAGGCGGGCGTCTCGGGCCAGGAAGGTCGCGCGCAGGGCCGGGGTCTCGCGGCGCAGGGTAGTGCGGGTGATGAGCCGGACCGAACGCGACGGGGCACGGCCGTCCGGCCGCCTCAGCGGGTCGCGGCGGGAGCGGAGGACCAGGATGTGCGTCGCGCCCTGGGCTAGCGCGGTGCGGTAGGGGACCGACTCGGACACGCCGGCGTCGTAGAACCGGCGGCCAGCGAAGGTGACCGGCGGGCCGGCGAGCAGCGGCATGGCGGCGCTGGCTCGCAGGGCCAGCCGCAGCTCTGCGGGGTTGCTGATGAACGGGCGCAGGTCGGTCGAGGTGGCAGTATCCGCCCTGGTGGCGAGCGGGTGATACTCCACCGGGCTGGCCAGGATCGAGGCGAAGTCCATCGGGAACTCGGTCTGGTACAGCTCTTCGATCAGCATCCGGATGTCGACCGCGGGGCGGCCGCGCAGCAGCGCGGAGCGGCGGATCAGGGTCTTGGCGTAGGCGGGTTCGGTCCAGCCGAGCAGGCCCTCCGGGCGGCTGGACAGCAGCCAGGCGCCGGTGATCGCGCCGGCCGAGGCGCCGTAGACCGCGTCGAAGGCGGGCACCAGGCCACGCTCGTACAGCTCGAGGGCCATGCCAGCGGAGATGACGCCGCGCATCCCGCCGCCCTCGATGGCCAGCGCCACCCGCAGGCCGTCGCCGTACGGGCGGCCGCCCCTACCCGTCCGGGCGGCCAGCACCCGTAGCACCTCGTGCGCGGCGGCCACGCTAGCAGGCCAGGCGGTGCAGTGAGGCAGGCAGCTCACCGTCGTAGACGACGGTGAGGCGGTGGGTGGCGCGGGTGATGGCGACGTAGAGGTCGTGCCCGCCCACGGGCGACTGGGCGAGTATCCCGGCCGGATCGA
>Ga0302229_10001044_pt1 | contig 21416 bp, 15 predicted proteins | sample II_Palsa_N1_3_FD_193518 | JGI IMG/M metagenome (GOLD analysis project Ga0302229, IMG submission 193518) | Peat permafrost microbial communities from Stordalen Mire near Abisko, Sweden - II_Palsa_N1_3 | ecosystem: Environmental > Terrestrial > Soil > Palsa > Peat permafrost | place: Sweden... | reverse complement strand
GGACACCAGCGGGTCGCCGCGCGGCGCGGGTACCGGCTGGGGGCCCGCGCAGGGGCAGGCGACGATCACGCTGCTGCTCCGGCACGGGCAGACGGCGCTGTCGACTGAGCGGCGGTTCGCCGGCCTCAGCGACATCGAGCTGACCGAGACGGGCGTACGGCAGGCGAAGCTCGCCGGTGAGCGGCTCGCCGCCCGCGGCGGAGTGGACGTGATCGTGGCCTCGCCGCTGCGCCGGACCCGGCAGACCGCCGAAGAGGTCGCCGCGGCCACCAGCGCGCGGGTCGAGTACGACGACGACCTGCGGGAGACCGACTTCGGTGACTGGGAGGGCCTGACCTTCACCGAGGCGCAGCGGCGCTGGCCGGCCGAGGTCGCCGCCTGGCTGGCCGACCCGGCCGCGGCGCCCCCCGGCGGCGAGAGCTTCGCCGCGGTCGCCATCCGGGTCCAGGCGGCCTGGGAACGGCTCATGGCCGCGCACGCCCGGGAGACCGTCCTGGTCGTCAGCCATGTGACGCCGATCAAGACGCTGCTCACCGAGGCGCTGCTCGCGCCGCCCGCGGCCATGTACCGGATGCACCTGGATGTCGGGTCGCTGAGCGAGATCGACTGGTACAGCGACGGTCCGGCGGTCGTTAGGTCACTGAACGATACAGCTCACCTGCGATAGGGCACCATTACGGTAAGGTCGGCTGCGCCCGGCCATGGCCGGTGTCTTTCGATGGTGTGCTCTGGGTCACTAAGGATGCTGCTCGATGATGACGACGGATTTTGCCGCGCCCGCCGTACGGCCCGGGCCGGATCGCCCGGTGCGGCAGGCCGGCTCCCGTAAAATTCGCAGTCATGGCTGAACGTCCGCAGCTCGCCGCCCCGGGAAGCCTGGAGAACGCGACCGGCATCACCAAGGCCGCGCCCTCACTGCCGGGAGTGCCGCTGCCCCAGCTGGCCGCCGAGCACGGGCTGAAGCCCAGCGCGCAGCGGCCCGGCCTGCTCGAGTACCTCCGCAAGCTGTGGCAGCGCCGGCACTTCATCGTGGCCTATGCCACCGCCCGGAACGTGTCGATGTACACCGACGCCCGGCTGGGCCAGGTCTGGCAGGTACTCACCCCGCTGCTTAACTGCGCCGTCTACTACCTGATCTTCGGCATCCTGTTCAAGGCCAACCGCGGGGTGGAGCACTACATCCCGTATCTGGTCATCGGCGTTTTCATCTTTACCTTCACCGAGCGGTCGATCCTCGTCGGCTCGCGGGTCATGTACAACAACCTGTCGCTGATCCGCGCGCTGCAATTCCCCCGGGCGTCGCTGCCGCTGGCCTACGTCATCGTGGAACTCGAGCAGCTCATGCTGTCCATTGTGGTCATGGCCGTCATCGTGCTCGGCTACCGTGAACCGCTGACCTGGTACTGGTTCCTGGCCATCCCGGTGCTGCTGCTGCAGACTCTGTTCAATGTCGGGGCGTCCCTGATCATCGCCCGGATTGGCGCCGAACTGAACGACGTCAGCCAGCTCGTGCCGTTCCTGACCCGCGTCTGGCGGTACTTCTGCGGCGTCATGTACAGCATCGCGACCCTGCCCGCGACGCTGCCGCTGTGGGCGAAGGACTTGCTGCAGCTCAATCCAGCCGCGGTGTACATCACGCTGATGCGGTACGCGGTGATGGAAAGCCAGCGCACCAACGCGCCCGGCGCGGAGCCGTACAACGCCCTGAGGTGTGCCACCTTCTACAAGCATTTGACGCTGTATCACCTCCAGGCGTACTGCCACCCGCTGGCGACCGTGAGCGAGCTGTGGCTAGCCGCAGCGGGCTGGGCGGTAGTCGCGCTGGCGATCGGCATTGTCTACTTCTGGCGGGCCGAAGCCCGCTTCGGCCGGGGCTGACCGCGCTCAGGCTGGCCATCCCCTGGTGCCCAGCCGGTGCGGGCTCTTTGGGCCGGCCAGCTACGCCGGGACCGGGATCGCGAACGTCCGGCCGTCCGTGACCCGGGCGCTCAGCCAGTCCTGCGAGATCAGCGTGGCCAGGGTGGCCAGCGCCCAGACGGTGACGGGATCGGTGTGCGGCGGCCGCAGCAGCCGCTCCGCCGCGGGCCGGCTGACGATGGCGAACAGGCCGCCCGCCGACCCGGTATCGAGCACGTAGGCCTGCAGGAAGCGGGCCACCTCGTCCCCGTACCCGCGCCGCCAGTCAAAGCGTGACCGCTGGCTGGGCGCGGCCGGGACGGCCGGGGCCGGGGGGAGGGCCGGGCCGGACTTCCAGCGGTCCCCGGCGAGCGGAATGTCCAGTAGCGCGGGGCGCAGCGCGCCGGTCGCGGCCCGGATCAGACGGTCGTCCAGCCGCTCGGACAGCGGGGCGGTCCTCGCCGCGTGCACCACCGCGCCGTCGAAGAACGGCTGCGCCAGGACCGAGCGGATCGAGTACGCCTGCCGCGCGGCGGCCGACCACCGTCCGGCCCGGTTGACCAGGTAGAAGTCGTCCAGGGCGGGCTGCGGGCGGGCGGCCACGGCGGCGCCCCACGGGGCCAGGCTGGCCCCGTACGCGGTCCGCCAGCGGGTCCGCAGCAGCGGGACCCGGCGCATGGTGAGGCGGCGCAGCAGCTCGGCCGAGCCCGCGGCCCGGCGGGCGGCCGAGCCCGGGATGAGCTTGGCGTAACCGCCGCGCAGCAGTTCGCCGCCGTGCCCGCCGATCGCGATCGCCGCCGCGGCCGGATCCGGGTCCGGGTCCGGCCGGCCCACATTCTCGAACGCGGACAGCATCCCGTCCGCGACCAGCACCGTGGCGCGGAGCCGCGCCAGCACATCGACCTCCTGGACGGCGGGCGCGTCCCCATCCCCGGCCGTTTTGGGTTCGGCCACCTCGTGCGGCAGGCCCAGTTCCCGGGCGACCTGCGCCGCAAGGACCACGTCCGGGTGATCGGGGAAGCCGTAGGTCCTGGCCCGGACCGGCACGCCGGCCGTCGCCAGCGCGGCGGCGATCAGGCGGCTGTCCTTGCCGCCGGTCAGGCTCAGCTCGACCGGCGCGGACGCGTCCCGCAGCGGGGCGACGGCCGCGACCAGCGCCTCGGCGACCAGGCTCCCGGAGTCTCCGGCCCCAGAGTCGGCCGCACCGTGGTCCCGGGCCGCTGGGGCGTGCTCCCGCAGCCGGGCTCGTTCTGTCTCTTTGACCTGCCCCGCTAGGGCCCGGCACGCGGTGGCCGGCCCCAGCGCGTGCACGCCGCTGAACGGGGTCACCGCGCCTAGTGGGTATCCGGGCCCGAGCAGGCCCGCGTAGTGCAGGGGGTCAGGATCCCCCAGCCGTCCGGCGACCGACGCGGCCCAGGTCGCCCGGTCGCAGATGATCGCCGCTCGCCCGGCGCGGGTGACGAAGACGGGGTCGACGCGGGTGATCGCGGTACGGGCGAACACCGTCCCGGCGCTCTCGTCCGACGCCCAGATCGTGCCGGCAAAGCTCGCGGCGCCCACGGGGGTGTATCCGGATACACCCGGGGGCTGACCGGGCGTCCGCGAGGCCTGGGGCGACGGGCTCGAGGTTCCGCCCGGCGCAGGGGGGCCATCGCCCCACCTGATCATCGCGACGCGGCCGCTCTCCGCACGCCAGACCACGCGCGCCGGGCCCGGGATGGGCATGACCCGCGGGTCGGTGCCGCAGGCGCGCTGGGTCAGGTCCGCGCAGGCGGCGGGGTCCGGCGCGCTGACGGCCAGGGTGAAGTACATGCCGGGCGGCCCGCGGTCAGGGCGCGCCGGGCAGCGAGTAGCGCTGCACCTTGGTCGCGGGCGTCAGGTTCTCGGTCAGCAGCCGGTACCAGGTGCCGAACACCTTGCGCGACTCGAACTCCGCCACGCCCTGCGCCTTGGCCAGCGCCCCGGCCTCGCGCCACTGCTCCTCGGTCTGAATGGCGGCGATCGCGGCCGCCATCTGCTGCGGGGTCTCGTGGATCCACCGGGCGTCGTAGACGGTCTCGGCGCCGGGCCAGTGCCGGATCACCGGGACCGCCCCGGAGACCATGCCTTCGGCCGGGGCGACGTGGAAGCTCTCGTCGTCGCTGGTCGACAGCACGAAGCCGACCCGCCGCAGCCAGGCGGGCACGTCCGGGCCGGCCTCGTCGAATACGACCGCGCCGCGCAGCAGCGGGGACCGCTGGATGCGGTGCAGCGCCGCCGCGTAGTGCCCGCGCTCTTCGGGTTTCTGCCAGATCCACCAGTGGTCCCACGGCATGCCGGACTTGACGTAGAGCATGTACCGCTCGTCGTCCCGGCGCAGCTCCTCCAGCACGTCCAGGGCCAGGTCGACCCGCTTGCGCGACGGCACGATGCCCACCAGGCCCAGGTTGAACCGGGCGCCGTCCAGCTTGGGCCGGTCGAGCTGCCCGACCTCCACCGTGTTCGGCAGGGTGACGATCTTGCGGGCCGGCCAGCCGGTCCTCTGGGCGGTCAGCTCCGCGTAGTACTTGTCCACCGTGACCACCTGGTCCACGGCCTTGATCTTGACCCGGTACGGGTACCGGGCGAACACCTCGAAGCGGTGCAGCCGGACGATGAGCCGCGATCCAGGCCGCTTGTTCTCGCTGTACCAGATGGCGTTGGGCCCGCACCATTCGCAGATCACGACGTCGGCCCAGCGGGAGATGTCCTCGCTGCCTGCCTCATCGTGCTCGCCCAGCGAAGGCCAGCGGTCGAGGCGCAGCTCCAGCCCGGGCTGCTGGCGCAGGTAGTCCAGCAGCGGGGTGATGAACTTCAGGTCGTGCCCGGCCACCGCCACCTTGAGCGTGGCCGTGCCCGGCGAGACCTCGACCCGGGGCAGCGCGTCACTCAGATAGCGGCGGATCCGGCCGACCGCCTTGTCCAGGGTGTACTCCGCGGCCGCGGCGGAGGTGCGGCTGGCCGCCACTTTCATGATGGCCGGGTCGGCGGCGGCGGTCTCGGCGATGGCCACCACGTCGCGCAGGTCCCGCGCGAACATCGGGTAGTCGGCTCCGAGCAGCGCCTCATGCATCGGCGTCCGGTTCAGGATCACCGGCAGCCCCAGCATGCCGAACTCCAGGACCTTCGTCGACAGCTCCAGGCTGGCGTCCAGGCTGGGATGCCGCCAGCCCAGACCGATGTCGCAGGCGGCCGCGACGCGCATGGCATCCTCGCGGGAATGGCCACCGCGCCACACCACCCCGGTGGCGGGCACGGTCTGCGACGTGTCGTCCGGGCCGCCCGCGCCGGGCGCGGGCGGGTCGCCCAGCGCGGCCCGCATCCGGCGGTTGTACCCCGGGTCGTCGGGGTCGTTATGGATCTTGTCGCCGACCATGTGCAGCTCGGCCCGGACGCCGCGCTCGGCCAGCAGCCCCGGCAGCTGCGTCATCTCGTAGGTGTTCCAGCGCGGCGCGAACTTGCCGGTGTAAACGAGGCGGAGCACCCCCTCGGGCTCCCGCGGCGCGCCGGCCCGTGCGCCGGTGAGCTCCGGCGGCGGCGGGACGACCGGCGGGAACAGCACGCACTTGCCGCACGCCGCGGCCACGCTGCCTTCCAGGAAGCAGCGGAGCTCCTCGGTCTGGCAGAGCACGTACTGGGACGCCTCCGCCACATCCGTCAGCCAGCGGACCGCCTCGGTGGTCATCGCCGGGATCGACTGCGGGATGTCGGTCAGGTAGGTCCACAGCCGGCCGCGGAAGTGGTTGTCCTGCACCACCTGGTCGACGAGCCGGCGGCCGCGCAGCACCACGATGTCGTGCCGGTGCTCCGCGTCCACCGCGGTCAGCACCTGCGACGCCTGCCCGGGGGTGAGCCCGTTGGCCCCGATCGGCTCCAGCAGCTGCTCCTCGGCTGGCCGCCGGATCGTGACGCCCGGCTCACCCTGCAGCGGGGCGAGCAGCCGGTCGGTCTGCACCGGGGCCTTCACCACCAGCGTCACCGCGCACCCGGCCCGGGCCAGGGCCAGGGCCATCGACTGCACCCAGATCGCGGACCCGTCGATCAGGTTCAGGTTGACGTCGCCGTACACCAGGGCCGAGCGTGACCTGGTCGTGGCGGCCTGGCCATCCCCCGGAGCCTGGCCATCCCCGGGAGCCTGGCCGGGGGCCTCGCCGTGCCCCGGGGCCCGGGCGTGACTGGGCGGCGGGAGCTCTGGCCCTGATTCGGCCAGCGGTCCGGACATTGCGGTGCCTTCCTCGTCGGTTTGTCGGGTCACGCGGCGGGCTGCCCGGCGACGGGCCCAGTGGGTGCCGCAGTGGCCGCCTCGGGGGCCTGCCGGGCAGCTTGCTCAGCAGGCTGCCCGGCGGGAGCGATCGCGAACAGCCGCAGGCCGCGCCGGGCCCAGGTCGACCGGGGCGGCGCGCCCTCCCGCAGCAGTCCGGTCCGGGCCACGGCTGGATCGACCGCGTCGGTGAACACGTAGTCCAGCCCGGGGGCGTAGCCGACCGCATCGGCCCGGGAGCATTCCAGCGCGCACATCAGCTCCAGCAAGGCCAACGGGGGATACGCCAGCTGAGGATCCCATTCGGCCGCCCAGGGTGAGACGGCTGCGCGGGCCGCGGCGGCCAGGCCCGCGCCGCTGACCACGCCGGTGATGATGCCGGCCGCGCTGAGCGGGCCGAGCACGGCGCCGATCTGGTCCCGTGCGGCCGTCTCCGCCGGTGTGTTCTGCGGGCCGGCTGTGTTCTGCGGGCTGGCTGCCGCCAGCTCGCCCTCCAGCCAGACCACCACCTCGTGCGGGCGCAGCCGCTGGCCCAGCACCTGCCCGGCCAGCTGCGCGGCGCTGGCGGCGTCCCGGACCCCAGCCAGCACGGCGACCCGGCGGCCCGGCACCGGCCGGGGCGGCAGGCCCACCTGCCGGCCGAGCGCGGCGAGCCGGGCCGGGATGGCCTGCGTCTCGAACAGCTCGTGCAGGGTGGCCTTGACCTCGGTCATACTGCGCGGTCCCGCAGTCGTGGCGGCCGCGATCTGCCGAGCGGCCTGCTCCGGGGAGTCGGCGGCGGTGGCGCCGCTGACGTCGGCGTCCTCGGTCACCGGCCCGACCACCCGGGCGCCGCAGGCGAGCTGCTCGCGCGCCTGAGCCGCGGTGGCGGCCAGGAACACCGAATGCTCGCGGTACAGCGCCGGCGCGGCGCGCCAGGAGGGCGCGCCGATGACCCGCACCGGTACGGCCCCATCCGCCGCCCCGCTGGTCAGCTCGTCCAGCAGGCGCTTGGTGGCCGGTCCCTCGCGTGGATCGCGCTGCCCGGCGTACACCGGGACCGCCTGCCGCGCCGACGGCAGGTCGACCGGGTTGAACCGGGCCAGCTGGACGCCCAGGTCGCCGTCGGCGACCGCGTCGCACGCTTCCCCCAGCCAGTCCAGGTACGGCAGCAGATAGGAGGGCGCGTTGCGCAGGAAGATCACCGGTTTGCCCAGCGCGCGGGCCAGGTCGATCAGATCGGCGAGCCGCCGCCCCCGGTCCGCGGCGGCCGGGTCACCCGCGTGCGCCCAGGCCCCGCCGGGCAGCAGCGCCGCGGCCTCGATGAGCACCAGGTCCGCGCCCGACCCCTCCAGTACGAACGCCGCGTCGTGCGGCAGCAGCTGCTCCGTGGTCGCGTCCGGGGCCAGCGCCGCGCAGCTCGCGTCGGTCAGCACACCGGCCACTACCAGGCCGTCGGCTGTGTCCTGGCCCTCGCTGCCGGGGCCGGCCGCAGCGGCCCAGGCCAGGCCAGGGACCGTGTAGGCGGCCAGGAACCGGTCACCCGCCGCCCCGGCCCCCGCGTCGAGCAGGATGCGGGCCCAGCGCTCCTCGTCGGCGGACCGGAACCCGTCGGCGGGGACCCACGCGGCCTGCCCGGCCCGCCGCTCCCGCCACATCCGGTACAGGTGCCTGGGCAGCCGCGGGCCGCCGATCCACGGCCGTTTGGCCGCCGCGACGATGGCCTGGCCGAGCTCCATCGTGGCCGAGCGCTTGACCGACATGAGCTGCGACTCGGCCGTGGCGAGCTGCCGGTGCGTGTCACGCAGCGCGCGGGCCAGCCGGTCCCGCTCCGCGGCCAGGGCGATGGCCGCCGCGGCGGTGCCGGGATTCGCGGCCGCGGCAGCGGCTGCCTCGTCGGGATCCGGCTCGGCTGCCTCGTCGGGATCCGGCTCGGCGGGAGCGTAGACGGTCAGCGCCAGGTCGGCGCTCTCAAGGTTGTCCGTCATGGTCGGTTCGGTGCTCTCCTCACCCGTCGCGGGCTAGCCAGTCCGTGATGATCCGCCCGATGCGCACGCCCGCGTGGCCGTCCCAGAGCGGCGGCAGTTCGCCGGTGTACGGCCCGTCGTCGCACGCTTTCAGCACGGCCGAGGCCAGTTCGGCGGACGTGATGAGCCTATTGCTGCCGCTGGTGATGGTAATGGGCCGTTCCGTATTCGGGCGGACGGTCAGGCACGGCACGCGCAGCAGCGTGGTCTCCTCCTGCACCCCGCCGGAGTCGGTCGCCACCGCGGCCGCGCCCCGGACCAGGCCCATGAACTCCAGGTAGCCCAGCGGCGGGCAGGCGTGGATGCCCGGGTGCGAGCTGAGCCCGGCCGCCTCCAGCACGGCCCGGCCGCGCGGGTGCACGGGGATGACCACGTCGATGACGGCGGCGATCTCGTGCAGCGCCCGGACCAGGCCGGCAGCGATCTCTGGGTCGTCCACATTGGACGGGCGGTGCAGTGTGGCGACCACGTACCGCTCCGGCAGCCCCAGCGTGGCGCGGACCGCGCCGGTGTCGAACCGGTCCAGGTTGGCCATCAGCGTGTCGATCATCGGGTTGCCGACCAGGTAGATGGACCCGACCGGGCGGCCCTCGTTGGCCAGGTAGCCCACCGCCTCGGGGGAGGTCGCGAACATCAGGCTGGATATCTGGTCCGTGAGCCGGCGGTTGATCTCCTCCGGCATCGTCTCGTCGAAACTGCGCAGGCCGGCCTCGACGTGCGCGATGGGGATCTGCAGCTTGGCGGCCACCAGCGCGGCGGCCACGCTGGAGTTCACGTCGCCGTACACCACGACCAGGCCCGGCCGGTAATCCGCGAAGTCCTGCTCGAGCCCGATCATCGCCGCCGCCGTCTGCTGGGCGTGGCTGCCCGAGCCGACGCCCAGGTTCACGTCCGGCTCGGGCAGGCCGAGCTGGACGAAGAACACCTCGGACAGGCGCTCGTCGTAGTGCTGGCCAGTGTGCACGACCCGCTGCCGGTGCCCCAGCGCCGCGAGCGCCCGGATCACTGGCGCCGCCTTGACGAAGTTGGGGCGCGCGCCGAGCACGTGCGTGATGGGTGCGAGCATCGCCTTCCCTCAGATCCAGTGTGTGCTGTGGGTCCGGTATGTTCTGGGCCGAACGCGGCTGATCGGGTCCCGATCAGAGCGCCGGCCGGTCCTGTGTCCTTCATTGTGCGCAGCACTTCGGGGCGCAGCGCTGCACCCACGCCGCCGGCCTGGTCGGGCCGACGCACTATCATTCGCCGACGTGACGTCGCGTTCCTCCCAGCCCGCCAGCCCGGCGGGCCACCCAGGCCGTTCTGGTGCCCCGTCCCGCTGGTCTCCCGCGGCCTGGCGCGTCTCGCCGCGGGTGCTCATCCTCGCGACGTCCGTCATGTCGCGGCACGTTACCGCCGATCCGGTGCGCTCCCTGCTGCTCGGATGGCGCGTGCTACCCCGCAGGCTACGCCCCTGGCTGCGGTGCGCGGGTGCCTACGGCCGAGCCACCGTGGTGTGGGGATCGGGCGATCGCGCGGCCGCTCTGAGCCTGCTGGACACGTCGCCGCGGCGGCTCGCCACCTTCGCGCTGGCCGTGGACCGGCCGGACGTCGCGCGGTCCGCGCTGGACCGGATGCCTGCCGCAGAACCGGCCCGGGCGGTCCTGCTCGCCCGGCTGGCCGTCCGCGAGGGCCGGCTGCGGGACGGTGTGGCGGCCCTCGACGGCGTGCCCGGCCGCAAGACGGCCCGGCTGCGCGCCGCGGCCGCGGGGGAGCTGTACGTGCTGACCGACGGGATCCCGCCCGGTGAGCGCCCCGCGCACCCCGTCGCGCCTGGCCCCAGAGCCGCAAGCGTCCCGGGCCGGGTGCTGCACCTGGTCACCGACGCGCTGCCGACCACGAACGCCGGGTACACGGTCCGCACTCAGCGGATCGCGGTGGCCCAGCGGGAGGCGGGTCTCGACCCGCACGTGGTGACCAAGGCCGGCTTCCCGGTGGCCCAGGGCCACCCGGACGGGCGCCGGGTAGCCAACCTGGACGGCGTGCCGTACCACCGCCTGCTGCCCTACCGCCTGCCGTCCCGGGCCGACGCCGCGGCCGCCCTCGGCCATGACCTGGCCGCCCGGCTGACCGGCAGGCTCCGGCCCGCGGTGCTGCACGCCGCCAGCAACCACCTCAACGGCCAGCTCGCGCTGGCCCTGCGGGAGGACTTCGGCCTCCCGGTGATCTACGAGGTGCGCGGCTTCTGGGAGGAAACCTGGCTGTCCCGGCACGGGGTCGATCCGGGCCTGGCCGCGCAGCCGGTGACCACGAGTACCCCGTTCAGTTCAGTTACATCCCCGGCAGACGCGGCGCGGCCGGCCAGGGAGACGGTGGTGCCCGCCCGGCTGCTCGCGGCCGACCTCGCCGCCAGCGACTTCTACCTGCTCAGCCGGGCGGCCGAAACCCGCTGCATGACCGAAGCCGACCTGGTCATCACGCTGGGCGAGGTCATGCGGGCGGAGATCGTGGCCCGCGGTGTCGACCCGGGCAAGGTCATTGTCGTGCCGAACGCGGTGTCTGCGGAGTTCCTGGAGCCGCTGCCCGACGGCGGGCCGCTGCGCGAGACGCTCGGCATCCGGCCCGGTGAGCTGGTCGTCGGGCTGGTCTCCAACCTGGTGGCCTACGAAGGCGTGGGCACGCTGCTGGCAGCCGCCGCCGAGCTGCGCCGCCGCGGCCAGCCGGTCCGGCCGCTGATCGTCGGGGATGGTGCCGAACGGGCCGCACTGCAGCGGCTCGCCGGGCAACTGGGTCTTACCGGCGCCGCCATCTTCACCGGCCGGGTCCCGATGGCCGAGGTGCGCCGCTACCACGCCGTCCTCGACCTGTTCGTCGTGCCCCGCACTACCGACCGGGTCTGCCAGCTCGTCACCCCGCTGAAGCCGGTGGAAGCCATGGCCAGCGGGCTGACCGTGGTGGCCAGCAATGTGGGCGCGCTACGGGAAATCATCCGGCCGGAGGTGACGGGAGCACTGGCAACTTCCGGTGATCCAGTGTCCTTTGCCGATATTATGGAACCGCTGCTCTACAGTTCTGACATCCGGCGCAAACTGGGGGCGAATGCGCGGGAGTGGGTGGCCAGGGACCGGACCTGGGCGCACAATGCGGCGATTTACCGGGCAGCCTACGAACGTCTCGGCGCCGTCTGACATCACATTCTCAGGGGAAGGACGCCGTCGATGCAGCGTGACCTGCTGGTGATTGGGCTCGGCTACGTGGGTCTCCCGCTGGTGCGGGAAGCGACGAACGTCGGGATGAAGGTTGTCGGGTACGACATCGGCCAACGCGTCGTGGACAACCTCAACAGCGGCCGGTCGCATGTAGACGACATCTCCGACGAGGACGTGGCGCGGATGGTCGCGCGCGGATTCCGCGCCACCACCGACGAGTCCGAGGTGGGCGAGCCGGGCACCATCGTGATCTGCGTGCCCACTCCGCTGTCGGAGGCGGACGGCCCCGACCTGACCGCCGTGCGGGCCGCGTCGGAGACCGCCGGGCGGCTGCTGAGCCGCGGCATGCTCGTGGTGCTCGAATCGACCACCTACCCGGGCACCACCGACGAGGTGGTCCGGCCCATCCTCGAGAAGGCGTCCGGGCTGAGCGCCGAAGTCGACTTCCACCTGGCTTTCTCGCCAGAGCGGATCGACCCGGGCAACCCCGTCTACGGCCTGCGGAACACCCCCAAGGTCGTGGGCGGCCTGACCCCGGACGCCACCTCGGCGGCGGCCCGGTTCTACGGCAAGGTCTGCGACCAGGTGGTCGAGGCCAAGTCGCCGCGCGAGGCCGAGATGGCCAAGCTGCTGGAGAACACCTACCGCCACGTCAACATCGCGCTGGTCAACGAGATGGCCGTGTTCTGCCACGAGCTCGGCATCGACCTGTGGGACGCGATCCGCTGCGCGTCCACCAAGCCGTTCGGCTTCCAGCCCTTCTACCCGGGGCCCGGCGTCGGCGGGCACTGCATCCCCATCGACCCGAACTACCTGTCCTACAAGGTCCGGACCCTGGGTTACCCGTTCCGCTTCGTGGAGCTGGCCCAGGAGATCAACAGCCGGATGCCGGGCTACGTCGTGGACCGGGTCGCCGAGCAGCTCAACCGGCACGCCAAGCCGCTGAACGGCGCCAACGTCCTGGTGCTGGGCGTGACCTACAAGCAGGACATCGCCGACCAGCGCGAGTCGCCCGCCCGCCCGATCGCCCGCCGGCTGCTGGCCCGCGGCGCCGTGCTCGCTTACCACGACCCGTACGTGCCGGACTGGTCGGTCGACGGCCAGCCGGTGCGCCGGGCCACCGACCTGGACACGGATATCGTCACCGCGGACGTGGTCGTCCTGCTCCAGGCGCACAGCGAGTACGACCTCGAACGGATCGGCGCCGAGTCCCGGCTGTTCTTCGACACCCGGGGCAAGCTGGCCGGACACGGCCCGGCCGGGACCGCCATCCCTGGCACCGAGACGCTGTAGCCGCGGCATGCGCGTCGTCGTCTGCACCGTGGTGCACCATCCGGCCGACGCCCGGATCCTGCACCGGCAGATCCGCGCGCTGCTGGATGCCGGGCATCAGGTCACCTACATCGCGCCGCTGGGCGCCGGCGACGTCGCCCCGTGGCCGGGCCTGACCCTGGCCGAGGTGCCCCGGGCGGTCGGGCGGCGTCGGCTCGGGGCGCTGCGCGCGGCCCGTTCCCAGCTGGCCCGGTACGCCCCGGGCGCGGACGTGCTGCTCCTCCACGACCCCGAACTGCTGCTGGTGCTGCCGCTGGTCCGCCATCGCCCGCCGACGGTCTGGGACGTGCACGAGGACACCGCCGCCGCGCTGGGCACCAAGGCATGGCTGCCTGCCTCGCTGCGCCGGTTCGTTGGCGGTTCGGTCCGTGTCGCCGAGCGCGCCGCGGAGCGGCGGCTGCACCTGATCCTGGCCGAGACGGGCTACAACGATCGTTTCGCCGGGACGCACCCGGTCGTGCCGAACACCACCTACGTGCCGGAGCAGACCGCGCCCTACGACGGCCGCGGCCGGCTGGTGTACGTGGGGCACATCTCCCCGGACCGGGGGGCGGTGGAAATGACCGCACTGGCCCGGCTCGTGCAGCCGCATGGCCTCATCGTGGAGCTGGTCGGCTCGGCCGACGCCGAGGCCCGGGCGGTGCTGGAACCAGCGCGCGCGTCGGGGGTGCTGCGCTGGCACGGGTTCCTGCCCAACGACCAGGCCATGCTGATCGTGGACGGCGCGCTGGCGGGGCTGTCGCTGCTGCAGGACGACCCGAACTTCCGGCACTCGATGCCGACCAAGGTCGCGGAGTACATGGCGCGCGGGGTGCCGGTGATCACCACGCCGCTGCCGCTCGCTGTGGACCTGGTGGAGCCGCACGAATGCGGATTCGTGGTGCCGTTCGGCGGCGTGCCGGAAGCCGCGGCGGCGGCCCTGGCGCTGCGGGACGATCCCGCGCTGCGCGACGCCATGGGCGCGCGCGGACACGCCGGCGCCCGCCAGTACCTGCGGTGGCCGGAGGACGCCCGGGCGTTCGTAACCCAGCTGGAGCAGTGGGCGGGCTCAACCGGATCAGGGCCGTCGCGCGAGTCGGCCTCGCCGGTCTCGGCCCGGGATGGCCGATAGGATCACGCTGTGCAGAACGAGGCGCCGAACCTCCCGCCGCCGGACGGCCAAGCTCAGGCGGGACAAGCTCAGGGCGGGCAGGCCCAGCGCGGCCTGCGGGCGCGGGCCTGGGCCGGCCGGCTGCGCGCGCTGATCCTGGACAACAAGCTGTTTACGCTGGTCCTAGCGGCCGGGGCAGTGCTGCGGCTGATCGCCGTGCTCGGCTACCCGGGCGCGCTGTGGTTCGCTGGCGACTCTTACGTCTACCTCGGCGCGGCCCTGCGGCTCCGGCCCGATCTGTCCAAGTCGACCGGCTACTCGCTGCTGCTCAAGGTGCTCGAGCCGTTCCACAGCCTGACGCTGGTCACGATCGTGCAGCACCTGATGGGCCTGGCCATCGGGGTCCTGCTCTACGTGCTGCTGCGGCGGGCCCGCGTGCCGAGGCTGGTATCGGCCCTCGCTACGGTGCCGGTGCTGCTGAACGGTTTCCAGGTCGAGCTCGAGCACATGATCATGGCGGACACGCTGTTCATGTTCCTGCTCGTGGTGGCGGCCACGATTCTGCTGTGGCGGCCGCGCCCGTCGTGGCCGGCCGTGCTGATCGCCGGCCTGCTCACCGGCTACGCGGTCACCGTGTGGAGCGGCGGCCTGATCCTGCCGGTCGTGTTCATCGTCTTCGTGATCTGGCGCCGGATGGGCTGGCGCCCCCTCGCCGCGATCGTGGCCGGGTCTGCTGTCCCGATCGTGGGCTACGCCGCCTGGTTCCACTCCGCGACCGGGACCTTCGCGCTCACCCAGTCCGAGGGCTTCTACCTGTACGGCCGGGTGTCGTCGTTCGCCGAGTGCAGCAAAATCAACCCGCCGGCCAACGAGCGGTTCCTCTGCCTGTCGATACCGGTGACCAAGCGCGAGCCCCCCGGCGATCTCGTCTGGCACATCCCGCAGGTGAAGGAGGTACCGGGCGGCCCGGTCAGCCCGGCCGGTAACAAGATGCTGCGTGATTTCGCGATCCGGGCCATCGAGGCCCAGCCGGTCAGCTACGCGCATGCCATCGTGGACGGCGTCGTCCTGTCGGTCGACTGGAAGCGGTACAACTACCCGAGCCAGGGCACCGTTTACGACTACTACTTCCACACCGTGCCGCAGGTCGTCCCGGATCATTCCTGGATCCCTGGGGCCACCGCGCCGCAGGACATCCAGGCCTACGGCCACCAGGGCATCAGCCGGGTCGTGAAGCCGCTCGACTACCTGATGGCCGGGTACGAGCGGGTGTTCTACCTCTACGGGCCGCTGTTCGGGCTGATCCTCATCCTCGGGCTGGGTGGCGTGATCCAGGTGCGCCGGCGCCGGTCGCCGGACTCCGGGCGCGCGATCGCCGGGTTCCGCCTGGTGCGGCGGCGGGACGGGCCGAGCATGATGCCGTGGGTGGCCGCGGTCGTGCTCCTGGTCTTCCCGATCGCCGTAGCCGACTTCGACTACCGGTACGTCCTCCCGGTCGTCCCGTTCGCCTGCCTGGCTGCGGGCCTCGCTTTCGCCCCGCCGCTGTCCCGGCGGCAGCCGTCCGTTGACCCGGCACCGGCCGGCGCCGAGGCCACGGTGCCCGCCCCGGCCGCCTCGGATTGAGGCCAAAGACGTCGTTTTTCCGCAGCTGCTACGGAAAAGCGACGATGCTCATGGTCGGCGGGTCCCGGGAGCATATCCTTGCGGTGGCGAGCGAGTCGGCCGGGCGGCCGCGCCGCGCGATGCGCGGTGAGGAAGGTCCGGGCTCCGCAGGGCAGGGTGGTCGGTAACGCCGACCCGGGGTGACCCGCGGGACAGTGCCACAGAAAAGAGACCGCCGCTCCGGTCCGGCCGCTGGCTGGCCCGGAGAGGTAAGGGTGAAACGGTGGTGTAAGAGACCACCAGCGCCCGGGGTGACCCGGGCGGCTAGGTAAACCCCACCCGGAGCAAGGCCAAGAGGGAAGCGGCACCGTAGGCGTCCGTTTCCTGCGCGAGCGTTTGAGGGCGGCCCGTCCGATGCTCGCGGGTAGGCCGCACGAGGCTGCCGGCAACGGCAGTCCCAGATGGATGGCCGTCGGCCCGCTCACGCGGGTGCACAGAACCCGGCCTACAGGCCGACTCGCCCGCCACCCATGGCTCTGACCTGTGGTTGAGCGGTCAGAATCACCGTTCGGGGCACTCCGGGGGCACATTCTCGCCTAGCCGGATGCTTTGCCGTGCGTGGAGATCTAGGGGTCAGCTCTTCTGCAGCTCCCGCCATATTTCGAGTGCGTCGGTGGAGATCAGGCAGTAGGGGTTGCCGCCGTCGCGGTTCACGACTTCGAAGCGGGGCCGGTCACCCCGCCGATGGAGGACGTTGATCGCATACTGCGGGAACGCGGCACGTAGCGCGGCAGCCTGGACGTGGGCACCCAGGGGTGGGGCGGCTCGTGGGTGCTGGTCATGCGCGGGCGCGCCGTTCTGTGCCTCGTAGGACCTGCTGCCCCCCGTAGTTCTCGATGATCAGTTCGCGCAACTCGTCCGGGCTGCTGGCCGCCAGCATCCGGCCGTTGTCCCGGCGGTGCGCGATCCAGTGCCCGGCGGCACCCGTGATCAGATATGCCTCTCCCCAGTGCCATTGCAGGTCGCGCAGAGCATCGGCACTATCTCCTGCTGCTCGCTCCGTCACTGATCGCCTCCTTGTGTATGGCTCGCCGTAACCAGCGATGAGGCTAGGCAACGGAGGCAAAGCCGGGCCGGAGCGGCGTGAAGGTGCGCAGGCGGCACATGAGTGCGGGCCAGAAACCCGCACAAAAGTGCGGATCAGATAACTCCGGCACGGCGCGCGAGCGGACGCAGTTCCGGCGTCGATGGCCGGTGCTCTTGGCGAAGCAGACCGGTGAGGACTTCATGTGTGACGAGGTCGTAGCGGACGAGCTGCGGGCTGAGCCGCTCTGCGGCCAAAAGCAGGTTCACCGCTGCTGCGTCCTGCCGGCGCATGGCATAGGCGCGGGCAAGATCCAAATTAACCTGGGTGCGTCTGCCCACCAGTTCGGCGGGGATCGCCGCCGAGTCGAGGGCTTCGCCTGCCTGAACTGCAGCCTTCGGGTCACCAAGCCTAAGCGATGCGGAGATGGCGTGTATCGAGACGTTGCCGCGTCGTACCGCGTTGCCTGGTACGCCTGATAGGCAGCACGGACCCTGGTGCGCAGGTGGCTCATTTGGGCGCCCCGCTCCGACTGCCCGGGTCCAGCTTGTCCCGGGGCGCCGCAGCCCAGCATGGCCTGCTCGATCAGCGGCGCGGCTGGGTGAGCGTGCTCGGGGTCCGTGGTGCCGGGTTCTGGCCCGGCGATCTCCGCAACGTCGACCCGCAAGATCTCCGCCAGGCGGGTCAGCGCGCTGTGGCTGTCAATGCCGCGCCTGCCGCGTTCCACCTGGGACAGCCACGATTCGGATCTCCCCACCAGCCCGGCGAGGACGGCCTGCGACAGGCCCCGCCGTCTCCTGGCCCGCGCGATCCGCTGCCCGGCCGTCTCGCCGGCAAGCGGCGTCACCGGGTCACGGTCCTGAGTGGGAGCGCGGCGACGACCTCATTCCAGGGCGGCAACCGGCGCTCGTAAGGGGCATCCGGATCGAACAGCACGCGGACGCCCATCCGGCCAAGTGTCCTGAGGCTTTCCGTAAAGGCCAGATGCTTGGCCAGTTGAGGCTTGCAGTGCGGGACAACCAGCACCGGGACGTTGTAGCCGACCATCTCGCACAGCAGACCCACGGCGAAGTTGTCCGCGTGCCCATGAGCGAACTTATTGACGCTGTTAAATGTCAGCGGGCACGCCAGCACAGCATCCGCAGGAGGAGCCGCCTGGCCGGTACCCGGCATCCGGTACTCCGACCGAACCGGCTCACCGGTCAGCCGCTCTAGCTCGGTTGGATCGACAAACCCCACGCCGAGCGGCGTGGAGAAGACCACAACCCGCCATCCGCTCTCCTGGCACGCTGTGATCAGGGCAGGAATGCCCTCGGGCGCAGGAGCGCCACTTACCACGAGATACAGCGTGCTGGCGTCATGCACAGGTTCCGCTCCCGTATTCACCGACAGCCCCAGGATAGGCGCTGCTCCTTCCTAGCATTTCGAGTTGACCGCGTTCAGATCCCAGCAGCGCAAGAATGAATGCCAGGAATCAAGCGGGACAGGACCCGTGGTTTGCCTCGGCCCTAGCCACCCGCGCGGGCCGGTCTGTGACGCGTGGACCGAGCGGATCGCGGTGCTGTACCGGGCGCACCACGCGCTCGCGGCCACCGCACCGGGCACCGACGCCCACGAGCGCGCCCAGGGCCGCTGGCAGCGGGCGTTCGCCGACATCGATGCGCATCGCATACTGCAGGCCGCCGACGCGGCAAAGGGCCTGCTGCACCCGGCCGCCGCCAAGGTCATCGCCACGCTGACCAGCGAATGGGACGGGCTAGTCCGCCACCAGGAGCTGCCGCAGCTGCCCCTGGATAACAACCCCGCGGAACGAGCGCTGCGGACCCGGTGATCGGCCGTAAGAACTTCTACGGCTCCGGCGCCGAATGGGCCGCCCACCTGGCCGCCGATGTCTGGACCGTTACCGCCACCGCCGCCCGGCACGGCACGGCACGGCATCGAGCCTCTCAGCCTGCTGACCGGCTATCTGCAGGAATGCGCCCGCAATGGTGGAACTGCCCCGGCCGGAGCCGATCTGAGTCCCTTCCTGCCCCGGACACCCCAAGGACGCGCCCGCCGTCGTCCCGCCAGCGATCCCGGTCCCGGCCCGTAACCCCGGCAATCCCGCAGCCCGGCAAAGCCAGCCCATGCCTCTCCGCCACATGCCGGCCGCAGGGCACCACCCGCTGCGGAAGCCGAAGCTGCCGGTGGATGACTCAGGCGACGGCTCAGCTGGGGGAGATCATCGACCTTATCAGGGTGCCCTGCCGGACTTCGTCGGCGTACTGCCGGGCAAGGACGCCGAACTGGAGCATGGCGTCGGCGGTGCGCTGCATGCGCTGCTCATTAACCGGGCCGACGGGGAAGTCGGGCAGCGACATGACCGCGGTCACCTCGCGCGGCAGCTGATCGGATTTCGCCATGGCCGCCCGGGCGGCGCTGGGATCGTCCTGGGCGAGCGCCTGCCCCTCCTCGATCGCCCGCACGAACGCGGCCGCTGTCTGCGGATGCTGCCGCGCCCACGCCTGGGTGGCGACATACCCGCCGATCGGGAAGTTCATGGTGGCGCCCTGGTCCAGGTCGGCCAGTTCCACCTGGCCGTAGTCCTCTTCGGCCTTGGTGACGTAGGGCTCGGCGAGGAACGCCGCGTCCCACTGCCCACCCTGGAGCCGTCCCGCCATATCGGGGAAGCCCTGCTTGTCGGTGACGAAGCGCACCTGGGCCGGCGATATCCCGTTCTCGGCGAGCAGCATGCTGATCAGCAGGGTACCGATGCTGTTGGTGCCGTTGACCGCGATCTTCTTGCCGACCAGCCCGGCCAGGGTCGTGATGCGCGAGCCGGCGGTGGTGAGCAGCACGCGCGTGTTCGGCGAGAGGGTGGAAGCCTCGGCGAGAATGCGGAACCTGGCGCCCGCCGCCTGCGCCGCGACGTAGCCGACATAGCTGCCCGCGCCGATGTCGACCTGGCCGTTCAGCTGACTGGCGATAACTGCCTTGGTGGTGGCTATCGTCTTGATCGTCACGTGCAGCCCCTGCCGGGCGAAAAGCCCCTCATCCTGCGCGATGTACAGGCCGGCCAGGTCGGCTGAGGGTATGGCGGCGACCGTGACGTTCCGGTCGCCGGGCTTGGTCAGCGCGGCGAGCCCCGCGTCGCCTTGCGCGGCGGCGCACCCGGCCAGCATCATGATCACTGCCACGGCGAGCGCTCCCGCGCGGACGTGCCCGGTGTTCATTATTCCCCCTGGGCATTGCGACCGATCCTGGACTGACGAGCCGTTGCTATCAGCGCGCAGGCCGGGCAAAGGCAAGGGTTACTGATCCATGACCCTTTCGTCCCTCGATCGTGTCATATCCGGCCAAATTGTGAGCAAAACGGCGAACCGGACGCGCCCCGGCTGCCGCCGCTGACCTGTCTCCGCCGGCTGGGACAGGATCTGGAGCCGCCCGGGCTTCGGCGCCCTCCGCAGCTTGGGGGCCGGCGCGGTGAGCCGCGCGGCGATTCCAGCCGGGTCATGACCGGGCCGGTCTGCAGCATCGAAGACCGCTCCCGTGACAACGGTAAGGTCCGCGATGTTGCCGCCACATGCCGGCCGAGGGTAACTCCGCCATCCCCAGCCGACGCCACAACACGATCTCCCACGGGTTCCCCGATTACTTACCCACGGGGAGAGGCGCCTTTTCCGTTTCCGGGGGCGACCTCCTGCTCGGCGAGATCACGGCGGCCGTCTCTGGCTCGAAACCGGACAGCCAGGACAAGATGCGGCGGTCAAAGGCGCCCAGCTCAACGCCGGCCGCGTCACATGCCGCGCTGAAGGCTGCGTAGATGGCGTGCACGGCGGCAACTCCCGCGCCTGTGCCTCAGAATCGAGCGGGCCGGTCGTCATAGGGTTTGGCATGGTCCTCTCCTGTCGGTAGCCGGGATGCGGATCAAGGCCCGTTGTGGTGGGCTCGCACCGCGGCGGGCCGCTTTTGTAAGGGCATGGCGAAACCCGCGCCGTGGTCTGGACGCGGGTGATCTTTGGGTGAGCCAGTTCCGTCACAGTTCCGCCCGAGACCACGCACGGGCAACGAACGCTGACAACCGTTGACGGGTAAAAGTGCAGGTCAGATAGCCTGCGAGAGAAGTGAGCGCTGGTCAGGAAAGTGCGGGCGACAGAACCCGGCCTACAGGCCGACTCGCCCGCCACCAGCCCCGCCGCCCAGCGGCGTATTTCACACCCGACCTGTCCTGGCGGCCGCCCATGGGTATGTCATTTGTTAGGGCGCAGTGGATCAGGAGGGGAGATTATGCCGGAATCCGCCGCCGTAGCCTCCTTCATTCCAGCCCTTCTTACGGATGCCTATCACACCAACGTTAAGTCCCAGAGCGGCTGATATACCGCCAACGACAAATCTCGAAAACACTTAAGTGCCGCAGCAATCGAGCCGGGGCACATCTCTGCTGTGAGCTATTTCTTTGCGGGCGGGTAGCTGGCGTCTGCCCTATCGGATACGAACCAGACCTTGTGACAACCCTTACGATGCCGCGCCTGCAGGTGCAGTCGGGCCGCCCGGACGCGCGCCATGGACGGGTCGGAGTCCGCTTAGGCGCCAGGGCCGTCGCCTGCCCGGTCTCCCTTACCGCCGAAGGGACGTGGCGATCCGCCGCTGACGTGAGCTATGAGCGCCCGAACAGCAGCCCTGCGACCTTCCGGAACGGCACTATCGCGTAAACCGCGATGCCGAAGTAGAACACCACCGCCGCGACCGGCACGGCGAGCCCGATGACGATAGCGATCACATAGCCAATGACGACGGGCAGCAGTTTCCGCCTGTCGCTGTGCAGCTCCCCGCCGTCTTCGCGTGGCGCGTAGAGGTGCGCGAGCCGCGCATACCTGTCCAGCGCGGCCCCCAGGAGGCGGATCACCAGGAACGTGAGCCCGTACATGGTGACGTACACACGTTCGCCGCTGGTGTTATCCAG
>Ga0302229_10001043_pt1 | contig 21420 bp, 18 predicted proteins | sample II_Palsa_N1_3_FD_193518 | JGI IMG/M metagenome (GOLD analysis project Ga0302229, IMG submission 193518) | Peat permafrost microbial communities from Stordalen Mire near Abisko, Sweden - II_Palsa_N1_3 | ecosystem: Environmental > Terrestrial > Soil > Palsa > Peat permafrost | place: Sweden... | reverse complement strand
CGCCTCGAGCCGGCCCGCCCCGGCGGGGACCAGCAGCTGCTCGCCGCGTCGATGCGCTCGCTCGCGCCCGGGTTCAGGGACGAGCGCCAGGGTCTCACCGAGGTACGGCACGGTGCCCCCGCGCGAAGCGACGGCCGCCTGCGCGCGTCTGGCCTCACGCAGCCGCCGCTCGATCCACGGGGTCAGCTCGGCGACCGCGCGCCCGGCCGCCCGCTCGGGGGCGCCGCGCGGAAGCACGACCTCGACGCCGCCCGAGCCGTCGACGGTGATTCGCACGCGCCGGGCGCGGTTCGAGCGCCGGATGCGATAGTCGATGTCCTGCACCGGTCGACAGGGTACGGTGCAGACCGGCCGCCAACGTTGCCCACCGCTAGCTGACATGCCCGCGATCCCCGACCTGAGCGACCGCCTGTCCGACGGCGTCGTCGAGCTGCGCGCGATCTCGGACTGGGACATCCCCGAGATCCTGATCGCCCATCAGGACGATCCGCGGCTCCACCTGGAGCTCGGGCTCGACCGCCCGCCGAGCGGCGCGCAGCTCGGCGCCGAGGTCGAGCGGGCGGGCGCCGAGCGAGCCGCCGGGACCCGCGTCGCGCTGACGATCGTCGAGCCCGGCGACGACGACTGCCGCGGCCGGTTCGACGCGCACAACTTTCGCTGGGAGCACGCCCGGGCTGAACTCGGCATCTGGGTGGCGCCAGGGCTCCGTGGACGGGGCGTCGCTCGCCGCGCGCTGCGGCTCGGCGCCGGCTGGCTGTTCGACGCCTGCGGGCTCGAGCGCCTCGCGCTCCTGACCGAGCCCGAGAACCAGGCGATGCGCCGCGCCGCGCTCGCGGCCGGGTTCGTCGAGGAGGGGATCCTGCGCTCCTATGGGCGCGAGCGAGGGCGCCGGATCGACTTGGTCAGCCTGTCGCTGCTGCCGAGCGACCTGGCCCGATGAGGGCCGGCACGGCCGCCTCGCGCCGCGACCGCGGTGCCATCGCGCGCAGCGCCGACAGGATCGCGCGCGTCGCCGGCGAGCGGTTGAGCGTGTAGAAGTGGATCCCCGGTGCGCCGCCGGCGAGTAGCTCGGCGCACTGCAGCGTCGCGTAGGCGACGCCCAGCTCGGCGACCGACTCGGCACCGTCGGCCTCGTGCGCCGGCCGCCGCTCGAGCTGCCCGAGCAACGCCGGCGGGATCGTGGCGCCGCACATCGACGTCATCGTCTTGATCTGGCCGACGTTCGTGATCGGCATGATCCCGGGGATGATCGGCACCTCGATGCCGGCGAACCGCGCCGCCTCGACGAATCGGAAGTAGCAGTCGTTGTCGAAGAACAGCTGCGTGATCAGGAACGAGGCGCCGCAGTCGACCTTGGCCCTCAGGAACTGGAGGTCGGACAGTGGGTCGCTCGCCTCGAGGTGAACCTCGGGGAAGCACGCGGCGCCGACACAGACGGTTGGGTGATGGGCGCCGATCAGCTGCGCGAGTTCGCTCGAGTGCTGCAGGCCGTGGGGATGCGGTCGCCATTCGGTCTCGCCGCGCGGCGGATCGCCGCGCAACGCGAGCACGTTCTCGATCCCGGCCTCGACGAGGCCGTCGAGCGTAGCCGCGAGCTCATCGCGGCTCGCCCCGACGCACGTCAGGTGCGCCATCGCCTCGATTCCGAGCTCGGCCTTCAGCCAGCGGGTGATCGCGAGCGTACGGTCGCGGCTCGAGCCACCGGCGCCATAGGTGACCGACGCGAAGTCCGGCTCGAGCTCTCGCAGCGCCGCGAGCGCGCCGCGCAGGTTGCGCTCTCCCTCGTCGGTCTTGGGCGGAAAGAACTCGAACGAGAAGACGGGCCCTTGCTTGGCGGCGATGATCTCATCGATTCGCATCGGAGCGCCGACGATAGCAACCTTAACACAGATGTGTCAAGGTTGCTTCTGGGCCAGCCAGCGCTCGATCCCGCCCGAGTCCATTCCTCGCACGATCGCGCCCTCGCGCTCGAGGTGGTGCAGGTAGCACAGGAGCTCGTACAGCCGCCAGCGCGTTGCCGGTTCGAGCGGCTCGCCGAACACGGCCGGGGCGTACTCGAGCGCGGTCGCGGGTCGGGCGCCGGCTGCCGCCAGTGTCGCGTCGAGGCGCGCGGCCACGAGCGCCCTGGTCGCGTCGATGTGAGCGCGCACGTCGGTGAACGTCCGTCCGTGGCCGGACATGCACAGCCGCGCGTCGAGCCCGGCGACGACGTCGAGCGAGCGCAGGAACTCGTCGATCGGATCTGGCGTCCAGCCGTACTCGAAGAACAGCGAGATGCGGCCGAGCACGTGGTCGCCCGAGATCAGCAGCCGGCGCTCGGGCTGGTAGAGACAGACGTGGGAGGGCGCGTGCCCCGGCGTCTCGTACACCGTCCACGGTCCCAGGTCGGTTTCGATCACGACGCCGTCGACCAGCCCAACATCGGGCAGCACGATCGCGGCGATCCCCGCTGGCATGTCCTTGCCCTGCTCCTGCAGCCGCGCGAGCGCCGCCGGCGGCACTCCGCTCTGACGGGCGATCTCGAGCCGGCGTGCGAGCGCCTGCTCCGGATCGACGGCGTCCTCCGACGTCGCGTGCTGGTGGTGCGGGCTCATCCACAGCGGGCACCCGGTGCGTTCGATCACCGTCGCTGCCTGGCCCCAGTGGTCGAGGTGGGCGTGGGTGATCACGAGCCGGCTCACCTGCTGGATTCGCAGGCCCACCTGCGCCATCGCGGTCTCGAGCTGCGCCATCGAGCCGGGCTCGTGCATGCCGCAGTCGATCAGCACAACGCCGGACCCGGCCGCGATCGCCCAGGCGTTCACGTGCGGCACCCCCGGCAGGGTCAGCGGCAGCCGCAGCCGCCACAACCCGGGGAGCACGCGCTCGCCGCGACCGACCTCACGCCTGCGCGCGCTTGCTGCCACGGGCCGCACGTTAGCGACCGTGTGTGCATTTGAGCTGGGGCCGAGCGCGCGTAGACTGCGCCGGTGGCCTCCGCTTCAGAAATCGCCCGCCGCTATCTGAACGCGATCTCCACGCATGATCTCGCAGAGGCCATGGCGCTGTGGCGACCGGGCGCGATCGACCGACTCGTCGGACAAGGGGACTACGTCGCACCCGAAGGGATCGTCGAGTACTTCGAGACCCTGTTCGCGGCGTTTCCCGATTTCACGCTCGAGGTCGAGGAGATCGTCGCCTATCGCGGCCGCTGCGCCGCCCGCTGGCGGGCGCGGGCGACGTTCGCCGGGCCCGGTCGCTTCCAGGGGTTCGCGCCCACCGGCGCCCAGATCGAAATCGAGGGCTGCGACGTCCTGACCGTCACCGACGGCCTGATCACCCACAACGACGCGTACGTCGACTCGGCCGACATCGCCCGGCAGCTTGGGCTGCTCCCCGCCGCTGGCTCGCGCGCCGAGTCGCTGCTCGCCGGCGCCGCCAACGTCCGCACGCGCCTGCGCCAGACGATCCACGGAGCCGAGCCGGAGATCATCGCGCCGGGCGTGTGGATCGTGCGCGGCGGCCGGCCGCGGACGATGAACGCGTACCTGATCGAGGACGGCGCCGGCGCCGTGCTGTTCGATGCCGGAATCTCGGACATGCGCGACGCGCTGCTCGCCGGCGGGGCGCGGCTCGGTGGCATCCGGCGGGTGATCCTCGGCCACGCCGATTGCGATCACCGAGGTGGCGCTGCGCGACTCGGGGTGCCCGTCTACTGCCACCCGCTCGAGGTTCCAGCCGCGCGGTCGCCGTCGCCGCTGCGCGATTACTGGGACCCGAGCAAGCTCTCGCCCCTGGCGCGGGTCGTGTATCCCTGGCTGGTGCGTCTCTGGGACGGCGGCGCGATCGACGTCGCCGGGACGGTCGTGGAGGGCGATCAGGTCGCCGGCTTCCGCGTGATCGAGCTGCCCGGCCACGCCCCCGGGCAGATCGGCCTGTTCCGCGAGAGCGACCGGCTGGCGCTCGTGTCCGATTGCTTCTACACGATTGACCCGGAGTCGGGTCGCCGGCGGACGGCGACGGTCCCGCACGCCGCGTTCACCCGCGACTCCGCCCAGGCCCGCGAGTCGATTCGCAAGCTCGCCTCATTGCATCCTGCGATCGCGTGGCCAGGCCATTCGGTCCCGGTCGCGGGCGACGACGTCGAACGCCAGCTCGAGGAGGTGGCTGCGGCCCCAGCCGCGGCCTGAGCCGGCGTGGGCAAGCGGGGACGCCAGCGAGCGCGGGCGGCCGGCCTGAGCACCGGCGATGACGACCTCGCCGGTGCGGCGAGCACCAGCTATCCGGACGGCGACGGCAACGAGCTGGAGCTGCGCGGGACCCTGACCGCAAAGGCACGCATGGAGTACGCCGCCGTCTTCGCCGGCGGGCTCGATCGCGAGGACGCGTGGCAGCGGGCCACCGAGCTGTTGTTCGAGCGGCTCGCCGTGTCGTGGACGATCGCGGGCGTGCGGACCACCAGGCAGAAGGAGCTGATCGGCCGCTACCGCGTCGCGAGTCCGGATGAGCGGCGGTTCGTGCGCGACGTCATCCGGGCGCACGTTGCGGCCAACTTTCCCGAGCTGGAGGCGCCGTGATCGACGCGGACGCGCTTGCTGCGCTGATCTGCGACTGGTGTCTGGAGGTCGAGCCCGGGCAGCAGGTGCTCGTCGAATCGACGACGCTCGGGCAGGCGCCGGCGGCCGCGCTGCACCGCGCGATCCTCGAGCGCGGCGGCTGGCCCCTGCTGCGGCTCTCGCCGCCCGGAACCGCGCCCGACTTCTACCGACACGCGCGGCCGGAGCAACTCGACTCGTTCGCGCCGCTGGAGCTGCTCGAGGCCGAGCGCGCCGACGCCCGCGTGACGATTCAAGCCCCGGCGAACACGACCGAGCTGACCGGCACCAGCCCCGAGCTGGTCACGCGCGCGACGCGCGCGAGGCGGGCGCTGCGCGAGGCGCGGCTGGCGCTGCGGTGGTGCGGCACGATCTGGCCGACGCCGGCGCTCGCACAGCAGGCGCGGATGAGCGAGCGCGACTACTCCGAGTTCGTCGAGCGGGCCCTGTTCGTCGACCGGCCCGATCCGACCCAGGCCTGGCGCGAGCTGTCGGCCCGGCAGGCGCGGCTGGTGGAGCGGCTGTCGAGCGTGAGCGAGATCCACATCGAGTCGGACGGGACCGACCTGCGCCTGAGCGTGGGCGGTCGGACCTGGATCAACTCCGACGGGCGGCGCAACCTGCCGAGCGGCGAAGTCTTCACCGGGCCCCACGAGCATTCGGCGAACGGCACGATCCGGTTCGACGTGCCCTCGGACGTGCGCGGGGCGGAGGTGGCCGGGATCGAGCTGACGTTTGCGGCCGGCGAGGTCGTCGGCGCGAGCGCGGACCGCGGCGCCGACCGGCTCGCGGCGATGCTCGCAAGCGACGCCGGCGCACGCTTCCTCGGTGAGCTTGGGATCGGCACCAACACGGGGATCGACCGGGCCACCGGCTCGACCCTGCTCGACGAGAAGATCGCCGGGACCGTCCACCTCGCGCTCGGGCGCTCCTATCCGGAAACCGGCGGCAGGAACGATTCGCAGCTGCACTGGGATCTGATCTGCGACCTGCGCGGCGGCGGCCGTCTGAGCGTCGACGGCGAACCATTGATCGAGGCCGGCGCGCTGGTCGAGTAAGTTCTACGCTCGATGAGCCGAGAGACGGACCTCTGAGCCAGCACATGCGTCGCACGAAGATCGTTGCCACGATCGGGCCCGCCTCCCGTGAGCCCGAAGTGCTGGTGCGCCTGATCGAGGCGGGCCTCGACGTCGCCCGCCTGAACTTCTCGCACGGCACCCGCGAGCTGCACGCTGAGAGCATCGCCCGGGTGCGCGAGGCCGCCGGCCAAGTCGGCCGGCAGGTCGCCGTGCTCCAGGACCTGCCCGGTCCGAAGCTGAGGATCGGCATGCTGGCGGGCGGGATCGCCGAACTGCGCTCGGGCGACGACCTCGTGCTCATGTGCGGCTCGACGGCCGAGGGCAACGGGCAGCAGATGTCGGTCAGCTGGCCCGGACTGGCCTCGGCCGTCGATCCCGACGACATCGTCTATCTGGCCGACGGCGCGATCCGCCTGCGCGTCACGGCCGTGCGCGCCGGGGACGGTGAGATCGAGACCCAAGTCGAGGTCGGGGGCGCGGTCGCGTCTCGCCAGGGGTTGAACATCCCCGGGTCGACCCGCGGGCTGCCGGCGGTGCCCGAGGAGGACCTCGAGATGCTGCGCTTCGGCGAGTCGATCGGCGTCGACATGGTCGCGCTGTCGTTCGTGCGGACCGCCGAGGACGTCGAGAGCGTCCGCAAGCACACCCGGCTGCCGCTGATCGCCAAGATCGAGAAGCCGCAAGCGGTCGACGCCGCCGAGGACATCATCCGGGCCGCCGACTGCGTGATGGTCGCCCGGGGCGATCTCGGGATCGAGCTGCCGATCGAGGACGTGCCGCTCGTCCAGAAGCGGCTGCTGCGGATCGCCGGCCAGCTCGCGCGCCCGTCGATCACCGCCACGCAGATGCTCGATTCGATGGTCGCCGCGAGCCGGCCGACCCGAGCCGAGGCGACCGACGTCGCCAACGCGATCTTCGACGGGACCGACGCGGTGATGCTCTCCCAGGAGACGGCGGTCGGCCAGTATCCGGTCGAGGCGGTCGCGATGATGGCCTCGATCGCCGAACGCACCGAGCAGGGCGTCCCGTACCGGACGTGGAACGAGCAGCGCGTCCGCCGCGACGCCCGCGACCCCGCCTACACCGTCGCCTACAGCGCTTGCGCCGCCGCCCACGACCTCCACCTCGCCGCGCTGGTCGTACCGACGCTGTCCGGTCGCTCGGCGAGGCTGATCAGCGCCCACCGCCCGTCCGTCCCGATCTTCGCGCTGTCGCCCGGCAAGGAGACCGTCCGCCGCTGCGGGCTGATGTGGGGCGTGCAAGCGGCCTCGATGCGCCGCCACGAGGTCACCGAGGCGCTGATCGCCGATGCCGCCCGGCGCGTGGTCGAGCTCGGCTGGGTCAAGCCTGGGGCGCGGGTCGGGATCACGGCCGGGCTGCCGAGTGGCCGCCCCGGCACCACCAGCCTGCTGCAGATCCAGCGGGTCTGATCCGGGGTACGCTAGACCCTGACGCCGAAGAACTCGGCCTCCTGGCGACCGAGCTCGGTCGCCGGTGGGTCGTCGTAGAACCACTCGCGCGCGATCCGGTGGAAGTTGCCGCGTGCCCGCAACTGCGCCAGCACGGCCAGGGTGAGGACCTCCATCCGCCGGCCGAACAGGTGATCCGGCGGCGCCGACTCGTGCCGCAGCTGGCCGAAGTACTCGGAGCGCGGATCGCTCATGTCGATCAGCACCTGCGTGGCGGTCTCCGGCGTCAGCTCGACCTGCTGGTCGATCGTGTACCACCAGGACGCGGCGCGGAAGTGCTCGAGCACCCGGTCGGGGTCGAACCGCTCGGGGTGGGGGAAGAAGCCGACCTCGGTGCCGCGCGTCATGATCGTCTCCTTGTCGCCCTCGATCACGGCGCGGATCACCTCCTTCTCGAGCTGCACCGCGCCGGGCGGCATCCGCTTGAACAGGCCGAAGTCGACGAACGCCATTCGACCATCTCCGAGCAGCAGCGAGTTGCCCGGGTGCGGGTCCCCAGAGAACTCGCCGAATCTGTACATGCAGCCGAAGTAGAAGCGGAAGATGATCTCCCCGATGCGGTCGCGCTCAGCCTGGGGGAAGCCCTTGATCTCCTCAAAGCCGGTTCCCTCGACGTATTCGCTGACCATCACCCGCCGGCGCGACAGCGAGGTCACGACCCCGGGGACGACGATGAACGGGTGGCCTGCGAAGATTCGCGCCAGCGTTCGCTGGTTCTGCGCCTCGAGCTCGTAGTCGAGCTCCTCCTCGATGCGGTCGCGGATCTCGTCGCCGACGGCTTTCGGATCGATCCCGGGCGCGATTCGCTTGGCGAGGCGCAGGATCATCCCCATGTTCTGCAGGTCGGCGCGCACGGCGGCCGCGACGCCCGGGTACTGGACCTTGACCGCGACCTGCCGCCCGCCGGTCAGTCGCGCGCGGTACACCTGACCGATCGACGCGGCGGCGATCGGCTCGTCCTCGAACTCCTCGAAGACGTCGCCCAGCCGCTCGCCGAGCTCGGATTCGATGACCTTCCGCATCTGCGCAAACGTGACCGCCGGGGCGGCATCGCGCAGCTCCGCAAGCTTGCGCTGGAACTCCTCGCGATGGTCGGGCGGCACAAGCCCTGCGTCCATGAACGACAGCACCTGCCCGACCTTCATCGCCGCGCCCTTCATCGTCCCGAGCGCGGCGACGATCTGCTCGGCCGCCTCGACGTGGCGGCGCTCGAGCGCGGCCTCGCGCCCCTCGGGCGAGCGCGCGACGTTGGCAGCACGAGTGCCGGCCTGCCTGAGCGCCTGACCGGCGGCGAGACCGCCGATCTTGGCAGTCCGGCGGGCGCGGCTGGTAGGGATCTTGTCGTCCGCCATCAGCCGACGGTCACCTGCGAGCCAGGGACGATGTCGTCGGACCCGCCGGGCCAGCGCACCCACGCCTTGTGGCCTCCGTCGTAGTCGTCGCCGAGCAGGATCAGGGTCGCAGGCTCGCCGAGGGCGGTGCACGGCTGCGAGCCCTCGGGGTCGAGGCCGCGCCAGATCCGCACGAAGCGGTTGTGCTCGAGCTCCTCGCCCACCGTCGTTGGATCGGTGTGCCCGGGATGGATCCGCGTCCGCGCCGGCAACGTCAGCAGGGTCTCCATGATCGAGCGCTTGAGGTCGGCGTACGTCGTGTGTCCCGGTGCTCGCACCCCGCCGACGGAGCCCTTGAACAGCGTGTCGCCGGTGAACACGTCGGCGCCGTCTGCCAGCAGCGAGATCATGCCGGCCGTGTGCCCGGGGGTGTGCAGCGGAACGATCTCGATCGCGCCACACAGAACCGGCTGGCCCGGTTGCAGGTAGCCGGTGGCGCCCCTGACGAGGTCGCGCTCGAGCTCGTGGATCAGCACCGGCGTGCCCGGATGCCGCGCGAGCACCGCGTCGAGCTCGGCCACGTGATCGTGGTGATGGTGGGTGAGCAGCACGTGCGTGAGCCGTAACCCGCGATCGTCGAGCAGCTCGAGCAGCGGCGCGACCGGACCCCCCGCGTCGATCATGACCGCCTGGCCCGCGGACTCGTCAACCACCAGGTAGGTGTTCGACAGCCATGGATCGCTCATCGAGCGCTCGATCAGCACGCGCTCAGCTTCCGGCACCTATCTGTGCCGCCGTTCGATCAGCTCGATCCGGTAACCGTCCGGGTCGCGCACGAAGCAGATTCGCGAGCCGCCGTCGCGCACCGTGTACGGCGGGCGCTCGGGCTGGATGCCCTGCCCGTGCAGCTCGGCGAGCGTCGCGTCGAGGTCGGGCGAGGTGATCGCGATGTGTCCGTAGCCGGTGCCGATCTCGTAGGGCTCGGTCCGCCCGAAGTTGAACGTCAGCTCGAGCCGCGGCTCGTCGCCGTCACCGGGCTGGTTGAGGAACACATTGATCGCCTCTTCCCGGATCGGCATCCGGCGGATCTCCTCGAAGCCGAGCGCGCGGTAGAAGGCGACCGACCGGTCGACGTCGGTGATGCGGTAACAGGTGTGGATCAGCGCCATGCAACTCAGTCTAAGGGTCACTACGTCGCGGGCCCTAGGTGGCGGCAGCCACCCGCGAGCCTTTATTCTGGTACGCAGGCTGGCCGTACGGGGCGAGCAAGATGAACAGCGAAACGGAGATCGTCAGCGTCCTGCTGATCGACGAGGGGTCAGGAGCGACCCAGCCGGTCATCCGCGTGCTGTCCGAGGCGCCCGAACCCCGCCTCGAGGTGCAAGTCGTTCCGTCGATGGCCGCGGCGATCGACGTGCTCGCCGTGAGCTCCGTCGACATCGTGCTGCTGGCGCTGCGCGGTGAGCTGGCGGCCGAACGCGTCGTTGCGCTGGTCGCGGCGGCGGCCGACGATCGGGAGATCGCGCACGTCGAACGCGAGCTGGCGCGCGCCGTTGCCGAGCTCAGCGACGCCCAGCGGATCGGCCGGATGGGTTCCTGGCGTGCGGACCTGGATCGTGGCGCCTGGGTCTGGTCGCCCGAGCTGTTCAGGCTCGTGGGCCTCGCGCCGAGTCGCGACGCGACGGCGGCGCCGACCCTGCTCGAGTACGTCCATCCCGAGGACCGCGAGCGCGTCGAGGCGGCGTTGGCGCGGGCCCGAGTCGGCAGCCCGTTCGAGCTGGAGGCCCGGATCATCGCCGCCGACGGGGCGCAGCGGAACCTCAACGTGATCGGCCGGCCCGACCCGACCCATGCGGGTCTGGTGCTCGGCATCGCTCAGGATGTGACCGAGCTGCGCGCGGTCGAGCGTGCGTTGCGTGGGTCGCGCGGCGAGCTCGTCGCCCAGCGCGAGCTGCTGTCCGGCGTGCTCGATCACGCCCCGATCGGGATGGCGATCGCTGCCCCGCAGGGACGCTTCATCCGTGTCAACCGGGCGCTCGGCGAGATCCTCGGCTACGTCGAGTGGGAGCTGCTGAAGCTGAGCTTCGACGACGTCATCCACCCCGACGACCTGAACGCGACCCGCAAGGCGATGCGCGCGCTCCTCGCCGGCGACCTCGCGACGCTCCGGGCGGAGACCCGCTTCCGCGATCGCGACGGCGCCACGATCTGGGGCGAGCTGTCGGCTTCGCTGATTCAGACGCAGGACGGCTCGCCGTTGCACATCATCGCGCAGCTCGCCGACATGACTCAGCGGCGGCGCTACGAGGCCGAGCTCGAGCGGCTCGCGACGCACGATCCGCTGACCGGGCTGGCCAACCACCGCCTGTTCCACCAGCGCCTCGGCGAGGAGATGGCGACTGCCGTCCGCCACGGGCGGCGGCTGAGCGTCGCGATCCTCGACCTCGATCACTTCAAGCAGATCAACGACCGCTTCGGCCACGTGGTCGGGGACCACGCTCTGATCGCAGTCGCCGAGCGCCTGACGAATGTCGTGCGCGAGGGCGAGCTGCTCGCGCGGGTCGGGGGCGAGGAGTTCGCCTGGGTCCTCCCCGACGCCGATGCCGAGGGCGTGTTCGCCGCCGCCGAGCGCGCGCGCCTGGCGCTCAGCGCGAGCGAGCTCCCACCTGTCGGCAGGCTGACGATCTCGATCGGCGTCGCCACGCGCGACTCGCTGCGCGAGGCCTCGACGCTGTACGAGCGCGCCGATGCGGCCCTGTATCGCGCCAAGCACGAGGGGCGGGATCAGACGGTCTCGTGGGATCCGAGCACGTCGTCGGTAGTACGCTCTGCGGGCGCGGATGGCTGAGCAGAGCAAGATCGCCAAATTGCTGGAGCGGCTCGCTCGGGGCGTCGCCGCTCACGACCGCGAAAACCCCTCGCACAACAGCTGGGGTATCGGGATGGCTCACTTCGACATCGAGCGCCTCGGCCTCGAGGAGGGGGAGGAGATCCTCCCGGGGATCGTGCTGCAGGCCGATGGCGGCGTCAGCGGCGCCTTCCGGGTCCTGTGCGACGGTGGACACGATGAGGGCCTCTTCGAGGAGGAAGAGGAGGTCGTCGACGCGGTCGCCGAACAGCAGATCGAGATCGCGCCTCCGGCCACGAGCGCACCGGCGCCGGTGCGCCCGCCGGTCTGACCGGACGGGGCGTTCAGGCCGGGACCGGCAACCCGGCCCGCGCCGCGATCGCGGCAGCGAGCGAGCGGATCGTCGGGCAGTCGAGTCCGTGACGCGCGGCGGCCCGCAGCACGGACCCTTGGATCGCGTCGAGCTCGGGAGTGCGGCCGGCGGCAAGGTCACGCTGCATCGAAGATCCGAGCGAGGCGTGGGCGGCGTCGAGCTCGGCGAGCGTGTCGCGCGCCGCGATCCCAGCGCCGTCGGCGGCGGCGACCGCCGCCCCTTCCTCGACGCACGCGATCAGGCGACCGCGCCACCAGGGATCGGAGCGGATCGACCCGAGCGGCCGATCGGCGACGCTCGTCGTGCTCGCAAGCGCGTTCAGCCGGATCAGCTTGGACCACATCACGTCGGGCTCCGAGCGCCCGATCCGGACCTCGAGCCCGGCCGCGGTCAGCGCCCTGGCGACCCCCGGAAGACGCGCCGACAGACCGGCGTCGGCCGCGGCGAGGTCGATTCGTGCCGTCGGGCTGGTCTGCACGATCCGACCCGCTTCCGGTCGGTCTGACTCGATCCTGATCACCGCCGCGGGCACGCGCTCGCGCCCGAACCGGGCGCGCAGCAAGTCGAGATGATCGAGCCCGTTGAGCAGCGGCACGACGATCTCCGGCTGGGCCACGATCCGGTCGAGCGCCTGCGCCAGCGACGTCGCCTTGGTCGCGATGAACAGCACATCGACCGGCTCGGTCAGCGCTGCGACCGCCGCCCGCGGGCGCGCGAGCGCGTCGCCGAGGACCCGGCTACGGATCTCGATCCCGTCACGCGAGATCGCCTCAACCGCTTTCTCGCGGGCGACAACCGTCACCGGCTCGCCGGCGAGCGCCAGCGCCGCGGCGAGGAATCCGCCGACGCCGCCGGGACCGAGCACAGCGAATCCACCCATGTCGCCGGCAGGTTGGCACACGGCGGCGCCTGCACGGTCGCGCGTTCAGATCTCGCACGTGACTAACCGTTCAGAACGGCTACCCTTGCGCACCTCCACGGGGCATGGGGGCGTGGTTCAATGAACCGAAAAACAGGAGGGAAGTCATGCGGATCCGGACGAGACTGATGATCGCGTCGGCGGTGGCCGTCGCCGCCGTGGCGGGCTCATGCGCCGTGGCGTTGGCGCGGCCCTTCAATCACCTGATCCCGGTGCGGTTCGGGTCCCAGCCCACGATCTCGCAGTGCGAGCAGCAGTACGGATTCGCCTGCTACAACGCGTTCGAGCTGGAACGGGCCTACGGGGCCTTCCCGCTGTACGGGCGCGGCATCAACGGCGCCGGCTCGACGATCGTGCTCGTCGATTCCTACGGCTCGCCGACGATCCAGCACGACCTCGCCGTCTACGACGCCGCCAACCACCTGCCGGCGCCGCCGACGTTCAACATCATCGCGCCCGCCGGTCCGATCCCGCCGTTCAATCCGAAGAACGGCGACATGGTCGGCTGGGCGGAGGAGACGACGCTCGACGTCGAGCTCTCGCACACGATCGCTCCCGGCGCCGCCATCCTGCTGGTCGAGACACCGGTGAGCGAGACCGAGGGCGTGACCGGGCTGCCCGAGATGATCTACTCCGAGAACTACGTGATCGACCACCACCTCGGGAACATCATCAGCCAGAGCTGGGGCGCGACCGAGCAGACCTTCCAGAACGCCAGCGGCGACTTCGACCCGTCCCTGATCCTCGGCCTGACCAGCGCCTACACGAACGCAGCCGCCAACGGCGTGACGGTGCTGGCGGCGACCGGCGACGCCGGAGCGACCGACTACGAGCTCGACGGAACGACCCTCTACACGTACCCGGTCGTCGACTTCCCGGCCGACGATCCGCTCGTGACCGCCGTCGGCGGGCTGCAGCTGTCGCTCGACGGATTCGGCAGCCGAACCGCGCCGGACACGGTGTGGAACGACCCGGCGTCGGTCTGCCCGCCTCCGTGCGCCGGGAACGGAGGGCTGTCAGCCGTGTTCGACCGCCCCACCTACCAGGACTCGGTGCAGAGCGTCGTCGGCAACGCCCGTGGCCTTCCGGACGTCAGCCTGAGCGCCTCGGTGACCGGCGCCGTCAACACCTACACGAGCTTCGTCGCGCCCAGCCAGGGCGTTCCCGGGCCCGGCTGGTATCCGGAGGCCGGGACCAGCGAGGCTTCGCCACTGATGGCGGGCGAGGTGGCGCTCGCGGATCAGGTCGCCGGCCACCCGCTGGGGCTGATCAACCCGGCTCTGTACGCGATGGGCGACGGCCCCGGCTCCGGTCTGACCGACATCACGCTCGGCAACAACTCGGTCACGTTCCCCCAGGACGGGTCGACCGTCACGGTCACCGGCTGGAACGCGGGGCCGGGGTACGACCTCGCGAGCGGTCTCGGGGAACCGAACGGCTCGTTCCCGCAGCAGCTCGCGGCGTTCGCGGGCTAGGACACTACGGATGCCCACGCCGGCGGCCATCTGGGCCGCCGGCGACCGCGTCGGCGAGCAGCACCCCTGGGTTCAGCTGCCACCCGGGATCGACCGCTGACTTGGCCGCCGCCAGCGCCAGCGCGAACGGATCGGGCCGCTGACGGTCGTACCAGGGGCGGTGGTCGCGCCCGACCGCGTGGTGGTGGGTGATCGTGCCGCCGCCGGCGAGCACCGCCTCGGAGGCCGCCGCCTTGATCGCCTCCCACTGCTCGAGCTCGCCGCCGCGCGCAGCCGGCGCGAGCACGGTGAAGTACGGCGCCGCGCCATCCGCGTAGACGTGCGTCACCCGGCAGGTGACGTGGCCGGCGCCGCACACCTCCAGCACCGCCGCCCGCGTCGCGCCCAGCACCGACTCGACGAAGCTGTCGAACCGGTTCCAGGTGATCGCGCTCTCGAACGTCTCCGACAGCACGCCGATCGCGACCAGCACGTCGCGCACGTAGGGGGCGCGGAAGAACGCATCGCGCCACACCTCGGCGGCCGACGAGGGATCGCGATCGGCCCTGGCCGTCCCTCCGGGGCTGGCGGCAGGCGAGCCGCCAGCCCCGGCTGCAGCCGTACCGCCGCAATCCCGGCAGCACGCGAGCGCCGCCGCGAGCAGCGACTCGACCACCCGGCCCATATCTGTGCCGGCACCCTCGAAACCCACCAGCAACAGCGCCGCCGAACCGTCGCCCGCCAGCGTCAGCCGCGCCTCCTCCGGGTCGAGCAACCGCAGGTTCGCGGGGCGCAACCCGGCTTGGACCAGCGCTCGTGCCGCCGCCGCGCCGGCCGCGAACGACGCGAACAGCACGACCGCCGAGGCGCGGTGCACGGGCCGGCGCAGGACCCGGACCCACGCCTCGGAGATGATTCCCAGCGTCCCCTCGGAGCCGAGCAGCAGCCGGTCCGGGGAGGGGCCGGCGCCCGAGCTCGGCAGCCGCCGCGACTCCCACCATCCGGCGGGCGTCAGCGCCCGCACCGACTCGACGAACTCGTCGATGTGCGTCGGACCGGTCGCGAAGTGGCCGCTTGCGCGCGTCGCGATCGCGCCGCCGAGCGTCTGGAACTGGAACGACTGGGGGAAGTGGCGCAGCGTCAGGCCGTACTCGCCGAGCTGCGACTCGAGGCCCGGTCCACTCGCGCCCGCCTGGATCCGCGCGGCGAGCGATTCGGTGTCGACCTCGAGTACGCGGTCGAGCCGTGTCGTGTCGATCGTGACGACGTCGCCCGCGCCGCCCGGCTCGACGCCCCCGGCGACCGACGTGCCGCCGCCGTAGGCGATCACCGTTGCGCCGGCACCGAGCGCCCACTCGAGCGTCGCCTCGAGCTCACGCTCGTCGCCGGGACGGGCGACCACGTCCGGCGGGCACGGAAACTCGCCGCGGAAGCCGCGGACGACGTCGCGGTAGGACGATCCATACGCGTGCCGGGCGCGCACCGCCGGGTCGACCGAGCACCAGCCCGCGACCGACTCGGGGGCGCGCAGCCGCGGTGCGGGGAGGCCCGGCAGCGGCGCCGGCGCCGTCGGCTCGGCCGAGCCGAACCCGAGGTGTCCCGACAGGAAACCTGCAGCCGCGCTCAGGTCAGGCGCGGACGGCTGCTCGTCGGCGTATCCCCAACCCCAGTGCTTGCGATGCCTGGCTGAACCGAGGCTCATGTACCACCGATACCGTTACCGGCGTGCACATGCAACCCGGCATCCTCGCCCGCGGCCCGTGGGATCCAGCCAATGTCCACGTCCGCTGGCGGCGGGAGCCGTTCGTCCCCGGCCCAGGCGCGACGGCGGCCGCCGACCGGGTGCTCGCGGGCCTGCGCGAGCGCGGTTCTCCGAGCCACGACGGCCTGGCGGCGCGGCTGGTGAGCTTCGATGCGACCGCCTCGTCGCTGACGCTCGAGCTGCAGCCGGTTCGCTGGGCGCTGCGGCTGCTCCCCGATGACGCGGTCGGCAGCATCTCGGTGCTGTGCGTGGTCCGTGCAGCCGACGGTAGCTGGCTCGCCGGCCGGCGAGCGTCGTGGCTCGCGTCGTGGGCCGGGCGGTGGGCGCTCGGGGCGGGGGGCGCCGTCGAGCTCGACGAGAATCCAGCTCACGCGCTCGGGCGCGAGCTGCTCGAGGAGTGGTCTGTCGAGCCCGAGCGGATGACGATCGAGGCGCTGGTGCAGTCGCCGGGCAGCATGGTTCTGCTCGTCGGCCAGGCGTGGCTGCCGGAGGGCGCAACCGTCACGCCCGACGCCGAGCACGACGAGTACGCGTGGTGGCCGCCGGAGATCGAGAGCTGGCCGGCCGAGGCGGACGCGCCGCTGCGGGTGATGGGGTCGATGCTCGCCGGGGCCTGATCGACTACCCCCGGCCACCCGGCAAATGCACTTTCCAGCGTTCATCACCTTCGGCCGGCTCGAGGCGGTGTCCTTCACGCACTCGTGCATCTACACGGCCCTGCTCGTCTGCGCCTTCGTCCTGCGCAACCCGGAACCGGCCACATTCATCCTCGGCCTCGGTCACGGCCTGATCTGGATCGGCATGTCGCTGACCTGCCTGGCGGCCGCGAGAGCACGGATCCTGCCGCTCTGGCTCGCCGTCACGGTCGCGGTGCTCGGCGGCCTCGGTCCGTTCTGCGGATCTGCCGGCTTCATCGTCGAGAGCCGGCGTCGCCGTCGCGCCGCATTGCCGTCGATTGCAAGTCGCTAGCCGGTCGCTCGCCGGGTAGCCGATACAGTTGGGGGTGAAGAGCGCATGGCGATAGAGACAGGTACCCATCAGGTGACGATGCCGGCGATGGGCGACTCGGTCGCCGAGGGCACCGTCCTCGAGTGGCACAAGCACGAGGGGGACCCGGTCGCCGCCGACGAGACGCTGGTCGAGATCTCGACGGACAAGGTCGACGCGGAGGTCCCCTCGCCCGTATCCGGAACCGTCGTCAAGCTCCACGCCGCCGAGGGCGACACCGTCGCCGTCGGCGCGCTCCTGGCTGAGATCGCGCCCGACGGCGCCGCCGTCGCCCCCGCGGCGAACGGGTCCGGCAACGGCGCAGCCGCTGCCCCGCCGGTCCCCGCCGCAACCGAGGCCCCCGCGGCGCCCGAGGCGCCGAGCTCACCCGACACGTCCGCGACCACGATCGTCGAGATCGTCACCCCGACCGGCGGTGAGAGCGTCACCGAAGGCACGATCCTCGAGTGGTCGGTGAAGGTCGGCGATGCCGTCAAGGAGGGCGATACGGTCGTCGAGATCTCGACCGACAAGGTCGACATGGAGCTGCCCGCGCCAGCATCGGGAACGATCACCGAGATCCTGTTCGGCGAGGGCGAGACCGTCACCGTCGGCCAGGTGATCGCGCGCCTTGCCGTGGGCGCCTCATCGACGCCGGCGGTCGCCGCTGCGCCGGCCGGCACCGCAACCGCCGCGCCGGCGCCGCCCGCGGCCGCCGCCTCGGCGCCCACCCCGGCCGCGATGGTCCCCGGAAACGTCTCGCCGATCGCCGCGCGCGTCGCCGCGGCGCAGGGAGTCGACCTCGCGACGGTCCGCGGCAGCGCCCGCGGTGGGCGCATCACGAAGGGCGATGTGCTCGAGGCCGCCGGCGGCGGCAACGGGGCCACCGCAACGCCCGCACCAGCGGCCGCCGGCGCCAAGCAGATCAGGGGTGGCGCCGCGACGCTCGCGCGCTACATGGATGAGAGCCGGCAGGTCCCGACCGCCACCTCGTTCCGCACGATCACCGTCACGAACCTCGCCGCCCGTCGCGGCCAGCTCAAGGACGCCGGGCAGCGCGTCTCGTTCACGCATCTGATCGCCTACGCGATCGCGCGCGTCGCGACGACCGACTTGCCGGTGATGGCGCACCACTTCCTCGACCGCGACGGCGTCCCCTTCCGCGTCGACGACGGGGCCGTCAACTTCGGGCTCGCCGTCGACGTCGAGAAGAAGGACGGCAGCCGCACGCTGATGGTGCCGGTCATCCGCGACGCAGGCAGGCTCGGCTTCAAGGACTTTCTCGACGCCTACAACGCGCTCGTCGACAAGGCGAGGACCAACACGCTGACCGCCGACGACCTCGTCGGCGCCAACCTGACGCTGACCAACCCCGGTGGAATCGGGACGATCGCGTCCGTCCCCAGGCTGATGGTCGGCCAGGGCACGATCGTCGCCACCGGCTCGATCGCATACCCGCCCGGCCTCGGGGCGATCGGCGCGATGATCGGCGCCGAGAAGGTCATGACGATGACCTCGACCTACGACCACCGGATCATCCAGGGGGCGGAGTCCGGGCGCTTCCTGCAGCGGATCGAGGCGCTCCTGCAGGGCGAGGACGGCTTCTACGAGGACGTTTTCCACGACCTCGGCCTGCAGCTCCCGGCGCTGCCGCCCCCGCCGGCGCCCGCGGCCGCGGCTGCGGCCGCCACCCAGGCCGCTCCGGCGAGCGCCCCCGAGCCCGCCGGTCCGGCCGCGGTTCCGAGCGAGGAGCTGCTCCAGGCCGTCCAGGCGGCATCGTCGCTCGTCAAGGCGCACCGCACCCACGGCCACCTCGCCGCCCTGCTCGACCCGCTCGGCCGCGAGCCGGAGGGCGATCCGGCGCTGAACCCCGAGCCGCTCGGACTGACACCCGAGCTGATGGCGCAGATCCCCGCCCGGATCCTCCGCATCTGGGTCCCGGGCGCGACGCTCCTCGACGCGCTTCCGCACCTGCGCGAGACCTACTGCGGCCCGATCGCCTACGAGATCGAGCACATCTCTTCGCACCGGCAGCGCCTGTGGCTGCGGGAGGCGATCGAGTCCGGGCGCCACCGCAAGCCGCTGACGAGCGACGAGCAGAAGGCGCTGCTCAAGCGGCTGACCGAGGTCGACGCGCTCGAGCGCTTCATGCACAAGGCGTACCTCGGCCAGAAGCAGTTCTCCATCGAGGGCCTCGACATGACCGTCCCGATGCTCGACGAGGTGATCCAGCTGTCGGCCCGCAACGGCGCCCGAGAGATCGTGATCGGAATGGCCCACCGCGGCAGGCTGAACGTGCTCGCGCACAACCTCGGGCGCCCGTACGGCACGATCTTCGCCGAGTTCGAGGGCTCCTCGACGCTCGAGGTGATCACCACGATCCCGCAGGGCGGCACGGGCGACGTCAAGTACCACCACGGCGCCGATGGGTCCTACTCGCCGCCGACCGGCGAGTCGATCACCGTTCGCCTGGAGTCCAACCCGAGCCACCTCGAGTTCGTCGGGCCGGTCGCCGCGGGCGCGACTCGCGCCGCGCAGACAACCCGCCAGGGTCCGCACGCCCACCAGGACACGAACGCCGCTGTGCCGGTGATCCTTCACGGCGACGCGGCCTTCCCCGGGCAGGGGGTCGTCGCCGAGACGCTCAACCTGCAGGCGCTCGACGGCTACACGGTGGGCGGCACCGTCCACCTCATCCAGAACAACCAGGTCGGGTTCACGACCGATCCCGAGGACTTGCGCTCCACCACTTGGGCCTCGGATCTCGCCAAGGGCTTCGACGTCCCGATCATCCATGTAAACGCCGACGACGTCGCCGCCTGCGTGGCGGCCGTCAGGCTCGCGTTCGCGTTCCGGCAGGAGTTCGGCCACGACGTCGTGATCGACCTGATCGGCTACCGCAGGTTCGGACACAACGAGGCCGACGAGCCGGCCTACACCCAGCCCGAGATGTACCAGGTGATCAAGAAGCACCCGCCCGTCCGCGAGCTGTTCGCCAGGCAGCTGATCGCCGCCGGGGTCGTCACTGAGCAGGAGTCGACCGAGATGACCGACCAGGTCTGGTCGGTTCTGAGCGAGGACCACCAGCGGCTCAAGGAGCGGATCGCGGCGGCCAAGGAGGTCGAGCAGGCGACCGGCGAGTACCAGCTCGACCGCTCGCCCTCGCCGGAGGTCAGCACGAGCGTCTCCGCCGACCGCCTGCGCGTCCTCAACGAGGAGCTGCTGCAGGTGCCCGACGGGTTCACCGTCCATCCGAAACTCGTTCGGCAGTTCGAGCAGCGGCGCGAGGCGCTCGCCGAGGGTCAGACCGAGCCCGCGATCAACTGGGCGCACGCCGAGGCGCTCGCGTTCGCCTCGCTGCTGACCGAGGGGATCCCGATCCGCCTCACCGGCCAGGACTCCGAGCGCGGCACCTTCTCGCAGCGTCATCTGGTCCTGCACGACCCGAAAACCGGCCAGGAGCACTGCGCGATGCAGCATCTGCCCGGCGCGCTCGCTCCGATGGAGCTGCACAACAGCCCGCTGTCGGAGATGGCGTGCCTCGGCTTCGAGTACGGCTACTCGCAGGAGGGTCCCGAGACGCTCGTGCTCTGGGAGGCCCAGTTCGGCGACTTCGCCAACGGCGCCCAGGTGGTCATCGACCAGTTCATCGTCTCGGGCCTGGCCAAGTGGGGCAAGACCTCGCGCCTGACGCTGCTGCTCCCCCACGGCTACGAGGGCTCCGGCCCGGAGCACTCGTCAGCGCGCCTGGAGCGGTTCCTCCAGCTCGCCGCCGAGGGCAACATCCGCGTCGCCAACTGCACGACGGCCGCCCAGTACTTCCATCTGCTCCGCCGTCAGGCGCGGATCGCCAAGCAGCGTCCGCTCGTGATCATGACGCCGAAGAGCCTGCTGCGACTGCCGGTCGCGGCCTCGCGCATCGAGGATCTGTCCGAGGGACGCTTCTACCCGGTGCTGAGCGAGCCCGGCGTTGCGCCCGACCAGGTGACCCGCCTGCTGCTGTGCAGCGGCAAGATCTACTACGACATCGTCGGGCACGCGGCGGCCAAGGACGTGCGGGGCGTGGCGGTCGGAAGGGTCGAGCTCCTGTATCCGTTCCCACAGGCGGAGATCCTGCAGCTGATCCAGAGCTACCCGCGGCTGCGCGAGGTCGCCTGGGTCCAGGAGGAGCCCCGCAACATGGGCGCTCGCGCGTACATGTCGCCGCGCCTGCTGCAGATCCTCCCGGAGGGCCTCCGGTTCGGCTACGTCGGCCGGCCCGAGCGCGCCGCGTCCGGCGAGGGCTATCCGCTGGCGCACTCCAAGGAACAGCACCGGATCGTGACGACCGCGCTCGATCTCGCCGAGCCGGTTTCACAATATCCTCGCAGGCTGCCCGGCGATCGTTGATACCTTCGCGCGGACCAATCTCCGCGCGCAAGGAGTCAGCTCGTGTTCGTAGGCGACTCATCTCATCCGACCCGCCGCGCATTCCTGATCGCCGGAGCGGCCGCCGCGGCCGGGGCCGCGATCGCCCCTGGCGTCGCGCCCGCGCTCTCCCGCCGCCGCGCCCGCCTGTGGGCGTCGTCCGATCTGCTCACCCCCAGTCCGATCCAGGCGCAGGCGTTGGCGGTGCTCGGCAAGA
>Ga0302229_10001041_pt1 | contig 21456 bp, 12 predicted proteins | sample II_Palsa_N1_3_FD_193518 | JGI IMG/M metagenome (GOLD analysis project Ga0302229, IMG submission 193518) | Peat permafrost microbial communities from Stordalen Mire near Abisko, Sweden - II_Palsa_N1_3 | ecosystem: Environmental > Terrestrial > Soil > Palsa > Peat permafrost | place: Sweden... | reverse complement strand
TACTCGGTGACCAGGAACGGCCGGGCCGAGGTGGTGTCCGCATCGATCACCCGCACCGTGCACACGCCCCTGACCCGGGTGAGCGCGGTCACCTCGCGGCTGAACCGGGTCCGGAACTCGGGGTCGCTGGACAGTTCGGGCCGCAGCACCTTCAGCGCTACCGGGTGGCCGTCCTGGCCCGCGGCGAGGTACACGACACCCATCCCGCCCGCGCCGAGCCGGGCCAGCAACTGGTACCGACCGACCCGCGGCGGGTCAGTCTCCCGCAGGGGTGTACGAGCCAACCCAGTCCCCTTCCGCCAAGCGTCAATCGTCGCGCATCGCGCCATCCGGCGCGACCTGCTCGGCGGGTAAGCTCCTGCCGCGGATGGCGATCCAGGCCAGGGCCAGCGCGACGAGGTAGCCGCCGGCCGCGGCGGCCAGCGGGACGTGCAGGCTCAGCGCGCGGCCGGAGCCGAGGAGCGAGCCGAGCAGGGCCACGCCGAGGGCTCCGCCGGACTGCCGCGCGGCGTTCAGGATGCCGCTGGCCACGCCCGCGTGCTCGGGCCCCGCTGCGCCCACCACGACGGCGGTCATGGCCGGCATGGCCAGCGAGACGAGGCCGAGCAGGACCGAACCGCCGACGACGATCGCCAGGCTGGTGTCGGTACCCGCCGTGGCCAGGACGGCCGCGCCGACGGCGGCCAGCGTGAGCCCGGCCAGCATCGGCGGGCGCGGCCCGAAGCGCGCGGTCAGCCTGCCGCTAGCCAGCGAGCCGACCCCGACGACCAGGCTCATCGGCAGCAACAGCAGGCCGGTAGCCAGGGCCGACTGATGACGCGACTGCTGGAGGAACAGCGAGAGGCAGAGTAGCGACCCGTACAGGACCAGGTTGAAGATCACCCCGACCCCGGTAGCACCACTGAGGCTCCGGGAACGGAACAGGGCCAGCGGCAGCATCGGGGACGCCCCGCGCCGCTCGGCCCGGAGGAAGAACCACCCGGCGATCAGGCCGACCGCGAACAGGGCGGCGGGTCCGGGAGACAGCCAGCCTCGCTGGCCCGCAGTGATGAAGCCCGCGGTCAGCCCGGCCAGCGAGACGACCCCGAGCAGGAGCCCTGGGAGGTCTGGCCGGCGCTCCGGGTTGAGCGGCGACTCGGTGACGTACCGCCGCAGCAGGAACGCGGTGAGCACGCAGATGGGCACGTTGACCAGGAAGATCGACCGCCAGCCGGCCAGCGCCACCAGCGCGCCGCCGAACACCGGGCCGAGCGCCACGCCCAGCGAGCCCATGCCGCCCCACACACCGAGCGCACGCGCCCGCGCCCGCGGATCGGGGAACTGATGCACCAGCAAGGCGAGCGAGCACGGCAGCAGAGCCGACGCACCGAGGCCCTGCACCGCGCGGGCCGCGATCAGGACGGCCAGCGACGGTGCCGCGGCGCAGGCGGCCGAGCCGGCCGCGAACGCGGTCAGCCCGAGCACGAACACCTTCCTGGCCCCGATCCGGTCCGCGGTCGACCCCGCGGTGAGCATGATCGAGGCCAGGGCCATCCTCGGGGTCTTTGAGATCGGCGTGGTCGCGGCGGGTGGCCACCGATTCGGTCGCGCTGCGTGGCTGACTGCCGCGCGTCACCTTGGTTGCCCCTTCCGGACGACTAGCGGATCTGGTCCGGGTACCCGCAGGGCCCGGTCTCATCCCACCAGCATTACCCGCCGACGTTTAAAGCCAGCCCGAAGCGTGCCGGCCTGCCGGCCGACGTACAGGGCCGCGGTTCACGGGATCTGCCCGGTAGACATCCCGAAACAACCCGAGTTTCCGGCGCGTCGCGGCACGAGTCCGTTTTATTACGAATAATCCTCTTGGTCATCTTGGAGCTGCCTGGCCGAGCATGGTTGATGGACCGCTGTACCAGCAAGAACAGGTAGAACGGACCATCAACCAGGTAGCCGGGTCGTGAGCACACGGGAGGAAAGCCGTATAAGAGACAAATACCATTCAATGGCAGGCCGATGGAGGGTAGCGGGCCATCTAGCACATCGCTGCGCCCCGCATTATTGGCTCCGCAGCCTCCATTTTGGGGCGCCCGGACTGGTGTTTATTTCCGCCCGGGCCCGGCAGCGGATGCGAAAGGCCAGCGAACGATCAGAAGGAGAACAACGTGACCACCGTCGTACACAAGCCTGGTCGCCAGCTCGGCGACCCGAAAGAACTGCTGCTGGGCTTCCTGGACTATTACCGGTCGGTCATCATCCGCAAGATTGAGGGCCTTACCGATGCGGAGCTACGCGCCAGCCGTCTGCCATCCGGCTGGACTCCCCTGGAGCTGCTCAAGCACCTCATTTACATGGAGCGGCGGTGGCTGCGCTGGGGATTCTGCGCCGAGCAGATCACTGATCCGCGTGGCGACGAAGACCAGGCCGGGCGCTGGCAGGCTGGGCCCGGCGATACTGCCGTCGGCCTCATCGCCGCACTCCACGTCGCCGGCGAGCAAACCCGCGCCATCGCTTCCGCAGCCGAACTGACCGACGTCAGCACCCCCGGCGGCAGGTTCAGTGACAACGACCCAGGACCCCGGCCGACGCTGGCGTGGATCCTCACTTACGTGCTGCAGGAGTACGCACGCCACGCCGGGCACCTCGACATCGCGCGGGAGCTGATAGACGGCACGACCGGAGAGTAACCAGCGCGGTATCCGCGGGAGTCTCAGCCGGGAAGCGGTCCGCCGACTAGGGCGACGATCAGGCCGACGGCACCGGCGCCGAGCAGGGTGAGGACCACGCCGCGCCGCACAGCGAGCATCAGCACGGCCGCGCCAGCGAGGACAGCGTATTGCCAGGGCTCGGTCAGCGCGCGGGCCAAGGTGACCGCGGAGCCGAGGATGGCGCCGATCGCGGCCGGGCCGGCGCCGTCGAGGAAGGCCTGGGCGCGGCGGTTGCCGCGCAGGGCGCCGAAGTACTTGCCGCCGATCAGGATGAAGGCGAAGGACGGGGTGAACGCGACTAGGGCGGCCAGCAGCCCGCCGCCCAGGCCGGCGGCGGCGTAGCCGACGGTGGCGACGGTCAGCACGACCGGGCCCGGGGTGATCTGGCCGAGGGCGACGCCGTTGAGGAACTGGTCGCTGGTCATCCAGTGGTGGCCCACGGCGTCGGCCTGCATAAGCGGGATGATGACGAAGCCGCCGCCGAAGGACAGCGCCCCCACCTTGAACGCCACCCAGGCCACCGCGAGCAGCCCGCCGCCGCCGACGGCGACTGCGGCGGTCTGGGCGGCGGTCTTGGCCGCCGCGGCGGGTCCTGCCGTCCGGATCGCCCGCACGGCGAGTAGGGGCCAGGCGGCGACCGCGCGAGCGGGGCGGGGCAGGGGTTTGCGGCGGATGGCCAGTTCGGTGAGACCGCAGCCGAGCAGGACGAACACCAGCCACGGGCCGATGAGGGGGGCGGCGGCTGCGCCCGCTAGCAGGTAGGCGATCCAGCGCAGCCGGCGCGAACCGGCGGCGCGGCGCCAGCTCGGGACCAGCAGCAGCCAGCCGGCCTGGACCGCGACCGCGGCGACCGCGGCGTCCGCGCCCGCGCCTATCCCGCGCACCCACGGCGGCGGGGTCCCGGCCAGGAACAGCACCGACAGGGCCAGGATGACGATCAGCCCGGGCACGATGAACGCCGCGCCGCCGACCAGCGCGCCGAGCCGGCCGCGGACCCGCCACGCACAGAAGATGGCCAGTTCGGTGGAGGCCGGCCCGGGTAGCAGGTTGCAGGCGGCAATCGCGTCCTCGAACTCGGTCGAATCCAGCCAGCCCCGCTGGTCCACGCACAGCTTGCGCAGCAGCGCGATGTGCGCGGGCGGCCCGCCGAACCCGATACAGCCGATCCGGCCCCATTCCCGCAGCACCGTGGCCAGACTGGCCTGATGGCCGTCCGGGACGGGGGCGGGGACAGCTTGCGTAGTTACGTCGCCTCCTGGGCGTGGGCGAGGGCGGCGAGGAGGAATCGGATCCGGGTCTTTAGCGTGTCGGCTACGGCGCGGAACGCCGGGTAGGTCTCCGTGTCGGTGCCGCCGGAGGCGGCGGGGTCGGGGATGCTCCAGTGGATGACCTGGGGGTGGCCGGGGAATTCCGGGCACACCTCGCGGACCCGGTCGCACAGGCTGATCACGTAGTCAAACCGCTGCCCGGCGAAGGTGTCCAGGTGCTTGGACGCGCGGCCGGCGATGTCGACGCCGTGCTCGCGCATGACCCGGACCGCGTTGGGATGCAGCGGCTTGGGACGACTGCCCGCGCTGGCCGCCTCGACCGCGCCGGCCGCTAGGCGCTCGGCAAAGGCCTCGGCCAGCTGGGAACGGGCGCTGTTCCCGGTGCACAAGAACAGCACCCGAGTGACGGCGGGGAATTCGCCTGCGGGCGGCGGGACCAGGCGCAGGCCGGGATGCAGGGCCGCCCCGGCCGCGGTGAGCAGCTCGCCGCAGCGGGCCAGGTCGATGCTGTAGTAGGCGTCACGCCGGTCGGCCGAGCTGCGCCGCGTCGTCACCAGGCCGCCGGACCGCAGCTGCCCCAGATGATAGGACACCAGGCTCTGCGGCTGCCCGAGGAGGGCCTTCAGCTCACGGACCTGCCGGTCGCTGTGCGCCAGCTCACGCAGCAGCCGCCAGCGCAGCGGATGAGCGGCCAGCCGCAAGAACCCGGGCGGGACGGTGTCCCGCTGAACGGTCACGTGGCTAAAAGTACATCAAACTAGCTTGATCGATCAATACGTATTGATCGGTTATCGTCTGCTTCGCGGGCCGCGGATGGCCAGGGCCGTTCGGCGTCATGATGATTTTGACCGAACGGCCGTGGTTCGTGCCTGCAGTGACCGGTGGGGCGTGCCCTAGGCTGCCAGACGTGGACCCACTACGCATCGGAGTGCTCGGCACCGCGCGGATTACCACCGCGGCGCTGCTCGAACCGGCCGCGAGCGTGCCCGAGGTGACCGTGGCCGCGGTCGGGGCCCGGAGCCAGGCCCGCGCCCTGGCCTACGCGGAGCGGCACGGGATCCCGGTGGCCCACGGCAGCTACCACGAGCTGGTCGAGGACCCGGACATCGACGCCATCTACAATCCGCTGCCCAACTCACTGCACGGCCCGTGGACGCTCACCGCGATCGACGCCGGGAAGCACGTGCTGTGCGAGAAGCCGTTCGCCTGCAACGCGCGGGAGGCGGCGCGGGTCGCGGACGCGGCGGCGGCCTCCGGCCTGGTGGTCATGGAGGCCATGCACTACCGGTATCACCCGCTGATCCGGCGGCTGGCAGAGCTGGTCGGCGAGCTGGGGCCGGTGCGCCACATCCAGGGTTGGACGAGCTTCGCGGTCGCCGACCCGGGCGACATCCGGTACGACTACGCGCTGGGCGGCGGGGCGCTGATGGACGGCGGCTGCTACGTGATCGACTGCCTGCGGCTGATCGGCCCGGGCGAGCCCGCGGTGACCGCGGCGCTGGCCGATCCGGTCGCTGCGCTGGGCGGCGCGCGTTCCGGGGCGGTGGCGGATCGGGCGACAGCGGTCCGGCTGGCCTTCCCCGGCGGCGCCACGGCCTGGTTCGATTCCGCGTTTACCCGGGACGGGCAGGACCGGGACGAGGTCCACGTGAGCTGCGAGCGCGGGACCGTGTACGTGCAGGGCTTCATCCGGGCGCACTCGGGGCACCTGGTCGCGGTCAGGGACGGGTCGGTGCTGGCCGACGAGCGGGGCTCCGGGGACACGACCTACACCGAGCAGCTTCGCGCGTTCGCCGCGGCGGTCGCTGGCCGGAGCGACGCCCCGACCTCGGCGGCGCACGCGGTGGGGACTATGCGGCTGATCGACGACGCGTACCGGGCGGCTGGGCTGCTCCCCCGGGGCGACTGATCTTATGACTTTGGCCGGAACCGAGGTCGCCCGGTTCGCCGCCGACCTGATCAGGATCGACACGACCAACCGGGGCGGCGGGGACGGGCGGGAGCGCCCGGCCGCGGAGTACGTGGCGGCCCGGCTGGCCGAGGCCGGGGTCGAGCCGGCGCTGCTGGAGTCCGCCCCGGGGCGCGCGAACGTGGTGGCGCGGATCAGCGGGCGCGAGCCCGGCGCGGCGGCGCTGCTGGTGCACGGGCACCTGGACGTGGTGCCCGCGGACCCGTCGTCGTGGACCGTGCCGCCGTTCGCGGGCGAGATCCGCGACGGCGTGCTGTGGGGCCGCGGCGCGGTGGACATGAAGAACGCCGACGCGGTGCTGCTCGCGGTGGTCAGCCAGTGGGCGCGCTCTGGGGTGCGGCCGCGGCGCGACGTGGTGCTCGCGTTCACTGCGGACGAGGAGGACACGGCGGAGTTCGGGGCACAGTGGCTGGTCGAACGGCACCCGGAGCTGTTCGATGGGTGCACCGAGGCGGTCGGGGAATCGGGGGCCTTCACCTTTCACGCGGGTCGCGGGCAGCGGCTGTACCCCATCGCGTCGGCGGAGCGGGGCACCGCCTGGCTGCGGCTGACGGCCCGCGGCCGGGCCGGGCACGGAGCCAAGCCGAACCCGGAGAACGCGGTGACCCGGCTGAGCGCGGCGATGGCCAGGATCGGCGCCTACCGCTGGCCGGTCCGGCTGATCCCGACCGTGCAGGCCGCGGTCGAGGCCATCGCGGCCGCAGCCGGGCGACCGGCGGGTTTCGGTGCCCTGGCGGATCTGGCGCCCGAGGAGCTGCTGGCCTACCTGGGTCCGGGCGCGGCGCTGGTGGCCGGCACGATCCGCAACAGCGCCAACCCGACCATGCTGGCCGCCGGGTACAAGGTCAACGTCATCCCGGACGAGGCGGTCGGCTACGTCGACGGGCGGGTCCTGCCCGGCTGCGAGCAGGAGTTCCTGGCCACCCTCGACGAGCTCACCGGGCCGGAGGTGAGCTGGGCCTACGCGTATCAGGACGACGCGCTGGAGGCGCCGCTCGGCGCCCCGCTCATGGCCAGCATGACCTCGGCCCTGCTGGCCGAGGACCCGGGCGGCACGATCGTGCCGTACTGCATGAGCGGCGGAACCGACGCCAAGCACTTCGCCCGGCTGGGGATGGCGTGCTACGGCTACACCCCGCTGGTGCTGCCCGAGGGGTACGACTACTACGCCATGTTCCACGGTACCGACGAGCGCATCCCGCTGTCCGCCCTGGAGTCCGCGGTCCGGATCATGGACCGGTTTCTGACCGGTTCCTGACGACCAGGGCTTTTAGCACAATCGTCCTGATAGATACCGGCGGTTAGCTAAAAGTTATCTGATTCTTGATCTGGGCTGTTTTCGCAGCTCAGGCGGCCTTTGTAGGGGCCGGGTGATAAAGATCCCCCCAATCGGGTGACGCCGTGTCTGGTTTCGTCGACGTAAATAGGGCATGTGTCAACTGGCTGGTGATGAGCAGGGGGTTGCCATGACTGTCGCCATAGAAGACGCGACCGGGGTAGCTGGGCCGAGGATGGGACTGGGCGGACGGTTCCGGCTCGGCGAGCGGGTTACCGCGGCCGACGGGCTGTCGCTGTGGGAGGCGTCGCTGTGGAAGGCCACCGACGAACTGCTCCGCCGACCGGTCGCCATCCACCTGCTGCCCCGCGGGGTGCCCGTCCCGGCGCCCGTGGTGGAGGCGGTGCAGGCCGCGGCGCGGGTCAGCGATTCGCGGCTGGCCACCATCTACGACACCGACTACAGCGTCGAGGACCCGTACATCGTGTCGGAGTGGGCGCCGGGCACGCACCTGGAGGACCTGGTGCTGTCCGGGCTGCCCAGACCGGCGCTGGCCGCCGCCATGATCGCCGACGCCGCGGACGCCCTGGCCGTCGCGCACCGGGCCGGCCGGCCGCATCTGTGCCTGAGCCCGCACTCGCTGCGCTGGGACGTCGCCAGCGGCCTCAAGATCACCGGGCTCGGCATCGACGCGGCCCTGTCCGGGACGCACGCCGCCAACCCGGCCGCGGCCGACACCGTGGCGCTGGGCCGGATGCTCTACGCGCTGCTCACCGGCTGCTGGCCTGGCGACGAGGCCACCGCGCTGCCGGACGCGCCCCGGCACAAGGGGCATGTATACACCCCGCGGCAGGTCCGGGCGGGCGTGCCCGGCGTCCTGGACACGATCACTCGCCATGCCCTCCAGCTTCAGCCGGGCGCCCCTTCAGCGGCCCTGCTCACTCCGGCATGGCTGGCCACGGCCCTGCGCTCGGTGCTACGGCCCTCGTACTCCTCGTTCGACCCGGCCGAGCCGGCGGGCTGGACCACGGTCAGGGCTCAGCAGACCGGGCCCCGGCGGCAGGCCCGGCACGCAAGGTCACGGGCCGGGGTCAGGCACCGCACGACGCTACTGGACCCGGCGGCGTAAGCGGCTACCCGCTCAGCAGGGAACGGACCCGATCCTGGCCTAGGGCTAGCAGCAGGGTGGGGAGCCGCGGGCCGGTGTCTTTGTCGACCAGCAACCGGTAAAGCAGCGCGAACCAGACTTTCTGGGCCGCCTTCAGATCCTTGGTCGGCGGAGCGCTGATGGGCAGCCCGCGCAGCAGCTTCGGGATGCCGTACAGCAGGGTGGTCAGGCCCTCCAGGGACCAGTCCTCGGCCATGCCTTCGAGCAGCAGCTTGATGGATTCGCGCTCGGACTCGGTCAGGGCCGCGAGCCCGGCCGCGTCGGGCACGTCGCGGACCTGGGTCCGGTCCGCGGGCTGGACGTATTCGGTGACCCAGGCCTGCGCGCAGTCCAGCCGGGGCCGGACCTCGTCCAGGCTGTCCACCGGGTCGTCCGCGGTCAGGTCCCGCACGATCCGCAGCATCTGCGCCTCGTCGCCGGCGGTGATGTCGGCGACCGAGGCCAGGGTGGCGAAGCGCAGCGGGCGCGGCGTGACCGGCAGCGGGCCGTCCGAGGTGCTGGACGCGCGGGCGAACACGGCAAACCTGGCCTGGTCGGCACCGCCTTCCGCGACCTCGAGGCCCAGCTTGTCCCACTCGTCGTAGACCCGGCCGACCTCGGCGTTGAAGACCAGGGTGAAGGCCTGCTCGGGACGCCGCCGCGCGTACAGCCAGCGCAGCACCGGGGCCTCGAAGATCTCCAGCGCGTCGGCCGGGGTCGGCGCACCGCCGCGGGAGCCGCTCATCTTGGCCGACCCGGTGGTGCCGACGAAGGAGTATCCGAAGTGCAGCGGCATCTCGCCGCCAAAGATCGGCACCAGTTCCCCGCCGACCGTGAAGCTGGAGCCGGGCGAGGCGTGATCCACCCCGGCGGGCTCGAACGTCACCTGCTCATAGGCCCACCGCATGGGCCAGTCGACCTTCCAGGCCAGCTTCCCGGCCACCTCGGCGATCGGCACGGGACCGACCAACGCGCCGCAGGCGCAGGTGTAGGTGATCTCCGTGGTCTGGTCGTCGAAGGCGGTCACGGTGGTGTCGTCGCGGCCGCAGGCCGCGCAGTACGGCCGGAACGGGTAGTACTCCCCGGCCTGCGGCTCGTCCTCGTCGTCCGCGCCGGCCCGCCTGGTGCGGTACCTGGCCAGGACCGCGCCGATGTCGGCTCGGCGTCGCATGGCGAGCACGATCTGCGCCGTGTACGCGCCGGAGGTGTACATCTCGGTCTGGCTGATCTCGGTGACCTGGACCCCGAGGCGATCCAGTGAGTCGCGCAAGGGCTCCTTGAAGTGCTCGGCGAAGTTCTCGTGCTCGCCGCACGGGTCGGGCACGCCGGTCAGCGGACGGCCGATGTATTCGGCGAGCGAGTCGGGCAGCCCGGCCGGGACCCGGCGCAGGCGGTCGTAGTCGTCCCAGGACAAGATGTGCCGGCAGGGCGCACCGTTCCGCCGCACCTCGTCCGCGACCAGGTGCGGGGTCATCAGCTCACGCAGGTTGCCCAGGTGCACGGGGCCGGACGGGCTGATCCCCGACGCGCAGGTCGGAACCTCGCCGGGATGCCGGCGTTCGCCCTCCGTGCGCACCTGGGCCGCCGTGCGCGCCACCCAGTCTTCGGCCGCAGCCACGGGACAGACCTCCTCCGTCGTCGTTCGCCGGCATCAGCGTACAAGCAACCGGCGGCGCGGCGATCTGGTCGCCGTGCCCGCCAGCGCCGTTTCGGCCTATTGCGCCGCCGGAGTAATTGCCTCGGCGGGAAGCGGGTCACGTCCAGATCGTTACGACTCGGCATACAACTCGCGTTAAAGCCACGGCGTTAAGTCCGATCTCAGTAGAATCGCCTCGCTAATCGGCTTTATTGGCATTCGCCTGATCCACTGTAATTCCGCCCTACAGGTCGGAATTCAGGCGAAACCACCCAGAAGGGGAGTTTGAGTGGGGACTCGTAAATCAATCCGCTACCTGACGACCATCCTCGGCGTGTCCGCGATGGCGTCCCTGGCGGCCATACCGCTGGCCGGCGTCGCGGCCGGCACGACCGCGGCCGCGGCGACGACCGCGACCGCGCACACCGCGCGAGCGGTACCCGCGGTGCTCGGGTACAACGGCAAGCCGCTGTACACCAAGACCAGCAAGCCGAACGCCGCCGGCCTGTTCACCTGCCAGGCCCCGGAGTCCGCGACCAATGCGGTGCCGTGCTACGGGCCGTCCCAGATCCGCACGGCGTACGACGTCCCCCGCAACCTGACCGGCAGCGGCAAGACGATCGCCATCATCGACGCCTTCGGGGACCCGTACATCAAGAGCGACCTCGCGCTGTTCGACTCGACGTTCGGTCTGCCGGCCGCCAACATCAACATCATCTGCGTGGCTTCGGCAACGACCACCGGCCCCTGCCCCACGTTCTCCCTCAGCAACGCCGACGAGGTCGACTGGGCCGGAGAGATCGCGCTGGACACCCAGTACTCCCACGCCATCGCCCCGGGCGCGACCATCGACCTGGTGATCTCCAAGAGCGATCAGGACGCCGACATCCTGGCCGCGCAGCAGTACACGATCAACAACAAACTCGGTGACGTGCTGTCGCAGAGCTTCGGCGAGAACGAGCTCTGCCTGCAGGCGGAAACCTCGATCTTCAACGCGACGGTGACCGCGTTCCAGACGGCGCAGGCCAACAAGATCAGCGTCTTCGCCTCCTCTGGCGACCAGGGCTCGGCCACGACGAACTGCGCCGGCACCGAGTACGTGGAGGGCGTTAACCTGCCGGCCTCCGACCCGCTGGTCACCTCGGTCGGCGGCACGCACCTGAACGCGAACTACACCACCGGCGCCTACCAGAGCGAGACGGTGTGGAACGACTCCGGCCTCAACCCCGACTTCGGGGCGGGCGGCGGCGGCTTCAGCACCATCTTCTCGCGGCCGTCCTACCAGACGGGCACCGGCAGTGCCTTCCGCGGCGTGCCGGACGTCACCTACAGCGCCGACGTCTACAACGGCGTGCTGGTTGCCTTCAGCGCGGGCAACGGCGGCACTCCGGCCTTCTTCATCTTCGGCGGCACCAGCGCGGGCTCGCCGCAGTGGGCCGCGCTCGCCGCGCTCGCCGACCAGGCGGCCGGCCACGACCTCGGCTTCCTGAACCCGTCGCTGTACAACCTGGCGGGCAGCCCGGCGTTCTACCCGTCGATATTCCACGACATCACGGTCGGGAACAACGCGTGGGACGTAGCCGGGGTCCCCGGTTACTCGGCCCACCGCGGCTGGGATGCCGCCTCAGGCCTGGGCTCGCCCATCGCCAACTCGCTGATCCTCTTCCTTTCCCGCTCCTAATCACGCGGCCAACGCCCCCGGACGCAGTTCCGTCCGGGGGCGTTGGCTTTTGTAAACGACTAGAAGGGCAGCTGCGCGCCGAACAGGCCGGCCAGCTTGGTCAGGTCGGGCAGGCCCAGGCCGACGCCCTGGTTGTACGCCTGGCCCGGGTTGCCGGTGTAGAGGATATTGTCGTTGCTGGTCCCGGCCGCGTTGAGCTGGGTGAACGCGTTGAAGCCGCTCGCCACGGCGTGGTAGACGGCCGGGTTCCAGAACCCGACCCGGTGACCGAGGTAGGAGTCGATGACCGCGGTGGCGCCGTTCAGCTGCGGGGCGACGAAGCTGGTCCCGCCATACTCGTTGAGGCCGCCGACCGACGCCCCGTAGACCAGGTAGCCGGTCTCCGGGTCCGCGTCCGCCGACACGTCGGGAACGGCACGGCCGCTGCCGATGCCGAAGGTCACGCTGGGCGTGGGGTTGAAGTTCCACTCGAGCGGCTCGGTCAGGCCCGGAGCGACCTGCGTATAGTCGGTCGGGGTCAGGTACTGCACAGTGTGGAAGTCGGCTGTGCCGCTCACGTCCCGCTGATAGGACGGGGTGGGATCGACGGAGCTGAAGCCGCCGGTGCTGCCTGCGACGTTGCTCTCGGCCGCCTCAGCCAACGGCACGTCGTTGGCCTGCGCGATCGGTCCCCACAGGTAGTCCCAGCCCCAGATGCGCTGGGCCGGAACGCTGACCGCCGCCGAGCCGTCCGTGCCCTTGACACTACCGGTCCACGGCAGCGTAGTGCCGCCGGCGGCGGTGACGTACGGGCTGTCAGACGGGGTCTGGATCGACACGTTGGTGCTGCCGAGGTCGCGGCTCGCCGCGTAGGCTCCCTCGTCGCCGGAGGCGACGAACATCGACTGCCCCTGCACCGCCATCTCCAGGAACGCCTCGTCGTACGCGGCCTGCAGACCCGAGGACTCCTGGCCCGCCAGGACGGCGGCCTCTATCACGGTCTCAGACTCGCCCCAGCTGGTGGAGACCGTGCTGGCGACGTTCTGGCTGGCGGCGGTGAAGAACCCGTCGGAGAAGCCGTAATCGGTGTTGGGCGCCTGGTAGGAGATCACGTTCGCGCCGGGAGCGAGCGCCCCGGACTGCTCGATGTCAAGGTCCGTTTCGTCCGAGCCCGCGAGCGCGCTCGGGCCGGGCGCCCCGCCGTCGATGCTGTCCACGGTGAAGGTGCCGGTGCGGTTCGTGTGCGAGATGTTGTCCCAGAAGTACTGCGGAGCGCCCGAGTCCACCGCGGCCAGGGTCACGATGCCGAGGGTCTGGCCGGCTCCGGCGGCGTCCTTGGCGTACAGCGGGTCCAGGTCGTACCACTTGGCGAAGTCGGACGGCAGGTGGCAGCCGTTCGGCAGGCCGAACTCCGTCACGCAGGCATTGGGTCCGCCCTGCTGCGGCTTGCTGTAACTGGACGGCTTGGCGATGTCGCTGACGAACGGCCCGTAGTCCGACAGGCCGAGGATGGCCGTCACGAAGCTGGCCAGCCGGTACGGCAGCAGCGGGGCCTGCTTGGGGCTGTACACGTTCTGCGCGCGGATCGGGCCGAGCCCGCCGATGCCCGCCTGCTGGGGCACGTGCACGTTCTGCTCGGTGATGGTCAGCGCCTTGTTGAAGTCGCCGGCGGTGCCGTTGGCCACGACGTTTACGTCGTCCGGGTAGACGCTGGTCGTGATGCCGAAGCCGGCCAGGTAGCTGGTCAGCGCGTCGATGTTGGACGCCGGCTGGCCGTACCGGGCGGCGAACTGGCTGACCGACAGGTAGTTCGACTGCGGTATGCCCGACTCAACCTGGGCCTCGAGCGAGGAGATGCCCTGCTCTTTGAGGACGAACGACACGGTTTCCGGCGTGCCCGGCGGAGTGTCCCCGAAGGGCGACGCGCCGGGCAGCGCGGCGGCGTTGATGCCGGCTGGCACCTGAGTCGGCGTGTTCGGGCTCTGGTTCAAGGATGCAGCCGCGCCGGAGGCGCCGGCCAGGGGGGCCACGACCGCACCCACCCCAAGCAGTATCCCGGCCGTTAGCCGGGCCCTTCTCATACGGATCATGTCCTGTGCACCGTCCTATGCGTTAGTGACTGACTGTCACGGTTAGTTGCGGTAGCCGTGAGAGTGGACGATTATGCCAGTCCGGCGCGGACGAGAACGGTGACTTAGCTCAATCGGTTGGTCGCTTTTGGTAACCGTCGAGCCAGGCCCGCGAATGGCAAATCCCGGGCCGCCAAGGAGGCGGCCCGGGATTCGCGGGTCGGGCTAGCGGGTGGGTACGGGCTAGAAGGGCAGCTGCACGCCGAACTCCGTGGCCAGTTTGGCCAGGTTGGGCAGGCCGAGGCCGACGCCCTCGTTGTACGCCTGACCCGGGTTACCGGTGTAGTAGATGTTGTCGTTGCTGGTACCGGCCGTGTTGAGCTGGGTGAACAGGCTTCCGTCGCCGTTGGCTACAGCGTGGTACATGGCCGGGTTCCAGAACCCGACCCGGTGACCAAGGTAGGAGTCGATGACCGCGGTGGCGCCGTTCAGCTGCGGGGCGACGAAGCTGGTTCCGCCGTATTCGTTGAGCCCGCCGGCCGAGGCCCCGTAGATCAGGTAGCCGGTCTGCGGGTCGGCGTCCGTGGCCAGGTCCGGGACGACCCGGCCGCCGTGGCCGGCGCCAAAGGTCACGCTGGGCGTGGGGTTGAAGTTCCACTCGAGCGGCTCGGTCAGGCCCGGAGCGACCTGGGTGTAGTCGGTCGGAGTCAGGTACTGCACCGCGTGGAAGTCGGCCGTGCCGCTCACGTCCTGCTGGTAGGACGGCTCGGGCTCGAGCACGCTGTAACCGCCGCCGCCGCCGGCGACCAGGCTCTCGGCGGTCGAGGCTAGGGATACGCCGCTGACCTGCGCGATCGGTCCCCACAGATAGTCCCAGCCCCAGATGCGGTTGGCCGTGGTGGTGGCCGTGGCCGTGCCGTCCGGACCGGACAGATACGTGGTACCCGGCAGCGTTTCGCCGCCGCCCGCGGTGATGAACGGGCTGTTCGCCGGCTGGTCGACCGCCAAGTTGGTGGTGCCGATGTCGTCGCTGGCGTCATAGGCGCCGGCGTCGCCCGAGGCGGCGAACGCGGACTGGCCTTGCGCGGCCATCTCGAGGAAGGCCTCGTCGGAGGCCTGCACGAGGCCGGCCGCCTCCTCGCCGGAGCGGATGGCCGCCGTGATGATGGTCTCGGACTCGCCCCAGCTCGTCGAGACGTCGGTCGCGACGTTCTGGCTGGCCGCAGTGAAGAACCCGTCGGAGAACCCGTAGTCGGTGTTGGGCGCCTGGTACGAGATCACGTCCGCGCCGGGAGCGATGGCCCCGGACTGCTCGATGTCCAGGTCGGTCTCGTCCGAGCCCGCGTTACTGCTCGCCGGACCCGAGCCGCCGTCGACGGGGTCGACGGTGAAGCTACCGGTACGGTTCGTGTGCGAGATGTTGTCCCAGAAGTACTGCGGAGCGCCCGGGTCGACCGTGGCCAGGGTGACGATCCCGACGGTCGAGCCGGTGCCGGTCGTCTTGGTGTACAGCGGCGCCAGGTTGTACGTGTCGGCGAAGAAGGACGGCAGGTGGCAGCCATTGGACAGGCCGAACTCGGCCACGCACGTGCTCGAGCTGCCCTGCTGCGGCTGATCGTGGGCCGAGGGCTTGGCGATGTCACTGACGAACGGGCCGTAGTTCGACAGGCCGAGGATGGCCGTCACGAAGCTGGCCAGCCGGTACGGCAGCAGCGGCTCCTGGGTGCTGGTGTACACGTTCTGCGCGCGGATGGGGCCGAACCCGCCGATGCCCGCCTGCTGGGGCACGTGCACGTTCTCCTCGGTGATGGTCAGCGCCTTGTTGAAGTCGCCCGCGGTGCCGGTGGCCACCACGTTCACGTCGTCCGGGTAGACGCTGGTCTTGATGCCAAAGCCGGCCAGGTAGCTGGTCAGCGCGGTGATGTTGGAGGCCGGCTGGCCATACCGGGCGGCAAACTGGCCGACCGACAGGTATCCCGTGCTCGGTATGCCCGCTTCGACCTGGGACTCAAGGGAAGCAAAGTTCTGCTCTTTGAGGACGAACGATACGGTTACCGCCGTGCCCGGCGGGGTGTTCCCGAAGACCGACGCGCCGGGCAGGGTGGCGGCGTTGATGCCGCCCGGCACCTGAGTCGGCGTGTTCGGGCTCTGATTCGAGGCGGCGGCCGCGCCGGAGGCGCCGGCCAGCGGAGCCACGACCGCACCCACCCCAAGCAGTATCCCGGCCGTAAGCCGGGCCCTTCTCATACGGATCATGTCCTGTGCACCGTCCAATGCGTTAGCGAATATCACGGTTAGTTGCGGTAACCGTGAGCGTGGACAAATCCCGGGCCGCCTGGGAGGCGGCCCGGGATTCGCCGGCTGGTTAAGGGACTAGAAGGGCAGCTGCGCGCCGAACAGGCCGGCCAGCTTGGCCAGGTTCGGGAGGCCCAGGCCGATGCCCTCGTTGTAGGTCTGGCCCGGATTGCCGGTGTAGTAGATGTTGTCGCTGCTGGTGCCGGCCGTGTTGATCTGGGTGAACCCGTTGAAACCGCTGGCCGCGGCGTTGTAGATAGCCGGGTTCCAGAAGCCGACCCGGTGACCCAGGTACGAGTCGATGACCGCGGTGGCCGCGTTCATCTGCGGGTCGACGAAGCTCGTCCCGCCGTATTCGTTGAGCCCGCCGACCGACGCCCCGTAGACCAGGTAGCCGGTCTGCGGGTCGGCGTCCGCCGACACGTCCGGGACGACCCGGCCGCCGTTGCCGGTACCGAAGGTCACGCTGGGCGTGGCGTTGAAGTTCCACTCGATCGGCTCGGTCAGGCCCGGAGCGACCTGCGTGTAGTCGGTCGGGGTCAGGTACTCCACCGCGTGGAAGTCGGCCGTGCCGCTCACGTCCCGCTGATAGGACGGCTCAGGCTCGAGCACGCTGTAGCCGCCGCCGCTGCCGACGACCGTGCTCTCGGCCACCTGGGCCAACGGCACGCCGCTGATCTGCGCGATCGGCCCCCACAGGTAGTCCCAGCCCCAGATGCGCTGGGCCGTCGTGGTGGCCGTGGCCGTGCCGTCCGCGCCGGACAGATACGTGGTCCCCGGCAGCGTGGTGCCGCCGGTCGCGGTAATGAACGGGCTGTCTGCCGGCCAGTCGGCCGACAGGTTGGTGGTGCCCAAGTCCCCGCTAGCGGTGTAGGCGCCCTCGTCGGCCGAGGAGGTGAACGCGGACTGGCCCTGCGCGGCCATCTCGAGGAAGGCCTCGTCGTAGGCCTGCACGTAGCCCGCGGCCTCCTCGCCAGACCGGATGGCCGCCGTGATGACGGTCTCGGACTCGCCCCAGCTCGCCGAGACGCCGGTGGCGACGTTCTGGCTGGCCGCGGTGAAGAACCCGTCGGCGAACCCGTAGTCGGTGTTCGGCGCCTGGTAGGAGATCACGTTCGCGCCCGGAGCGATGGCCCCGGCCTGCTCGATGTCCAGGTCGGTCTCGCTCGAGCCGGAGGCCGCGCTCGCCGGGCCCGGGCCGCCGTCCACGTTGTCGACGGTGAAGGTGCCGGTGCGGTTGGTGTCCGAGATGTTGGTCCAGAAGTACTGCGGAGCACCCGAGTCGACCGAGGCCAAGGTGACGATGCCCACGGTCGAGCCGGTGCCGGTCGTCTTGTTGTACAGCGGCGCCAGGTTGTACGTGTTGGAGAAGTAGGACGGCAGGTGGCAGCCGTTGGTCAGGCCGAACTCGGCCACGCAGCTGCTCGAACTGCCCTGCTGCGGCTGGTCGTGAGTGGACGGCTTGGCGACGTCACTGACGAACGGCCCGTAGTTCGACAGCCCGAGGATGGCCGTCACGAAGCTGGCCAGCCGGTACGGCAGCAGCGGCTCCTGCGGGCTGGTGTACACGTTCTGCGCCCGGATCGGGCCGAACCCGCCGAAGCCCGCCTGCTGGGGCACGTGCACGTTCTCCTCGGTGATGGTCAGCGCCTTGTTGAACTCGCCCGCGGTGCCGGTGGCCACCACGTTCACGTCATCCGCATAGACGCTGGTCTTGATGCCAAAGCCGGCCAGGTAGCTGGTCAGCGCGCTGATGTTGGACGCGGACTGCCCGTACCGGGCGGCGAACTGGCTGACCGACAGGTAGTTCGACTGCGGTATGCCCGACTCAACCTGGGCCTCGAGCGAGGAGAAGTTCTGCTCTTTAAGGACAAACGACACGGTTACCGCCGTGCCCGGCGGGGTGTCCCCGAAGACCGACGCGCCGGGCAGCGTGGCGGCATTGATACCGCCGGGCACCTGAGTCGGCGTATTCGGGCCCTGATTCGGGGCGGCGGCCGCGCCGGACGCGCCAGCCAGGGGGGCCACAATGGCACCCGCCCCAAGCAGTATCCCGGCCACGAGCCGGGCCCTTCTCATACGGATCATGTCCTGTGCACCGTCCAATGCGATCGCGATCCTCACGGTCTGTTGCGGTCAGCCGTGAGACGCCCGATTATGCCAGCTCATTTCGGGTGAACGGGGGCAAGTTGACCGGATCGTTTCGTCACTATCGGGTAACCGCCAGGCGGGGGCCAGCCCGGCCCCGGGTCTGCGCTGCTGCTTCGGTTACGGCTGGAAGCCGGTCTCGGTCCAGCGCTTGAACACCTCGACCTGGTCGGCGGGCCAGGCGCCGTCGCAGGGCATGGTGCCCTTGCTGAGCTGGTCGAGGATGGCGGGGGCGTGCGCCCGCACGTCGTCGTAGGACCACAGGTCGAACGCGCGCATCATGGACTGGCGGTCATGCTCGCGGAACAGCGGCTTGACGTTCGCCTCGAAGCTCACCGTCTCGTCGGATCCGGGCAACGGGATCACCTCCTGATCATCGAAGCTACTAGTCTGCACAGAGGCCTCGGCGGGCGGTCCAGCGGGACCCCAATCCCACGCGGGCGGCGGTGCGTCGGTGACCCGCGAGGTCCACTCCAGATAGGCGGTGAGCGCCCCGCGGAACTGCGGGTCGGCGGGCAGCATGGCCTCGTCGGCGGCCCGGCGGGCCAGCGCGACCCAGCGGGCGCGCTGCTCCTCGGTCAGGTCCGGCCGTCCGGTGGCCCCGTCGCCGGCCACGGGCCCGCCGAACGCCTCGGCGAACACCGCGGCCTCGCGCAGCGGGAGTCCGGGCGGCATGGCCGCGAACACCGAGGCGAGCAGGTCGTCGGCGGGTACGTGCTTCTCGTAGAGCCCGCGGGTCATCCGGGTCAGCGCGGGCAGGCCGCCGGCCCACTCGAACAGGGTCGGCTCGGCGCCGGCCCGGCGCACCGGGTCGCGGAAATCGGTGTACCAGTGCATGCCGCTGCAGAACGGCTTGTTCTGCGAGTGACCGCAGCGGCAGAGCGCGTAGTGCTCGCGAGACGAGCCGGCGGCCTGGGGCACGTCGGCCTCGGCGGAGTCCGACAGCGGGAGTCCGCCGGTCACCCGGTACGGGCCGTCCTGGGTGATCTCGATGGCCTGCTCGCGAGTGCCGTGCCGGTCGACCAGGTCGCGGGCCTCTACCTGGTCGAAGGCCAGGCTCAGCGCGCCGGACGGGCAGTCCCGGACGGCCCGGACCAGCTCGTCCATCCGGGCGCCGCTGGGCGCGACGAACGGCTCTTGGCTGGTCCGGAACGCCGCGGCCAGCCGATCGGTGCACAGTCCCGAGTGCTGGCAAATGCCCCGGTTGTCGAAGATCGTGACCTGCTCCCCCGGGTAGGTGTCGCGCTGGTCCGGCACCCGCTTGGGATCCTTGTCGTCGGTGAACCCGCCGGTCGCGTGCGACCCGTCGCAGAACGGCTTCAGCGCCGAGGCGCCGCACCGGCACAGCGCGAGCTGCGGAGGCAGGGTGAGCCGCTCGCCGAGCGGGGTGCGCACCGCCGCCACGTTGGTGACCAGGTAGGGGCCGTTCTTGGCGGTCACGATGCCTGGCGGCAGGTCAGCCTGCACCTTGGCCAGGGCGACGAGCCGGCTGGCGCGTTCGGTGCCCGGGACCTCGTTGACGGCCAGATCCTGCAGGGCCGCGGCCGCCTCCAGCAGGCCAGGGGGCGCTGACCGGCCGAAGCGGGCGCGTTGCCGGGTGGCGAGCAGGGCCGCGTCCCAGAGCGAGCCCGGGGCGTCCGGGGCGGGCGGGGTGTCTGGGGTCTCGGAGGGCGCGGGGAGGGCTTCGGTTAGGGGGCGGAGGACGCTGTTGACCAGGCGCGCCAGGGTCCGGGGATCGTCCCGGCGGGCCAGGACGACCGGGTAGGTCGAGCGGATCAGGTCGCCCAGGTTGGACAGCAGGTCGTTGGCATGGCCGGTGAAAGGATGGCCCGTTCGGTACAAACCTTCGGCGCGGGCCAGCAGGTCGGCTACGGGCTCAGCCGACGGCGGGGGTTCGGTCCAGACGTCCCGGTCGGGCATGTGGGCCTCGAGGGACCGGGCGATCTCGACCAGGCTGGCCTGGACGGTGCCGAGCCCGTCCGCGATCGCGGCAGGGCAGGGGGCGTCCGGCTCGCAGAACCTGGCGGCCTGGCGGATGCGCTGGGTGAGCAGGATCCAGGCCGCTTCCCGGTGCGGCAGCACGTAGTCGGACTCGTAGAACAGCTCGAAGCTGGGGCCGGCCGTGCGGGCCGGGTAGTCCGGGCCGGCCGGCAGCGTGGTGACCAGGTCGCCGAGCGGCTTGAGGGCCCGGAACATCAGCGCGACGGTGGCGTCGGCCAGCGCCGTGAGCTGGGCGTCGGTCTCCTCGGTGTGGGCGAAGAAGCGCTGCAGCGCCAGCAGCAAGATCTCGTAGCTGACGTTGAACAGGTCCATGACCTGCCGGGTCAGCGCGTCGGTGACCAGCGGGACCCCGGCGTCGCGTTCGCTGGGCCGGACGTTGACGGTGACCACCGGCCGGACCGGGTCGAAGGCCGGGTCGGCCTCGCGCAGCTCAAGGTACTCGTCCAGGATCGCGACGAACTGGCCGAAGTGCGCATCCCTCCAGTTCCCGCGAGGGCCCTCGCCCTGATCGAGGATCTCGTCGATGGCCCGTTGCGCCGACTCGAGGTCGGTCACCGCGACCAGCTCGGACCAGGTGAAGTACTGCGCGGTGGCCTGGGCCCGCGGCGGCCCGACGAACAGCCGGCGCTCGCCGTACGTGCCGGCCAGGTGCGCGAACCCGGCCTCGATGGACCGGTACAGGTGCCCGACGGTCTTGAAGTCCTGGCTGCGGGGGACGATCTCGCCCGCTTGCATGGCCGGAGCCGCGCGGCCGAAGGCGGCCATCCCCGCGGCGTCGTCCAGGTCCATGCCCTCCGGGCGCTCGAGGAACATGAAGTGCTGGAGGGCGGCCTCGCCGAACGGCAGCAGCGCCAGGTGCACCCCGGCCGGATAGGCGGTGGCGGGTTGCGGGAAGTTGGGCCGGGACAGGTGCGGGGCGCCGCCGATGGCCGACAGCAGGTTCTGCACCAGGGACAGGTGCAGCATCTCCTGGGTGGCCACGTGGCTGATGCGCTTGCGCCAGCGCTGGACCGCTTGCGCTTCTGCGGCGCTCAGGCCCTCGTCTTCGGACTGCTTCAGCGAGAAGGCGGCGTACAGGTACTGGCACATGATGCCGTGCTCGAGCTCGGCGGCCTCGCACAGCATGTAGATCAGTGCCTCGCGGTGCTCGATCACCAACGGGGCCTCCGGCGGGGCCAGGCCGCCCCGCGTGGCGATGACCTGGGCGAGCCGACCCCCGACTTGGTTTTCGCTCATGTTTTGTCATGCCTCCCTGGAGGCTATTGTGACCACGGTTGCTGTGATCGCGTGGCCGTTGGGGTTG
>Ga0302229_10001040_pt1 | contig 21469 bp, 25 predicted proteins | sample II_Palsa_N1_3_FD_193518 | JGI IMG/M metagenome (GOLD analysis project Ga0302229, IMG submission 193518) | Peat permafrost microbial communities from Stordalen Mire near Abisko, Sweden - II_Palsa_N1_3 | ecosystem: Environmental > Terrestrial > Soil > Palsa > Peat permafrost | place: Sweden... | reverse complement strand
CCCGGCTCCGCGACCACCTGCGCCCCCGCCGCGCCGGTGAAGCTGGACAGTCCGCCGGGGTTGCCCGCGGTATTGGTGACCGCGGCCCCGCCGGCCCCCACGACCACCGTGTAGTAGGTGCCGGGGACAACCGCGATGAAGGCGTTGCGGTACTGCCCGCCGCCGCCGCCGCCGCCGCCGTCTGTCGAGAACGTGACCCCGCCGCCGCCGGACCCGCCCCCGGCCCACACCTCGGCGAGCACCTGGAACACCCCGCCCGGGCACAGCCACCCGGACCCGCTGCCTGTGTAGGTGCCTGTGTAGGTGCCCGGTGCGGTGAACAGCACCGTGCCGGGGCCGACCGGCGTGCTGCCCGGCGCCAGCGGCCCGGCCGAGGACCCGCCGCCGCCGCCGTACGTCCCGGCCGGGTTCGCGCGTCCCAGGCCCCCCAGGTGCTCGGTTGAGTTGGACGAAACCGGCCCGGCCGCGGCCACTGCGGGCGAGTTCGTGGCCACCGACCCGCCGCCGTTGGCGGTCAGCTGCAGGGTGCCGCCCGGAGCCGGCCCGAAGATCGTAGCCTGCCCGCCCGGCGGGGACGCACCGGGAGTGTCGCCCGCCCCGATGAAATACGGGATGACCTGCCCGGCGCCGCACGGGAACACGAACTCGGCCGCGTACTCGGCGCCGTTGCCGCCCGCGCCGGCCCCCGCGATGGTCATGCCCGCGCCGCACCCGCCGCCGCCCCAGCCTTCCACCTTCAGCCAGGCCGCCAGCGAGGGCACCGTGTAGTTGCCTGCCCCCGCCGCGGTGATCGTCGTCGGGGTGCCCGCGCTGGGAGGCTGCTGGAACGACAGGGACGCCGGGGACCGCGCGGTGCCCTGCAGCCCGTACAGGGTGTACAGAGCGCCGCGAGTGACGGGTGTTACGGATGTGGAACCCGGATAGGCTGTCAGCGCGTCCAGGTAGGCGGTCACCCACGACAGCCGCCGGATCGTGTCCTGCCGGTTGACGATTTCCAGGCTGTACGAGGCCGCTGACGCGTAGGCGAACGTCGCCGAGGACTGCGGGATGGCCATGTTGACCCGGGTGAACACCGGCGACTGCGCGGACGGGGACACCGGGACCTTCAGGTGGCCGCGGCCGAATGACAGGGTGCCGCCGTATATGTCGGTCAGGGTGACGTACACGCTGAGGCCGTGGATCTTGCCGTGGTACTCCAGGTTCGCGTAATACCGTGACCCGAGGCCGAGCCACATCTGCAGCGACGTCATCGAGGTCAGGTTCAGCGGGGCCGGGAACGACGCCCCGTACGTCAGCGGGGTCACCTGCCCGCCCGGGTCGCCGAAGCTGTCCGGATCCCAGCACGCCGTCCACGGGCCGACCGCGCACTGGGCGGACCGGGTGACCCGGCTGCTGCTGATCTGGGAGAACGTGTCGAGCACCACCGGGGCCGGCGGCGGGACCGGGACGGGGGTCGTCGGCGCCGGCGCGGCGAAGCTGATCTGCTGCTGCACGTCCGCCCGCCCGTACGGCAGCGCCGGGATGGTGAGCGTGACCTGCAGCCCGGTGATCTCCTTCTCAAAGAGGGTGTTGTACGTGGGCACCGTGGGCTGCGCGCGGAAGCAGTCGATGATCATCGGCAGGGGAGTGCCGCCCGCCGGGTCGCGGGTCCACGTCATCGTCCACATGTCCTGGTCGACGGCTTCCTCGAGCATCTCGCGGGCCGCGGCCAGAATCTGCCTGGTCGGCGCGGTGATCCAGATCGGCAGCTTGATGGTCCGGTTGGACGCCCGCCGGCCGAACGGGCGTTCCCCGTCGAGCAGGAGCGAGGCTACGAAATCCGTGGTGGGCTGCGGGGCGGACAGGTCGAACCCGGGCTGCAGGCGGAAAACAGCGCCCGGGCACATCGGGTTCACCGACGCGACCCCGCCGCCTAGCAGCTCGACGCAGTTGGCGATAGTAAGACTGTCCGACATCAGCCAGTCACCCCCTGTGACAGGCCCGGGGATGCGTTAGCTACGGCGCGTGAGTTCGTCATCGCTAAGAGCCGCCGCGCGGGTAACGGCTCCTGAAGCTGGCCGCCTGGCTCGCCCCGCCGATCGCCCCGCCCACCGAGCCGCCGACCCCCGCGGGCACGGCGGCGGTGACGTCGATCAGCCGCTCGAGCCGCGCCGCGATCCCGGCCAGGGTCATCCCCCCGCCGGGTGACACCATCTCGGGGCCTTTCTCCCCGAACCCGTAGGCTTTCCCGCTGGCCCCGTACCCGATCACAGGCTCGGAGATCATGCCGCCGGACCCGTACCAGGTCGGTGCCGTGCTGGCCTGGGATGCCTGCGGCCCGATCCCGGCCAGGGCGGCGATCACGCTCGCGGCGGTCAGCGGCGCCGCCGCGGCAGTGCTTGTACCGTCCGGCCCGTCATCTGAGTCGTCCCCGGCCGCTGATGCCGCGCTCGCCGCCGCGGCTGCGGCTGCGCTGGCGGCGGCTACCTGGGCGGGAGTCAGGCCCAGCATCCTGGTGACCCCGGCGATGGTGGCCTTCTGGCTGGCGAGCTGTTTCTTCCACGCGGCCACGCTGGCTTTCAGCGCGGCCGTGGACCCGGCCGCTGAGATCCAGGACGACAGGTGAGAATCGGAGCCGGCCAGCGACGTCCGCCACTTGGTCAGCGCGGTCCGCTCGCCGGTCAGCGCGGCGATGTGCTTCTTGTCGGCGGCCTCAGCGTTCACGTAGTGCGCGTGCAGGGCCTCGGACAGCCCCCCGGCGCCGGCGAGGGTCTTGTCCCGGGACAGGCCGCTGGTCCACGTGTCGATCTGCGCGTTGACAGTGGGGTGCTTGCTGCCCGTCCAGGCTTTCAGGTACGCCGCGCCCTGGCTGGCGACCGACCCTCCTGCCGCGTAGCCCTTGATGCCGAGCGCGGCGAACAGCGGCGCCAGTATCCTGCTGTCCGCGGCGGACACCACGGTCTCGTCCTTGGATACGCGGATCAGCACGTCATCGGCGGTCGGCGAGGTGCCCGCGGTGACCTTCCCGCCGGCGGCCAGCCCCGTGTCGCCCTGCGCGATCAGGCCCGCCGCCACCGGGTCGGAGATCCACGGGTAGTACCCGCTCGCGTTGTACTTGGCGACGGCCTGCCGGGCGTTGTCCAGGGCGTTCAGGGATCCCGGCTGACCGGGATAAATCTGCCAGAGCCCGGAGGCGCCTATGGAGTTGACGACATCGACCCGGCCGCCGGACTCTGCTATGGCGATCTGGGCCATGTTTGCGGCGACGGCGGGGTTGCCGCCCGCCTGGATCCACAGCGCCTGGAGCTGCGCGTCCGTCAGGTCGCCCTTGCCGGTGGCGGTGGACCCGCTGCCGATGCCGAGCAGGCCGAGGATGTCGCCGCCGAGGCCCTTGAGCGCGCCGAGCGCCTTGCCGGGCAGGCTGGTGACGGAGATGAGCCCCTTCTTGACGATGTCCTCCAGGGCTTTCGGGAGCCCGCCGAGTACCTTGTCCGCGATCGCGACCGGGTTGGCCCGCAGCATCCCGCCGAGCAGGCCGCCCATCAGGTGCTCGCCGATCCCGGCCATCACGGTGGAATCGGAGTGGATGCCGAAGAACGATTTCACCGCGCCGACGATCGGCTGGACGATGTTGCTGTCGACCCACGACCCGATCCCCGCCATCGCGGAGGTGATGCCGCTGAACAGGCCGGAGATGATGTTCCTGCCGGCCGATGCCAGCCAGGACACGGCGCCGCCGAAGAACCCGCTGAACCGGGCCCCCACCCCGGAGAACCACGGCGCGACGGTCCCGGACCAGTAGCCGGAGACCCCGGACCACAGGCCGCTGATGACGTTCCTGCCCGCGGCGGCCAGCCACCCGCCGGCCCCGCCGAACCATCCCCCGACGCGGCCCGCCACGGATGAGAACCACGGGGCCACCGTCCCGGACCAGATGTCAGCGATGCCCGACCACAGGCCGGAGATGATCTTCCTGCCGCCCGGTACCAGCCACGACCCTGCCGCTGAGAACCACCCGGCGATGCGGCCGGGCATTGCGGTGAACCACGCGGAGACGGTTTCCCACGCGTCCTGGATACCGGACCACAGCCCGCCGATAAGGCTTGATCCAATGGATGCCAGGAAGCCGGTGTCCATGGAGATGCCAGCGCCGATCGCCTCGAAGAACCCCGGCAGGGTCTTGTTGAAGAAATCGCTGACAGGGTCCTGGACGTCGTTAATGAACCCGTTGTGGGCCGTGGACCACATCGTTTCCCAGGTATTGAGGGTGTTCGCCGCCCAGTCGGGGATGTCGCCGTTGAAGAAGTTCGACACCGGGGCCTGCACGTCACGCAGGAACCCGTCGTGGGTGGTGTCCCACACTCCGGCGAGGCCGCTGGAATGCGCCCAGCCGGGCAGCATCACGGTGAAGAAATGATCGACGGGCAGTAGCAGGCCGGTGTTGAAGAACCCGCCGATCGTCCCCCAGAACCCGGACCAGTTAGCCGCCGGCGGCGGTCCCAGTTCCTTCCCTATCTGCTTGAGCTTGGCCTGGTATCCGGTCAGGGGCGCGGCGTTCACGGCCGGCGAGATGAGCGTGGCGTTGATCGCGTTGATGTCGCCCTGGGTTAGTTTCAGCCTCGCCAGCTGCTTGTCGACGGATTTGGTGTCCGACCCCGGGCTGATGTTCATCTGGTCGATCGCCTGGATTTGCCCGGGGGTCAGGTTCAGCGAGGTGAGAAACGCGTTGAGGTCCGCGGAGTCCACGGCGGGGTGGATGAGCGTCGCGTTGATCGCGGCGATCTGCCCCGAGGTCAGGCCTAGGATTTTCAGCGTCGCGTCGACCTGCTTCTGGTCGGACTTCGGGCTGATGTCCATCTGGTTGATGTTGAAGATCTGCGTCGGGGTCAGTTCCAGCGCGGTGAGGAACGCGTTCAGTTCCGTGGCGTCCACCGACGGGTGGATGAGCGCCGCGTTGATGTCGGCGATCTGCCCCGGGGTCAGGTCCAGTTTCGCCAGCAGCGCGTCGACCTTCGTCTGGTCTGACTTCGGGCTGATGTCCATTTTGTTGACCGCGGCGATCTGCCCGGGGAACAGGCCGATCGAGTCCAGGAGCAGGTACGTCTCCGACGGGTCCGTCTTCGGTCGGATGACGAGGCCGTTGATCGAGGCGATCTGCCCCGGGGTCAGCCCGATCGTCTTCAGCAGCGCGTCAACTTGCTTCTCGTCGGATTTCGGGCTGATGTCCAGGGCGTTTACCTTGTCGATCTGCCCGGGGATCAGGCCAAGCTGGGTGAGGAACCCGTCGAGCAGCGTGTTGTTCGCCCGGGGGCTGAAAACATCGGTGTTGATCGCGCCGATCTGCGTCTGGATCAGGCCGAGTTTCTTCAGCAGCGCGTCGACCTGCGCCTGGTTCGACTGCGGGCTGATGTGCAGCTTGTTGACTGCGGTGATCTGCCCCGGGAGCAGGCCGATGTCCGTGAGGAACGCGTCGAACTCCGTGACGTTCACGGCCGGCGCGAGAGGCGTGTTGTTGACCTGGTTCCACAGCGCCTCCGCCTGCGCCCTGGTGAATCCGAGCTTCTCGGCGAAGACGACGAACTCGGCCTGAGCCTGGGCCGTGTTCCCGAGAGTGGCGACCAGCGCGGTGGCCAGGGCCTGCGCCGAGGCGGTCATCGCGCCGAGGTTGTCGTGGGAGCTGCGGGCTGCGGTCGCGAAGTTGTCGAACACCTTCTGGCCGCCGCCGACCTGGAAGATAGCCGCGGCCATCGCCGTGCTGAGGTTCTGCTGCAGCGCCGAGGCCAGGTTGTTCATGTCGTCGGCGAGGTTCGATGAGTCGATGGTGAGCGTGGAGACGATGCCGTCGAGGTTCTTCGTGGCGTCCTTGGTGTTCCCGAGCCACAGCGTCAGCGACTTCAGGCTGTCCGGGCCGGTGTACCCGGCGGTCTGCGCGAACGCGTACAGCTCGGCGGTGGCCTCCTTGCTGCCGCTGGCCGTGGGGATCAGCTGCGCGACGAGATCTTTCCCGGCCTGGGTGAGCATCGCGGTGCCCTTGGCGCCGAGCCCCGCCGCGCTGGCCTGGTTGAGCAGCGCCGCCTCCACCGCCGAGGCGCTTGATATCTGTGACTGGAACTGGGATTGCAGGGTGAGCGAGGCGTCGCTGACGGTGCCGAGGGATTTCTTGAGCGTCAGCGCGGCTGTGCCGGTGCCCTCCATCGACGCGCCGGACGCGGCGGCGTCGGCGTTCATCGTGTTCATGCCCTGCTCGAAGGTGATGAACGCGGACGCGCCCCCGGTGACCACGCCGAGGAACGCCGTCCAGCCGCCGGTGATGGCGGAGACGGACGATTTCTGCTGCTCGGACGCGAACGTCACCGCGTCAAGGGCGCCGGTCAGCAGGCCGCCGCTTACCGACATCTCCTTGTACCCGGAGATCAGGTTGGCGACCTTCTGCTGCATCAGGGCGAACGAGTCGCCGGCGTTCACGCCCGCCAGGTCCATCAGGGCAAGGGCGTCGGAGTAGGAGTAGCCCTGGGTGATGAGGCTGCCGGTCTCGGAGAACAGGGCTGTCTGTTCCTTGGACAGGCTGATGATCGCGCCCTTGTAGGCGCTGATGTTGTCCGTCGCCTGGATCGCGGCGCCCTGGCCGGGGACGAAGATGCCCTTGACGGCCTTCCCGAGGTTCTCCACGGAACCGATCACGTTGCCGCCGGCGAAGTCGGACCACGACTTGGTCCAGTCCTGGCCGAAGGCGAGGGCGTCCTTGCCGAACGAGTTGGCGGTGCCCCCCAGGGTGTTCCAGCCCTTCATGATCTGGGCGGTGCTCACCTGGGAGATCGACGTGTTCAGCGTCCCGATCGCGGAGTTGATCTGCAGGATGGCGGCGCTGGCGTTGTCGGAGGCGATCCCGGTGTTCAGCGTGCCGATGAGGCCGGTCACGCTGGCGCTGGCCCGGCCGGCCTCGTACACGACGTCGGCGAGCGCGGCAGCCGCCACGACCGCCCAGGCCCACGGGCTCAGCGCCAGGGCGCCGAGTTTGGCCAGCAGCCCGCCGCTGGCCTCCGACGCCACGTCCTCCTCCGCGGCGAGCCCCGCCATCGCCTCGCCCTCGGCGGCTGTCGAGGCTTCGATCTCAGCCATCGCCGCCTTGGTCTCGGCGGCGGCCTGCTGGGCCGCGGACCCGAACAGCCCCCAGCTTTTGAGCTGGAGAAGGATGACCGAGCCGAGGCTCATGAACTTCTGGCCGAGATTCGACGCGGCCCCCGACAGGTCCGTGAACATCGCCCCGAGCCGGGTGAACCCGCCCGCGTCCTTGTCGACGTTCGCGAGCGCTCCCGCCCCCTTGGCCACCCCGCCCAGGGCCAGGGTCAGCGAGTACAGCGGCGACACCATCTTCACGGCCAGGTCGGCGAGCAGCCCGCCCCACAGCAGGAACGCGTGGATGCCGAGGACCGCTTTCAGGATCGGCGCGGGGATCTCGGAGAACACCTGCACGAGCTTCGCGGCGCCCTCCACCAGGTCCAGCAGGTAATGCACGGTCCCCGGGTCGGATTTCAGCAGGTTCTCGAACGCCACCCCGAGCGTGTCCAGGATCTGCGCGAGCTGCTTCATGATGTTGTAGCCGGACACCAGCATCGCGCCGGAGGCGCCCTGCGCTTTCTGGAACAGGTCCAGTTTCGCTATCCAGGTGTCGAACCCGGTCACGACCATCTGGATGCCGCCCGCCGCGACGGAGGACTGCTTCCCGACCAGCCCCATCACCCCGCCGTACAGCTCCAGGATCCCCGGCTGCAGATCCTTCTGCAGCTGGGACAGGCCGATGTGGACGGGGCCGAGGCTCATCCCGAACGTGTGCGCTACCTCGTCGACAGCCTTGATGTTCCTGGCAAGCTGCTCCCAGATCGGCAGGGTCGTGATGATCGTCTGCGCCATCGTCAGCGTCGTCTCGACCACGATCACCGAGGTTTCGATGAGGCCGTCGAGCAGGATGTGCCATAGCTGCACCTGCCCGATGAGCTCAGTGGACCCGAACGCCCCCGCCCACAGCTGCACCTGCCGGGTCAGGTCGAAGAACCCCTTGCTCCCCCCCTCGGCAGCCTCCCCTGCGTCCTTGGCGACCCCGACGAGCTTCCCCATGCTGAGCGCCGCCGACGCCGACGCGACGCTGACGCCCGTCAGCGCCTTCTGCAGTCCCGCCGCCTGCTGCGTGGCCACGGCGGCCCCGGCGACGTTCACGGTGACGTTCCCGGCCTGGCCGCCCGCCAGCGGCGTCCCGGCAACCGCCGCCTTCAGCGCCTCCGCCGCCGCTGCCACCTGCGCGACGGAGGCGAGAGCCTGCGCGTTGTTCACGTCCAGCGGCACACCATGCGCCAGCATCGCCTTCAGCGCGGTGAACGCGGCCCGTCCCTGCGCGATCGCCGCGAGCGCCTGCGCGTTGTCCACATCGAGCGGCGGGGTGCCCGCGATGTCCCTGTCCAGGTCCCCGAGCTGCCCTGACGCGGACGCGGCCTGCTGCTGGAACGCGTCCAGCGCCGTCGCGGACTCCCGGAGCTGCGACTGGAACGCGGCGAGGGCATCCGCGCCGGCCTGCCCGGGTCCGCTCATCGCGGCGGTGACCTGCGCGAGCAACTGCTCGAGCTGCTCGAGCTGCGGGATCGCGGCGAGGATCGCGGGCCGCTGCGGCGCCGCCATCTGGTTGAGCAGCGTCGCGTAGTCGGCGGATGCCTGCTTCACCTGCGTGTCAAGCTGCTCCGCCGCCTGCGTGCCCGCGTCCGTCCCCGCGGTGCCGCCCGCGCCCCCGGCGGAGGTGACCGGCGCCGCGGCAGCTTCGGCGGGGGCGGCAGCCGGCGACGTGGCCGCGGGGGACGGCGCCGCGGCGGCCTCGGGCGCGGCGGACGGCGACGCGGCTGCGGGGACGGGGACCGCGACGGGGGCAGCCGCCGCGTTTGGAGCGGGGCCGCTGAGCATCGACTGGATACTCCCGGTCAGCAGCGCCGCGGCGGCCGACCGCAGGGCCGCGGCGGCGTCCCTGAGCTGCCCGGCCGCGTCGGCGGTGTCAGCGGCGGCGCTCCCCGCAGCGGCTGCCGCGGCTTTCTCCGCGGCGGCTGCGGCCTCAAGGTCCCCGGCGGCCTGCTCCGAGCCCGGGCCGCTGGCCGCCTGGCCCTGACCGGTGATCACCTGCCGGATGTAGCCGGACTGGTCCTGCGGGACGCCGCCGCCTTGCAGCACCTGCTGCACCGGGGTGACGGTGCCGCCGCCGCCCGGGTCGGAGATCATCCGGCCGAGCAGGCCGCCTTGCGCGGAGGACTGCGCGGTGGGTGCCCCGGTCACCGGGTGGGGACTGAACAGGCTGTTGAGCGTGCCCAGCACCGACCCCTGCGGCGAGGACTTGAGGCGCTGCGCGGCGTCGCGGGAAATCATATTGTCGAGATCGGCGAACATACGCCGGGCCCGGCCCAGGCTGGCCGTGTCGAAAACGGCGGCGACGCGGACCTCGCGGTCCTTGGTCAGCGCGTCGAGCTTGGCGCGGGCCGCGGCGAGATCGGCATCGAACTTCGATGTGTCAATCGACAGTCTCGCCTCAATGGACCCAGCGTCAAAGGCCATGCTGCTCACCTCCCCGGTCGAGGAAGAGGTTGTGACCGTCGCAGGCGGCCTGCGCCAGCTCCGGCGTGTCCATCAGCCCGATGAGCGGATCATCGTCGGACGGGATGGCTGTGAGCTGCACGTAAATCGTGCGGCCCGCGTGCCGCCCCGTCCGCCACGGGAAGCGCGCCGGATTGAACGCCATCACCGGCCCCCCGGCTGCCGGGCGGCTTCCATCTGCTCGATCATCCCGGCCAGGTCGATGACGTCGGCCCCGGTCTTGACCCCGGTCCGCACCGTGGGCCCGTACGGCCCCTCAGGCGGCGCGGAAGCAGCGGCCTGGAAGCTGAACGGCACGCTTTCGTCCTCGGACATGCCTTCGAGGTAGGCCCGCTGCCGGTCCCACGACAGATCGTCCCAGTCGTCCTCGGTGAAGTTCAGGTAGCGGCGGACCGAGTACAGGATTACCCGGCGACTGCGCGCAGCGGGGAGCTCGGCCGCGCTCTCCCAGCGCCGGGTCCGGCTTCCGGGGACATAACCTCCTGCTGCAGCCAGGCGTAGAATGCCTGCCTGCGCCGCATCGGCAGCGCCAGGATCTCCGCCTTGGACGGCGACCCGGAGCACAGGTCGGCGTACAGTTGCGCCATCTTCCCCATCAAGCTCACGACGTCCTCGGGGTTCAGGTCGTCCAGGGCGTCTGTCACCGATGCGGGGTTGGCGGGGTCCGCCGTGGAGGGCAGCTTGTCCTCCGACTCCTTGACGACCTTCTTGACCCCGGTCAGGAACTTGGCGATCTGCCTGTCCGTCGGCTCGTCGATCACGCCGGACGGCCCCGGTATCACCTTGTCCCCGACCTTGTAGGTGAACGTGTAGCCGAGCTCCTCGGCTACGGACTCCGCGCTGAATGCTGCCAATGACCTTTCCCCCCCTGCCAGGCTCCTCCCGGAGCGATGTTCGAAATAAGATCTACGAGGTGGCCAAACTTGTGAGATCCGACCACGTGATACTGCTGAACGGGCAGATAGCGGACAGGGTGAGCGGGTAGACGCGCTGCTGCGCGGCCCTGCGGTACGCCGTCTGCACCTGACCGGCGCTGATCATGGTCGGGACGTAGAGGACCCTGGCGTACCCCGACTGGTTCTTGCCGATCAGCGCCACGCTCAGCGACGGGAACACCGTGGAGAGGGTGAGGACCGTCTTGCCGGGCTGGCTGGCCCCCGCCGCGGTGGTCGCCTGCGTCCCGGAGTTACCCCACGCCAGGCTGACGTTGTTCAGGGTTTCTTCCGAGAGGTTGCAGGTCACCGTCAGGTCCGCCGTCGAGACGGCGACGCCGACCGGTGTCGGCTGCTCCTCGATGAGGATGTTCTGGGTCGTGGGAGCGAACGTGAGCGTCACGCCGTCGAGGGTGCCGCCGACGTAGTTCCAGCCCAGGCCTGTCCACGACGTGCCGTACCCGAGATAGGCGTCGCCGGGCACCGCGGTGCCGGTGGGGGCGGTGAACAGCACCCCGACCCCGTACAGCACGTTCGTGGTCGTGTACGCCGGAGGGGCGTAGTTGAGCGGGACGATCGCCATATCAGTGCTCCTGGATGATCTTGACGCCGGCGTTCAGCGCGGCCTCGGTCAGGCCGGGCACCGTGTGCGCCGGAACAGTGGTTGGCTGGTCGGTGACCGTGACCCCGCCCCACGTCATGGAGGAGTGGGGCGCCAGGACCCGCATGACCGCTTTCTCCCCGGCGGTCGCGTCGGCGCGGAGCTTCGCGAGCTCTTCCTCGAGCTTCGCGGCGAGGCCGGACTGGTCCTCCGCCGCCGCGGGAGGCCCGGACGCCAGGGCGGTGACGGGCGCCGCCAGCGCCGCCGACGTGTCGCCTGCCGCCGCGCCTGGCACCTGCGCCGGGGTCTGCGCGGGCGGCGCCGCTGGCTTGGGCGCTGGCGGGGATGATGCCGGGGTGCTGGTCTCGCTCATGGGGTCACCGTCACAAACTGGTAGGCGCGGACACACAGGAGAGTGGTAGCGGAGAAGTCGATGACCACGCAGCCCTGCGCGGCGGCGGTCAGCGCGGTCGTGTTGATCGCCCCCGTGTAGGTCACGGTGGTCGGCGATTCCTGGTTGTACGTGGACGGGCTGAACGGCCCCAGCCAGCCCGATGAGGAGGTGACCAGCGTGCCGGCCTCGGCGGTAGCGGGCGGCACCTGGCCGGAGGTCCCCGCCACGTTCCCGATCAGCACCTGATAGGAGGGAGTGACGGCCCCGCACGTGTAGTACAGCCACACCCCGCCGTTGCTGACATTGGGGATCATGACGCCCAGGTTTGTGCCCCAGGCGGTAGCGAAGGCCGTCCCGCCGGCGCCTACGGCGTCCACCCCGGCCGCGCCGACCGTCGCGTAGAGCGGGAACACCGACACCGCAGGGCCGGTGTTGAACAGGGCGGGGATGACGGCGAGCCGCGGTCCGGTAGCCAATCTAAACTCCTATCTCACAGGCGTTCAAATGACGCCAATTGCGGAAGTGGATCACGCCGTCCACCGCTCCTTTTGATACGCCGTACTCACGGGCGATTGCCGTGCTTCCCTCGCCGAAAAATCCGTGGCGAACCCGGATGTCTTCCACGTCGTCAGCGGTAAGTACACTGTTCCAGCAGCCCTCGCCTCTCGGCCATGAGCCCGTCCCGCCGTTGGACTTGTCGTACGCTCTGTGGCAGAAAAGACACTTAGCAACGTAATCCTGCACGTCACAGCCGTCCCGCCCGGCGATACGCGACCATTCCTGCGATTGGTTGCCGCATTCGCATTTGTAATCTGACGCTGGACCGCGTTCTCTTCTGACCCTGAGATGGAGACCGCCGTACCCGGCGTCGTCGCCTTTCCATGCCCAGTGCTTCTCTCGTGGCTCGAATGGCATAATCGCATCACACTCCTATTACTATTATGTAGGAGCAAGTACATTCAAACCTTTTATCGGACTCATCAAGGGGGAGCATGGCGGGCCGACCGGCTAGCCGGTGCACGTGGACAATCTGCGTCCCGTCTACCTGCGCAGGAAAAGGAGCGGACAGGATCAGCGCGTCCAGGGTGTCCGCGGCCAGCCGGGCGGCGAGGGGGTCATCGGCCGGGCCCCGGACGCGCGCCTGGAACGTCACCGCGTCCGTCGCCGGCTCCTCGGTCGTAAAGCCCGGGCCCCCGGTCCCGGTGATGAAAACGGCCTTGTCGGGGTCCGCAATGATCTCCGGGCCCACGTACAGCGGGAATCCAAGCTCCTGCCTGTTATCCCAGCCGAGGGAGGCGATCCAGTCGCAGACGACCTGCTCAACGGCGACGGTGGGCGCGGTGTGGCTCATAGCCGGCCCCGCATCTCGTGGGGTTCGTTCTTGCCGGGGATGCGGATGACCCTGCCATCACGGGTGAAGTAGACACTTAGGCCGGCAGCGAGCCGCGCCCGCAGGACAGCCCGGCTCTTGGCCCGCAATTCCTGCCTCGTGAGCCGGGCGACCTTCGGGGGCCGGTCATAGATCACATGATCGTTCTGCGTGACGGCGGGGTGGCCCGATGCGAGGAGGTCGCCCCACTCGCGCGGCGCAGTGACCTCGACCTGATCGGAAAGATGTTCCATGCTGCGCTTCATCGCGGGCTGTCCGCCGTCAGTGAGCACGGTCTTGGCGTAGTCGTCCAGGTAGTCGCGGTAATGTTCCATCAGCGGTCTCGAAAGGAAGAACGGGCCGCCGCCGCGAGGATGATGCAGGTCCGCGCGTTCGTGCTGAAAATGTGCGTATACCTGGTCACATGTAACTGAGCCGGTCAGTACGCCGCTGCCGACCATGCTGCGCAGCGCGTCTATGCGCGCGTTGAACGTCCCGGTGCCGGTCATCCCTCGTACACCGTCCCCGCCCCGTCGCCCCAGCCCATGCCGCGCGGGGACCACTGGCCGAGGGGGACATCGGCTTCGAGAACACCAGTCACAGGCGACACTCTGGTGTTGCTGTCCCGGCCCGTGAAGATCGGCGGGAGGCGGTTGATGACCGTCCCCGTTTCCATGCCGATTCCCGGAGCCGCCGCCGGATCGAGGAGGACGACGCCCTTTCTCACGTCGGCCAGGATCCCCATTGCGTCGCGATAGGCGATGTACACGGGGTGGGTCGCCGTGATTTCCTTGCTCTTGAGATATGTCTTGTACGCCCAGAAGCACGCCAGATCGAGCGTTAGATCATGCAGGACAGGCGGGGGCACGGCCTCCGGCACGGAACTGTCGTAAAGGTTGCCCGCGTACACCGACACGCGATTGCTCGCCGCATAAAGCGCCAGCTCCAACTGCGCGTCGGTGAGCTGCGCCGCCGTGCCCGTCCCGGAGTCTGTCCCGCTCATGACGTTCCGCAGGTCAGCGACGGACGCGTACAGGACGCCGCTAGCAACAGGGGTCGTCACGCGATCACCGGCTCGTAGGTGGCCGCGAAGATGTCACTTTTCACCGGGTAGAACTCGCCCTGGACGCCTTTGACCAGCCAGTCCCCGTCGCTGATGTGCATGGCGCCTTCGAGCGTGTGGACGTGCGGCATCGATCGGCCGTTCTCGTACTTCCGCTCACCCTGGTCGCACACCTCGTTGCAGACGGCGGCACGGAACTCCGGGCTGAGCCGGTGCAGCTTGTCCCGGTCGACGCGCTCAGCGTCGATAACGACGGGCTTCTTTCTGTACCGGGTCACGGGCTCGTCACCGCCCCGGCCGCGACAGCGGCCACACCGCCGAAGAACAGCCACATGCCCGCAGAGGCAACCGTTGCCGGGTGGTGCCAGGTGGTGAGGGCGGAGGCCAGGAAGAACAGCGCGGCCACGGCGAAGGGCAGGCGGGACGCCATCCCCGGCTTCACCCCCGGCACGCTCACGACTGCCTCCTAGTTACTTACGCACGCTTGGCTCAGGCAGGCTTCGTTGCCGCGCTGGCTGAGAGGGATCACGCCGGACAGGACGGACGGCCCGTAGGCGGCTTCCAGCAGCGATCCGGGCACCACGTCGACGACCGTTCCGTGACGGGTGAAGGTTGCCCGCTCCGCGCCGTTCGCATGGGAATCCCATGTTACGGAAGTGTCAGTAAGTACCCGCTGAGGATATTGGGACATAAGGCCGCCATCTCCCGGATTTCCGGTATCATGGATTCCATGAAGCGAATCAGTGTGGACCTGCCCGATGACCTGTACGAGCGGTTGCGGCTGGCCGCATACACCGAGGAGCGGTCGGTCAGCGCAGTCGTGCGCGACCGGCTGGCGTTGACACTCCCGGCGCTGCCCGAGGGCGACGGCCAGAAGTGATCGGCAAGGGAGCTAAGCAGCGGATATTCGTCCAGGTAGGACAGCGATTCAACCGGCTGGTCGTACTGAACAGCGATGCCCGGCTTGGTGTCAGTCCGTCCAAGCCTGCGGGATGGCGTGCCGCCGTCTGTCAGTGCGACTGCGGGAATGTAGTCACGGTTGCGCTGTCCAACCTGAACAGCGGCGCCAGCGGGTCCTGCGGCTGCTGGCAGCGGGAGCACGGCGTCAGGCACGGGCTTTCGGGCCATCCGCTCCGCGCCACGTGGGGCGGCATGATGGACCGCTGCTACAAGGAGTCCGCCCCGCAATTTCCCCGGTACGGGGGGCGCGGCATCAAGGTCTGCGAACGCTGGCGCGACCTGGCTGCGTTCATCGCGGATATCGAGTCGAGCATCGGCGTGAAGCCGGAAGGCAGGTATCCGAGCGGCATGCCGCTCTACACGCTTGACCGCATCGACAACGACGGCAATTACGAGCCGGGCAACGTCCGATGGGCGACGGCGCTGCAACAGCGGCACAACCGGCAAGATCACCCGGTAAGGGGTGCTCAAGCGAGGGCGCCGCAGTCCTACAAGGAGGTCCTGGCCTGGAACGTTGCCGGGCAGAGAGCGAAACTGCACCTGGGAGGGCCATCCCTCGCCGCCCGGATGCAGGCACTGGGATTCAAGACCTGGCATCGGCAAACCGTCAGCGATGCGGAGACGGCCAGGCGAGTTATCTACGCCGATGAACTGCTGGGCCTGGCGCTCAGCTTGCAGACGACCGTACTGGCGCTGATAACGCCGCCATCCGATGTGCCGACGGTGACGCTTCCCTCCGGGGACCTGATTGTCAGAGAAAGGGTCACGGCGGACGACGGCACCGTCGGGTGGGATGGCGACCGTCTGGAGTTGCCGGACCGGGCGGCTTAGTTTGATATTCCGGCCCCCCATCCGCTGAAGCCACTTGCAGCATGGGGCGCGTACGGCAGGGTGTTCAGCGACGAGTACCCGCCTGCGCCGGACGCGGGGACGATGTTGGACTGCGCGTAGGCGGTGCCGTCGGAGCTGGTCCCGGACATGTCCAGGCTGTCGAGCCACGCCCACGCCACGGTCCCGGTGTAGGTGACCACGATGGTGGCGCCGGCGGGCAGCGGCACCCCTCCGGTGGCCGCGGCGGCGGGCTGCATCCCGGGGGCCTGGGTGATCCCGGTGGTCAGGCCGTTGACCGTGACCGCGGTAACAGCGCCGGCGCCGAGGAACGCGGCGGACAGGTTCCGGCCGGTGGTGTTCACGACTGTGGCGGGGGAGGCGGGCAGCGCCGGGGTGATCGCGGACCAGTACCAGACCGGGGTCGCGCCGGTGTACTGCAAAGCGCACGTGGCGCCCGGGGGGACGGTCATCATGTAAGCGGTCGCGGTGGTGGCCACGGACACGCCGTTGACCCAGTAGTTGGCCATCGTCGCGCCGTTCGCGCCGACACTCACGTACGCGGTTCCGCCCGATGTGTTGACGACGGTGTTGGTGGTCCCGCCGGGGCTCGTCGCGGGTACCGCTGGCTGCATGATCACGGGGCCATCTCCGTAGCGTCGTAGTTGCGGCCAGTAGGCGGCTGGATGGAGCTCAATTTGCGAGTGCCCCCCAATGCCCGTGACCGCAGGTGTCCGTTCCGTCAACCCAGGCCCGCAGGTTCCCGGCCCCGATCGCGCTGTACAGATCCCCGGCCGGGTCCAGGATCAGCGGCGTGCCCTGGAGGAACTTGACGGGGAACCCGCCGGGCGTCCACCCCGCCGGCGAACCGGACCCGTCCCACGCCACGGCCCCCTTGGTGTCCCCGGCCATCAGCGGCGTCACTGTCAGTGCCGCGCTGTACACCGACCCGGCGGACCCCGCCGCGATGACCTGGACGGTGACCGCCGCGCCGGCCCCCATGTAGGTCGTGACCGCCTGCTGCGGGTAGGACCCGACGGTCCCCGCGTTGACCGACGTGGCCAGCAGCGTCGTCCCGGAGTACAGGCCGAAGTTGCCGGCGTCCCCGGCCGCTGCGGCTGAGGCCAGGGTGCACGTCCAGGACAGCAGGAACGTTCCCGTCGCGGCGGCCTCGGAGGTGATCACGGTCCCGGCTGCGGGTGCCGCGGAGGTGGTTCCGCTGGCCGAGGTCGCCGGTCCTGACGCCGGGGAACTGCCGGTGCCTGCGGCAATGGTGACATCGGATGTCACTATGTACCGGTTCAGCGTCATGCGGTCACCCCCCTGCGGTCTAGTAGGCGGTCTGCGGTACGGCGTCGCCGGCCAGCGCCGGGGTGAGCTGCGCGACGGTGACGAGGACCCCGGACAGGTGCGCGAGCTCCATCCCGCCCACCGGCACGGAAGTGGCTGTAGGCGTGCCGGTGACGACCGCCACGTCAGAAGTGCCGGACGGGTCGATGATCAGCACCTGCCCCGCCGTGAAGCTGGTGCCCCCGGCGGTGAACGGCAGCGCCGCCGCCCCGGCGGACACGCCGGCGGAGATCGCGGGCAGCGCCCACGCCCATGCCGGCGCGGCCGAGTACGTGACCGAGATCGTCCCGCCGGCCGGGACCAGGTACGTCCCCGCCGTGGTTCCGGCCTGCACCGCGTTGACGTACACGAACGTGAGGGTGCCGCCGGTGATGGTGACCGCCGCGACGGTGCCCGTGGCGTTCGTGACCGGGACGGCGGTCAGCGGGACGGCAGGGGAGGAGACAGCCGGGGCGGCCAGCGTGAAGGGCCATTCGCACCGCAGGCACCGGTATGTCAGCGCCGCGTACGGCGCCATCGGGCCCGCGAACCAGCAGCGGGGGCAGCGCAGGCCGGCTACCTCCAGCGGCTCGATCGTGCCTCCGATCCAGGGCATGGGTTATCGGCTTCCCTGCGGCCGGACGCGGCGGGACGGCGGGAGATCCACGGCGTCGGTCGCCGATTCGGTCAGGTGCGCGGCCATCTCCGACGCGTCCGGGCGGGAAGCCTCGGAACCTTCCGGGGCGTTCCCCATGTCCCCGGCGAGGAACTGGACGGCGCTCGAGCCGTCCGGGTCGGGGCGGGGGGCGTCCGAACCGGGAGGCGGGGTGGTCGGCCGGAACAGGCGGCCGGACACGGCGCGGGGCGGGACTACCGGGACCGGCTCATGCGTGCCGTCCGGCCCGGACACCTTCCGCACCACGTCGACCTGCCGTCCGTCCCGCGCGCCTTTGCGGTTGAACTGGCGGGCCTCTTCCTCGGTCAGGTGCACGATCTCACCGGGGTATACGAGATCGGTGGCCCGGTCCTTGTCGCCGCGGCGGGGGACACTCAGGCAGATGAGGGCCTGGTAGGGCTCGCCTACGCGGGTGGCGGGTGCGCCCGTGGCGCGGGCCAGGAGCTTGTCGAGGGTGGCTGTTTCCTCGGCGGAAAGCGGTGCCGGCTCGGTGACTGCGGTTGCCATTCCGTCTCCTCAGTTGCTCAGGGTGAAGGTCTGGTACTGCGGGACATTGGTGGTCGTGACGGTGCTGAACACCGGGGACTCGCAGGTGATGGTGTACGGCGGGGTGTACGGCTGCACAGACGGGGCCGCCGGGTAGCCGGCCCAGTGGTAGTGCACGCAAGAGCAGTGGTGCGCGGCCTGCCCGGCGCGAAGCCTGGCGACTTCCTCCCGCAGTTCACGTACGGTCTCGGCCAGCGCGGTCATCTCGTCACGCCCCCCGTCCCGTTCGCGTTCCCGGCTCATAGTAACTCTCCGTACTCGGTTATGTGTTCGAAATCAGACCCCGGACAGCAAAGACACGGCCAACGGTTGGTCGAGCCCTACGGCCGAACTACGCTGAGTGTCCGACCGCCAGGTCTTGCGGCTCTCGTCGCGATAAAGCGGCCCTGCGATGAAAGGCAGCTCATCGGCGTAGAAACCGGCCCGGTTCCGCTGCATGATGATCGCGTTTCCGGCCGGCACCTGGCGGGACACGAGCACGTCCAGGTTGAATATCTTCTGCGGCAGAGTCCCCGTGTAAAGAAGGGATTCCGACGCGATATCGCCGATGTACGGCGCCGCGAACGTGGAGCTTTGCAGAAGCGTGTTCTTGGTCCCGTGGTTGATTATCAGCGTGTCGGCTTCGAATCCGAGCCATTGTGTTACCCCGCTCGGGGACACGATATTCGCGTTTTCGACCAGATATACGGCCTGCGCGATATCCGCCCGGATAGTGGCCGAAGCACTCGCCCACGGATTGGCCACGGCCAGCGTCTGAATGGACGCGTTCGCCACGACGGCGGAGTAGAAGGCGGTGTTCCACGAGTACACCATCGTGTTCTTGACCTGCAGCAGCTGCCGGGTCACCGGGTCGATGGCCTGCCTGCGCCGCATCTCGTCGGACACCATGATGGCCATGGCGCGCTCGTGAGTGAACACCACCCGGGGCACGCCGATGGACGTCGGGACGACGGGGACCTCACCGAATTCGGGCCTGATCTCCGGGAAATCGTCGGCGTAAAGCGGCGTGGACTCCGAGTAGCGGACCGCGCCGGAAGGGGCCGCGCCGCCCATCCGCAGCACCGAGTCCATGATGAACTCGTTGGCGGTGATATCCAGGATGAGCGCCGGAATGACCAGGGGGTCTTTCAGCAGCTCGTTGACTGTGATTCTCGGGCCGTCGCTATAGCCCCTCGCGCCAGATGGCATCTGGTCAGTCCTTCTCTCTTAAAGGACCCGGGCCCGGCCCAGGAAGTAGGATGCGGCCCCGGTGCCGCCGATCTGCTGGGTGAGCATCGCGCTGGACACGCCGCCCGGGTGGGTGCACACGGCCACCACCTGGTCCGCGGCCGGTCCCGCGCCGGCGCCGGTGACCGCTCCGCCGGTCGCGCCGATGATCAGCTTCTGGTCGGTGTACGCCTGCCCGACGTACCAGACCCAGATGTCCCACCCGCCCGCGTAGACGGGCACGTAGTCCGTGAGGACGGACATGTCGATGAGGGGGTCGCCGTAGGCGTTCGCGGCGCCGGTCTGGGTGGAGATGACGTTCGCGTCGGCGCCGGCGACGCCTGAGCAGTAGACCGTCGCGGACGTGGCCACCTTCACGGTCAGGTCCGTGGTCCCGTACCCCTGGGTGGTCGGCATGACGAACTGGCCGCCGAAGATCAGGGTGGAGACCTGGAGGTTCCGTGGCCCCCTGGTGTAATGCGGGAGTACCGCAGTCATGCGGCCACGCCCCCTTCAGTTCTCGTATGCCTAGTCGCTGTTCGACACGTCGGTGGTTGGTGTCCCGCCCGAATTGCGTGTAGTGTTACGTCATGGGCGGAACGGGGAACGGGCCGAAGCCGAGGCTTTTCGTGGACGTCGGGCAGCGGTTCGGCAGGCTGATGGTGACCGAAACCGGCGTCCTGACGGGTGTCACGCCCGCTAAGCCGGGTGGCTGGCGTGCCGCCGTGTGCCTGTGTGATTGCGGGCAGACGGTCACGGTCGCGCTGTCCAACCTGTTCAACGGGCGGGTCAAAACGTGCGGGAAGACGTGCGAGTTCTCCCCCGGGCCGATGTCCGCTAGAACACCCGAGGGCAGAGCGCGGGCGGCCAGGGTGCTCGGCAACCTGACTCCTGAGCAGAAAGCCCGGCAGCAGACCCGGATCGACGGCCATGGCCTCTCCGCACGCGGGGAAGAGCATCCCCTGCTGCGGCTCTGGTACAGGATCCTCCGGCGCTGCGAGATCCCCGCCGCGACCGGCTACCGCTACTACGGCGGCCGTGGTATCCGCGTCTGCGATCGCTGGCATGACGTGCTTGTCTTCATCGCCGACGTGGAGGCCGAGATCGGACCGCAGCCGGAAGGAAAGTACCCGAGCGGGATGCCCATCTACACGTTCGATCGCATCGACGTCAACGGGAACTACGAGCCCGGAAACGTCCGCTGGGCCACGGCGAAGGAGCAGGTCGATAACCGCCGGCCCCTGGAGCTGGAACCGTGCTGCGTTGCCTGCGGGACTCCCTGGGACGAGGCGAACACCTACACCAGCCCGTCCGGCCACCGGGAGTGCAAGGCGTGCCGCCGGGAGGGGCAAAGGAGGCGCGCCGAGGCCAGGGCCATGAAGTGACGCGGACCGTTCGCTAGTCACCATTGCTCACCGCCGGCCCTTCGGCGAGCTGATCGTGGGCGGTCACGGCGCGGAGGTTGCCCGCGCCCACCTGGACGACTTCGGCCGCGGACAGTTCCACCACCTGGCCTTTTGCCAGCAGGCGGGCCGGCTGGCCGTACCCGGACCCGGCGACTGTCACCGGGGTCACCACCACGTAGCGGGCCACTGGCTTACTTCAGCCCCGTGGCCTGCTTGAACCGGGACACCACGTCGTCCCGCGACGTTGCCACCTGCTCCCGCACGGCGTCTTCCGGCTCGTCCATCGGGGAGCCCAGCTCGACGTCGAGGTCGAGGAGGCGGGCCTGCTGGGCGTACTCGGTGAGGACCCGCCGCATGATCTGCCCGGCGTCGGCGGTCTTCCCGTTGGCGAGCTCGACCACCCGCCCGGCGCCTTCGAGCAGCGGCCTCGCCAGTTCGGTGATGAACGGGGGGACGCCCATGTCGGCGAGCTTCCGCTTCTCCGTCTGGTAGTCCCCTTCCCGCATCCGGGCGGTGATGACGGCCAGTTCCCTGGCGGTCTCGTCGGCCCGGGCGG
>Ga0302229_10001032_pt1 | contig 21538 bp, 19 predicted proteins | sample II_Palsa_N1_3_FD_193518 | JGI IMG/M metagenome (GOLD analysis project Ga0302229, IMG submission 193518) | Peat permafrost microbial communities from Stordalen Mire near Abisko, Sweden - II_Palsa_N1_3 | ecosystem: Environmental > Terrestrial > Soil > Palsa > Peat permafrost | place: Sweden... | reverse complement strand
AGATAAATTATCTTACTATATTGAAATAACCTGGCAGGCAAGGCATGGAGGCCCGTCATGACCCGGTTGAACGTGAACGACACGCTGTGCGAGGCACTGTTCGCATCAGGGCTGCAGCGTTCGGATGCCCTGACCCCCGAGGTGGTAGCCGAAGTGATCAGCCGCACCGTGCGGCAGCTTGGTATCGAGGGCTGCACTAGCCGGATGGCGCAAGAGTTCGGCGATCACCCTGAGGCGGCCGCGAGCCGTATGCGATGGATCCGGCAGCTTGTCAGCGAGCTGCCCGCCCCGCGGCTGACGCGAGCCGGCAGCTGGCCGCCCCGTCAAGGCTCCGACCTTCATGCCGCCCGATCTGCGGCCCGCCGTGCTTACTGCGCCGCCTGACCCCCAAGATCACGACCAGTCCAGCTAGCCGCTCTCTCTCGCGCAACCGTCAAAAGAGTTATATAATCAGACTTTATTGCGTGTCTGGGAATTAGCGGACCGCCAGGTCAGAGGAGGAACCCGTGCGCCGGACCATCTTCACCGAAGAGCATGAGCAGTTCCGGCAGATGGTACGGGCCTTCCTGGAGAAGGAATGCGTCCCGCACACGGCGGAGTGGCTGGAGGCGGGCATCGTCAGCCGGGAGGCCTGGCGCAAGGCCGGCGAACTCGGGCTGCTCGGCTGGATGGTCCCCGAGGAGTACGGCGGCCTCGGCATCAGGGACTTCCGCTACAGCGTGGTCATCGCGGAGGAAATCGCCGCGACCGGCACCCAGGGAATTGCCCTGGCCCTGCACAACGACGTGGTGGCGCCCTACCTGACCGACCTCACCAACGCCGGTCAGCGCCGCCGGTGGCTGCCCGGTTTCGTGACCGGCGAGCGGCTGGTCGCGATCGCCATGTCCGAACCGGGGGCCGGCTCCGACCTCAAGCAGGTCAAGGCCACCGCGCGCCGTGACGGCGACCACTACATTCTCAACGGCACGAAGACCTTCATCAGCAACGGCATCCTCGCCGACCTCGTAATCGTGGTGGCGCGGACGGATCCGGAGGCCGGGCACCGGGGGATGAGCCTGCTCGTGGTCGAGGAAGGGTTCGAGGGCTTCGAGCGAGGGCGAAAGCTCGACAAGATCGGGAACCGCGCCCAGGACACCGCCGAACTGTTCTTCCACGACGTGCGGGTGCCCGCCCAGAACCTGCTGGGTGAGGAGGGCCGGGGCTTTTACCACCTGATGCGCAACCTGCCCGCCGAGCGGCTCGGCATCGCCGTGTACGCGATCGCCCATGCGGACCGCGCGTTCCTGGTGACCAGGGAATACGCACAGGACCGGCACGCCTTCGGCAGGCCCATCGGGGGATTCCAGGTCAACCGGTTCGCGCTGGCCGAGATGAAGACCAAGCTCGATGTCGCCCACGCCTATCTCGACCGGTGCGTACAGGCGGCCGTGGACGGCGAGCTCACCGCGGAAGAGGCCGCCGGGGCCAAGTGGTGGGCCACCGAGCTGCAGTGGGAAATCGTGGACCGCTGCCTGCAGCTGCACGGCGGCTACGGCTACGTCAACGAATACGAGATCGCCCGGCTCTGGCGGGACGCCCGGGTCCAGCGGCTCTACGGCGGCACGACCGAGATCATGAAGGAGATCGTGGGACGCAGCCTGGGCTTCTGAGTCGCCGCACCGGCCTTCGGCGCGGGAACGCAACACCGGGAGGAGCAGAAATGCCATCCATGACCGTCACCGACCATTGCCCGCACTGGTGCACTCGTGACCATTCCGCGGACACGTGCGGGATCGCTTTCTACCACGCTGGCGAGACCAGCTCCGTCACCATTTCCCGGTCTGGCGGCCTCGCGGTGCCGGACCGCCTCGCGGGACCGGACCGCCTCGACGTGCAGACGGCACAGTACCTGCCGGATGACCCCGCCGAGCCGGCCTGGTCGCCGGCGGTCGAGATCGCGGTCCATACCGGCGCCCGCTACCGGCTGATCGGGCTGACGCCGGAGGAAGCCAGGGAACTTGCCCGGATGCTGGCGAAAGCCGCCGACATCGTCACCCTGGCCGCGAGTCAGCACCGGCCTGGGCCTGGGCCTGGCTGCAGGTAACCTGCGCCTGGCTGCCGGCAAACAGCCGCCGCGCCGCGCCGAACAGCACTTTCCCGTTGGGTGCCCGCGGTACCGGCGCGATCAGCACGGTCCTCGGCACTTTGTGGCCGGCTAGCCGCTCGCGTGCCGCCGCGACGACTGCTGCTGGATCTAGTGCTGCGCCGCTGGGCTGCACGATGGCCGCCACCCGCTGCCCGAAGCGCTCATCGGGCAGCCCGATGACCACGCAGTCATCCACCGATGGCAGCATGCGGATGACTTTCTCCACTTCCTCGGGGAAGACCTTCTCCCCGCCCGTGTTGATGACCGACGTGCCCCGGCCGATCAGGGTCACGGTCCCGTCGGCATTCCACCGGCCCCAGTCCCCGGTGCTGACATACCGCTGACCGCCCAGGGTACGGAAGGCGGCGGCGGTCCGCTGCGGGTCATTACGGTAGCCGCGGGCCACGGTGGGCACGCAGAACATGCCGATCTCGGCACTGCCGGGCGTGATGCCGGTGCCGTCAGCGCGCAGTATCCGCACGCCCGCGGCAGGCATGAAGCGGTCAGTGGCGAGGGCCATGCCGCGGCGGAAGACCATGGAGCCGATCATGGCGCCCTCGGTGGACCCGCACGAATCCACCAGTGTTACCTGCGGGATGTGCTCCAGGATCGCCCGCTTCACCTCGGCGCTCCAGGCCACTCCGGCGGAGGTGATGGTGACCAGGCTGGACGCATCGTAGCGACGCCCCGTGGCCGCCATGCGGTCCAGCGCGCGCATCATCGGCCGGGCGAAGGCGTCACCCGCGATTGACACGGTGCGCGGCCGGGTGGCGGCGATGGTGGCGAACAGCTCGTCCGGGTCGAAGCTTCGGGCGGTCAGGGTGACCACCGTGCCGCCGGCGGTCAGCACCGGCAGCGAGGCCATGATCAGGCCCGTGCTGTGCATCAGCGGCGAGGCGGGCACCGCCACCGGACGGCGCCGTTGCCGGTGCAGGAGCAGAGCACGGTCCAGGGCCGGGCCTTCCCAGTCGATATCCTCCAGGCCGAGCATCAGCCTGCCCAGCACCCGGGTGTTCCTGGCGCTGTCCCCGATGACGTACTCCACTCCCTTGGGCAGCCCGGTGGTGCCCCCGGTGTAGGAAAGGAAGACATCGGTGGCTGGCCGGCGGATCCGCGGTGCGGGCGGGTGGGACCTGATCAGGTCCTCATAGCGCCGGGCCCGAAGGCCGGCGTCATCCGGCCGACTCTCCCGGGCCCCGTCGGTACCGGCCTGGCCGACCTCGGCGAGCAGCCGCAGCCCCGGCATCGCGGCGACCGCGCGGGATACCCGGTCCCGCAGAGCCGCGTGATAGACCAGCGCCACCGCGTCGGACTGCTGGAGCAGCTGGCGCAGTTCATCGTCGAGGTAGCGGTAGTTGACATTGGCCGGCACGGCGCGGATCTTCAGCGCCGCGAAGAACACCTCCAGGTACTCAGGGCAGTTGTACATGTCGATCGCGACGGTCTGGCCGGCCCCGACCCCGGCGGCCGCCAGGGCGCCGGCGAAGCGCGCCGCCCGCTGCTCGAGATCCCGCCAGCTCACCCGGGTGGTGCCGTGCACCAGCGCGACCTCGCCCGGCAGCCGGTCCGCGATCGACTCCCAGATGGTGGCCAGATGCTCGTCCACGATGACGCCTCGCCGGCTATCAGGCTCCGCACCCTGCCGGGCCGCCGCAGCCGGAGGATGACTAGAATCAGAAGCCAATGTACAGTTCAATAGGTTAACTAATCAATGCCCTGGTCGCCAGATTTCCGGCCGCTGGGCGATCAGTGGCCGGCGCCGAGGTTGCCGCCGCCGGGATACCCCCCGCCGCCGAACTTCTCGTCCAGCGCCGGGTAGTCCTTGGCGAAGCCGCCGGTCCGCGGCAGCGCGTCCAGGAACTCCACCGTCTTCGGCTTCTTGTAGGAGGCGATATGGCGCCTGCAATGCTCGATGAGATCGGAGGCCGTCGGCCGGCCCGACGGGGTCGTTCCGTTAAGCACGACTACGGCCTTGACGTCTTGCGCGAAGCGCTCGCTGGGAACCCCGATCACCGCGGCCTCCTTGACCGCCGGATGAGCTTCCAGGCAGTTCTCCACCTCGGCGGGGAAGATGTTCTCCGCCCCGGACTTGATCATGCGGGTCATCGTGCCGAGGAAGGTGATCGTGCCGTCGCTCTCGCGCCGCCCCAGGTCGGTGGTGTGCCACCAGCCGCCGCGGAAGCGCTGGGAGTTGATCTGCGGGCGGTTCCAGTAGCCCAGGTGCACGGTGCCGCCGCGGACGCAGATCTCGCCCGCCTCACCGGCCGGACACTCCCGGCCGCCAGCGTCGAGGATCCGTACCGAGGTAACCGGGGCGGGACGGCCGGCGTTGCCGGCGCCCCGGCCGCCGTATCCGCCGAACAGGCAGAAGCCGGTGACCTCGGTCTGCCCGTAGCCGTACCCCATGCCGCCGCCTTCGCGGCCGTGGCGGCTGTCGTCCGCCGCGACCATGCCCTGCCACAGCGGAGCGGCGATGGTGGCCTTCAGCTGCGGCAGTTCCACCCGGCGCTCTCGCATCAACTCGACCAACTGGGTGATGGTGGCCGGCATGAGGTACGCGCGCGTGCACGTTTCGGCCGCGAGGATATCCAGAACTTCGCTGGCGATGACCCGCCGGGTGACGACGTTGGTGCCGCCCTGGATCAGCACCGGGATGCCGTAGAACTGGAAGTTGCCGATATGGAACATCGGCCCGGAGTTCAGGAACACCGTCTTGTCATCGATGTCGCCCAGCCAGGCGACCGACATGCCCATGCTGATCAAGTTCGTGTGCGACAGCATCGAGCCGCATGGCCGGCCGCTGATCGCCGCGGTGTAGATAACGAGCAATGCGGAATCCGGGTCGATGTCCAGGCTTGGCTCGGCTGGGTCGCCGCCGGCTAGGAAGTCTTCGTAGCCGTATTCGGGATTACTGGAGTCATGGCGCAGCCACAACGCGGACTCAGCGGCCGGGCTGGCCACCCGCGCCGCGCGCACGGTGCTGCCGATCTCCTCCTCCTGCCAGATCACCACCTTGGGGCGGAAATCCTCGATCGCGAAGGCCATCTCCGGTGCCGCCCAGCGCCAGTAGCCGGGGCACACCATGGCCCCGATCTTGGCCGCCGCGCCAAGTAGCTCATAGACGCGGAAGGAGTTCTGGCCGAGCCACAGGATGCGGTCGCCCGGGCCGACCCCGGTTCCGCGCAGCGCGCTGGCCAGCCGGTTGACCCGCTCGTCGAGCTCCAGCCAGGTCAGGTGATGCTCGCCGTCGGCCAGCGCCAGCTGGCCCGGGTAGCTGCGGCGGTGCTCGGCGATGATGTCCCCGACGGTGATCTGACGAGGGGCCATGACTCTCCTGGTTCTGCGATGCCTGGTTCTGCGGGGTCCTGGTTCTGCCGGGTCCTGGTTCTGCCGGATCCTGGTTCTGGGGGAGCGTTACTCGGTGATGGTGACCCGCTGGCCGGCCCGCCCGCAGCCGCACGCGCCGTCCGTGAGCGTCCCGCGCAGGCCCAGCGCGGCCTGGCTGATCTGGTAGGCCCGCGGGCCCGCGGTGCTGATGAACAGCTCGCCGCCGCGCTCGGCCAGGGTCCACTCCGCGCTATTGAGATGGGCGCCGGAACGGTGCGGGCATTCCACCGCTATAGCCGGACCCAGCCGGGTGACGATGAACGGCTTGGCGCCCGCCGCGGAAAGCAGGCCGACAGCGTCTGGCCGGGCGACGGTGACCGGCACCCGCGCCACCACCGCGGCCAGCTCGTCGCCCAGGCCCTCGGCCACCGTCCGGTCGATTCCGAAGATCATGGTGATGGGAAGCCGCCGCGTGTACAAGTCGGTGCGGAATGCCTCGAAGGCGTAGATCTCCCCGATCGAATACGGCGCGCCGAGCTCGCGCGCCGCGGTCTCGAACGGGTCGAACCAGGGTGATTCCGGCATGCCGCCGACGATGACCAGCCCGCTGTCCGTGCCGATACCGTGGTCGGCCAGCACGGCGCGCGCCCAGGCCACATCACGCTCCCAGTCGTCCCAGCTGACCTCGAAATAAACCAGCTCACCGGCGACGTCATACCGGCCGATGGCCCACTGCCCGGGCCGGGCCACCGCTGCGGCCACCGCTGCGGCCGCCGCCGTCGTCGACGCGAGACTCATGCCCTCACCACCCTGGATAGCTTGCCGCCGCGGCCGCGGGTGAGCAGCTCCGGCTCCGGCAGCAGCTCGAGCACCGGCGGGACGCCCACCGCGGCCGTGATCGCCTCGGACACCCGGTCCCGCAGATCCGGGACGGACGTCGTCGTCTCCGGGTCATAGCCGACCCGGATCTTCAGCTCGTCTATCTTCCGGGCCGGCCGGACCAGCTGGAACAGCGCGGTGGCGGTCTCCGGAATCTGCTCGAGCGCCCGCCAGATGTCCATCGGCACGAAGGAGCGGCCCGCCACGATCGTCTCGTCACCCTTGCGGCCCACCGGCCAGAACCGGGCGTGCGTCCGGCCGCATGGGCAGGGCTGCCTGGTCATCCGGATGATGTCGTCGGAGCGGAAGCGCACCATCGGGGTGACCGGGTTGTCCAGGGAGGTCGCGACCAGCTCGCCGAGTTCCCCGTCGGCCGCCTGGGCGCTTCCGGCCGGGTCGACGGCCTCAAGCAGCACGCAGTCCTCCCAGGCGTGGCAGCCGTCGTGCTGGCGGCATTCCCACGCACCAGCGACATCCCCGGCGGAGGTCCACACGTAGACCTCCACCCCCCAGTCCTCCAGCTGCCTGCGGGCCCGGGCGCCGAGCGGCTCGCCCGCGAAGGCGGCGCCCTTGAACGAGGAGAACAGCTCCCTCATGTCGTTGGTCCGGCTCAGGTGGTCAAGCTCGGCCAGCGCCAGGCCGGTGAGCTGGCCGTAGACCGGCCGGTAGCGCCGGATCGCGTCCAGCGCCGTGGCCCAGCCGCCGATGCCCGTGTTCACCAGCACCGGGATGGCGCCGCACATCTGGTCCGCGTGATAGAGCGGCCCGCGCATCTTGAAGCCGCTGCCCAGCACGTAATCCCCCGGGCGGACGCCGATCTCCCACAGGTCACGAGCGGTCGCGGCCCAGAACGGGTGCCACCGGTTCCAGGCGTGCGCGTACAGGGTGGCGTCCCCGGTCGTCCCCGAGGTGGAGAAGACGGTGGTCGCGTCCGAGTAACGGGTGCACAGCAGCCCGCCGAACGGGTCCTGAGCCCGGTCACGGAACTCGCGGATGTCGTCCTTGGTGATGAAGGGCACGCGCTCGGTGAAATCGGCCAGTGAGTTGATGTCGCTGGGCTTGACCCCGGCCTCTTCCCATTTCTTGCGCACCAGGGCAGAGCGCTCATACACATAGGGCACCAGCTCGAGGATGCGCTCCTCCTGCAGGGCCGCGATACCAGCCCGCGGCATGGTCTCTATCTCGGGTTCGAAGAACCTGTCATCGGGCATATCTTCCTGTCCCTCCCTCGCCTCCGGGGCGCCTTTGATGCCCCGCCTTCCCTCGTCGCTCGTTCCTCGCTCCTCAGTCCAGGCGGGGCGGCGCCCCTTTGGCTCGCTCGGGGGCGGCTTATGTCCGCAGTCTAGCGCGAATACAGCTAACTTGTTAAGATGATTTAACGGACTAAAAAAATAAAGGAGGAGTCGCGTGACGGCGAGCGACGAGGAGGTGCTTGAGCGGTTCCCGGCCGTCCGGCTGGATCACCTGAACAAGCTGTACTACGCGGGACTACTGCGCCGCGAGCTGCTCGCCGGCCGCTGCCGAACGTGCCGCCGGTGGCACACTCCGCTGCGCCCGATCTGCCCGTCCTGCTGGTCGCCCGAGGTGGGCCCGGTGCCGGTCAGCGGCCGCGGCACGGTGTACCTGCTCACCTTCTTGCACCAAGGGCCGCCGGCCCCGGGCGTGGACTACGCGGGCGGCTTCCCGCTCGCCGCTATCGAACTGGCCGAACAAGCCGGGCTCCGAGTGCAGGCCACCGTAGTGGACTGCCCGCGGGACCGGCTGCGCATCGGGCTTGAGGTGGAGCTCACCTGGATCGACCGCGCCGGGGACCCCGAGACCCCCTGGCCCGCCTTCCGCCCAGCTCCGGACCGCGGAGCGCAGCCGTGACGGCGCGCAACCCGGCCAAAGACAAGCTGGCGATCGCCGGCGTCGGCCTGTCCCCGTACGCCCGGGACCGGGGCGCCACGACCGAGCTCGCCATGGTGCTCGAGGCGGCGGTCGCGGCCATCAGCGACGCCGGGCTGACCGCCGCCGATATCGACGGCGTGGTCGGCGGAGGGCTGCTCACCGGCGGCATCGACCCGGCCACCGTGGTGTCCGCGCTCGGGCTGCCCGCGGTCAGCTGGTGGGCGCGAGCCGCGCCGCCGATCGTGAACCACCTGATGGCCGCGATCAACGCGGTCTGGACCGGGGCCTGCGAGGTGGCCCTGGTCTACCACTCGGTCTACCGGGTCGCCGGCTTCTCGCGCAGTGCGGGCGCGGACCCGTTCCGGCGCCGGGCCACCTTGGGGCTGCCCGATGGCCGGGCCGCCACCGGCGACGGGCATAACGACGCCGAGCCGTGGAGCATGCACGGCTCGGCGGGCTACGCGGCCTGGGCGGGCCGTTACCTGGCGGAGTTCGGAGCGTCCCGAGAGGATTTCGGCCTGGTCGCGATCAACGACCGGAGCAATGCCGCGGCCAATCCGAACGCGGTCCTGCAGGAGCCGCTGACCATGGCCGGCTACCTAAGCGGCCGGATGGTCCGTGAGCCGTTGTGCCTGTACGACATGGACGTGCCGGTCGATGGCGCGGACGCGTTCATCGTGACCACCACCGAGCGGGCCCGCGACATGCCCGCCACCCCGGTCCTCATCCACGCGGCCACCATGGGCATGACCGCGCTGCCGCAGGAGTACCTGGCGGCCGGGCTGGACGCCACCGGGCAGCAGCTGGCCGCTCGCGACCTGCAGGCCAAATCCGACCTGTGGCTCGACGACCTCGACCTTTTCTTCCCCTACGACGGCTTCACCTTCGTGGCCCTGCGCTGCTTCGAGAGCTACGGGTTCTGCGGTCCCGGCGAGGGCGGGGCGTTCCTGGCCGACAACTGGGACCCGGTGGAAAACCGGGTCAAGATCAAGGGGCGGGTGCCGGTGAACACGCACGGCGGCAGCCTGTCCGAGGGCGGCTCGCAGGGAGCGGGACACCTGCGCGAGGCGGTGACCCAGCTGCGCGGGCAGGCGGGGCGCCGCCAGGTGCCGGGCGCCCGGGTCGGCCTGCTGACCCCCGGGGGCTTCTTCTTCAACGCGCAGGGCCTGGTCCTGCGGGCGGGCTGAGGTAAAAAATCACTTTTTCCGAACGGACCGCGGTGCCCGCGTCCGGCCAACTTCACGCTGCCCCGCCCAGCCAGGCCACGAGGTAGAAGACGCCGAAGGGGTCGTCCGCGTAGAGGATTTCCGCGGTCGGCGCCCGCCCCGGCATAGCTCCGGCGAGCACCTGCCATCCGGGCCTGCCCGCCGCGAGCAGTTCGCGGGCCAGGGCCTGGTCCATGGCCCGCAGCGGGCCGAGGTCGCCATCTCGCACCGCCCGCTCGAGCGCCGCGTCGAAGGCGGCCGCGCGCGGATCCAGGTAGCCAGGGGCGCGCAGGCTGCGGCGCGCGCTTCCGTCGGCCATGACCAGCAATCCGACCCGGTCGCCGAGGCGGCCCAGGTCCGCGCCCAGCCGCAGGCAGCCCGCGGCCGGCTCGTCGTGGTGCACCGACCGCAGCAGCCGCGCCCCCCGGTACCCGCCCTCATCAAGCAGGCGAGCGCCGAGCCCGACCGCAAACGGCAGGGACGGCCCTGCCCCCGCCCGCGGCCCTGCCACCGGCCCCGTGCCGGACTCCCGACCCGGCCCCGAACGCCGCGGCCCGCCCCGGAGGCCAAGTGCGGGGGCGAAGCCGGCCAGGTTGAGGCGGCCGCCCGCAGCCCAGGTGGCGGTGCGGTGCCCGGGTCCGACCACGGCTATGACCTCGGGCCCGGAGCGGACCAGCCGTTCGACGGCCGCCGCGCAGGCCTGGCGAAGCTCGGGGACAACGGGCTCGCGGCCGGTCAGTTCCCGCGCCAGCAGCGGTGTCGGCGGGCAGATGGCCGCGCCGGTTATCACCGGGGCCCTCCCCGCCGATCCGCGCTAGGCAAGTCCGCGCACCGCACGGGCCGGCTCGAGCTCACCGCGGATGGCCGAGACCATGTCCAGGACCTGGCGGGTCTGCGTGACCTGATGAGCGCGGAAGACGCGGCCCCCGAGCCACGCGCATACCGCGGTGGCGGCCAGCGTTCCGGTGAGCCGCTGGTCGCGATCGGCGTTCAGGGTCTCGCCGATGAAATCCTTGTGGGACACAGAAACCAGGACGGGCCAGCCGGCCGCGACCATCTCGCCCAGCCGTCTGGTGACCTCAAGCGAGTGCCACGTGTTCTTGCCGAAGTCGTGGGCCGGGTCGATGAGCACCCGCGCAGGGTCCACGCCCAAAGCCACGGCACGGTCGGCCAGGGCCAGCGTCCGCTCCAGCACGTCCGCCATCACGTCGTGGTATTCCATCCGGTAGGGGCGGGTCCGCGGCGGCAGGCCGCCGGCGTGGCTGCAGACCAGGCCCGCGCCGTATGCGGCGGCCACCTCGGGCAGCCGCTCGTCCCAGCCGCCCCAGGTGTCATTGATCAGATCCGCGCCGGCGGCGCATAGCTCGCGTGCGGTCTGATGCCGCCAGGTGTCGACGCTGATCACCAGGTCGGGGTAGGCCGCGCGGACCGCGGCCACGAACGGGACGGTCCGGCGGATCTCTTCGGCGATGGTGACCTCGGCACCGGGCGCGGCCGGCACGCCGCCGATGTCGACGATGTCGGCGCCCTCCTCCGCGACCGCGTGCACGCGTTCCATCGCGGCATCGGTGTCCCAGGTGGCACCGCGGTCGTAGAACGAATCGGGGGTCCGGTTGACTATCGCCATGACCAGCCGCTGCTGTGGCCCGAAGGACCGTCCTCCCAGCCGCAGTGTCCGCTGGCCTGCGGTGCCAGCGGCCTGCTGGCCCGGAGCTGCGCCGGTCATCGCCCGCCACCGCCGCGGCTGGGTGCCCGGCCGGCCAGCCCAGCTTCGGGTGCCCGGCCAGCCAGGCCAGCCACGGGCGGCCGGCCGGGCAGGCCAGCCACCGGCGGCCGCTCCTGGACCGGAATAGGCCTGGCCAGCGGGCGGACCCGGCCGTCTTCCCTGACGAACTGCTGCAGCGACGGGCTGGCGGGCACCGGCTCGGTGACGGGCGGCCGGCGCCTGCGCTCCGCCACGAGCAGCAGCTCCGCGGCCATCAGGGCGAGATCGTGGTCGGTCTGGTGCTTGTGGGCCCGGGAATCCAGGTCCACCTGCGCGATACCGTCTAGCCCGCTCCTGGCGGCGGTATCGAGCAGGGTGGAGAGCTCCACTCCGTATCCCACCGGGATGCTGAGCGACTCCATCAGCTCGCGCCGCGCCGCCCATTCTCCGGCCAGCGGCTGGACCACGCCCGACAGCTCAGGCCACCACAGGCTCAGCAGGGGACGTGCTACCAGTTCGGTGACCCGGCCGCCTTCGGTCGAGGCGGAGCCGTCCGTCCCCGCCGCGATCCTGGCGTAGAACCCCTTTACGAGCAGCACGCCGGGATCAGCGAAAAGCGGCCCGAGCAGGCCGGTGACGAAATGCGGCCCCCACTGGGTCAGATCGGCGTCGACGAAGACCAGCAGGTCACCCTCGGTGACGAGCAGTGACTTCCAGATGGCCTCGCCCTTGCCGGGATAGGTACCAAGCTCCGGCGCGATGTCGCGGGCCCGGTACACGGTCGCGCCCGCTCCCGCGGCCTCCGTCGCGGTCCGGTCGGCCGAATCTGAATCGATGACCACCACCTCGTCGATCAGGGGTATCCGCTCCACCAGGGCGGCGCGTAGCGAACCGACAACACCCGCGACGGTGCGCTCCTCGTCGCGGGCGGGTATCACCACGCTGATCCGCGTCCCGGCCCGCCGCTTGCCGTCAAGCAGCAGCTCAGCCGGCCAGTCCCGCCAGTGCCAGGTCCGGTGTTCGTACCATGCCTGTGCGCGGTCGTGCATCTGATTACCCACTGGCCTCCTCGCGCGCCGATCGGACGCACCGTTGGCAGCCACCCAGGCCGCGAATCGCGATACAACCGTACGTCAGCACCCGTCCTGCCCTGGCAGCCGCAGGATGGCACCGGCGGACCGGCGGCATTATCGGCCCTCGTGGGTTGACATCCTCGGGTCTCGGCCCCGGATCCTGATTACGGCACAATGGCCTGGTGGATGCCGATGTGGTGGTGATCGGAGCTGGTGCACTTGGTCTGAGTACCGCCTTGCATTGCGCCGTCGCTGGCCGGTCGGTTGTGGTGGTGGAACGCCATACGGCCGGCTCGCAGGCCTCTGGTCGGGCGGCGGGCCTGTTCAAGTCGGTCCAGGCGGACGAGCTTCGGACCCGGCTCGCCCGGCGCAGCATCGCCCGGGCGGTTAGCTTCGCCGACTGGGCCGGGACGCCGCTGCCGGTGGCCCGCCCGGGCAGTTTCCTGATCGCCAGAACCGCCCAGCATCGCCAGTTCCTCGGCCGGGAACTGGCACAGTCACGGCGCTGGGGCGCCGACGTCCGCGAGGCCACCCTGGCGCAGCTCGCCGACCAGCTCAGCTACTACAAGCCTGCCGGCGACGACTTCGCCCTGTGGTGCCCCGAGGACATCTACCTCGACGAACCGGTCAGTCTCATCCGGGCCTTCCTGGCGGCCTGCCAGCGGCACGGGGCCGTAATGAGCGAAAGCGAGCCGGTCACAGGGATATCCCTGACGGCTGGCCACGTCGCCGGGGTCGAGACCGGCCGCCGATCGATCACGGCGCCCGTAGTGGTGGACGCGGCAGGCGGCTGGGTCCGCCAGATCGCCGGCCTGGCCGGGGCGCAGGTGCCGGTGACCACGGTCCGCCACCAGCTGCTGATAACCACGCCCGCGGCTCAGGTCGACCCGGCCGACCCGATCGCCAGGGTGGTCGATGCCGCCGTGTACCTGCGCCCGGCCCGCGGCGGGCTCATGGTCGGCGGGTTTGAACCGGACCCGCTGCCGGTTGACCCACAGCATGAGCCAGCCTCGTTCAGTACTGATGACATGCCTCTTGACCTGGGCGTACTGCGGCAGCTTGCGGCCCAGATCACGGCCGAGGTCCCCACCGCGAGCGCCGAGGTCGCCGAGCACCGGGGCGGGATGTTCACGATGAGCCCCGACGGCCGGTTCGTGGCTGGCCCGGTGCCGGACCTGCCCGGCCTATGGGTGGCCAGCGGTTGCAACGGCTCAGGGTTCTCCTCCTCCCTTGCGATCGGCGAGGCCCTGGCCGCCTGGATCACCAGCGGCGCCCCGCCACCAGGCATGACCGCGCTGTCGCCAGGCCGGTTCGGCCCGCTGCCAGACGCCGCACTGCTAACTCGCGGGCTCTGGCAGTACGCCCACTACTACGACCCAGTCACTGGTACCCCCAGCACCACACAGGCAGGCGTTCCCGGAGCAGCAGCGACCTCCTGATGAGCTGGAGTCGCAGGATGGCACGTGTGCGCTGGCGGCTCTATCCTGAAGGCCCTACCTAGGATGAGTGGTCTGGCATGCGGATCGCGGTGCTCGGGGCCGGGTCGTGGGGCACCACGGTGGCGTCCCTGCTGGCCGGCCGGCACGATTGCACCATCTGGTCCCGGGATCCGGAACTGGCCAGGGAAATCTACGAGCGCGACGCCAACTCGCGCTACCTGCCCGGCTTCGCGCTGCCGCCGGCGCTGAAGGCCACCGCGGACCTGGAAAAGGCCACCCATGACGCCGACCTGCTGGTGGTCGGCGTCCCGACGACCGGATTCCGGGCCATCCTGGCCGACGCCCGCCCGTACCTGCGGCCCTGGATCCCGGTCGTCAGCCTGGCCAAGGGCTTCGAGCGCGGTTCGCTGCTGCGCATGACGCAGCTCGTCGCCGCCGAACTGCCCGGCCATCCCGCCGCCGCCCTCACCGGGCCCAACCTGGCTAAGGAGATCATGGCCGGGCAGGCGGCGGCGAGCGTGATCGCGACCGAGGACCTCGCCGTGGCCCGGGCGCTGCAGTCCACCATGAAGCGGGGCATGTTCCGGATCTACACCAACCACGACGTGATCGGCTGCGAGCTCGGCGGGGCGCTGAAGAACGTGGTGGCCATCGCGACCGGCATCGCGCAGGGGCTTGGCGTCGGTGACAACACCAGGGCGGCGGTGGTCTGCCGCGGCCTGGCCGAGGTCACCCGGCTCGGCGTGGCCATGGGCGGGGAGGCCGCGACGTTCTCCGGCCTGGCCGGCCTGGGCGATCTCATGGCCACCTGCATGAGCCCGCTGAGCCGCAACCGGACACTCGGCGAGCAGCTCGGCGCGGGCCGGGCGCTGGACGAGGTGCTCGGCGCGACCAGGACCGTGGCGGAGGGCGTCGGCACCGCCTTCACCGTGCATGAGCTGGCCGAGCGCTACGGTGTGGAGATGCCCGTCTGCCAGGAGGTGTACCGGGTGCTGGCCGGTGAGATCCCCGCGTCGGCGGCCTACCGCGGCCTGAGCCGGGAAAAGCAGGCCGGTCACGAGCGGGAGCCCGGCTGATGGCCGGGGCCCGGAAGCCGGCTGATCGCCATGGCTGAGTGGTGGCCCTTCGACCGTTCCCGGGCCGATGAATGGAAGCGGAACTGGACCGAGCTCCTCAACATGACCTCGGCCGCGAGCGCGTCGATGGGCCTGCCGCTGCCGAAGACGCTGCCCGGTGATCCGTTCGCCGCGATCGTGGAGGCCGCCCGGGCCTGGCTCATCGGAAAGAAGCGAACGCTCCCGTTCGCCGGGCACGACCTGACCCTGGTGGTGGAGGACATTGTCATCCAGGGCGTGGACCTGGCCCGGGTCGTGGGCCAGTACGGCCAGGTCCGCATCGCCGCGCGGGACGCCCAGTGGAACGGTTTTGACCTTGAGCGAGTGGAGGTACAGGCCAGGAACGTCCATCTGCGGCCCGGCGTGCGGCCGACGCTGGTCGCCGCGCCGGTGCTGATCGAGGGGTTCGTCTCCGCCGCGGCCGCGTCCCGGCGGCTGGCCGCCACCTCCTCGCTGCTCGAGCTGACCCTGCCGGACGGCGTGCCGCAGATCGCTCTGGCGGGCGTGCCGTGGGCGCGGCTCGAAGTGCAGCCGGGGGCCGAAGGGCGGTCCCTCGTGGTCCGGCCGCGCGCCCTGCACCTGGGCGAGTGGCGGCTGCCGTTTCCGTCCCTCGCCTTTTACCTGCCCGTTCCCAACCTGCCCGGCGACCTGCTGCTCACCACCGTCGAACCGGCCCCGGGCGGCTTCGTCGTACGGGGCACGATCGGCGAGTGGCGGCGGTCCCTGTCCCGCGACGACATCGAGCGCCTTCTGGCCGGACTGCGCTCGGGCACCGACCGGCTAGACCTGTAGAAAACGGCCACCTCCAGGTAAGAGCTCCGGTGACGCATGAAATATCGTGCAGCACGAGATGACCGACGGCGGCGGAGGCAGGGACATGAGCGCGGCGGGACCAGCTGGGGAACGAACTCGCCGCGGGCCGCTGGCCGGCGTGCGGGTGCTTGAGCTCGCGAGCATCGGACCCGGGCCGTTCTGCGCCATGATGCTCGCCGACCAAGGCGCGACCGTGCTGCGCATCGACCGGCCCGGACCGGTCGCGGCCCGGCCGGAACGCGATCTGATGAACCGCGGTCGTCGCTCGGCCGTACTCGACCTGAAGCACCCGCGCGCGGTCGATGCGCTGCTCCGGCTGGCCGACACCGCCGATGTCCTGCTCGAGGGCTTCCGGCCGGGAGTGACCGAACGCATCGGGGTGGGACCGGAGGTCTGCCTGCGGCGCAATCCGCGGCTGATCTACGCCCGGATGACGGGGTGGGGACAGACCGGGCCGCTGGCCACGACGGTCGGGCACGACATCTGCTATCTCGCCCGGACCGGTGCCCTGCACGCCCTGGGCCGGGCCGGCGGCCCGCCGCAGTTTCCCGCGAACCTGCTCGGGGACTTCGGCGGCGGCGGGATGCTCATGGCCTATGGCATCTGCGCGGCCCTGGTCGAGCGGACCGCCTCGGGGCAGGGACAGGTCGTGGACGCGGCCATCGTGGACGGGGTGGCGTCCCTGCTCGCGATGCCGTGGATGTTCATGGCCCAGGACATGTGGCGCGACGAGCGCGGGGTGAACCTGCTCGACGGCGGCGTGCCCTGGTACGACGTGTACGAGACGGCGGACGGCAAGTGGCTGGCCGTCGGTGCCCTGGAGCCGCGGTTCTACGCCGCGTTGCTGGCCGGGCTCGGCCTGACCGACGTGCCCGCCCGCGAGGACCCAACGCACTGGCCGGAGCTGCGCGCACTGTTCACAGCCCGGTTCAAGGAACGGACCAGGGACGAGTGGGCCGCAGCCTTCGCCGGCAGCGAGGCGTGCGTGGAACCCGTGCTGTCGCTGCGCGAAGCTACCGGCGACCCGCACCTGACCGCCCGGGAAACCTACGTCGCCCCCGGCGGCCTGCCCCAGCCCGCCCCGTCACCTAGGTTTTCCCGCACCCCCGGCCAGCTGTCCGACCCGCCGCCCGCGCCCGGCCAGCACACCACCGAGGCCCTCGCCGAGTGGGGCCTGCCCGACGCGGCCGACCTGATCGCCTGCGGCGCCGCCCTCCAGGCCTGACCGCCCTCCAGGCGCAACTCATAGCCAGGAGGGGGAAAACCCCAGGACGCGACGGGTGCTAACCGCATTCCGCTGGCCTGCCCGAGGTCCGTACCGTTTGTGCAGGAGCTGACGGAACGTTCGGAGGGCACGATGGCCACAGATAGCCAGGCCGAGATCGCCGCCTCGCTGGCCGCCCTGCACGACCTTGGCCCCGGCTATGACCAGGCCCTTGCCGAGGGCCTGGTGGAACGCATCGGCGCGGACATCGATAAGCGGATCGCGGCCGCGATCGACAGCCGGGTCACAGCGGAAGTGGACAGCCGCATCCTCACCCAGCTGGACCGGTACGCGGGTTGCAGGCACCAGCGTCGCCGGGCCAGACGCATGATCCGGGCCGAACGCCGCACGATCCGGGCCGAGCAGGCCGACCGCTCCGCCTGGCAATCCTTCATCGTTGCCCTCGGGTCCATGCTGGTCGCCCTGCCGGTAACCGCGATCGTCCTGAAGGGGTCCCCCGGGGGCGCCGCCATCATGCTCATGGCGGTGATCTGGGTCGTCGTCGGCATCATCAACGTGGCCTACATCATGCGCAAGCAGGCCACCCGAGAGTGATCGTGGATCGCTACCGTCTTCACAAGATGGTAGCGATCCACGCTAGTGCAGGCGCCTATTCGAGGGGGTCGTCCCGGACCGCGTCTCGGATGTAGCGCCTGATGGCGAGGTCCTCGATACGGTCCAGCCGTTTCAGCAAGTCACGGAGCTCGGCCAGAAAAACGCTGCGTCGTTCCGCCAAATCCGAACCACCCTCGAGCAGCCCCCGGTTCCTCATCAGCGCAAGCGCCGTCTGGAACAGCAGCACGGAAACCGCCTCCGAGCTGCGCAGCCGCCGCTGGGCCACATACTGCCGCCCAAGCCCGAGCGCCCGCCGGATCACCTCGGCGTCATCAGCCGAGGCACCGGCAGCCGAAGCACCGTCAGCCGAGGCACCCTCGGAGGGCGGCTCGTCGTGCGCGAGCACGTCGGCGACCAGCCGGTACGCCTCGACGAACGGGCGCACCAGCAGATGCGACACCAGCGGCCGCATCCGCGTCAGCAGCGCGTCCGCCCCGGCCGGCCCAGCCCGCAAATGCTCTTCCCAGTCCGGGTCGTGCCGGTCCATCTCCTCGCGCACACCGCGCCGGTGCTCGTCGCGGTCCCTGAAGTAGAACTCGAACTTCAGCAGGTCGCGGAGCCACCCGATCTCGGTCCAGAAGACCTCCACCGGGTCGGTGCCAGCACCGGAACTCCCGGCAACCCGAAGCACCGCCAGCTCGCACAGCGCCGGGTCGAGCATGAAATGGATCAGCGAGTTCCGGTAGAAGGTGGCGGCCAGCTGGTGGTCGGGCCCGATCAGCCACACCGGCTCCCGGCCGTCCGCGACGCAGGTGACCAGCCCGCCCGCCGCCAGCGCGTCCAGCGTCGCGCGGACCGGGTCCGCCACGGCCAGCGCCGGGACGCTCGCCGTCCGCGGGATGGTCCGGCTCGCCAGGTAGTCGAGCGCATCGGCCAGGGCCAGCCTGATCTGGTCGAAGGTGAGGGCGGCCCCGTGCATGGCCAGCAGGATGGTGGTGATCAGCGCGGTCGCCGTGACCGGCATGCCCTGGTTGATCCGCCAGGCGACCTCGAATGCGGTCTTGGCCAGGGCCAGCCGCCGGGCGGCGGGGTCGTCGGCGATCGGGCCGCCCGGGGGCCCGAGGAAGGCGCTCAGCGGGACCGGTTCGCCGAAGCGCACGTAGATCTTGCCGTAGTGACCGGCGCCCTGTGCCTTGACGAAGTCGTAGAGCCAGCCGAAGCCCTCCGGCTTCTTCTGGCCGCCGCGCGCGTAGTCCGCGTACTCGGCGATCTCGTGCAGCTGGTCGAAGCTCACCGATACCGGCAGCAGCAGCAGGTCGTCCACCCGTCCGGCCAGGTAGGCGTCGGCGGCGTAGGACAGCAGGCCGAGCCGCGGCGGGAGCATCTTGCCGGTGCGGGAGCGGGTGCCCTCGATCGACCAGGACAGGTTGAACCGCTTCTCGAGCACGTAGCCGACGTATTCCCGCAGCACGTACTTGTACAGCGGGTCATCGGCGGTCGAGCGCCTGATGAAGATGACCCCGGCCCGCCGCATGATCGCGCCCATCGGCCCGAACGCCATGTTGACGCCGGCGAACAGGTGCGCCGGCGGCAGGCCCTTTTCCTGCAGGGCGGCGGCGAGCACCAGAGTGTCCAGATTCGACCGGTGCGACCAGAGCAGGATGCCCGGCTGGCGAGCCATCGCCGCGCGCAGCCGTTCGACCTGGCTGTCGTCGTAGTCGATCTGCGGGTCGAAGCCCCGCTGGAAGATCAGCCGCCCGATGACGGGCATGACGTCGATGAGCCGGCGGCTCCAGCCCGCGACGAGCTCGTCCAGGATGTGGCCGGCCTCGGCCAGCGACGGCGGTGCCTCGTCGGCCCCGCGCCGCACCCCCCGCAGTCCGGTCCGGAACCGGCGTGAGGCCAGGATTTCCTCTTTCACCAGGCTCGGCGTCTTGTACCTGGGGCCGTGGAGCTGGTACTCGGCGCGGTCGAGCGCGAGCGTGGCCCGGCGGGCTACGTACGCGGCGAAGTCGGCTTCCTCCTCGCCGCCGGTGGTCTCGACCCAGCGCTCCCGCAGCTCGTCGATGGTCGCGGGCTGGCCGGCCAGCACGATGGCCTGGCCCGGGTGGCGGGCCAGGATCCGCCGCTGCTGGCGTTCGCTCGGGTGATACGGGTCACGTATGAGGTCGGTCAACTGGGCGGCCCGCCGGCCCGCGTGTTCGGCCGGCAGCCAGGCGACCCTGACCGGGACCAGCCGGAGGTCCGGCTCTGCCAGCAGCGACTGAGGGATCCGACCCAGGCTAACCGGCGGCCGGGACGTTCCTCCGGCCGCGGCGATCCGGTCGCGGATAAGCCGCGCCTCGGTGCGGGTGGAGGCCTGGGTGAGCAGGACGGTTTCTGGGTGCGCCGCGAGCAGCCCGGCCAGGTCCGGTTCGGTACTCACGACGATTTTTCTGAACGGTCGTCGGTTCCCGCGCCCGGCCAGTCGGCCAGCAGCTCCAGGTAGCGCGCCCTGACCTGTACGATCTGGTCGGCCAGGTTATCCAGCGTCCAGTTGGCCACGCTGACCGGCGGCAGCACCGCGATGTCGACGGTGCCCGGATTGAGCGTGGTGGCGTTACGGCCTGCCACCGAGTCCGAGTTCCTGATCACGATCGGGACGATCGGCAGGCCGGTCGCCATCGCGATCCGGAACGCGCCCTTCTTGAACGGCCCGACCGCCTGGGTGTCCAGCCGGGTGCCCTCGGGGGCGACCAGGATCGACAGTCCCTTGCGCGCGGCGTCCTCGACGGGTCCCAGGGCGGCGACGGCCGCCGCGGTATCCGCCCGGTCGATGAACGCGGCGTCGAGCAGCTTGCCGATCGTGCCGAAGATCGGGTTGGCCTCAAGTTCCTTCTTGGCGATGCCGGTCCAGTTGTCTTTGACCAGCGCGGCCACCATGAACACGTCGAAGTTGTTGCGGTGGTTGAACAAGAAGACCGCGGGCCGCCGCGCGGTCAGGTTCTCGGCGCCGGTCACGTTCAGCCGCACGCCGTTCAGCGCGAGCATGGTCTCCGGCCAGAATCTGGTCAGGAAGTTGATGCCGGTGCGCTTGTCCCGCGCCAGCAGGCCGATGCCCAGCGCGCCCGCGGCCAGCGGGGCCAGCGAACCCGCTCCGGCCAGGGCGCGGACCCGGGCCAGCGGGCTGCCCGCATCCCGGCTGCTGAACCGCCGCACGGGCCAGCCGCGGCGGGCGGCCACCCGGGATAGCTCCGGCCCGGGATTGACCGGCCGCGGATTGCCGACCAGGTGCATGAGGGCGAGGTCCTCGTCGCCGTCGGCGTAGAAGTAGCTCGACCCCAGCTCGACCTGGTGCTCGGCGGCGAACCGCTGGACGCTGGTGGCCTTGCTGGTGCCCCACACGACGGGGCGCTCGATGTCGCCGGTCAGGATCCCGAGCTCGTCGACGACGAACCGGTTGCACACCAGATGGTCGATGCCGAGGAAGCGCGCGACCGGCGCCACCTGCATGGTCAGGGCGGAGGAGCTGAGCACCACCGTGTGGCCGCGCCGCTGGTGGGCCTGGACCAGCTCGCGCATCTCCGGGTAGATCAGGTCCGCGACGGACTGCTGGAAGACTCGCTCGCCCATCTCCTCGACGTCCTCGGCCAGCCGTCCCTTGGTCGAGCGGACCGCCCCTTCGATGATGTGCTCGAATTGCTGCCGCCCGAGCCGGTACTCCAGCGCGAGCTGCATCATCCGGACGAACTCCGCCACCCCGACCTCCCGGCGGCGCAGCCGGTCCCTGGTGACGGCCGCGACCGTGAACCCGGCGACCAGCGTCCCGTCCAGGTCGAAGAAGGCGCCGACGTGCGGGCCTTCCGGGCTGGCCTCCACCTCGGCCACCGACCCCGGCAGCCGCGCCGGTCCGGTGCCGTTCTGCCCGGTGCCGTTCTGCCCGGTGCCGTTCTGCGATGGGCCGGTCATGAGGTCGGCCCGCCTGAGGCCCGCCCCGTGCCCCCGGACGCCCGCCGCGTGTCCCCGGACGCCCGCCGCGTGTCCCCGGACGCCCGCCGCGTGTCCCCGGACGCCCGCCGCGTGTCCCCGGACGCCCGCCGCGTGTCCCCGGACGCCCGCCGCGTGTCCCCGGACGCCCGCCGCGTGTCCCCGGACGCCCGCCGCGTGTC
>Ga0302229_10001030_pt1 | contig 21550 bp, 17 predicted proteins | sample II_Palsa_N1_3_FD_193518 | JGI IMG/M metagenome (GOLD analysis project Ga0302229, IMG submission 193518) | Peat permafrost microbial communities from Stordalen Mire near Abisko, Sweden - II_Palsa_N1_3 | ecosystem: Environmental > Terrestrial > Soil > Palsa > Peat permafrost | place: Sweden... | reverse complement strand
TTGCCGTCCGCCCCGCCGAAGGCGCCGTTGCCGAAGGCGCCCTGGCTGCCGGTCGGCCGCGGCCGCGCGCTGAAGCTCGGCCGGGGCGCGCCGCTCGGCCGGGTGCCGCCGAACCCGCCGCCGCCGAACCCGCCCGCCCCGGTGCAGTCGCCCTTGACCGGGGCGCTGATGGTCACGGTGGTGGCGGTGACCGAGCTGGCGGCGGACCCGGTCGTCGACGGCTTGCCGACCACGGTGACGCAGCTCCCGACCGTCACGTCCTTAGCCGTCACCGACACGGTGTCGGTGATCGGGGTGCTGCCGGTGAAGGTGACCGTGACCTGCCCGGAGGTCGGGTTCTGGACCTCCAGGCTCGACCCCGACACGGCGGCGGCGGTGCCGGTGACCCCCGGGAAGGCGGCCGCGCTGCTGGTCGGCTTCGGGGTGCTCGCCGCCGCCGCCGGGGCGGCGGTGGGGGTGGCGGTCGTCCCGGAGCTGCCGCAGGCAGTCACGCCGAGGACCACGATCCCGAGCCCGGCCAGGGCGGGGGCCCAGCGCCGTCCGGCAGTGGATGCACGATTCGTCGCAGCTGCGATCATGATGCGCTCACATCCTTGTCGTTGCTCATTCGCCGTCGTTGCTCATTCGCCGCGCAGCGCATCGATCGGGGCGAGCCGGGCGGCGCGGGTGGCGGGGTAAACGCCGAAGACAATGCCGATGCCGACCGCGACGACGATCGCGCCGACGGTGGCCGTCGGTGAGATGGTGATCGGGTTGCTGATCAGATGCGGAAGCAAGATCGCGCCGGCCAGGCCGATGCCCGCGCCGAGAACCCCGCCGGCCAGGCCGAGCACGCTCGCCTCGACCAGGAACTGGCGGCGGATGGCCCGCTGTGTCGCCCCGAGCGCCTTGCGCAGCCCGATCTCGCGGACCCGCTCGGTGACCGAGACGAGCATGATGTTCATGACGCCGATCCCGCCGACCAGGAGCGAGATGGCGGCGATGCCCGCCAGCAGTTCGGTCAGCGTCTTGTCGACCGAGGTGGCCGTCGTCAGCAGCGATTCCTGACTCTGGATGGTGAAGTCGGCGTCGGCCGCGCTGACCCCGTGCAGCTGGTCCAGCTCGGCGGTCGCCTCCTGGTACGCCGCCGACAAGGCGTTCGACGACGTGGCCTCGATGTAGATCGACTGGACCGATGTCCGCGTGGACCCGCCGAAGATCCGGTTGGCCACGGTGGTGATCGGGACCACGGCCTGGTCGTCGAGGTCGGTGGTCGAGCTCGAGGCGGATGCCCCGACGGTGTTGAGCACGCCGATCACGGTCAGCGGGAGCCCGTTCACGGTGACCGTCTGGCCGACCGGGTCGCGCAGCCCGAACAGCTCCTCCGCGGTCGTCGAGCCGAGCACGGCCACGGCCGCGTCGCTGTTCTCGTCGGCCTGGGTCAGGAACCGTCCCTCGGTCACGCTGCGGGCCCGCACCGACAGCCAGTCGGGGGTGCTGCCGACCACCGTCGTCGTCCAGTTGGTGCCGGAGCTGGTGAGGGTCTCCGACCGCGACGTGGCGGGGGCGACGGCGGCGATGTCGGGGGCGACCGTCTTCGACGCCAGCGCGGTCGCATCGGACTCGGACAGCGTGGAGGCGCTGCCGAACCCGCCGCGGATGCCGGTGGTGGCGGTGGACGAGCCGGGGGAGACGACCAGCAGGTTCGAGCCGAGATCGTTGATCTCCGAGCTCACCTGCCCCTGGGCGCCTTCACCGAAGCCGACCGTGAGGATCACCGCGGCGATCCCGATCAGGATGCCGAGCATGGTCAGCCCCGACCGCAGCCGGTGCGAAAGGACCGCGCCGAGCCCGGTCCGCAGCGTCTCCAGCCAGCTCATGAGACCTCCTCGCTGGCGCTCGTCGGCCGCATTCGCGGGCGCACTGTGCTTGCTGATTCGCTCGCGAGCTCGCTCATGAGAGCGCCCCGGCCTGGTCGCGGTCGGTCTCGATGAGGCCGTCACGGACCCGGACAACGCGCCCCGCGCGGTGGGCGACGTCCGCCTCGTGGGTGATCAGGACGATCGTGCGGCCGGACCGGTGGAGTTCGTCGAACAAGCCGAGCACCTCGGCGGTCGCGGTCGAGTCGAGGTTCCCGGTCGGCTCGTCGGCCAGGATCAGGGCCGGGTTCGTCACCAGGGCGCGCGCGATCGCGACCCGCTGCTGCTGCCCGCCCGACAGCTCACCGGGGCGGTGCATGACCCGGTCGGCCAGCCCGACCCGGCGCAGCGAATCGATCGAGCGGGCACGCCGCTCGTCGCGGCGGACGCCGGCGTAGCACATCGGCAGCTCGACGTTGCGCCACGCGGGGAGCGACGGGAGCAGGTTGTACTGCTGGAACACGAAGCCGATGCGGCGGTTCCTGACCTCGGCCAGCTCATCGTCGGACATCCGGCTCACGTCCTGGCCGGCCAGCTGGTAGCTGCCGGTCGTGAGCGGGTCCAGGCAGCCGAGGATGTGCATCAGGGTGGACTTGCCCGACCCGGACGGGCCCATGACGGCCACGTACTCCCCGGGCCGGATGGAAAGCGTCACCCCGCGGACCGCCTGCACCGACAGCGAGCCGGTCTGGTAGGTCTTGGTGACGTCGTGCAGGTCGATCACGGGCAGCGTGTCCGCCGCGGTCGCGGTCATGGTCAGCTCCCCCCGAACCCGCCGCCGGCCCCGCCGAACCCGCCACCGGCCCCACCGGCCCCGCCGAACCCGCCGCCTTCGCCGCCGAACCCGGTGCGCGTGCGGCCCGTCCCGCCGGTCGTCCCGGCGCCCGCGCCGGTGGCGCGCAGCCCCTGCACCACGACTTTGGTGCCGACGGACAGCCCGGACACGATCTGCGTCTCCCCGTCCGAGGTCATCCCCACGGTCACCGGGTGAGCGACCTGGCGGCCGTTGACCATCTCGTAGACCTCGGCCCCGCCCGACGTGTAGTGCAGCGCGGTGGTGGGCACCGTGGTCGCGTTGCTCAGCTGCTTGACGACCAGGGTGACGGTCGCGCTGGCGCCCGGGTACAGGCCGCCCGGGTTGCCGGTGACCGTGATCGTGACCGGGTAGGTGGCCACCCCCGACGTCGTGCTGGCGATCAGGCCGACCGAGCCGACGACGCCGTAGACCGGGGTGGTCGCTCCGTCGGGGACGATCACGGCCTGGTCGCCGGCCTGCACCGAGCCGACCTCGGTGTCGTCCACGGTCGCGTTCACCACGTAGGAGCTGGTCGAGATGACCACCACCTGGGCGCTCGACGAACTGCTCGATCCCGACGAGGTGGACGAGCCGGTCGTGCCGGTCGTGCCGGTCGACGCCGCGCCCGACGTGCCGGCGCCCGAGGTGCCCGCGCCCGAGCTGGCCGACCCGCCGCTGCCGCCGGAACTGCCGCCGGAACTGCCGCCGCCGGACACCTCCTGGCCGACCGACAGGTCCACCGCGGCCACCACACCGGTGATCGGCGACGTCAGGTTGGCCTCGGCGAGCGACTGCTTAGCGTCGGTGACCTGATTCTCGGCCGCCGTCACGGCCGTCTGGTCCGCCGTCAGCTGGGCGGCGGTCACGCCGTCGGCCTGGTCGGACGACAGCTTGGCGGCGTCGGTCGCCTCGGTCGCCTCCGCCTGCGCGACGTCGGCCGACAGCGACGCCGAGCTCACCGTCGCCAGCACCTTTCCGGCCGTGACCTTCTCCCCGACCGTGGCCGAGACGGAGGTGACCTGGCCGGAGGTCGCGAAGTTGAGGTTCGCCTGCTGGGCGGGCTCGATCGTCCCGGTCGACGCGACCGTCTGCCGCAGCGTGCTCGACGCGGCCGCGACCAGCTCGAAGGTCGGCGTCGCGGCCGACGATCCCTCGCTCAGCCAGATCCCGACGCCCGCCGCCACCAGCACGACGACGACGCCGCCGGCCATGACCGCCCGCTGCCTGCGGCTGGTCTTATGCAGAACCCGCGCCATGCGGCCCATCCGCCGGTGACCCGGCGCCGGCTCGGAGTCCGAAGCCTCCGTGCCAAACAAACCTGGGGCCATGCCCGTCACGGCACATCACCATCCTCGGCTTACCCCAACGTTTGCGTAGCCGCGTCCGGGTGACCAACTCGGACGCGGCTCTGGATTATCTCTGGGAGTACGTTGACGTCGCTAGCTGAACGCAAGCTGAGGACAGCACAAGAAGTTGCTTCAAGCCCGGCCCTACTGAAACAGGGTCAGTTCGAGAACGTCAAGATCTATAGAATTCAAGATCTTTATCCCGAACGGGCCCTGGTTTCACCCAGCTAGCCAGTCGGCTTCGACGAGGCCGACTACGTCGTCTCCCGGCAATCGAGGCCCCGGCTGTTGCACCAGACCATCTGGGTGTCGAACTTCCCGAGCCAGCAGACGGGCTGTTGCAGCGCCCGGCTCACTCGGGGCACGTAGCTGGCAGCGTCGTCGACATTGCCGTGGCCCCGGTAGGCGGGCAGCTCCGGGTACGGGAACAGCGGCAGCTGCCGCACCGCCGCGGTCGCGGACGGAGCGCCGAGGACCGGAACGGCATCGGTCAGGTCGGTGGCCGAGGCCGGCGGCGGACCGCCGCCGCCGGTGGTGGCGGCGGCCGGCGCGTACTGCGTCGCGATCAGCTTTTGCGGGGCCACGCCCTTTTCCGCCCACGAGACCACCGCGCCGAGCCCGTTATAGGTGTCGGGGCCGTTGCCGCCGCAGTGGCCGACCCCCGGCAGCGCGTAGTAGCGGGCGAACTGCTTGGTGGCCGCGAGGCCGTCGTTCGCCTTGACCACGGCCTGGTAGTAGGCGTCGGAGGTGATGAACGGGATCGACCAGTCGGCCTCGCCCTGCCACAGGATCAGCTTGCCGCCGGCCCGGTCGAACGCCTGCAGGTCGGGATCGGTCGCGTCCCAGAACGGCGCCAGCTTCTCCAGCTTGTCGAAGTAGGCCGCCGTGAACGGCTCGTCGGTGACGCCGCTGGCGCCGATGTCCTTCTCGAACGCGAAGTACTGCAGCCAGGCGGTGATGAACGAGGCCGGGGTCACGGTCCCGCCCGGGGTCAGCGGAAGGTTAACGCTGGTGCCGTTGCTCCAGTTGAACGCGCTGCTGAGCGAGTACCCGCCCGGGTACAGCAGCTGGTTCATGGCGTCGACCGGCCCGATCAGGACCTTCCTCGCCACCGCGACCTCGGCCGCGGTCAGGCAGTTGGTCGTCCGGGTGGCCGAGCACAGGACCGAGTCGAGGTTGAACGTCCGCTCACAGGCCTGGTTGTCGAGGATGATCCCGACCTTCGGGTCGCACGCCTTTATGGCGGCGTCCAGGACGATGTCCGCCTCGGGCTGGTCCAGGATCGTGCTCCCGGCGTAACCGGGCTTGGTGTAGTTGGCCTCGAAGGTGTACTCGTGCAGGACCGAGTTGAGCTCGGTCATGATCGACGCCGGGGCGCCGGCCAGGATGCCGTTGAAGTCGTCCGGGTACCGCTGGGCCTCGGTCAGGGCCTCGTGGCCGCCCTGCGAGCAGCCGTCGAAGTAGGAGTACCGGGGCGCGGTGCCGTAGAACTTCTGGGCCAGGCCCTTCGAGACCAGCGCGACGTCGTGGTACGACAGGTACGCGAAGTCGACCAGCTGCTGGGCGTTGGTTGACCAGCTGGTGCCGTTGCCCGAGTGGCCGTCGTCCTCGGCCGCGAGCACGAAGTCGCCGTCTGCCAGCGGCTGGTACCCGGTGGTCTCGGGCGGCGCGATCGAGATGCTGCCGCACAGGCCGCCGCAGCCGATCTGCAGGTACCGCTGCCGCCAGGTGCTGACCGGGAGCAGGATCTCGAACCCGATGTACGTGTTGATGTGCCCGGTGACCGCGCAGTACTTGGGCGCGCTGGCCGAGGCGCTGGCCGTCTGGTACACGACGATCTGGATCTTCTGGCCGGCCACGCTGGTCGTCTTGGCGAGCTGGGCGCACGACATCGAGGCCGGGATCACCCCGAGGTTCGCCAGGTCGGCGCTGTCCTGGCTCGACAGCGTGGGCACGTCCGAAACTGTCCGGGCGAGAGTCGCCTCGCGTGCTGTCGCCGCCGCTGCGCTGGCAGCGGCCGCGCCCGACGTCGCCTGCGCGGCTGACGGAACTGCGAACGCCGCCGCCGCCGCCGCGGCGGCGACCACCACCAGTACGGCAGCGATTGCCGTGGCGCGTCTACGCCGACGGGACGGCTGGAACGAATGTGAAGAGTCCATCGCGTACCTCCCTTTTACCTGAGCTGAATATCGGCGCCTCCTCCTGTCAATAGAGCGGACTTGATCGAATTCGCCGGCGCCGGTACTTCTTTGTTTGCGTCCCCGGTGGTTTAGAGGGTTCGCTCGGCGCCCTCGCGGCGCGGCACCCGGAAGTCTTGGAAGGTCCGTTTATCGCGGAAGCTTTGCACTCGTATAGCGTGCTTTTCGTCCGCCGAGAAAAAAGTTTCCAGTTCCCCAGGAGCACGCGAGGGTTAGAACGGGTCCAGGCGGGACCGCGTCCGTTCCTCAAGCGCCGCCGCGATATCGGCCGGCACCGGCACGGTCGAGCCCTGAAACCCGGCAAACGGCCGGAAGGAGGAGAGCCCGACCGTCGCCAGCAGTTCACCGCGCAGCAGTGGCGGGTCAATGCGGTACGCGAATCTCACCTCGGTCCGCCATCGTGCGTACGGCGAGTCGCCGTCGTGCCATTCCGGATCTTCATGGGTTGGGCCGGTGATAATTCCCGCGTAGTACAGCCCCGGGTCTTTCCGTCCGACCAGTTGCACCCAGACGCGATCTCCGGCCGCCGCCCGGTCCCGGTACCGCGGCGTCCGCCACGAGCGGACCGGCGAGGCCGCCAGCGCCGCCTCCAGCTCCTCTTGCTTCCGGTTGCCCTGAAAGATCCAGTCGGTCATGCCGGAACGAGGGAAGCGGGACTGTGGATCACCAGACTCATAATCAACCATGCTCCCGTAGAATGACCGATTCCTCAAACGCGAGTCCACCATCGTCGAGCCGGGAGCGGGGATCGCCGCTTGCGGCGGCCTTCGACCTCTTCCTATCATTTCTGACCATCCGAATCGGACAAATCAGGCGGGAAAGTGGTCAGAACTGATAGGAGGAGTAGAAAATGGTCAGAACTGATAGAAAGGTGAGGTGGGCCTCGATGGGTGCGCCGGCGGCTGCAACTCCGGGTACAGGTCAAAGCACTCCTTGATCGTCTCGGGCGATTCCGCGGTGGCCGCGAGACGGGCGAGGACGTCGAGTGACGTATCGAGTTCGTCGTGCGGCTGGTCGAGGGGCTCCACCTTGAGACGGTCGCACCAGTACCAGCCGGCCACCTCGACCTTGTTAAGGGCGGCGACGTCATTGATCAGGCTGCCCCGCAATTCGTCCCAGCCCCACAGTTCCCCGTTGCCGTACGCAGCCGACCGCGAAGCACCGTCGCGGCACTGCCTCCACGCGGTGACGCCGGTCTGGAAGTCGTCGCCGGTCAGGTCGCTGCGCCCGATCTGAGGGTCCGTGAGCAGCCAGCCGTCACCGTCCCAGTACTCGGTCACCCAGTGGTCCATCCACCATCGCGGCTCGAAGTAGCCGGCGAAGCCGCACCGGATGCGGGCCGGGGTGCCCGTGGCGCGCAGCAGGGCGCAGTGCAGCAGCGCGAAGTGGTAGCAGAAGCCGACCATCCTCCGCTCGACGGGCCGCTCAATGCCCAGCGGAGCGGGGTCGAGGCCGAGCACGTTGTCCAGGATCGCCTCGGCGCCGACGGTCTGCATATGCGCCATGCGCTCGGCCGGAAACGCCAGGCCTTGCACCTTCGCCGAGTAGTTGTGAACAAGCAGTCCGCGCACGATCGCGCCGAGCGCCTCCGGGTCGGCCGGGAGGCCGGGCAAGAGGCCGGCGTGGCGCCCGAGGTCGGAGGTCGGGCTCGGCTGCCGGTAGAAGCGGGTCATCTCGTCCACCAGCGACAGGGTACGCACCCAGTACTGACACCGTATGTCAGTGAGCTGCTTCCCCACCCTGCCTGGGACGGTCTGGCAGTACGTCGACGAGGCCTAACCAGGCTGGAATCAGCTCACTGACTGGCCGCGTCGCGCTGCTGACGGACTAGGGCTTCCTGGCGAGGGCGACATAGGCGGCGACATCAGCCTGCGGGGTGTCGTCGCCGGCCGCGCCCTGCGCCCAGCGGCTGAGGTTGACCAGGCCCGGTCCGGTGAGCTCGAGGCCGTCGAAGAACCGGCTGACCTGCTCGCGATCGCGGGCGCTGAACCGGGCCGAGGCCTGCTGGTTGTAGCGCCGTTCCGCCTCCGGCATGTCTTCCGCTCCGACGTCGCTGGCGCCGTGCAGGAGCGCCAGGTAGCTCCCCGGCGGCACCGCGTCCATCAGCGTCCGGACGATGCCGTGCGGGTCGTCGGCGTCCTGGACGAAGTGCAGGACCGCGATGAGCAGGACGGCGACCGGCTGGCTGAAGTCGAGGGTCTCCGCGGCCTGGGCCACGATCTTGGCCGGATCGCGGAGATCGGCGTCGAGGTAGGCCGTCTTTCCTTGCGGGCTGCTGGTCAGCAGCGCGCGGGCGTGCGCGAGCACCGCCGGGTCGTTGTCCGCGTAGACGATCCGTGAATCCGGCGCGAGCCGCTGGGCGACCTCGTGGGTGTTGTCCGCGGTGGGGAGCCCGGTGCCGATGTCGAGGAACTGCCGGATGCCGGCCGCGGCGAGCTGGCTCACGGTGTCGGCCAGGAAAAGCCGGGTGAGCCGCGCGATCAGCGGCATCTGCGGCACGACCTCGCCGAACCGCGCGGCCAGCGCCCGGTCGGCCTCGAAGTGATCCTTGCCGCCGACCCAGAAGTTCCAGACCCGAGCCGGGCTCGGAACGCTCGGATCGAAGGCGGGGCCAGCCGCAGCGTCCTGTTCCTGCGGTGCGCCCTGCGTCATTCAGACTCCTGCTGCCGGGGAAGGTCGTGCTGGGTCAAACGGCTCGATAGATGATCATAGTCGTGCGCCTCGGACCGGCCGCCGCGGAGGCGGGCTCGATGCCCGTCCCCGGGAAAGCAGAAAGGCCCCTGCCGGCTTGCTTTCGGCAGGGGCTCTCTCGGTGGGCGATACAGGATTTGAACCTGTGACCTTCTCCGTGTCAGGGAGACGCGCTCCCAGGCTGCGCCAATCGCCCTGGGGAACATGAAGACCTTACCAGACACCGCGTGCAACTGGTGCAGCGACGAAGCCCCGAGCGGGCCGGGCCGGCTGGCCGCGCTCGGCGGCCAGCCGGCCAGCCACGCCCAGCCGGCCGCTACAGCACCCCCTGCTCGGTGAGCTCCGCCACCTCGTCCTCGGACAGGCCGAGCAGCCCGGTGAGGATGGCGGCGTTGTCCTCGCCGTACAGCGGCGCCGCCCGGTCCGGGCGGCCGCCCAGGTAGGGCGGCGTGCGGGACATCCGGACCGGGACCTCGGCCAGCGGCCAGCGGCCGATCCGGGTTCCGGTCAGCTCGGTCAGCCAGCCCAGATGACGCAGCTGCGGGTCGTTGTCGCACCGATCCCCGGCGGTCTGGCAGACGCCGGCCGGGACGCCGGCCGACTGCAGCCGCGTCATCAGGTCGTACGGCTCGAACGACCGCGTCCACGCCTCCAGCAACACGTCGAGCGCGTCATGGTGCGCCATCCGGCTCTCGACGGTGCCGAAGCGCGGGTCCGCCAGCCAGTCGTCGTGCCCGGCCAGGTGCGCCAGCGCCCGCCACTGGTTCTGCGACGCGCAGGTGATCGCGATCCAGCGGTCGTCGCCCGCGCACCGGTAGATGCCCTGCGGCGCGATCGACTGGTAGGCCGCCCGGTTCCCGTTCCGCTCCCAGGCCTGCCCGTTGGCGCCCCAGTCCAGCACCGGCACCTGGGTGAGCATGATGCCGGCCTCGGTCTGCGACGCGTCGATCCACTGGCCCTCGCCGGTCAGGTCGCGGTGGTAGAGCGCCGCCAGCACCGACAGCGCCATCGAGTAGGCGCCGAACCAGTCGAGGAACGAGTACCCCCAGCCGGCCGGCGGGGCCGGCGAAGGCAGCCCGCTCATCTCCGACATCCCCGACAGCGCCGCCGCGATCGGCCCGACCGCCCGGAACCGCCCGTAGGTGCCGAACGCGCCCATGCCCGACTGCTTGACGTAGATGACGTCCGGCCGGATCTTCCGCTGCTCGGCGTAGCCGAGGCCCCAGCGCTCGAGCACGCCGGGGGAGAACCCCTCCGCCACCACGTCGCACCTGGCCAGCAGCCGACGGGCGATGTCCAGCCCGCGCGGGTCGGCCACGTTGAGCGACAGGCCGCGCTTGCCCGGGTTCTTGTTGTTGTACTGGCCGCCGATGCCCGGGTCCTTCAGCGCCGGCAGCGCGCCGGTGGCCGCCTCCCGGGCCGCCCGGCCGCCCTCCGGCACCAGCGAGCCGCGGCCGGAGTCGGGGTGCGTCTTCCACTCGACCTTGATCACGTCGGCCCCGAGCGCGGCCAGGAACCGGGTCGCGCCGGCCGACGCCAGGAACCAGCTGAAGTCGAGGATCCGCACCCCGGCGAGCGGGAACGGCTTGCCAAGGACGGAAGGAGAGTCAACTCCATTCTCCCGAACGGTCCCTTGGTTCCCCCCTCCATCCTCCGGCCATTCGCCCGCGGTGGCGTGCGCCTCGGTTCGGGAGTCGCCAGGCCGACCAGGGGACGACGGGACCGTTCGATATCCGGATCTTGAATTTCCCTCTTCTGGGAGCCACCCGTCCCGGAGCAGCTTGTCGTCCTCGCCCAGCAGCGGCGCCCGCCGGCCGGCCGCCCACGAGCCGCGGGTGGAGATCCACTTGCTGACCGGGTAGCGCAGCGTCGTATCCAGCTCGGGGTGCGGGACGTCGGCGAAGGTGCCCCGCGACAGCCAGTGCTCGTCAGTCGCGTTCTCGTGCGGCTTGCGGATCGGCGACCACAGCAGGCCGGCCCGCTGCGCCTCCTGCCAGGGCAGGTCGGCGTAGCGGAACCGCCGGGTGAGCCGCTGGACGTACTCCACCCCGGCGGTCGCGGCGCTGGTCGACCCGGCCACCGCCCGCACCCCCGGCGGCGGCTCGGCGATCACCTCGGTCATGCCCTCGGCCAGCCCGTAGCCCTCCATGAACGGCCGCAGGTAGCGCTCGTCGCGCGGCCCGACGTGCATCGACAGGTTCCACCGGCCGTCCTTGGTGTAGCTGATCGACGGGTTGGTGATCGTCGCGAGCGCGTGCCTGCAGGTCTGCCGGTAGACCGGCTGCCGCAGCATCACCCAGCTCATCAGGTCCATCTCGGTGTTCTTGGCGACCGCCTCGTGGATCGCGACCGACACCTTCTGCCCGAGGCCGCTGCGGAGCCGGTAGATCAGCGCGCTGACGATGCCGATCACCAGCTGCTCGCCCGCGATGTGGAAGGAATGCCAGGCCTGCGGCGCGACCGGCGGCAGGTCGTAGCGCCCGGCCGGGTCGGGGTCGTAGCCGCAGTTCATCACCACCCCGCCGAGCGCCAGCGACACCAGGTCGGAGGTGGCCAGGCCGGCCCACGGGCCGTCCTCGCCGAACGGCGTCAGCCGCGCGTGCACCAGGGCCGGGTAGTCGGCCGGGTTGATCCGGAACGCGGCCAGCTCGCCCAGCGACGTCGCGTCGATCAGCACGTCCGCCTCCGCCAGCAGCCCGCGCAGCCGGTCCCGGCCGTCGGCGGCGGCCAGGTCGATCACCACCGACCGCTTGCCGCGGTTGTAGCCCCAGAAGTACAGCGACCGCTCCGGGTCGGCCGCGCCGCCGTGGAACGGGCCGATCTGGCGGCTGCGGCTGCCGTCCGGCGGCTCGACCTTGACCACCGTCGCGCCCAGGCCGGCGCAGAGCAGCCCGGCGTAGTCGGCCTGCTCGCCGCCGAGCTCGAGCACCCGCAGGCCGGCCAGCGGCCCGGCCGCGGCCGACGGCGCGGGCCGCTCGAGCTCGGCCTCGCTCGGGGCGGAAGTTGCGGACGTCGCGGCCTCGGTCACGCTAGCTCCCACTTCACGAGGGTGAACTCGGGGGTCTCGTCGGCGAACACGGCCCGGACCTTGGCCCCGACGGCCACGTCCTCGCGCCGCCCGACCACCCGCCCGGTGTAGCGCACGCCGTCGGCGTTCTCCACGATCGCGACCACGTACGGCAGTTCGCCCGCGAAGCCGGGGTGGAACGCCCGGTGGTACACCACGTAGCTCCAGATCGACCCCTCGGTCGACACGTCGATCCACTCGGAGCCGCGCTCCAGGCAGGTCGGGCAGATCGGCAGCCCGGGGAACCGCAGGGCCGCGCACGAGGTGCAGCGCTGGGCGGTGAGCCGGCCCTCGCGGGCGGCCGCCCAGAACGGCGCCATGTCGGGGTCGTCGAGCTTGGGGATGGGCTTGTTATAGAGCTGGTCGGTCATTAGTTGTGCGTCGAGAGGATCGACGCGCCTCCCTTCAGCCAGACCTGGGTTGAGCAGTACATCGCGATCTCGGCGCCGGTCACCTGGCGCTGGCCGGCCTGGCCGCGGAGCTGCCTGACCGCCTCCACCATGTGCAGCCAGCCCCACATGTAGCTCTCGGAGAGCTGGCCGCCGTTGGTGTTAAGCGGCCGGTCGCCGCCCGGGCGGGTGTGCCCCTCGGCCAGCCACGGGCCGACCTCGCCGGGCGGGGCGAAGCCGTAGTACTCGAGCATCTGCAGCACCCAGACCGCGGTCGGGTTCTGGATGTAGAGCACGTCGATGTCGCCGGTGGTCAGGCCGGTGTTCCGCCAGATCTGGTCGGCCGCGCCGCGCAGGAACTCCCGGTTGAGGTAGTCCGGCGTGTATTCGCCCCGGATGCCGGTCTGCTCGGACATCCCGAGCACGTAGACCGGCTTGTTCGGGTAGTCGGCGGCCAGGTCGGCCCGGGTCACGATCAGCGACACGCCGCCGTCCGACAGCATGGTCACGTCGGCCCGGCGCAGCGGCTCCACCATGTACGGCATCGCCAGGTACTGCTCCATCGACATCGGCTCGCGGAACAGCGCGATCGGGTTCTGCTGGGCCCACTCCCGCTCCGACACCGCGATCATGCCGAACTGCTCGTCGGTGGTCCCGTACATCGCCTTGTGCCGCTGCAGGGCCATCGCGGCCGGGCCGGCGATGTGCATCAGGCCGGACGCGCCCGCCAGGGTGGGGGAGGACGCGCCGAACGGGAACCTGATGCTGCGGGCGTTGGCCCCGTAGCACAGCGCCACCGTCGTCGCCATCCCGGTCAGGATGGCCTGCACCGCCAGGTGGAGCGAGAAGTTGCAGGTGCCGTAGTCGAGGGTCTGCGCGTAGCGCGGGTTGAGGCCGAGCAGCGGCCCGACCATCACGTCGGTGTTGGTGCCCTGGACCGACTTGCAGGTGATCAGCCCGTCCAGCTTCTCCCGGCCGATCCCGGCGTCCTTGAGCGCCTCCTTGATCGCCAGCACCGAGTTGAGCTCGGGCGACTGGCCGGGCAGCTCGCCCTGCGGGGTGTGGCCGACGCCGACGATGGCGACCTTGCCCCTGATGTCGGTGTCGATATCGGTTGCCATGTCAGCCGATCACCGACTGGCCGCCGTCGACGTGCATGACGGTGCCGTTGATGGCGGCCGACCGCTCGGCCGCGACGAACGCGCACGCCCAGGCGACCTCGGCCGGCGACGGCTGGCGGCCGATGGGGATGATGTCGGCCGCGATCTTGTCCGACCGCTCCCTGGTCAGCCCCGGGTGGGTCGTCATGTCGCGGATGGTGTCGGCGAACCCCGGGTTGATGTCGTTGACCGTGATCCCGTACGGGCCGAGGCTGCGCGCGAGCGACTTGGTGAACGTCCGCAGGCCGCCCTTGGCGGTCGAGTGCGGCAGCCGGGTGGGGCCGCCGCTCCAGCCGTCCGGCCCGTTCATGTGCAGGATCCGGCCCCAGCCGCGCTCGCGCATGCCCGGGGCGAACGCCTTGGCCAGGTACCAGGACGCGGTCAGCTGCTGGTTGAGGTAGCGGTGCCAGTCCTCGTCGGTCGTCTCCCAGAAGTCCTTGTGCAGCCGCCGGGCGGCGTTGCTGACGTAGATGTCGACCTGGCCGAAGGCCTCTTCGGCCCGGGCCTTGAGCGCAAGCACGGTCGACTTCTCGGCCGCGTCGCCGAGCACCACGATCGCCTTGCCGCCGAGCGCCTCGGCCTCCTCGGCGACCTGCCGGGCCTCGTCCGCGTTGGACCGCGAGTTGACGACGACGTTCGCGCCGCGGGCGGCGAACTCGAGCACGATCGCCTTGCCGAGGTTGCGGCCGGAACCGGTCACCAGCAGGGTCTTCCCGGCGATACCGAACTCATCGGTCATGATGCGCGTTGCCTTCTTTCCTGTGTCTGTCACTTGCTGCTACCGCTGGCGGTGGTACTGGTCACGGGTCGCCCGGACTTCCCGGGTTGCCCGGGCTTCGCGGGGACGCGCTGTCCGGGCGCGGGCGATGGCTCCGGCTTCGGTCCCGACTCGGCGACGATCGGGAAGTGGCACGCGACCAGGTGCCCCGACCCCGCCCCGTGGCCGGGCGCGAGCAGCGGGGTTTCCTCCGCGCACTTGAGCTGGGCGCGCGGGCACCTGGTCCGGAACCGGCAGCCGGACGGCGGGTGGACCGGCGACGGCGCCTCGGCCGGGACATCGGCGTCAGCCGACCTGTCCCTCGCCGCGCCGGACCGCTGGTCCTGCTCGATGCGGGGGACCGCGTCAAGCAGCTCGACCGTGTACGGGTGGCGCGGGTGCGCGTACACCTCGTCGGCCGGGCCGACCTCGCACAGCCGTCCCAGGTACATGACCGCGACCCGGTCGCTGACCTGCTTCACCAGCGCCAGGTCGTGGGCGATGAACAGGTACGACAGCCCGAGCGAGGTCCGCAGCCCCTCGAGCAGGTTCAGCACCTGCGCCTGGACCAGCACGTCGAGCGAGGAGACCGCCTCGTCGGCGATGATCAGGGCCGGGCTGGCGGCCAGCGCGCGGGCGATCGCCACCCGCTGGCACTGGCCGCCGGACAGCTCGCGGGCCCGTCGGCGGCCGTGCAGGCCGAGGTCGAGGCCGACCTGCTCGAGCAGCTGGCCGACCCGTCGCCGGCGTTCGCCCCGATCGCGGACGCCCGCCGCGATCAGCGGCTCGGCCACGATCCGGGCGACCGGCCAGAGCGGGTCGAGCGAGGTGTACGGGTCCTGGAAGATTATCTGGATCGAGCGGCGCGCGTCCCGCAGCGCGGCCCCGCGCAGGGTGCCGAGGGTCACCCCCTGGAACACCACCTCGCCCGACTTCGGCGGCGGCGCCTGCATGATCGACCGGGCCAGGGTCGACTTGCCCGAGCCGGTCTCGCCGACCACGCTCAGGGTCTCGCCCGGCCAGATGTCGAGGCCGACCCCGGCCACCGCCTGCAGCACCCCGCCCCGGACCCCGCCCTGGCCGCGGACGGTGAACTCCTGGACCAGGTCGCGCACCCGAAGCAGCGGATCCGTCATCGTTCCTCCTCCGAAGCCGAAGCCGAAGCCGCCGCCGCCGCCGCCGAAGCCGGTTGTTCCGAGGCCGCCTGCGCGGACCCCGCCAGCGGGTACCAGCACGCGTACGCGTGCCCCGGCTCGTCCTCGGCCAGCTCCGGCCGCTCCCGCTCGCACCGCTCGGCCGCCCGCGGGCAGCGGGCCGCGAACGGGCAGCCGGCCGGCGGCGCCGACAGATCCGGCGGCCGCCCGCCGACCACCGGCAGCGGGGTGTGGGCGGCCCGGTCAAGCCGCGGCACCGCGCCAAGCAGGGCGCTCGTGTAAGGCATGCGGACGTTACCGAACAGCTCCCGGGCCGGCGCGCGCTCGACCGCCCGCCCCGCGTACATGACCACCACGTCGTCGGCGAAGGAGGCCGCCAGCCCGAGGTCGTGGCTGATCATCAGGATCGCCATCCCCAGCTGGGCCTGCAAGCCGGTCAGCAGCCGCATGATCTGGGCCTGGGTGGTCACGTCGAGCGCGGTCGTCGCCTCGTCCGCGATCAGCAGCCGGGGCGAGCAGCTGAGCGCCATCGCGATCATCACCCGCTGCCGCATCCCGCCCGAGAACTGGTGCGGGTACTCGCTGTAGCGCTGCTCCGGCGCCGACAGCCGCACCAGCCGGAACAGCTCGATCACGCGCTCCCGGGCGGCCGCCCGGCCGACCGGGCGGTGTGCCCGGATCGCCTCCGCGATCTGCGGCCCGACCCGCATCGTCGGGTTCAGCGACCGGGCCGGGTCCTGGAAGATCATCGCCACGTCGTGCCCCCGGTGCCTGCGCAGCTCCTTCGGGCCGAGCCCGATCAGCTCGGTGCCGTTGAGCACGGCCGACCCGGACACCTGGGCGCTGCGCGGCAGCAGCCCCATGATCGCGCGCGAGCTCGCCGTCTTGCCCGACCCCGACTCGCCGATGATCGCCACCGTCCGCCCGGCCGGGACCGAGTAGCTCAGCGAGTCGACCGCGTGCACCACCCGCCCGCGCGGCCGGTAGCGGACCGACAGGTCCCGCACCTCGAGCACTGACGTCGGCGCCGGAGCCATCGCGGGCGCCGGAAGGGCCGGCGTCGGCGCCGTCATCGCGCGCTCCAGCGGGCGCGCAGCGCGTCGCCCAGCAGGTTCAGCGTCGCGACCGTGATCAGCAGCGCCAGGCACGGGATGATGACCAGCGCGGGCTGGACCGACATCGTCTGCTCGCCCGAGGCGATCATGTTCCCCCAGCTCGCCCCCGGCGGCGGCACCCCCAGCGACAGGAAGCTGAGCGCCCCCTCCTGAATGATCGCCACCCCCGCGCCCAGCAGCGCGAACGTGAGCAGCTGGGGCAGCAGGTTGGGGGCCAGGTGCAGCAGCACGATCCGCCATCGCCGGGTCCCGCTGAGCGTGGCGGCGAGCATGAAGTTCTGGTCCCGGAGCTTGAGCGTGCCCGCCCGCGCCAGCCGGGCGAAGGCGGGGACGCTGTAGAACGACAGCGCCCAGATCACGTGCAGCTCGCCCGGCCCCAGGCCCTCCGCGATCGCCAGCGCCAGCACCAGCGACGGGAACGCGATCAGCACGTCGAGCACCCGCATCAGCGCCGCCGCCAGCAGGCCGCGGGAGAAGCCGGCGATCATCCCGATCAGCCCGCCGAGGGCGATGCCGATGAGCTGGGTGGCCGCCCCGACCTCGAGCGAGACCCGCCCCCCGTACAGCAGCCGGGAGAAGATGTCGTTGCCGTCGGCGTCGGTGCCGAGCAGGTGCCCGGGCGATCCGATCGGCAGGCTCGAGTTGAGCACGCTGCCGCCGACCGGCGACGGCACATTGCCGACCAGCGGCCACAGGAAGCACGCGGCGATCAGCACGATGAGAAGTCCGGCCGGGATCCAGAGCGAGAGCGACTGTCGAAGCCGCCCGCGACCGCGCACCGCGCCGGCGGCAGCCGGGCCGGCCGCGCCGAGCCCGCCCGGAACCGACAGGGCGTCATTGACCGGGATTGTCATACCTGATCCTTGGGTCGAGGACGGCGTAGAGGAGATCGGCCAGCAGCCCGATGACGACCACCACCACCGCGAACACGGCGACGATGCCCTCAAGGACCGGGAAGTCGCGCGTCTGGATGGCCTGGAACAGCTCCTGGCCGACGCCGGGCAGCCCGAAGATCTGCTCCACGATGACGGTGCCGCCGAGCAGCGTCCCGACGTTCAGCGCCACCACCGTGATCAGCCCGAACATCGAGTTCGGGACCGCGTGCCGGACCAGCACCCGCCACGACGGCAGCCCCTTGGCCACGGCGGTGACCACGTAGTCCTCGCCAAGCTGCTCGATCACGTCGGCCCGCAGCAGCCGGGTGTAGAAGCAGCCGATCGGGAACCCGAGCGACAGCGCCGGCAGCGTCAGCGAGCGCAGGTTCGCGCCCAGCCCGCCGCTCAGCGGCGTCCAGCCGAGGGCCGGGAACAGCGCCAGGTCGACCGAGAACAGCAGGATGAGCAGCAGCGCCAGGATGTAGGGGGCGATCGACAGCCCGATCAGGGTGATGAACGTGGTGACGCTGTCGAACACGCCCCCGGGCCTGCGGGCGGCCACCGTCGCGACCGGGATCGCGATCACCAGCGAGATGACGAAGGCGTAGCCGATCAGCTCGAAGGTGACCGGCAGCCGCTGCGCCAGGATCGTCGTGACCAGCTGACCGCTGCCGAGCGAGCTGCCCAGGTGCCCGGTCACGGCGCTGCCGAGCCAGTGCCCGTAGCGGGTCAGGAACGGCTCGTTGAGGTGCAGCTCTACCCGCAGTTGGGCCACCTCCTGCGGGGTCGCGTCCGCCCCCAGCAGCGCCTGGGCCGCGTCACCGGGCAGCAGGTTCAGCACCGCGAAGGTGAGGAAGGTGACGCCCCAGACCACCGGGATCGCGGTCAGCAGCCGCCGCCCGGCCAGCCGCAGCAGGCTGGACCGCAGGACCCGCGACGCCCGCGAAGCCGAGGGGCCCCCGGACCCCGGGGCCGCCGCAGCGGCCCCGGCATCCGAACCCGCGGCAGGCACGGAACGGTTCGAAGACTCCTGCACGGTCACTTGCTCGTGAACCCGACCTGCGCCCACAGGATCTCCGGCCGCACCGCGGAGGCGGGGATCAGGGTGGTCAGCCCGGGCCCGGCCACGTCCTTGGCCGCGATGTTCCACCCGTTGACCGGGAACAGGAACGGCGCGTAGGCATTCTGGCTGATGTACTCGGCCGCCTGGTCGTACAGCGTCTGCCTGGACGAGGTGTTGAGCGTGGACGTGGCGTTGGCGAAGATCTTGTCAAGGGCCGGGTCGTGCACCCCGCTGAAGATCGACGCCGACCCGAACCGGAAGTTCACCCCCAGCCCCGCGGCCGGGTCGAACGCCCCCGCCGTCTGCAGCGACGCCTCCCAGGTCTTGCTCTCGAACTGCTGGATGACCGAGGGCAGCTGGTCGACGTGGATGGTCACCTTCATTCCGGCGGCTTGCCACATCGTCTGCAGCGCCTCGAGCACGGTCTGGGTGACCGAGCTCTGGGTGGCCATCAGGTCGACGGTCACGCCCCCGGCCGCCTTCACCGCGGCCTGCGCCTTGGCCAGGTTGTAGGTCCGGTACCCGGGCACGTCCTGCTGGTAGAACAGCCCGTTCGGGGCCGTGAACCCCTCGGTGACCGGGTGCAGGTTGCCGAACAGCTTCTGGTCGATCACCGGCACGTCGGTCGCGTAGTACACCGCCTCGCGCGCGGCCAGGTTGCTGAACGGCGCGACGGCGGTGTTCAGCTGGATGACGTACGGGGACGTGGACGGCACGTCGAGCACGTTGAACTGCTGGGAGAACGCGGACACCAGCTGCGGCGTCTGCATCCCCTCGTAGCCCTGCACCCCGCCCGCCTGCATGGTCTCAAGCGCCGCCTCGTCGCTGGCGACCGACTTGAACGTCAGCGTGTTCAGGTAAGGCTCGCCCGGCGCCCAGTAGCGCGGGTTCTTCTTCAGCGCCAGCTCGGAGCTGACCGTGTCGCTGACCACGGTGAACGGGCCCGCCCCGACCGGCGCGAGCTTGAACGCGTTCTCGCCCATCTTGCTCAGCGCGGCGGGCGACACGATCCAGTTGACGTTGGCGTCGTGGAAGGTGTTGATGAGCGGCGCGTAGGGCTGGGTCAGGTGGATCACCACGTCGTACGAACCCGAGGTGGTGATCGAGGAGACCGGCCACTTGGGTGTGTCGCCGACCGGGGCGGCGAGGTCGCGCTTGAAGTTGAACGCCACCGCGGCGGCGTTGAACGGCGTCCCGTCGCTGAACGTCACGCCGTGCCTGAGCTCGATCGTCACCGTCTTGTCGTCGGCCGCGATCGTGTACCCGGTCGCCAGGTCGTCGATCGTCTGACCGTTCGCGCCGAGCTCGAAGAGGTTGCCGTAGATGGCGTCGAGGTAGCTCTGGTTGGCCGAGCCGGAGGCGTCGGTGGCGGGGTCCAGCCCGGTCGGCCACGCGCCGGTCAGGCCGGTCTCCTCGAGCATGGTGAAGTTGCCGCCCGGCTGCGGGGCGGCCGTGTTCTGCGGGCCGGTGGTGGCCGAGGCGGATGAGTTGGCTGAGCTGCCGCCTGAGGAACCTGAAGTACCTGAGGAACCGGAGGAACATGCCGCGACGGCCGTCGCGCAAAGCAGGACGGCCGCCATAGCGACGCTGGCCCGTCCGGCTGGGTGGTGAATCGTGCCCACTGTCTCTACACCTTCGTCTCGCCAGTGGCGACGCCCCGCCGCGAGGCGACGGGGCAGGGGGTCTGATGCTGGTCGCGAGCTGCGGGCCGCGAGCGGCATCGGTTGACGGCTGCCGCGAAAAGGCCCGGCTTTGTCGTCCCTGGGGTAATAGTCACGTCATATATTGTTTCTTTCAACGAAACGGCTGTATCGTTGAATGACATGATGGTTAACCCCTTCGTCCGGCTTGTCAAGACCCAGCCGAGAGACCGAGGACGTGGGACAGTTCCGTGGGACAGTTACGGAAGGAGGACCCGATGCCTGGCGAAAGAGAGCCCGCGGCCCGCGCCGTCGACGTGCTGATCTGGCTGGCCGACCACACGGCCGACACCTGGGGCGTCCGCCAGGTGGCGAGGGAGATGAACACCTCGCCGAGCACCATCCACCGGATCTTCCAGATCTTCGAGTCGCGCGACCTGGTGATCAAGAACGACGAGGGCCGCTACACCCCGGGCCTCGAGCTCTTCCGGATCTGTCAGGTCTTCTCGCACCGCCTGTCGCCGGTGAAGATCGCCCGGCCGCACCTGGAACGGCTGGCGGCCGCGTGCGGCGAGACCGTGCTGCTGGCCGCGTACGGCGCCCGGCGCGGCCAGATGATCGTCATCGACATGATCGACGCGCCGCACCCGCTGCGCTGGGTGGTGGGGCTCAACCAGTGGCGCGCGGTCCACTCCGGCGCGACCGGGCTGGCGATCCTGGCGTTCCTGCCCGAGGCCGAGCGGCAGTTGATCTACCGCAAGGGCCTCGAGCCGTTCACCGAGCAGACCCTGGTCACTGGCGAGGAGCTGGAAAAGGAGGTCGCCCGGGTCCGCGAGCAGGGCTACGCCTTCTCGCAGGGGCAGCGGTCGCAGGGCGCCATCGGGCTCGGCGCGCCGCTGTTCGACGCGGCCGGCGACGTGTTCGGCGACGTCTGCATCACGATCCCGGCGGGCCGGTTCGACCCGGCCCTGGAGCCGAAGCTCGGCGCCCTGCTGGTGTCGCTGGCGGCCGACATCTCGGCCGACCTGCGCGACTCCGGCTTCATCCGCGACGCCTGAGCGCGCCCCTCTGCTAGCCCACCGCTAGCCTTCGTCGGCGTAGTCGAGGCCGAGGTCGAGCGCCCGCGACGAATGCGTGAGCGCCCCCACCGACAGGTAGTCCACGCCGGTCTCCGCGACCTCGCGCGCGTTCTCCAGTCGCAGCCCGCCGCTGGCCTCGAGCCGCACGCCGTAGTAGTCGCGGGCGACCGCCACCGCCTCGCGCAGCGCGCCGACGGGCATGTTGTCGAGCAGCAGGAAGTGCGCCCCCGCCTCGAGCGCCTCCCGGACCTGCGCCACCGAATCGCACTCGACCTCGACCACCAGCCCCGCGTGCGCCCCGGCCAGCGCGGGCCCGACGAGA
>Ga0302229_10001021_pt1 | contig 21615 bp, 21 predicted proteins | sample II_Palsa_N1_3_FD_193518 | JGI IMG/M metagenome (GOLD analysis project Ga0302229, IMG submission 193518) | Peat permafrost microbial communities from Stordalen Mire near Abisko, Sweden - II_Palsa_N1_3 | ecosystem: Environmental > Terrestrial > Soil > Palsa > Peat permafrost | place: Sweden... | reverse complement strand
GCCGGCTCGGGCAGCATCTTCAGCGCGTCGCTCATCCAGGTGTACGTCAGGCAGATCACGCCCGGCTGGTCCGGCCCGTTGTCGAACAGGTAGGTGCCCCGGGTCAGCCGGTCGGTCAGCGTCATGCTCATGACGTCGCGCCCGGTACGTGGATCTTTATCTTTCCAGAACGGACGGTCGACCAGCACAAAGGTCTTGGATGACTGCATGTAACGGGTGCGGTCCAGGGCCGTCCAGATCTTCTGGGAGAACAGCGACTCCTCACAGTCGATCTGCGTGGTGAGCAGCCAGCTCTGGCAGGTGATCAGCACCGCCGGGTACCGGCGGACATCCCCCCAGGCGTCGGTGACCGCGAGCTGGCCGTCCTCCTCGCGTGCGATCTTCGCGACGCCGGCCTTGGGCGCGCCGGAGTGCAGCGAGGCCAGCGAGGTACCGGCGGGCCAGTGGGCGGGCCGGGACGCGCGATGGCGCCAGATCCCGCGGGGCACCTGCTCGGCGCCGCCGACCACCAGGCGCTGGTTCTCGTCGAAGCTGGTCATCACGACCCGGAAGATCTCCAGCATGGAGTTCGGGAAGTCCGAGTCCCAGCCCCCGGTGCCGAACCCGACGTGGCCGAAGATCTCGCGATGGTGGTACGACAGCGCGGAGAACGCCTTCGAGCTCGCCACGAAGTCGTAGAACGTGCGGTCGTCCCAGCGGAGCACCAGATCGTTCCAGCACGACTTGAGCGCGGGGACGTCGCGGGCCCGGATCGCGTCCTGGATGGCGGTGAAGCGCACCTCCTCCAGGGCCTGCGCCCATGCGTCAGCGACCTCGGTAAACAGCGGCGGAAGGTCCTCCAGCGTGCGCGCGTAATGCGTGACGCCCTCGAGATCGATGACGGTGCTTCCGGCCGCCTCGGTCAGCGGGTTCGGGAACGGCCGGGTCGCCAGGCCCAGCATGTCGACGTAGTGGTAGAAGGACGTCGACGAAACCGGGAAACGCATCCCGCCCAGGTCCGCGACCACGCCCTCGGCTCCCTCGAAGGCCTGCGAGCGCAACCGCCCGCCGATCCGCGAGGCCTCGTAGACCACCGGCTTGACCCCGAGCCTCATCAGCTCGTACGCGGCGACCAGCCCGGAGATGCCCGCGCCGACCACCGCGACCTCTTCGCCGTGACGTTCGGCCGGGATCGAGCCCAGGCCGGCCGGGTGCGAGATCCAGTCGTCGAACGGGAAAGGGAAGTCCGGGCCGAAGGCCGTGACCGGGCCTGGCCCGCCACTGGAGGAGTCACGGCCACGTTCGTTCACCATCAAAGCGCCAATCGCCGCCGGTAGATGCCTGTCACGCGAGGATACGCAGCACCGCGCCGTCCCTTCAAAGCGGCTGCGGGTTGCCGGTACCACTGTCGCGAGGCCTCGCCCATATCGATGCCCACGATGCCGGCCAGGCGGTAGCATCGCTGCGGTGGACAACGAGGTAGGCGTCGCGGCCGGCCGGCCTCGTCCTGGGCTCCGGGCGATCAGCGGGCGCGCAGGCCATCGAGCAGAACATCGAGCATCCTGCTGCGCTGCTGCTCAGAGGCGAAGTTCATCGCGGCTGCGCCCATGATGTAGCGTGCGACGTCGTCGTCGTCGATGTCCTTGCGTACATCGCCGCTGGCCTGGGCGCGCCGCAGCAGCGGCGTGCCGGCCTCAGAAAGCGCCGCGCGGCACGCCTGGTAGACCTCGGAATCGGGGTCGATGGCGGTCGTGACCGCGCGTTTGGTGCCGAGGTAGGAGACGAAGCGGCGCAGCCAGCTGGCCAGGCCTTCCCAGGGCGGGAGCTCCAGGCTCGCGTCGGCCTCGGCCAGCACGGCCTGGATCTCGACGATGTAGACGTTCTCGACGAGCACCTCGCGCGTCGGGAAGTTGCGGTACAGCGTGGCGATTCCGACGCCGGCCCGCTCGGCCACGTCCTCGATCGGAGCATCGAACCCGCGATCGGTGAAGACCTCGCGCGCCGCCTCCAGGAGCGCGTCGAAGTTGCGCGCCGCGTCGGCACGGTGCGGACGCGGCGCGCGGTAGCGCTCGAGGTCGATGGAGGGCACGGTACCGGTCAGCTTATGGGTGCCGTCACCAGGGCAGCACGCCTCCGTTCTCCTGGAAGGTGCCGGTCGGGCCGTCCTTGCCGATGGTCGCCATGCGCACGATGACCTCTGCGCCCTTCTCGACCGGCTGCCCGCCCCCGCCAGCGGGGTTGAGGTCGGTGGCGGTGTGGCCGGGCTCGACCGCGTTGAACTTGATGTGCGGCAGGGCCTTGGCGTACTGGACGGTGAGCATGCAGGCTGCCGCCTTAGACGTCGAGTAAGCGAGGTTGGGGAAGCGCGACACGGGGCGCTCGGGGTTGGTGACCGCCCAGAAGGAGCCGAAGGCGCTGCTGACGTTGACGACCACGGGGTTGTCGGACTTCTCGAGCAGCGGCAGCGCGGCCTGGGTGACACGGAGGATACCGATCGCGTTGGTGTCCAGCGCCGCGAGCAAGGCCGCGCCGGTGACCCCCTGGACGGCGGCGGTGCCGCCCGAGATGCCTGCGTTGTTGACCAGGACGTCAAGCCGGCCGTCGCGCTGCTCGATCGTGCCCAACGCCTCGGCCACTGATGCGTCGTCGGTGACGTCGAGCTGGACGAAGCGGGCGCCGAGCTCGGACGCCGCCTTCTCTCCCCGCTCGGTGCTGCGCGCCCCGACCCAGACGGTGTGCCCGGCCTCGGTGAGCTGGCGGGCGGTCTCGTACCCCAGCCCCTTGTTGGCTCCGGTGATCAGAGTAACGGTCATCGCGGGTGCTCCCTTTGCGAGTGAGTCATGTCAGCTACCGAGAGCGCGCCTGCACATAATCGGAGGATCGCTCTCATTTAATTGATAGCACATCTCCGCTTTTCTCGCGAACCGGCCGCGGCTTGCCGTCGTGCTTCCCGGCTGCTGTGCTCCCGGCCGCGGGGCCCACCACCGCCCAACCGCCCAGGTGAAGGTAACTTGGCGCAGCACCAGAGCCGGTCCCGTGCGGCCCGGCGCTGCATCGATCCGGCGGCGGCCTGTCCCTCTGTTAGCAGCCGGCCGCGGGACCTGGCGTCGGCTTTCTGTGCACAAACCTGTGGATGGCCTGTGCATAACGGCACTTGCCCTCTGCGTACACTGGGGAATGCTGTGGATCCGGGTGCAGGGTTCTCTTTAAACTGGGTCTTTAGCTGCAGGAACACGCTCCACACCCTGTGCATAAAGAAGACTGTAATTTGTCCACATGACGCGTCTAATGGCCCGCAAGTAAGCCGAATATTTATCGCAAGTATATCTAGCTGTAATTCAGAGTCGGAACTGTGAAGGCTTAAACCAGAAACGGTGAGCCCGGGCGCTTGTCAGGGGGAGGTAAGCGCAGTGGCGGTATACCTGCACCCCGTCGGCCGCCCCGAGGCCCGGGGCGCCAGGACACACCGTCGCCACCCGGCCCGTCATCCCACTGCGCGCCTGTCCCACGCAGGTCACCCGCAGTTGGACGGCGCTCACCGCTGGCTCAAACGGGAGGCCCGCCATGAAGATCAAGATCCGGCCAGACGACGCCAGCATGCTCCAGCTGAACTGGCTCGCCGAGCCTCACCACGGGCCGGCCGAGCCTCACCGCGGGCCGGCCGAGCCTCACCGCGGGCCGGCCGAGCCTCACGCCCGGCCTACGGTGCGGGCCGTGATCGGTGATCAGCTCCGGATGCCGGTCATGTGGTGCGAGATGGGCTCCTGCATCTCCAGGCATGCCGATCCGGCTGCGCTCGGCGAGGGTGACTTGCGCGCCCGCGCGATCGGCGCCGGCTGGCGCGTCGACGCCCTCGGCCGGCTGGCCTGCCCCCGCTGTCAGCAGGCCGACCCGAACTTCCGGGCCTGCCACCAGGTCGTCCCGTGGGACCGTTACACGGCCATGGCCCGAGCCGCCCGGATCGTTGCCGGGCACGGGGAACTTACGTCGGTCACCCGATGGCATCCGGGAGCTGGTAAGCGCGGCCACTGAGCACCGACGGGGGTTACTGATGATCCAGGAATACGCAGGGGATGCCTTCCCGGGCCGCTGGCCGTACGCCGGTAGCCCCGCCTTCTCTCCCGGCCGCGGCGAGCTCTCTCCGGGCCGCGGCGAGCTCTCTCCGGGCCGCGGCGAGCTCTCTCCGGGCCGCGGCGAGCTCTCTCCGGGCCGCGGCGAGCTCTCTCCCGGCCGCGGCGAAGGTGGCCAGCTGGCCCCGGCTGCGCACCCGGCTCCGCTTGAGGCCAGGATCGGCGCCCGCTGGCTGACGCTGGCCGCCGAGATGGCCGGCCTGACCAGCGGCAGCTGGCGGTCATGGCCGGACCCCGTCTCGACCAGCCCGGTCACCCTGCCTCGGGTCGCCACCCGCACGCTCGGCCCTGACACCGGATCAGTTCGCACCGCCCGGGACTTCACCATCGCAACCTTGCAGCGCTGGGGCATCGCCGAACGCAGCCAGGACATCGCGATCGTGGTCTCAGAGCTGCTCACCAACGCGCTGCGGCACGCCCTGCCGGGATCCGGCGATAGCAGGCCGAGGCGGCCGATCCGGTTCGGCCTGCTGCAGCCCGGGTCCTGCGTCCTGTGCGCGGTCGCTGACCCGAGCCGGGCGGCTCCGGTGCTGCAGACGAGCGGTTCTTTCGCCGAGACCGGCCGCGGAATGCAGATCATCTGTGCCCTGAGCGACCAGTGGGGTTTCGCGCCCAGCGACACCGGCAAGGTCGTGTGGGCGATGTTCTGCCGAGGGTTAACGCTGCGGTACGACCGAACTGAGCTTGGTGTCCTGTATATGGCGTAGGCCGATTACGTCACGCCTTATTGTTCAAGCATGCAGTTCACCAGTAATGCATGAAGGTATCAGCCATGCCACGAATGGCAGGTTCCGCCTGTCATTAGATATTCAGGGACCGAAATTCCGGATCAGCGCGCCAGGTCTGCTATGCCTGAATGGAGACGCTCAATAGAATCTTGAACAAAACTCGGTCTGGACGGCAAGCTCACGGTCATGACCACGGACATCCGAGGAGAATCTATGGTGGTGCCGCTCGCCGCCCGGTCGCTGGCCGCGGTGGCCGGCGTATTGCTCGTGCTCACGGCGTGGTTCAGCGTCATCGTGACCCTCATCGTGTCGCGTTCGGTCGGCAGCTGGATGACGCGACTGGTGGACCGCGGGGTGATGCTGATATTCCGCCTGGTGACCAGGAACATCGACGACTACCAGCGACGTGACCACGTGCTCGCCGTGCAACCGGCCACGATCCTGCTCACCCAGCTGGTCCTCTGGCTGGGTACCGTCTTCGTCGGCTACGCGCTGCTGCTGTGGCCGCTCACCCGGCGCGGCGTGGGTTCGGCCTTCATCGCGGCTGGATCCGCGCTGTTCACACTCGGATTCGACGAGCCGGCCGGGGCCGCGCCTGCGGCGGTCGTGTTCGCCGCCGCGGCGACCGGCCTGGTCATCGTCACGCTGCAGATCGCTTATCTGCCGACCCTGTACGCCGCGTTCAACCGGAGGGAGACCGAGGTGGCCCTGCTGAACGCGCGGGCCGGCATCCCATCCTGGGGCCCGGAACTCCTGGCGCGCACCCACTACGGATTTGGATCGGGAGTGTCGACCATCGATACCCTGCCCGCCCTGTACGCCCAGTGGGAACGCTGGGCCGCCGACGTGGCGGAAAGCCACACCACCTACCTGCCGCTGGTGCGGTTCCGCTCGCCTGGCGCGCGGTCGTCATGGGTGACGGCCATGCTCGCCGTGCTGGACTCCGCGGCCCTGTTCCTGGCGCTCTCGCCGCAGTCCGCGCCGGCGGTACCGGCCCGGCTGTGCCTGCGCAGCGGATTCATCTGCCTCAACCGCATCGCGCGGGCGATGGGTATCGAGGTACCGGACGAGCACGACCCGCCCGCCGGGATCAGCCTGACCTATCAGGAGTTCCTCGTCGCGGTGGACCGGATGCGCGAGGTCAGCTTCCCGATCGAGCGCGACCCCACCGACGCGTGGCCGGACTTCGTCGGCTGGCGGGCCAACTACGAGCAGGCCGCCTACGGGGTGGCCGCCGCCGTCGATGCCGCCCCGGCGCTGTGGTCGGGTCCCCGCCTGCATCCCACTCCCGCCATCCCCCCCAAACGCCCGCCCCTCGGACGGCCGCCCAAGTAAGACCCGGCGTCGGCTGCTGGGCCTATGCCCTGAGGCATAGCACCCAGCCAAAGTGCGGTCTGCAGATAGATGGCCGCTGGTCACGCAGCCCGTAGCGTCCTGATCATCAGCATTAACTGATGAAGGGACGCAACATGATCGAGATTGATGGCCTGACCAAACGATACGGGGACAAGACCGCGGTCGACGGGCTGAGCTTCGTGGTCGAGCCGGGCATGGTGACCGGATTCCTCGGCCCGAACGGAGCCGGAAAATCCACCACGATGCGGATGATCGCCGGCCTGGACCGGCCGGACAGCGGGACGGTGCGCGTTAACGGCAAGCACTACCCCGAGGCGGCCGCCCCGATGTCGGAGCTTGGCATCCTGCTCGACGCGAGGTCGGTGCACCCGGGTCTGTCGGCCCGCAACAACCTGATGGCGCTGGCCCGGACGGCCGGCATCGGCCGCCGCCGGGTGGACGAGGTGATCGAGCTGGCCGGTCTGGGCGAGGTCGCAGGCACCCGGGCCGGGGGGTTCTCCCTCGGCATGGGCCAGCGCCTGGGCGTGGCCGCGGCGCTGCTTGGCCAGCCGCAGACGGTGGTGCTTGACGAGCCGGTCAACGGCCTGGACCCGGACGGGGTGCGCTGGATCCGGGAGCTGCTCAAGTCCCTGGCCGCCGAAGGCCGGACGGTTCTCGTTTCCTCGCACCTGATGAGCGAGATGGCGCAGACCGCGACCCAGCTGGTCGTGCTCGGCCGCGGCAAGCTCATCACCGAGGCCAGCGTCGAGGATTTCGTCGACCACGCCACCGGGACCGGCGTGCTGGTCCGCACCCCGGAAACCGTGCGGCTCGGCCAGCTGCTGGCCGCTCCCGGCATCACCGTCATTAACGACGGAACGGACCTGCTGCGTGTCTCCGGCACCACCGCCGAGCAGATCGGGGCGGCGGCCTGGCGGGCCCACCTGCCCATCTATGAGCTCACCCCCACCCACGCTTCGCTGGAAGAGGCTTTCATGCAAGTCACCAAGGACAGCATCGAGTACCACGCCGGAGCGACGTCATGAGCGCCGCCACGGAGACCAGGCCCGTGTCGACTCATGGGACGCCCGCCCCGGCGACCGTAGCGGGACCAGTGACCCAGGTCCGCGTCGTCCGCGCGGAGTGGACCAAGCTGCAGGCACTGCGCTCGACCCGGTGGTGCGCGCTGGCCGCGGCCCTACTGATCGTCGGCCTGGGTGCCGCGATCGCAGGATCTGGAACGCCTTACCACGTCTCGCCGGGTAATACCGCCGCCAGCGGAGTGTCGGTGGCCCTGATCGGTGTGTTGTTCGCCCAGCTGGTGATCGGCGTGGTCGGCGTGCTGGCGTTCAGCGGCGAGTACGGTACCGGGATGATCCGGGCCACGCTGGCGGTCGTGCCCTCGCGGCTGCCGGTGCTGTGGGCCAAGGCGATCGTGCTGGTGGGCCTGGTGCTGCCGGTGACCATGCTGTGCGCGTTCGGCGACTTCTTCGCCGCGGCCGCTATCGAGTCCTCCCGCGGGGGTTCGGTGCTCTCGCTGACCGATCCGGGCGTGCTGCGGACGGTGGCCGGCTCGTCGCTCTACCTGACCGTCGTGGTCATCACCGGCCTGGCCCTGGGCGCCCTGCTCCGCAAGACCGCGGCCGGCCTGTCGGTGTTCGCCGCGGTGTTCTTCGTCATCCCGGTCAGCGTGGGGGCCCTGCCGCAGAACATCAGGGGCTTCGCGCCCTACCTGCCGTCCAACGCCGGCGGAGCCCTGTGGGGCAGCCCGCTGGGCAGCGGGCATGTGCTGAGCCCGTGGACCGGCTTCGCGTGCCTGTGCGGCTACGCGATCGTGCTGACCGTCCTGGCCGCCTGGCAGCTGCGCCGCCGCGACGCCTGAGGAAGAAAACACTGATCACGCCGAAAGGCTGCGAGGATAAGGTATGTCCTTCTGGACACCGGCCGAGAACCCAGGAACGCGCCTGTGGCGTTCCTGGGTCTTCGACGTCGGCTGCGCCCTGCTCGCGGCGGCCACGTCGTTCGGGAGCTTTTCCTTCGCCCAGGCCTCGCATCCACACGTGCCGACGCTGGCGGTCAGCCTCGTCGTGGCGGTCTTGACCGCCCTGGTGCTGTCGCTGCGCCGGGTCTGGCCCGGCCCGGTGTTCGCCGTCACGGTCCTGATGGCGGCGGTGCTGGCCCAGTGGCCGGTCCGGGGCGCGCTGTTCCCGTTCCCGTCGGCCATCGCCCTGTACACCGTCGCGGTCACGCTGAGCCGGACCACCGCGTTCGTCGCGGCCGCGCTCGCCGTGGCGGCGGAGATCCCGGCGGCCGGCCAGGGCGGCTGGCACAACGGCTGGCTGCCCGCGATCTACGAAGTCATCGGGTTCGCTAGCGTCCTGGTCGCTGGCCTGTACGTGAGCACCCGCCGGGCGTACATGGCCGAGCTGCGCGACCGGACCCAGCGGCTCGAACGCGAACACGACCAGACCAGCGCCCTGGCCGCAGCGGTGGAGCGGGCCCGCATCGCCCGCGAGATGCACGACAGCGTGGCGCATCACCTCACCGTCATCGTGGCCCTTTCCGACGGCGCCCTGGCCGCGGTCACCCGATCCCCGGCCCAGGCCAGCGAGGCGATCCGGGGCGTGTCGAGCACCGCCCGCGAGGCGCTCGCCGAGACCCGCCGCCTGCTCGGCATCCTGCGCGCCGAAGACGGCCTGGAACTACGCCAGCCGCTGCCTGGCCTGTCCGACCTCGAGGCCCTGTTCACCCGGGTCCGGGCGGCCGGGCTGCCGGTAAGGTACGAACGCAGCGGCCCCCCCGGCGACACTCCACCCGGCGTTCAGCTGGTCGTCTTCCGGCTCGTCCAGGAAGCCCTGACGAACACGATGAAGCACGCGGGCCCCGGCGCGAGCGCGGCCGTCCGGCTGCAGCTCGCCCCCGGCGAGGTGCGCGTCGAAGTCGAGGACGACGGCATCGGCAGCGCCGGAGTGCCGCGCGCGCCCGGCGGCGGCCTGACCGGAATGCGGGAACGCGTCAGCGCGTTCGGCGGCGAACTGGCCTGCGGCCCCCGTCAACCGCGCGGCTGGCGGGTCACCGCCCAGCTCGATCCCGGCACGGCCCTTCCCGGCCCGGCGGTGGCGCCATGATCAGCGTGCTCCTGGTCGACGACCATTCGCTCATCCGGATGGGCTTCCGCCTAGTGCTCGACGCCGAAGACGACATCGAGGTGGTCGGGGAGGCCGCCGACGGGACCGCCGCCGTCGCCATGTGCTCCGCGCTGCGCCCCGACGTCGTGCTGATGGACGTCCGGATGCCTGGCCATGACGGCATCGAGGCCACCCGCGACATCGTGGCCGCCGGGCTGCCGTGCAAGGTGCTGATCCTGACCACCTTCGACCTCGACGACTACGTCTACGCTGGCCTGCGGGCCGGCGCCAGCGGCTTCCTGCTCAAGGACACCCAGCCTGCTCACCTGGTCGCCGCCATCCGCACCATCGCGGCCGGTGACGCCGTGCTGGCGCCGGCCGCCACCAGCCGCCTGGTCCGCCAGTTCGCCGCCACCCCGGACCCAAAGACCCCGGAACCGCCCGGCTCACCCGGCGCCCACCCGGGCGGCGCCCAGATCAGGCAAGCCCTCACCGACCGCGAGCAGGACGTCTTCTCCCGCATCGCCGCGGGCATGTCCAACAGCGAGATCGCGGCCAGCCTGTACCTGTCCGAGGGCACCGTGAAGATCCACGTCGGCCGCATCCTGGCCAAGCTCGGCCTCCGCGACCGCGTCCAGGCCGTCGTCCTCGCCTACGAATCCCGTCTTATAACCCCCGGAACCCCGACGCCCGACCCCCCCGGCCACCCGCGGTGACAAGACCTCCCGCACGTGCCACCTCAGCATCGGATTACCTCCATGGCGGCCCGGATGTCTTGCTATCGCTGCCGCAAGCATCAGAGCATCATGAATGTTATGATCTGATGTCGTGAGGACCACGATAACGCTGGATGATGATCTTGCAATCCGTCTGGAGCGGCACCGCAGCCAGCACGGCGAGAGCTTCAAGCAGGCCCTTAACGAGGCTGTACGCGCCGGTCTGAACCAAATCGAAAGCAGCGCCGAGGCTCCGCGCGAGGTCCGGCGGACGAAACCGCTGGCGCTTGGTCGGCGCCTGGCCGGCAGCATCGATGACATCGGCGAGGTGCTCGCAATTGCCGAGGGCGAGGACTATCGCTGATGTACCTGGTGGACGCGAACATCCTCGTCTACGCCACGGACGAGGATTCCGAGCACCACGACGCGGCCCGCGACTGGCTCGACGAGCGCACTGCCGGAGTAGCTAAATCCGTCGGGCTGCCTTGGCCCACCTTGCTGGCCTACCTGCGGCTCGTCACCAACCCGCGGATCTACTCACCTCCGGCCACGTCCGCGGATGCCTGGCAGCGCGCCCAGGACTGGCTCACCCGGCCAGCCGCCTGGATTCCAGTACCGGGTCCCCGGCATCAGCAGATTCTCGGAGAGATCGTCCAGGAGTATCACCCGACCGGCAATCTCGTGCCAGACGCCCACCTGGCCGCTCTCGCTCGTGAGCACGGCCTGACCCTTGTCTCCACCGACACCGACTTCGCCAGGTTTTCCGGGATCACATGGCTCAATCCTGTCGCGGGAGAGGCCTGAATTAATGCCCCCATGGCGATCACGCTGGAGCACAAACTCCCTGTCAATGGCGTCAAGACGTTCTTCCCGCTGGCTGTGCGCTGGTCGCGGCCCCGACCGCGGTCAGGCCGGTCAGGTCGGCGCTCAGCTGCCAGAGCCGTGCCGCGGCGGCCTGGTCGTAGCTGCGCCTGGAGGATCTCCTGGGTTTGCTGGTGGCGAAGTAGCGGCCCGTCACCTGCTCCAGATCGGGCGCGGAAACCAGGTGGATGGACGTGGCGGCGCCCCGGCCCGGGGCCTTCATGAAGGGCCGCACGAACGGGATGAACAGCCGCTGGAGGCCGCCGGGGTCCTCGGTTCCGAAAGCTGTGCGCACCACGCCGGGATGCAGCGCATTGGCGGTGACCAAGGTGGCCTGCAGCCTGCGGGCCAGCTCATAGGTAAACAAGACGTTGGCGAGTTTGGACTGGTTGTAGGCCCGGGCGCCGGAGTATGACCGTTCGCCCTGCAGGTCCTCAAAGTCGATCCGCCCGTTGGCCTGCACGTTGGAGGAGACCGTGACCACGCGGGCCGGGGCGCTGTTCTTGAGCCGGTCCAGGAGCAGGTTAGTGAGCAGGAACGGCGCGAGATGGTTGATGGCGAAGGTGCGCTCGAGCCCGTCCGCGGTGACGTGCCGGGTGTTCCAGTACCCCCCGGCGTTGTTGACCAGCACATCGATCCGGGAAAGGCTCTGCAGCACCTGGCCGGCCAGCCGCCGTACCTGCGACTGGCAGGACAGGTCCGCGACGAACGTGTCCACCTGCCCGCTGCCGGCGGCGCGGATCTCGCGGGCCGCGTCCTCGGTACGCCCGCGGTCCCGGCCGGTGATCGCCAGGTGCGCGCCCATCGCGGCCAGACCCAGGGCCGTCGCCCGGCCGATGCCGCCGCTGCCGCCGGTGATCAGCACCGTCCGGCCGGTCATCGGGCCGCCGTGGATCTGTTCCATTTCCGTGCTCCTTCGGTGGATGCCGGGGAACCGCGGGCGGGCGGATGCTGCCCGCCCTACGCGGCGAGGCTGAAGGGCGGGTAGCGATCGGTGAGGAAGCCGACGTAGGCCTCGACCCGTAGCGTGTAGCGGTAGGCGCTGACCAGGAAGCCCCGGATGCCCTCGGGATACTGTCCGGTGAACAGCACGGCGAACAAGCCGGCGATGATGGCCGCGCACGCCACGATGGCCAGGCCGGCCAGCACGAAGTACTGGGGGATGGCCAGGAACCACTTGTACAGCGGCTGCCACCGCTCCAGGTGCCCGGGATAGGTCAGTCGCAGCGAGGTGCAGGGTTCGGCGCCGTCGTCCTCGGAGGACAGGTCGAAGTCGAACGGGGGGTAGTCCTCGTGCATGAAGAAGACGTAGCTCATGGCCCGCCACTCATAGCGGTAGGTCATGACGATGGCGTCGAACAGCGGCCGCGGTATCTGCTCGGCGAACAGCACGGTGAAGAAGCTGATCAAGGTCAGGACCTGCCGCACGAAGCGCAGGGCATAGGCGATCATCAGGTGCGGGGTGGCCAGCAGCCACTGCACCAGGGGCCGCCACCGGGTGATGTGGAGGTCGGCGTGCAGCTCCAGCTGGAGGGGATACGGGGCGGGCATGGACACGATGGCTCCCTGGTCCGGGCCGCTTCGGGAACGAAACGGCGGGGCGGTACGGTGACGTGATCGGTGCTAGGTCATACTCTGGCGGTGTCGCGGCGCAGGCTCCAGACGGCGCCGGTCACGAAGATCGCGAGCCATACAGCCAGGTTCAAGATCCAGCTCCATGGCACGGTGCCGCCGGTCAGCGGGTCGTGGACGAGCTGGCTGAGCCCGTACAGTGGCGTGAACCTGGCGAAGTCCTGCAGGTCCGGTGAGAACTGGCTGAACGGGATGAACAGGCCGCCGACGAAGCTGCACAGGGTCAGCACGAGGGTAAGGACCTGCGCGACGTTCTCGGTGGGCAGCAGGTAGCCGGCGAACAGACCGAAGGCGGCGAACAGCAGCGATCCGATCCACACGCACAGCCCGGTGACGACCCACAGATCGGCCGGCATCGACACCTTGTGCGTGAGGGCGCCGACCAGGTAGACGGCGGCGACCGAGCCGGCCGCCAGCACCAGCGAGGTCAGCATCTTGATCACGACGTAGGCGGCAGGCGACAGCGGCGTCACCCGCAGCTGCCGGCTCCAGCCCGCTACCCGTTCAATGGACACCATCGCCCCGCAGGTCGCGGTGGCAGCCACCGCGCCGTACAGCGCGATGCTGATCATCTCCAAGGCCGACACGTTGCCGTGCCCAGCTCTTTCGTGCACGTAGCTCTTGTTCAGGCCGAAGCCCCAGAAGAACAGCACCGGCAAGATGAGCGCCAGGATCATGGTCCGGCGGTTGCGCAGCAGACGGCGCACCTCCAGCCGCACGATCGCCGGGCTGAAGCCGCCCGCCGGCGGCGGCTGCCGCTGCAGGGCGGCGGCGAGGGCGGTCTGAGTGGTCATGTCGCTGCCCGGTTTCTGTCGGAGGGGCCTGCGGCGCCGTCGCCGGTCAGGGTGATGAAGGCATCTTCCAGCCCGCGGGAGGTGATCTCCAGGTCACGGGCCGGGGTCTGGGTCAGCAGCCGCCGGGCGACGGCGTCGGAATCGCCGCAGTGGATCAGGACGGTGTCGCCGCGCACCTCGACGCCTTCCACGCCCGGGATGGCCCGCAGCGCGGTCTCGTCCGCGCCGGGCAGGGTCGCCCGGATCATCCGGCCGGAGGCCAGGCCCTTGACCTCGGCGGCGGTCCCGTCCGCCACGATCTGGCCCTTGCTGATCAGCACGATCCGGTCGGCGTAGGCGTCCGCTTCCTCCAGGTAGTGGGTGGCGAAGATGACCGTCCGGCCCCGGGCCGCGTCCTCGCGGATGGCCGTCCAGAAGCCGCGGCGGCCCTCCACGTCCATGCCCTGGGTCGGCTCGTCCAAGATGAGCAGCTCGGGGTCGGGAATTAGCGCCATCGCGAACCGCAGCCGCTGCTGTTCTCCGCCCGAGCACTTCCCGACCCGGCGGCCCGCGATCGCGGTGATACCCGCCCGCTCCAGCACCTCAGCGACCGGGCGGCTCACCGCGAACAGGGCGGCGGTGTACTCGACCGTCTCGGCCACCGTGAGGTCCTTGAGCAGGCCCCCGATCTGCATGACCGCCGAGACTAGGCCCTTGCGGACCGCCTGCCGCGGCGCCATCCCGTAAACCTCGACCGCGTCGGCATCCGGGCGGGACAGGCCCAGGATCATGTCGATCGTCGAGGTCTTCCCGGCCCCGTTGGGCCCCAGGAACGCCATCACCTCACCGGCGCCGACAGCCAGCGCGACCCCCCGCACCGCCTGCACCGAGCCGAAGGACTTGCGCACCCCCCGCAGGTCGACGGCAAGCGGCAGCCCGGCAAAGTCCCGGCGCCCCGGCTGCGCAGCACGCTCCGCATCATCCCGTGCTACCTCTATCTCACGGTCCGCAGGCGTGGCCAGCGACCCGGGGTTTTTACTCATCCCGGGCGCCTTTGCCACGCCACCACCACGGGGAGAAAGAGCCCGTGCGCTTCCAGCGCCAGGCCATGTTCCCGACCGCCAGGAGCACGACAACTATCACGACAATCAGCTCAACACTCATCCCGATCTGCCTCCAGCGCCATTGCGTCCCCTTATGCGGATACTGACTGAGAGGAACGCTACGAGTCCCGCCACGGCCCGGCATCTGCCCGGAGACCACTGTTCGCCTGGCCCCTATGCCTGAAGGCATAGGCAGCGGAGCAGTCCCGGCTGGTGAGCGCCGGACCAGGGCGGGCAGCGTTGTCGCTAAGAGAGGCACTGGGGTGTGCCCCTAGGCTTTGCGGCCGCGGTTCCTACCGGGGTGCTGCCAGCCGGGCGGCCAGATCCTTCCGGGATCGGATGCCGATCTTGTCGTAGACGTGTCCGAGGTGAAATTCCACCGCCTTGACGCTGACGTATAGCTCGCCGGCCACTTCCCGGTTGGACCGGCCGGTGCTGACCAAGCGGGCCACGGCCAGCTCGGATGCGGTCAGGTTCCAGGCCGGCGGCTGCTCGGGCCGTATCTCGGCCCCGCACTGCGCAAGCTCGCGCTCGCAGGCGGCCACATGGGGCCGGGCTCCGAGGGTTGCCAGCCGGTCGCGTGCCTGCCGCAGGCGCGCGACGGCGCTTTGCCGGTCACCGGCCCGGCGCAGGCGGCGCCCGTCATCGCGTTCCAGCAGGGCGAGCTGGAAGGGCAGGGCCAGGCCCGGGGCCAGCTGCCAGGCGGCGGCGAAGGATTCCTCGGCTCCGGCCAGGTCATCCCGGAGTACGGCCAGGTTTCCGTGCAGCCGGGCCGCCGTCATGCTGGCCGAGGCCAGGCCGTGGGCGGGGACGGCGGCTTCCAGCTCGGCCAGGGCCGCGCCTGCGTCATCCACGCGGCCCAGACCGATCAGGGCCTCGGCCTCGAGCGGGCGCCAATCGGCCACACCGGGGACCTCAGCCCGGCCCATGGCCCTGGCTGGTGCCGTGGCCGATAGCACTTGGTCCAGGTCACCCCGGGCCAGGGCCAGCTCGGCGCCGGCCATGGCCGCGGTCGTGACCCCGGTTCCGGTCCCGAAAGCCCGGGCCGCGGCCCGGGACGCCTCGACGTGGGCGCCGGCCAGCTGCCAGTCCCCGCGGGCAGCGGGAACCAGGGCCGCATAGCCATGCACGAAGGCCAGGTCCAAGGTCCGGTCGGCGTCGTGGGCCAGAGAAACAGCCAGCGCGGAATGCATCAGGGCGTCATCCCAGGCGCCGAGGCGGTACTCGGCATCGCTGAGATAGACCAGGCGCTGGCTGGAGTAGGTCGACCTCACCCCGGCCCGGAGCCGGGCCACACCCACCGACAGATCAGTCATCGCCCCGGTCAGGTCATCGGTGAACAGCCGGCACATCCCCCGCATGACCAGTCCGTCCGTAGCCTCGATCGGTACCCGGGCGGCGGCAGCGGGCAGCTCGCCCAGCCGGGCCAGGCCCTCGGGGGCGCGCCCCGCCAGGGTCAGGCTCAACGCCACCACGGTCAGGGCCTGCAGGCGGGCGGCCGGGTCGCCGGCGCTGGCCGCGAAGGCCCGCTCGCTCCAGACCAGGGCCTCCTCCAGCCGCCGCACCGTGCACAGGTATGACGCCAGCGACGTGGCCGCGTCCGCTCCTACCAGCGGTTCTGTGTCAGGGTTGTGGGCCTGCCAGGCCTCAAGCAGGTGCGCCTCCACCACCGCCCCCCGGCCGCAGAGCAGATCGAGGTGGCCAAGCAACGCGCTGCGCCGGGCGCTGGCACCCAGCTGCGCGACCTGAGGCCACAGGGCCAGGGCGCCGGACACATCGCCGCTGCCCGCTAGGGCGGCCACGGCATCGAGGAGGCGGCGCTCTTGCCTGGCCCGGTCGGTGCTGGCCGCCGATGCCTGGGCCAGCCGCGCCGCGCCCTGTGCGACCTCGCCCGCCTCGGCCGCCTCCCGGGCGGCTACCTCCAGGTCGGCGGCCAGTCTCTCGTCGGGCCCGACCGCGGCGGCCACCCGGTGGGCGAGGGCGGCGGGGCCGGAGACCAGCGCCGCCGCAGCCTGATGCAGCCGGCGACGCCGGGCCGGACCCAGATCGTCTCTGACCGCCGCGTGGACCAGCGGGTGGGCGAAGGCGATCGTGCCCCCTGAGCCAGTCCGGTCCTCCACCAGCAGGCCCGTCGCTCCAGTGCAGGTCATCCACCCCCAACCACGACCACCTGGTCGCCGGCCTGCAGATCGCCGAGTACCCCCACAAGCTGCGCACCTACGGTCATCGCGTCGGCGTCTTTCCGCGCGCGGCGGGCGGGCGAGGATCCGTCCGCAGCCGTCGGCCCGGCACCGGCCAGGGAGCTGGTCGGCGAGCCCCCAGGCCAGCAGGATCTCCGCCTCGTCGCCGCTGGCCCGCAGCAGGCAGACGTCACGGTGCGCCGAGACGAAGCGGGACAGCAGGCTGGACTTGCCGATCCCCGCCTCACCCTCGAGCAGGACAACCCGAGGCTGCCCCGCCCGCACCGCCCGCAGCTCAGCGTCCAGGATCGCCAGCTCGCCTGTGCGGCCGACAAAATGATCCACCCAAGCAGTGTGGACACCTCCGGGCCCGGGCGCAAACGCCACCCATAGAAATCCTAGGGCGGACCCCAGTGCCTCCCCTAGCGACACCGCTGCCCGGCTCAGTAACGATCGACACATGAGCCAGGGAACCATGATCGAAGCTGTCCATCTCACCACGACGACCATGCGCCCACCCGTCCCAGCCTCGCCCCGGGCCACGTTGTCCAGCATGCTGCGTTCGGAACGGATCAAGGCGAGCGCCATCCGCTCGACGTTGATCATCCTCCTGGTGTCTTTCGCGGTCGGGATCGGCGTCAGCGCGCTCGCCGGCTACCTGGCGAGCAGCCATCACGTGTCCTCCGCCCCGGTCGGCAAAGCCACCTGGAAGCTGACGGCATTGAGCCTGAACGGGTTCCATCTCGCCGGGCTCGCTATCGCCGCGCTCGTCGTGCTCGTCGTCATCTCGGAGTCGTGCTGGTCATCACTTCGGCATGTGCCGCCTTCCTCCTCGGCCAGGCCCTGATCGGCTCCGGCGCCCCGGCAGGTCAGCCACCAGCGGCGCAGCCAGGACCAGCTGGACTGGCGTTCTACCTTCCGCCTTCGCCGCTGGTGCCCGGCGCAGCCGGCCAGGTGATCTGGTCACGGCAGGTGACCGGCGCGGCCGCCCTGCCCGGCGCCGGGGAGAACCTGCTCGTCCTCTACCACTCCCGCACACTCGCCGGGCAGGACATCGCGGTGTCAGGAACGATATCGATCCCCCCGGGCCAGCCGCCTGCAGGTGGCTGGCCGGTGCTCAACTGGACGCACGGCACCACCGGTGTCGCCGATATCTGCGCTCCGTCCCGTGACGCGCCCGGCCATCCCTCCCACATCTACAATCAGCTCGCCGACGCAATGCTGAACCAGTGGGTCAAGCGCGGCTATGTGGTCCTCAAGACAGACTATGAAGGTCTTGGCACCCCAGGCTCCCACCCTTACCTTGTGGGGGCCTCCGAAGCGCGCAGCACCGTCGATATCCTGCTCGCCGCCCGCCAGCTCCTCCCGGCCATCGGCCGGAGCTGGGCGGTGATGGGTCACTCCCAGGGCGGCCACGCCGCCCTGTTCACCGCTAGCCTGGCCCCGGCCTGGGCCCCGGACCTCGACCTGATCGGAGCGGTGGCCATCGCCCCGGTCGGCGGCGCTCACGACCTGATCGCCGGGCTCAGTGACGCCCGCACACCAGCCCGCACACCAGCCCGCACGCCAGATCCCGCGCCAGCCCCCGCACCAGCCCCCACACTGAGCTTTCTCGCCTTGGTCCTGATCGGCGCCGCGGCCGCCGACCACACCGTGCGCGTGGACCAGCTGCTCACCCCGGCGGCCCTGCGCCTGCTGGCCGAAGCTGAGGTCGTCGGCATCGACGACCTCCGCGCCCCGGGCTGGCCAGCACCGCTGGTGCCCGCCGAGATGTTCCGTCCCGGCGCCGATCTCGGCCCCCTGCTGAAGGTTCTTGCCGCCAACGACCCAGCCATGCTCCGGCCGCGCACACCGGTGCTGATCGTCCAGGGTCACGACGACCCGATCGTGGCCCAACGCGGCACCGACCACATCGCGCGCTCCCTGCACGCCAGCGGCGCGGTGCTCGCTTACCACCGGTATCCCGACCGGGGCCACTACGACCTGATCCAGGCCGCGCACACCGAGAACGTCCAGTGGATCGACACCCGGCGGGGACAGACGCCATCACCCCAGTCCAAGAAGCACAAAACACAGGGTCGAACCTAGGGTCACACCCTGGGGACAATGCCGCGCAGCTCGCGTTAGCTATGAGCTATGGACGCCTCACCAACACCGAGGCAAACGATTCGCCTCCTGCTCGATATCGACCGGACTCCTGAGGGACGGCTCGAGGGACGAATACGCGCCAAAGGCACCGACGCCTGGAGGCCTTTCTCTGGCGTGCTCGAGTTGCTCAAAGCGCTTGAGGAAACATACACCGACCTGTATTGAGAGCGACGCTCGCAATACCCGCGAAAGAGGGAACAGCCATGAACACCACCCATCAGGAAAACCAGCAGGACGGCAGGCTTCTTCGCCGCTCGCTGGACGGACGGATCCTAGGCGGCGTCGCCGCCGGGCTCGCCAGGTACTTCGCCGTCGACGTGGCGCATGTCCGGATCGCGCTCGTCGCCCTGTCGTTTCTCGGCGGCGCGGGCGTGCCGCTCTACCTGGCGGCCTGGGTGCTGATCCCCGCGGAAGGCTCCGGCGCCGCGATCGCCGACGAGGTTTGAACCACGTCGGCAGCCACTTATCGTGACCGGCCGCCGGCTTCCTCAGCCGCAAATTGGTCTTGAGATGAAGGATTTCGTTTTCCGGAACTGAATTGCTGTTGCTGTAAGAAAGGAACGTCATGAGTCAGAACCCCTCGTTTTCACCCGCCAGCGGTTCGGTATTGGCAAGGTGGGGCCGTACCGCATACCGGCGGCGGCGGCTGATTCTGCTGATCGCCTTGCTCGTCGCGGTAGTCGGCGGTGTGTGGGGAACCACCATCTTTGGCAGGGTGCAGACCGCGGGCGGGTTCAACGCCCCGGACAGCCAGAGCCAGCACGAAGCCGACCTGGCCACGCAGGCCTTCGGCCGCGACACCGGGGACGTGGTCGTGCTGTACTCCAGCCCGACCTTGACCACGGCATCCCCGGCGTTCCGGTCCGCCGTCACCAGCACTCTGGCCGCGCTGCCGCACAGCAGGGTCGAGTCGTACGCTAGCTACTGGTCAGCCGGGTCCCGGCAGTTCGTCAGCGCCAGCGGCCATCAGACCTACGCCGTCATCGAGATGGCCGGCGCCACCGACACCGCCCGGCAAACCAGCTATGACGCGATCAAGACCGATCTGAGCGCGCCCGGCCTGCGCACTCAAGTCGGCGGGGTAGTCCCCACTGACGAGACCATCGACCAGCAGACCACCACCAGCATCACCCGGGCCGAGGGACTTTCCTTCCCGATTCTGCTGATCCTGCTGCTGGTGATCTTCGGCAGCCTGACCGCGGCCTGCATGCCGCTGGCCATCGGCGCGCTGGGGATCCTCGGCTCGTTCACCGCGCTGCGGCTGCTCACCCTGTTCACAGGGGTGTCGGTGTTCTCGCTGAACATCACCACGATCCTCGGCCTGGGACTGGGCATCGACTACGGGCTGTTCCTGGTCACCCGGTTCCGCGAGGAACTGCACCAGCCGGGCACGGTCGAGGACGCGGTCGCCCGCACCGTGGCCACCGCGGGGCGCACCGTCCTGGTCTCCGGCGTCACCGTCGCGATCGTGCTGTCCAGCCTGATGCTGTTCCCCGAGACGATCCTGCGGTCCATCGGCTACGGCGGCGTGGCCACCGTGCTGGTCGACATGCTCGCCGCCCTGACCGTGCTGCCCGCGCTGCTGGCCGTGCTGGGACCCAAGGTGAACTCGCTGCGGATCCGCCGCTCGGTCCAGCGCCCGCCCGCCGCCGAGGCCGGCGGCGGCTGGTACCGGCTCGCGCACAGCGTGATGCGCCGTCCCGTCCTGTACGCGGTCCCGATCGTGCTGGTCCTGCTCGGCCTCGGCTCGCCGTTCCTGAAGGTCGTCTGGGGCGGCGTCGACGCCACCGCGCTGCCCGCCAGCGCCGCGCCCCGCCTGGTCACCGACGCTCTGAACACCGGCTTCCCCGGCAACCCCACCGCCCCGATCGAGACCATCGTCCAGTTCCCCGGCGCCATCGCCGGCTCGCCGGCCCGCGCCGCCGGCCTGACCGCGTACGTCGGCCGCCTGGATCACCTTCCCGGCATCACCGCCGCGCAGGTCACCGGCATCCGCGGCGACATCGCCCGGGTCGACATGACCTACGGCCCCGGCCCTTACACCCCGCAGGCCCGGGCCATCGCCGGGACCGTCCGTGACGTGGCAGCACCTCCCGGCGCCACCTCCGCTACCGGCGGCCAGACCGCGGCGCTGGCCGATGAGCTGTCCAGCCTCGGGCAGACCCTGCCGTGGATGGCCCTGACCCTCGTCCTGGCCACGTTCGGTCTGCTGTTCCTCGCGTTCGGATCGCTGATCCTGCCGCTGCAGGCGATCGCGGCGAACATCTTGTCGCTGTCGGCGATGTACGGCGTGGTGACCTGGATCTTCGCCGACGGGCACCTGTCCGGGCTGCTGGGCTTCACCCCGAACGGCACGATCAGTCCCACCATCCCGATCCTGATGTTCGCGATCATGTTCGGGCTCTCCATGGACTACGAGGTGTTCCTGCTCTCCCGGATCCGCGAGCGCTACGACATCACCGGCGATAACACCACCGCGATCGCCAGCGGCCTGCAGCGCACCGGCGGCGTCATCACCAGCGCCGCGCTGCTGCTGATCATCGTGATCGGCCTGTTCTCCCTGTCCAGCATCACCTTCATCAAGATGCTCGGCGTCGGCATGATCGTCGCCCTCATCCTCGACGCCACCCTCGTCCGGATGCTGCTGGTGCCCGCCACCTTGCGGCTGCTCGGCCACGCCAGCTGGTGGGCACCCAGGCCGCTGGCCCGCTTCTACGCCCGGTACGGCCTGCACGAGGACGACGGCCCCGCCTCCGGCGCAGTCGCGGAATCCACCCCCGGAGCCGACCCGCAACTAGCGCCGCGCGACCCGGCCGCGATCAGCACCCCAGCCAAGTAGCAGACGACTCACCTGCACGGAAGGAACTAGAGAGATGAATCTGAACGACACGACCGCGACGGC
>Ga0302229_10001018_pt1 | contig 21624 bp, 21 predicted proteins | sample II_Palsa_N1_3_FD_193518 | JGI IMG/M metagenome (GOLD analysis project Ga0302229, IMG submission 193518) | Peat permafrost microbial communities from Stordalen Mire near Abisko, Sweden - II_Palsa_N1_3 | ecosystem: Environmental > Terrestrial > Soil > Palsa > Peat permafrost | place: Sweden... | reverse complement strand
AAACGTTCACTTCATCGTTCCGGGCCGCAATCGGCCTCTACTTCTTCAAAGAGAGTTTTGCATAAGCCACCTGATCTCCCCCCGCTGCATTGGCCGAACGTCCAGCTCACTGTCTCGCTGCACATTAGGCCGACCGTAGCGGAAATCACCGTTGCGCCCGTGGTGCCACCTGTTTCCCCTGCAAGGGCAGCCGCCAGCTGCTGGGGAGTCTGGGCCTGGGCCGGGGCGCTGGGTGATGCCGGGGCGCTGGATGATGGCGGAGCGGCGGTCACGGTGACGGCTGGCGCAGGCGCTGATGCGGGCTGGAACGCTGGCGGCGAACTCCTGGGGGCCGGGGGGAAGTGCAACTCGTACCCGGCGATGCAGCCGGACTCGAACTGCTTGACCATCTGCGACGTGAAACTGGCAGGAGCACTACTGGTGCAATGGGCATCGAGAACCTGGGTGTCAACCGCGACGGCGGTGTCCCGGCTCTTGTAATCCCGGAGTCCCCAGGCCCTGCCCTGGGCGTACGGGCTGGTGCTCCCCACGGATGAGCCGCCACCCGGACAGCGCGAGCGCGATAGAGACCGCGACGACCGGAATGAGTCTTTTTCTTTCGGGCGGTCCAGCTTTGCGGCAATAGTTGGCAATTCATCAGGATTGTCCCCATACCCGGCCCGCGAGGAGCGGGCGGGGTATGCGCAAGGATTATCACAATGGTCAGTAGCGGAGTAGTGTGTACCTGTGTGTCCCTTCGCGAGGAATTATATCCAAAATGGGTGATCGGCCTTAGCATGCGGAAATCAAATTCCGTGTTCAGTACCGGGTTCGCGGTATGCGGGCCGAGCACGGCACCTGGCCTACATGCCGGCACGCGAGTAAGACCACGGCGAAACCATGCAGGAGGGAAGATCCGCCGGGCTAGAACCGACGGCACACCTACCGACGTCATCTGCAGATACATCCCCGAGGGCATGGACCGGCACAACCAACAGAAGAAGGCATCGTGAGCATTAACTTCAAGGCGAAGTCATCTGGCGCCATGCTCCGCAATGCCGCCCAGGCCGAGCGTGGCAAGGTCTACGACATCCGCCGCCTGGAGCGCGAGTCCGGCAAGAGAAGGGCCAGCCTCAGCACCGACGATATCGACAGCCTCCTGGCGCGCGGAGCGACCGCCGCCATGGAAGCCAGCATCGGAGCCGGCAGGTCATCTACCCTCACCCGCACACTCCTGCTGGGTGCCGGCGGCCTCGGCTCCAAAAAGATCAAGGGCGACATCTTCGTCGTCATCAAGGTCAACGAAGCGCCGGTCGAGGAGCTGACCATCAAGGCCAAGCACGAGAAGGAACTCCGCGCCTGGGCGCTGGCGTTCAACAAGGCATCGGTCGCGCCACCGGCCCTCCAGGTGAACGGTGCTGCCGATGCCCTGGGCGGGCTCAACCAGCTTCACGACGACGGCTGGCTTTGGTCGTGAATTCGGGACCGCCGTTGCTCGTGAGTGACGACCGTACCCCGCCACCCGGCGGAGTCGATGCTTGTCAGTTCTGCTTGCGCGGCCTTGTTAGCCCTTGAAAAGCCTTTATGCGGGTGAAGCGGGCCGACGATGTTCACAGCCCCGGCTGTTCCGCGGCGAGACAGACCTTCTGTTAAGCGGAAGGTTGATGGCTGGCGTACCCTGTGGCGGCCCGGTGACCTCTAGTGTGCGTTCTGTCGGTGGTCCAGCTGGGTTATTCGCGGGTAGCTTTCCTTGACGATCTGCAGGTGCCGCCAGCTCTGGACCCGGTTCACCCCGCGCAGGGCCCTGATCTGTTCGATGGTGCGCAGCAGCGACGTTTCGCTACTGGTGTCGGCGGCTGCGATCACGTCGAACCGGCCGGTGCCGGTGAGGACGTAGGTCACGTCGGGGATGCCGGCGATCTGCTCGGCGACGGCCTGGGCGGGATCATGGACCGTGATGCCGAGCCCGGCCCGGGCTAGCCTGCCGGTGTGCGCGGCGTCGACCAGGACCGTGACGCGCACGGCGCCGCTGCGGATGAGCCGCAGGACGCGGGACCGGGTGGCGGCCGCGGACAGCCCGGCGAGCGCGGCCAGGTCGGCGTAGCTCATCCGCCCGTCACGTTCCAGCCCGGAGATCAGGACCCGGTCCACCGCGTCGGTGCTGACCGCGGGGTGCGCACGTGCGGGACGGTAGGCGTCCCGGACCAGGGTCAGGGCGCGGACGATCTCGATCCCGCGCAGTCCGGGCAGGGCCCGCAGCCAGTCCAGGTCGGCGGCCAGCGCGGCCTCGCCGGGGCTGCGCAGGTCGGCGATGACCGGGAACTGGCCGGCGGCGATCGAGACGAACACCGCCGAGGGGTGCGTGGCGATCGCGTGCGCCGCGGCCAGCGCTGAGCCGGTTACGTCGGCGGACAGGTGTGCGACCACGGCGTGGCCGGTGACGGCCGCGTCGGGCAGGGCAACGACCTTGATCACGCCGCGCTCCAGGAGCCGGCTGACGCGGGCGCTGGCGGCGGTCCGGGTCAGGCCCACGGCCCGGCCAAGGGCCTGGAAGCTGGCCCGGCCGTCGCGCTGCAGCTGCTGGACGAGCAGCCCGTCGATCTCCTCAAGCACCGCCGGCCGCCTCTCGGCTGAGTCATGACCGTCGAATCGTCAGCAGAATGCTCGAATCGGCGCCGATTCACTCGCCTGAAAGCGTACCGGCAACGTTAACGTTGCGGTACCTGCAAGCGGCCCGGAGGTTCGCAATGAACAGACACGATCCCGCTCCCGCCGGCGCGGCGAGCCTGGAGGCCGATGCGGTCTCGCTGCGCCACGTCCTGGGCGAGGGCTTTACCAGCAACGGGCCGCTCGCCTCGGCGGCGGTGGCGTTCACCGCGACCGCGGCCTTCGGCCTCGGCGCCCTGCCGCTGGCATTCGCCCTGGCCGCGGTGGTCGCCCTGACCTGGATCAACACCCCGTTCCAGTTTTCCCGGCGGATCGCAAGCGCGGGCGGGCTGTACGCGTTCCTGCGCGAGTCGGTCGGCCCGCGGGTCGGGTTCAGCGGCTCGGTGGCCTACTTCTTCTACTACGTGCTAATCGTCCCGGCCAACGCGCTGGTCGCGGCCGGCCTGCTCCGATACGCGGCCGGCCAGGCGGGCATCGGCTTGCCGTCCTGGTCCTGGCTCGTCGTGGTGCCCGCGATGATCCTGCCCGCGTACGCCATTTCCTACTTCCGGCTGCGGCCCTCGCTGACCTACGGAGTCATCACCGGCGCGGTCGAGGCGGTCCTGCTCGTGGGTCTGTCGGTGCTGCTTATCGCGCATGCCGGGCACCACAACACCGTCCAGGTCTTCAACCCGCGCCACGCGCTCAACGGCTGGGGCGGCGTGGCCATCGCGATGGGCATCGCCGCGACCGCGCTGGGCGGCCCGGATGCCGTGGTCAGCCTGGGCGAGGAGGCCCGCGGCGGCCGCCGGACCATCCGCCGGGCGCTGCTGATCACGCAGACCTCGGTGATCGGCCTGTACCTGCTGTTCTCATACGCGGCCACGGTCGGCTGGGGTCTGGCCAAGATGGCCGGGTTCTCCGCCGCCCCCGCCCCGCTGCTGACCCTGACCCACACCGTGGCCGGCCCGGCCGGCGAGGCCGTGGTCCTCGTGCTCGTGCTGAACAGCATTATCGGGGTCAACCTGGCGGTGAACATCGCGATGGGCAGGATGCTGCTGGACCAGGCCCGGATGGGCGCCATCCCGCAGCGGCTGGCCCGCGTGCACCCGGTGCACCGTACCCCGGTGACGGCGCTGACGGCCACGGTGATCGTGCAGCTCGCGGTGGCCTACGCGGCCGGGGCGGGCTGGGGCCTGATCGACGGATTCATCGTCTGTATCGTGGCGGCCACCGCCGGGGCGATCGTGTCCCAGCTCATCGCCAATATCGGGCTGATCCGCTACCGGGACCGGCTGGGCGCGGGCGCGGTGGGTACGATCGCGATCCCGGCCCTGGCCGTGGGCCTGCTCGGCTTCGCGGTCTACGGCAACTTCTTCCCGGTGACGTACCCGGCGGTGGTCGGCCCGGTGGCGGTGCTCGGCTGCTGCGCGATGGCCCTGGCCTGGGCGTTCCGGGTCCGGCAGCGCCCGGCGGCGGCTCCGTCCCTGGTCAGCTCCGCGGCGGAGCTGGCATGAGCGCCGGGACTGACCGTCCGGTCCGGCGGCTGTTCGCGGGCGGGCCTATCCACCCTGTGGCCGGGCCCGACCGGCCGCAGGCGATCGCGGTGGCGGGCGCCACGCTGCTGGAGGTCGGCTCGCTGGCCGACTGCCGTGACGCGCTCGGCCGCGGCTACCAGGAGGTGGATCTGGCCGGGGCCACCCTGGTTCCGGGGTTCGTCGACGCGCACTGCCACCCGCTGATGCTCGGCCAGACCGCGACCTGGGTGGACGTATCGCCGGCCCGGGCGCCGGATATCCCGGCCCTGGTCAAGCTGCTGCGCCAGCAGGCCGCGCTGCTCCGGCCCGGGGAACCGCTGCGCGCCTACGGGTACAACCACCGGGCGCTCCCTGAACGGCGTCATCCCACCGCCGCGGACCTGGACCGGGCCGCCACCGACCGCGAGATCTACGTGATGAACCAGTCCGGCCACGGCGGCGTGCTCAACACCGCCGGCCTGGCCCGGCACCGCATCACGGCCAGCACGCCTGACATCCCCGGCGGTCACCTCGGCCGCGACGCCGCGGGCCACCCGGACGGGCTAGTCATGGACGCCGCCTGCGACCTGCTGACCGGCGACGGCGGCGTCAAGCTGGGCCGGCACGGGCCCAACCTGCACCTGCCGCCCGCGCCGGGCGAGGCTGCCCGCTGGCTCGACGACGCGCAAGGAGCGTTCCTGTCCGCGGGCGTGACCAGCCTGGTCGACGCGCAAGTCAGCCAGCGCGAGCTCACCGCCTACACCGCAGCGCTGGCCAAAGGCCGCCTGCAGGTCCGGGTCGGCATGCGGATCATCTCCAGCTACCTGCCCGAACTGCTCGGGCTGGGGCTGACCGGGCCGTTCGGCGGGGACCTGCTGGACGTGACCGGCGTGAAGATCTACGCGGACGGCACCCTCGGCGGCTGGACGGCCTGGTTCCCGTGCGGCTACCACGGCGAAGAGCAGACCACCGGCCTGCTGTACCACACGCCGCACGAGCTGGCCGACATCATCGCCAGCGCTCACCTGGCCGGCCTGCCCACCGGCACCCACGCCCAGTCCCCCGACGGCATCGGCCTGGTCGTCGACGCCATCGAGCAGGTCCAGACCCGGCTGGGCCACCAGGTCCGGCACACCGTCGAGCACTGCGGGCTGCCCACCCCCGAACTAGTGCACCGGATGGCGCACGCCGGGATCCAGCCGGTAATGCAGCCCGCCCACCACGCCTCATTCGGCGACGGCGTCCTAGCCGCAGTCGGCGAGGAACTCGGCCAGCGGTACAACCCGGCCGGCGACTACGCCGCGCTCGGGCTGCTCCCGGCCCTGTCCTCCGACGCCCCGGTCACCCCGCCAGACCCGCTCGCCGCGATCCAGGCCGCCATCACCCGCACCACCGGCGCAGGCGTCCCGCTCGGCGGCAGCCAGCTGCGGCTGGACCCGGCCACCGCGCTCGCCGCGCATACCATCGCCGCAGCACGCGCGGCAGGCAAGGCTAACCGGGTCGGCAGTCTGGAACCCGGCAAGCTAGCCGACCTCACCATCCTGGACACCGATCCGGTGGCCGCCGCGCCGCAACAGCTGGCCAGCATCCAAGTCACCCAGACCTGGATCGGCGGGACACTGCGATACCAGCGGACCTGACCCAGGTCCCAATGAGCCATACGGGACCACACTCGAGTTGCGCGAGCTGCTGGGCTTCATTTGGTGCGGCGACCGTTCCCTGCCGAGGTTAGGAGACACGGGACTTGAAAAGCCTGTCCATGGCTTCTATTTGCGCAGTGGCCTGAGGCCCGCGCGGACCTCTTCTGAGAAGAGTTGCGGCTGTTCCCAGGCCGCGAAGTGGCCGCCTTGGCCGGGCTGGTTGTAATAGATGAGGTTGTGATATGCCCACTCGGTCCAGCTGCGCGGGGCCTGGTAGTTCTCGCCGGGAAAGGCGCTCACGGCAGCCGGGACGGAGACGTCGGCGGCGTTGTAGAGGCTGAGCTTGTTTTCCCAGTACAGGCGGGCCGAAGAAACCGCCGTGCTGGTCAGCCAGTACAGCGTGATGTTGTCCAGGACATCGTCCCGGGTGAGGTCACCTGCGGGATGCCCGTGGCTGGTGTGCCCGAGCACGGCCGAGGTGACCGGCGCGGCCGGCTGGCCCCAGCCGTCCCCGTGGTCAAGCAGCCAGGCGGCCAAGCCGACCGGTGAGTCCGCCACCCCGTACAGCGTCTGCGGGCGCGTCCCCATCATGGCGGCGTAGGCGCGCCGCCTCGTATACAAGATGGTCAGCTGCTCGTACGCGCGTCTTTCTTCGGCGGACAGGCCGGACGGCGGCGGGTCGCCGCACTGGAGCGCCCTGGCGACGCCGGGCGGAACCGTGGCGGGGAAGTTGACGTGAATGCCGAGCAGCTCCGGAGGTGCCTGTTGCGCCATCACATTCGTGATCGCCCCGCCCCAGTCGCCGCCTTGAGACACGAAGTGCGGGTAGCCGAGCCGCTTCATCAGCACGACCCAGGCCCGCGCGATGCGGGCCGGATCCCAGCCGGTAGCGGCCGGCTTGCCGGAAAAGCCGTAGCCCGGCAGCGACGGGATCACCAGATGGAAAGCGTCCGATGCGCCCGCGCCATGGGCCGTGGGATCGGTGAGCGGGCCGATGATTTTGAGCTGCTCGATGACCGAGCCGGGCCAGCCGTGCGTGACGATGAGCGGCAGGGCATCATCATGGTCCGAGCGGACGTGGATGAAATGAATGTCGAGCCCGTCGATCTCGGTGATGAAGTGCGGCAGGGCGTTCAGCTTCGCCTCGCACGTGCGCCAGTCGTAATCTTCCGCCCAGTAGCGCGCCAGTTCCTGAAGCATCGCGAGGGGCACGCCTTGCGAATCATCCGTGACCGTTTCCCGCTCGGGCCACCTTGCCGCATTTATACGCCGGCGCAATTCAGTAAGCTCTGCTTCCGGAACATTCACATGAAACGGACGAACAGCGACCTTATCGCTGCCCGTCTGCTGTGCGTCTTCAGTCATAGCGTCATGCCTCCTGTAAAACCGATGATGGGTCACGGCGAGCGGTCACAGCACGCCCTCCTTCCTCGCCGGCGTTGGGGCGAGCCCGGCTCGACGTCGACGCGCGACTGGACCATCTCGCGTCCGGGCACGGAAAGGTCATAGCGCTGCAGGCTGGTGCGCCACAATCCCGGCGCGAACTCGACCGCCGTGCTTGGGATGTTGCTGTGCTCTTGGGTGGTGCTCATCTGGGCCTCCCCGAGGGTTGTGTCAGGAATGACGCTACGATTCTCGCCGCGGCGCTGCGCCAGGGACATCCCTGGCGGCTGACCCTGGCCTGCGCTGTCCCCGGCGCGTGTGCGCCGTCCCGACCTGGGGAACGGTTAGCGCATGACAGAACCTTCGCCTTACATTGACGTCGCTAACCTGCCGGCGCCCGCCGAGGGCATCGTCGTGACCATGTTCATCACCGTCCGCAGCGTGGCGCGGTCCCGGGACTTTTACTCGCGCGTCCTGGGCGGCACCGTGGTTCTTGAGGAGAACCCGTGCATCGTCAAGCTGTCCAACTCGTGGATTCTGATGAATCCCGGCGGGCCGCCCACCCCGGACAAGCCAGGCATCTCGGTGGTCAACTACGAGCCGGGCGACACCACCTCGATCTTCCTGAACTTGCGGGTCGCTGACATCCAGGCCTGCTACGAGGAATGGAAGTCCAAGGGCGCGGAGTTCGTCACGCCGCCAATCGACCGCGAGGCGGAGATCCGCTGTTACATGCGAGACCCGGACGGCTACATGATCGAAGTCGGCCAGGCCACGGGCGCGCTGCACGGCCATCTCGCCAAAAAGCGCCCGGAGGACCTCCCCGGCTGAGCTCCCTGGCTGTGATCTGGGTCGTTAAGCACCTCCCGGTGGACCACGACCTCTTTTCAGAACTGCGGTTCACCGGGTCCCTGGCTAAGTAGCCGAGATCCGGGTCTACCCGGCCCTCAAGCTCAAGGCCTGCTGCAAGCCGCCGGACGTTCTCGGCGATGCGGGCGGCGAGGAGCGGCTCGGTCAACTGCTCGGTGTCGGCGGTATGCGGGGTGATCAGGCAGTTCGGGAGATCCCACAGAGGATGGCCTGCGGGCAGCGGCTCGGGATCGGTCACGTCCAGGGCCGCGCCGCCGATCTGGTTCGAGCGCAGCGCCCCGACTAGCGCCGCGGTGTCGACCAGCGCGCCCCGGGCCACGTTGACCAGCCACGCCTGCTGGTCCATGACCTCGAGTTCCTTCTGTCCGATCATCCCGCGGCTCTGGGGGTGAGCGCGAGCGCGAGCACGACCGCCCGGGCACCGGCCAGCGCCTCGTCCAGGTGCGAGGGCGTCACCGTCCTGACGGCGCCCGCGACCGGTTCGGCCCGCCAGCGGACGACCGTCACCCGGGCGCGGAACGGTTCTAGCAAGCGCAGGAGCGCGATCGTGATACCCCCACCGCCCAAGACGGTGACAGGCTGGTCGAATAGGGTCTGCGCGGCGGGCTGCCCCCAGGAGCGCACGCGGGCGCGCTCAGGGAGGTAGCGCAGGCCCGCCAGCAGCAGCGCGAGCGCGTGCTCGGCCACCGGTTCGGCGTAGGCACCCTTGGCCGATGCCCACCGCCGTCGGCGGTCGAGAACACCAGCCTCGGCCACTCGCTCGATACCGGCCGTAGGCAATTGCACCCACGAGATCCCCGGATAGGCCCGGAGCACATGACCTACATCTACCCGACCAGGACCGCCCTGTCATAAAGCCAAAATCAAGATCATCCGACCGAACGGACGGTGGTGCGTGCGGCGGACCGTCGGGATCGCCCATGGTCGTGACGCTAATCTTGCTGGCTTTGCGATGCCAGCTCCGAGGTCCATGACGCGATCTGGTCGGTGCGGACTTCGGGTGATCGTGGCGCGGGTCAGCTGAGTGGTGAATTCGGCCAGTGCCCGCCCGGTGCCCGCAGCCCAGTCCTTGAACTCGCCAGGAGTGATGGAATATCTCGCCGGCTCGTCGATCCCGTTCGGGGTGGGGCGTACAGATTGCCCGCGGCGGACGAGGCGGTGCCGTGAGACGCCGGCGGGCGAGGGGATGAGGGCTTGTCCGAACATCACGGCGGCCGCGCCGGTTCCTGGTGCGCCGACGGCTGGGGTCAGTCCGGACAGGACGCAGCCGACACGGTGGGCGTAGTCCGGATCGGTCTTCGCCCGTGAGGCGATGGTCCGCAGGGCGCGCAGCCAGACATGGTTCAGGTTGCGGTTACGGAAGAGCTCGACCACGAGCCGGGAGAACGCCATGTCCTTACGCAGGCTTTGATGCACGCGCTGCTGGTAGCCCTCCAGGGAGGCCGCGTCCAGCCGATCTGAGGCCAGGCACTCAGCCGCGATGTCGGCGGCCCAGCGGGCGCTGTGCAGCGCGTACTGGATTCCCTCGCCGTTGAGCGGATTGATCAGCCCGGCAGCGTCGCCGAGTAGCATCACGCGGTCGCCGGTCAGCGGCAGCCGCGGGTTGTAGGTCGTCAGCGGGTGCCCGAGGACCTTCCCGCGCATCCGGGCACCCCGGAGCCGGTATCGCAGCGAGGCGTCCTCGGCGATCAGCCGGAGCAGCATCTCGCGCAGATTACGGCCGGACTGCGGGTAGGTGGACACGAGCATGCCGACGCCCAGGTTGGCGGTCCCGCCGCCGGCCGGGAACAGCCAGTAGTAGCCGGGGAAGCTGTCGCTGCGAAAGCAGACGTCGCCCTGGCCGGCCGGGCCGCCGACCTCGTCGAAGTAAGCTCGCACGGCCACGATCCGGTCCCGGCGAGGCGGCACGTCTCCACGCAGCGTCCGGGCGACCATCGAGTTGCTGCCGTCGGCTCCCAGCAGCAGCCGGGTGCGCAGCTGCCACGGGCCGGCCGCGCTCTGGCCCCGGACGGTAATCGCGTCGGGCACCTGCTGCACCGCGGTCACCTTACGGCCGTCCAGGACGGTTGCTCCGGCGTGCCGGGCCGCGTCCAGAATCCAGGCGTCCAGCTGCAGCCGGGGAATAACACGGCCGTAGCCAGGAAGCCCGCCAACCTGCGGGATACCCATCACGGTGAGCTGGTCTCCGTCGACGTGCAAAGCCAGATCAGCCATCTTGCTGGTCGCGCGGAACGGCTCCGCCTGGGCCACGCCGAGGTCGGCCAGTTCGGCTAGCGCCGTCGGTCCGACGAAGTCGCCGCATACCTTGTCGCGCGGGAAGCTGGCCCGGTCGATCAGCACGGTCCGGAACCCGCGCGCGGCCAGCCGCGCAGCAGCAGCCGCCCCGGCCGGGCCGCCACCGACGACGACCGCATCCGCATCGTGCCCCGGTGCCCCGGTGCGCATCGGCCGGGCCAGCCGGCCAGCAGCGGGCTGTCTTCCGGGTCGCATGGTGATCCCTTCAAAGGCCACGATCAATCTACCGGGCCCGGCTAATCTGCCGCCCGCACCCCTCCGGACGAGGCAAGACCCGCAGCCCAGCGCGGGCGGTCACCGCGCTGCTGCCGATTAGCGGCTGGTGCACACCGACGATGCTGTTCACTACTAGGGCGCCGATGGCTTCCGGCTCTATGGTGGCCTGGTGCGACGCTCGCGCTGGCGACCGGGCGCTTCACCGAGGCGACGCAGCTGGCCTGGCAGGCGTTCAAGCTGTTCAGCGACATGGGACACCCGGTCGCGTTCGGCGGCTGCTCGGCGATCCTCGGCCAGGCCGGCCTGCACATCGGGTTCGCCAGATCCGGCCTGATCGAGCTATGGGACCAGCTACCCGCGCACCTACGGCCCGATGCCATGGACACCACTCGCGGCGTCGGCACCGTATTCCCCGCGCTTACCCTCGCGCTGATCTGCCTGCACACCGGTGACCGCGCCGCCGCTGAGGCCGCCTATGCACTGGCCGGCCCGGTCCGGTCCTGGGACGCCGGTACCGGCGCTGCGCATGGCGGCCTGGGCGCACGGGCTTGCGGTCGCCATCCGCCTCGGCCGGATAGAGGACATCGAGTTCCTCGCGGCGCGGTTCGAGCCGTTCCGCGGCCAGCACGTCGCGAACGGCGCCGGGCCCGGGACCTACATGGGCCCGGTCGAGCTGCCGCTCGGACGGGCGGCCGTCGCCCTGGGCCATCTCGGCCCGGCCATCGAGGATCTGCGGACGGCGGCCTCGATCTGCGACACCAACGGCGCCCGCGGCTGCGCCGTGCAAGCCCGGGTCGAACTCGCCGCGCTCACCCGCCGGCAGGCGTCCGGTGACCGGGACGAGGCGCTGGCCGCGCTGGCCGCCGCCGCGCGCGAGGCCGGACAGCTCCGGATGGTCCCGTTCACCGAGTGGATCGGACAGCTGCAAGCCGAGCTGACGACCGCGGCGGCCGGCGACTCACCCCTAAGCCCCCGCGAGTTCGAGGTGGCCCGGCTGGTCGGGCAGGGACTGACCAACAAGCAGATCGGCCAGGCCCTGTACGTCTCCGAGCGGACGGCCGAGAACCACGTGCAGCACATCTTGACCAAGCTCGGGCTCCGCAACCGCAGCCAGATCGCCGCCTGGGCCAGCGGCGAGCATGGCGCGCCATCTCTGAGTACCCAGGCCGACCGTGAATGAGTACCCCCAGTGAGTAATTCCCCCGATGGCCGGGTCCGGGCTTTCCCGTAGCGTCCTTCCTGCCAGCACAAAACAAACTCAGGAAAGGCCGGACAACATGGCACACATCCACATCGCGGCGACCCCCGGGGTCACGATCGACGGCTTCCGCGCGGTCGCCGCCAAGCACAACCCGCCCCAGGACATCGACGGCCTGCTCGCCTGGGCGGCCGGCACGGACTCCAGCGGGCTCCACGTGGTGACCGTGTGGGAGTCCAAGGCGCACCAGGACCGGTGGTCCGCCGAGCAGCTCTTTCCCGCGTTCCAGGCGCTCGGCATGACCGATGTGACGTCGAACATGGAGTTCACCGAGTACGACGCGGACGAACTGTACATCCGCTGAGCAGCGGACCCAGATGGCGCCGTCTTCAGCCCAGCGGACCGCCGGTTACGTAAATCACCTGCCCGGACACGTAACCGGCGTCCCCGCTGGCCAGGAAGGAGATGGCGTGAGCGACGTCCGCCACCTGTCTGACCAGGCCGCGCACGGAGGGACCATGGCACCCCAGGCAGGCGCGATGGCATGATGTCGGTATGAAACCCTGGCTCCGGCAAGGGATCTGGCTTGCCGTGGCCTCGATCCTGCCGGTGCTGTTGTCGCTCGCGCTGCTCACGCTGCGCGGCCACGTAAGCGACGTGCTGATCGCCCTGCTCCTGCTGACGGTCTCGGCGGCCGCCGTGGCCAGGGGAGAGCTGCATCCGCGGTGGACATCGTCATCGAACGGCCCGATGGCGCGCTGACCGTCCAGGTCCGCGACGATGGCGTCGGCGGCGCCGACGCCGCCCGCGGTTCGGGCCTGGTCGGCCTGCGCGACCGGGTCGAGGCCGTAGGCGGCACCATGACCCTGGACAGTCCGGCCAGGGCCGGCACCGTACTGACCGTATGCCTCCCCGTCACCGCAGATGATCATTATGTGAACGGACGGTAGTGCGTGCCCCCCGCCAGATACGCCCGGCCGCCAGGTCGCCGGCCACTCCCCCGCCCGGCTCGCACTCACACGCCGTACCGACCTCGGCAGCACCGATATTCGAACCCAGGCTGACCCCAGTCCGCATTACCTACCGATCATGTCGTAAATTACGCGGAGGGCTGCAGCGGTACTAAGCACGCTCTGCGGTTTACCAAGGGAGGAAGACCATGCCACTGACCATCGGCGATACGGCTCCGGACTTCGAGGCGGAGACCAGCGAAGGGCCGATTAGCTTCTACGACTGGCTCGGGGACTCCTGGGCGGTGCTGTTCTCGCACCCCAAGGACTTCACCCCGATCTGCACCACCGAGCTCGGCTACATGGCCAAGATCAAGCCGGAGTTCGACCAGCGCGGCGTGAAGATCATCGGCCTGTCGGTCGACTCCACCGGAGACCACGAGCGGTGGGCCGCCGACATCGAAGAGACCCAGGGCACGGCGCCCAACTACCCGCTCATCGCCGACAGTGACTTCAAGGTGGCCAAGCTGTACGGGATGCTGCCGGCCGACGTCTCGGGCGACGCCAAGTCGCGCACGCCCGCCGATAACCAGACCGTGCGGAACGTGTTCGTGATCGGCCCGGACAAGAAGATCAAGCTGCTCCTGGTGTACCCGATGACGACCGGGCGCAACTTCGACGAGGTGCTGCGGGTCGTCGACTCGCTGCAGCTCACCGCCAAGCACAAGGTGGCCACGCCGGCCAACTGGAAGCAGGGCGAGGACGTCGTCATCGCCGGTTCGGTCTCCAACGACCAGGCCAAGGAGCTCTTCGGGGAGTGGGAGCAGCCCAAGCCGTACATCCGGATCGTGCCCCAGCCCAGCTGACGTGTGAGTCGGCGGGGAGGATCTCGCTCCCCGCCGATCTGCTCGCAGCTTCCTCAGTCCAGCAGGGGCTGCTCGGCGGCCTGGCTCCATCGCGTTATGGGAGAACCGGGCGGCGGTGCACTATGCGGTTCGCAACTACGGTGACTTCCCCCGGCTGCTTGAGCGGATCCTGGTCGCCGACGAACCCCAGTACGCCGACCTCTGATCCGCCAGATCGGGTGGATCGCCGCCGGAGGCGGCGCGGTGTCGTTAATCCCTTGCCGGCCGCCATGCGCATCGCCGATGATTGCGGCCATGGCCACGACCCGGCGAGCCGACATGTTCACCGCGGACGGCAAGCCGTCTGACGACGACCCGCGTGAGAACGGGCCGAGGCTGGGCGACGAGCGCACCACGCTGGTGGAATCCCTGCGCTGTCAGCGCCTCACGTTGGAGATGAAGTGCGCGGGTCTTGACGCGGAGGCTATGGCGCGGCGTTCCGTCGAACCGTCGACGATGTCGCTCCTGGGGCTGGTGCGGCACCTGGCCGAGATGGAGCGTGCGACGTTCCGGGTGATGATGGCGGGCCAGGACGTGCCCCGGCTGTTCGGCTCCGGTGACGGTGACTTCGATGGTGCTGTCCCCGACGCCGGGGTGGTCGCGGAGGCGTGGGACGCATGGCGTGCGGAGGCGGACTTCGCCACGCGGTTCGTGGCCGGGGCGCCCGGTCTCGGGATCACCGGCGACGATCCGGAGAATCAGCATGGCAGCGGCGGAGGGCCGATATCGCTGCGCGAGGTCCTGGTCGGAATGATCGAGGAGTACGCCCGCCACATGGGTCACGCCGACCTGCTCCGCGAGCGGATCGACGGACGCATAGGCCAGTAATGATCATGGCAGGCACCACACCCACAGCGGCAACCTGCAATTCATCAGACCATCACGGTAGCATTCATGACATTTGCCCGGAAAAGCTCACTGCTTCAAATCCGGTACGGCTCACCAGTTCTGAACGGGATTGCTGTTACCATCGGTAAGGCGTCGGCGGAAGCACAACCCGGCGCCACCCGTTTAGGGGGCGAGGGTCACGCATCCCGATATGGTGATCAACTAGGGCCTGGATAGCGAATGTCACTCTCAGGAATAACTTCAAAAACTGGCGATATCGCGGCAAGAGGGCAGCCGGACCCGAATTCCACCGCCAGGCGGTGGTCTATTCCAGAGCCACCGCAATTCCCGCTGCCTGCGTTCGGAGCCATGATCTACGCGGGCGTCCGCCTGCTCAGCTTGGTAATGACCATATTCCTGTTGCGGCATGGGACATTCCGGCAGCGGGGCGTGTCGCTAACACAATGGATAACCGGGGGTGACGGTGCTTACTACCGGGCCATTGCCGCTCACGGCTATCAGTATCCACCCGGTCAGGCGGCCCACGCCGCCGTGCTCTCCTTTTTCCCGGGCTACCCGGCAGCCATCGATTCCCTCGCCTGGCTCCCCGGAATCAGCCTCGGGCTTGCGGGCTTTGCCGTATCCGTCCTGGCCGGGATGGCCGCGGCGTGGGGCCTGGTCGCGCTGGGACTCAAGCTGACCGCGGACGCGCGCATCAGCCTGCTCATGGTGGCGATCTGGGCGGTGGCGCCCGGCTCCGCCGTCTTGTCCCGGGTGCATGATGAGGCGCTGTTTTGCGCCCTGGCCGTATGGACGCTGGTCGCGCTCCTCAAAAGGCGGTGGCTGACGGCGGGAGCCCTGGCCGCCCTGGCCGGAACCGTGCGAAGCACGGCGCTGGCTCTTATCGCGGCAGTCGCGGTGGCGGTGCTGGCCGCGCTGATCCACGCCGCGCGGACACGCCAGCCGATCGCCCTGTGGTGGCGTCCGGTCGTCGCGCTGCTGCTGGCGCCGTTGGGGCTCCTCGGCTACTGGGCCTACGTGGCCCTGGCGACACACAGGCTTGACGGGTGGTTCTGGATCGAGGAACACGTCTTTCACATGTCGTCTGACTGGGGAGTCAGTACGGCGCGGGTTATCAGCGACACGTTCCTGGACGCGCCCTCGGCGGCCGGTTTGCTGGTCGTGCTGGCGTTCCTGGCGGCCCTGGGGCTCACGGCATGGAGCCTGACCGAACGCATCCCGCTCTACCTGCACGCCTACACGGTCGTGGTTGCCTTCACGGCGGTTACGACCAGCGCAAACTGGATGAGCTCGAAACCCCGCTTCATTCTTCCCGCCGTCCTGCTCACCCTTCCGATCGCGCGGCTGCTGGCTCCGCTGCGGACCTCGGCCCTGATCCCCCTCCTCGCCGTATTCACCGCCGCATCGGCCTGGTTCGGGCTCTACCTCGTGATCATCGCCAGGTTCGCCTCCTGAAATGATCATCGTCCGGTGGGCTGCCCGTCAGGCCAGCCGGACAGCGGTGTTCATTGAGTGGGAAACAGGGGTGCCGGCTATACCCGAAAGGCCTTAGTGTGTGGACGATCGGTGGGACCCGCGGCCCGCGAGCGCGGGACGGCTCGTCCTACTCGGCTGCCTATCTTGGAGCGAGTTAGATGTCCCAACAGCCCCCAGATCCGACCCGCTGGCTCGCCGACCTGATGAAGGCGGACCACACCGTGCTGTGGCCGGCCGGTGACGCCTTCGATACCTCCAAGGCGCTCGCCGCCGCGGCGACATCGTGGACGAAGGCGGTCGCGGACTATACCGCCTGGCAGCTCAACACGCTGCAGCAAATGGCCGCTCTCTGGACGGCGGCCATGCCAGGAGCTGGTACCGCGGCCGCCCCGGTGACGGACAAGCGCTTCGCCGGGGAGGAATGGAGCAAGGCCCCCGGCTTCGACGCGCTGGTCAGGATTTATCTCGCCCAAACCGAGCAGGTGCGCAAGGCACTGGAGGCCGCACCCCTGGATGAGCGCAGCAAGGCGCAGTGGGGATTCGCGCTACGCCAGCTGACCGATGCGCTGAGCCCGGCGAACATGCTGGTAACGAACCCGGAAGCGCTTCAGCTCGCGGTGGAAACCAAGGGCGCCAGTTTGGCCGAGGGCCTGCGTTTGTTCACCGAAGACCTGGCCCGGGGCCGGATCGCGATGAGCGACGAAACGGCCTTCGAGGTGGGCCGTAACATCGGCACCACGCCGGGCAGCGTGATCTACCAGAACGAGCTGATGCAGCTGATCCAGTACAGCCCGGCCACCGACCGCGTGCACAAGCGCCCGCTCGTTATCGTGCCACCCTGCATTAACAAGTACTACATTCTCGACCTTCAGCCGCAGAACTCATTCGTGGCGCACGCGGTCGCGCAGGGCCACACGGTCTTCCTCGTTTCCTGGCGCAACGCCGGCCCCGGGCAGGCCAAGCTGACCTGGGACGACTACATCGAGCAGGGTGTGCTGAGGGCCATCGACGTGGCGCGGCGCATCACCAAGGCCGACAAGGTGAACACGCTTGGTTTCTGCGTCGGCGGCACGTTGCTCGCCAGCGCCCTGGCGGTGCAAGCGGCTCGCGGTGAACACCCAGCCGCCAGCATGACGTTGCTGACCACGCTGCTGGACTTCACCGATACCGGCGACATCGGCCTGCTGGTCAGCGAACAGGGGGTCGCCGCGCGCGAAGCGGCAATTGGCCAGGGTGGCCTGCTCAAGGGGCGCGAGCTGGCGCAGGTGTTCGCCTCCTTGCGCGCGAACGACCTGATCTGGCCCTACGTCGTCAACGGCTACCTGGAGGGCAAGGCTCCGCCCGCTTTCGATCTGCTGTACTGGAACAGCGACGGTACCAATCTGCCAGGACCGATGTTCTGCTGGTACCTCCGCAACACCTACCTGGCGAACAAGCTGCGGGAGCCCGGCGGCACGGTGCAATGCGGCGAGCCGGTCGACCTCGGCGCGATCGAAGCGCCGACGTTCATCTATGCCTCCAAAGAGGACCATATTGTGCCGTGGAAGACGGCCTACACCAGTACGCAACTGCTGCGCGGCGACACCTCGTTCGTGCTCGGGGCGAGCGGTCACATCGCTGGTGTGATCAACCCGATGGCGAAGAACAAGCGCAACTACTGGACACTTGCCGCAGCCGCGGCACCAGATGCCGCCGGTGGCCAGGCGCGGCTCGACGCCGACCCCGATAGCTGGTTCAACGTCGCCGAGAGCGTCCCTGGCAGCTGGTGGCCAGCCTGGATCGACTGGCTCGCACCGCACGGCGGGCCGCGAGTGGCCGCCCGCAAGAAGCAAGGCAACGCCGAGTTCCCGCCGATCGAGGAAGCTCCCGGCAGCTACGTCAAGGAGAAGGCCCCCTAAACGGCAAACGGCAAACGGCAAACCATTGCATCACAGTCTTTAGCGTTGCACGCCTCCGCCATCGGCGGCGCGCGGCCCGATGGCGGGTGGGTCAGAAAGGCTTCTCCTCTCCAGCTGTCTCAGCTCCGGCTGGACGCGGCGCGATGACCTCGATAGTCGGGTAGCGGGTCCGTCCTGGCCGCACGACCGGGGTGCGAGATCATGGCATGCGGACGCGTCGCGGTTTCGCGGACGCCAGGCTCGAAGGGACGTTGCATGCCGCCACCTGGAGTCGCGCTGGACAGGCTCGGTTTTCTCACCATCGGACTGTTCGATGGTGATAACCCCGGGCCCGGGCACCAGACGACGCTGGAGATCATCGAGCTGGGTGAGCGCCTCGGCTTCGACAGCGCGTGGGTCCGTGACCGGCACCTGCAGTACGGCATCTCCTCGCCGGTCGCCGTCCTGGCGGCGGCGTCGCAGCGGACCCGCCGCATCGAGCTGGGAACGGCGGTGATCCCGCTCGGCTGGGAGAACCCGCTCCGGCTGGCCGAGGATCTCGGCACGGTCGACGTGCTGTCGGGCGGCCGGCTCAATCCCGGGCTCAGCGTCGGGCCGCCCATGCACTTCGAAGACGTCAAGGCCACGCTGTACCCCGACACCGCGGACGTCGAGGACTTCAGCTACGAGCGGGTATCCCGGCTACTGGGCCTGGTCGGGGGCGAGCCGGCCAGCACCTTTCAGGGCCTCGAGGACATGGAGCAGTTCTCCAGCCGGGTGCAGCCGCATTCGCCCGGGCTGCGGGGCCGGATGTGGTACGGCGGCGCGAGCACGGCCTCGGCGCGCTGGGCCGGTGAGCACCGGATGAACTTCCTGACCAGCAGCGTGGTCCGGGCGGAGGGGACGGCGGACTTCGCCGCGACCCAGCAGTCGCACATCCGGGCGTTCCGGGCCGCCCATCCGGACGGGCCGGACGCCCGGGTATCGCAGGGGCTGGTCGTGATCCCGACCGACAGCGCGACCGCCGCGCAGCGGGCCAGGTACGCGGCCTACGTCGAGGCCCGAACGCCGCGAACGGCCAGCCCCCAGGGGCCGGCCCGGATGATGTTCGCCCGCGACCTGCTGGGATCCTCCAGCCAGATCGCCGAGGCACTCTACGCGCACGCCGGTTTCCGCGAGGTCCGGGAGGTCGCCTTCGCGCTGCCGTTCAGCTTCTCCCACGAGGACTACGTCCAGATCCTGTCCGACATGGCCGGGAAGCTCGGACCGGCCCTCGGCTGGCGGCCCGCCGCGGACCGCTAACAGGGTCATGGCGCCTCGATGACACCAGAGGGCAGGATGCGCGCCGCGCTTGAGCCGAAGTCGCCGGCGGCCAGCTGGGCGACAAAGGGGATAGCCCCTCCGCCCGGAACGGGCTGGCCTTCCCCGGTGAACTTGATCGGGTAGATGCGAGCACGCTCAAACTTGCCCGCCGGCGACAGCGTTACGCGGAGGATCATGCTCATGTCAAGGTCGCCCTCGGTGGAGAAGTTACCGTAGCTGGCGAAATTTCCGAGGCTATAGGCGATGAGATGGCCCTGGTAGAACTGCAGGCCCCGCAGTACGTGCGGCCCACTCGCGATGACCAGGCTGGCGCCTGTGTCAATCGCCATGTGCGCGAACGCCTCGGCATTGCCGCGGTTCTCTCCCAGGTAATACTCTTCCCGGCCGGTCACGTGATCGGCTTCTGGGCCCTCCGCACCGGCATGCATGTACACGACGACCACATTTGCCTCCCGCCCGGCCTGCCTGATGAGGGCCTGGTCTGCGGGCAGGTCAAGGAGGTCGGCGTCGTAGGCGTAGGGCGCAAACGCCAGGAACGCGACGTTGATCCCGTTCGTCCTGATCATTGTTATCTCGCCCGGCAGCCCGGTCTGGGCCAGGCCCGCCGCATGGATGGCCTGAACGGTCTGGGCCTGACCCGCGGCACCGAAGTCAAAGGAGTGGTTATTGGCATCGTTGAGGATGGTGAACCCGGCCGCCTTGAAGTATTGCGCGTAACCGGACGGATCCCGGAATGCGAAGCAACTCTTGTCCGGGCCTTTCTGGACACCGCACTTACTGGTCGTCGATGACGTGAGCGTGCCTTCAAGATTGCCGAAGACAATCTGCGCGCCCGGATCGAGGATCGATTCGACCGCCTCGAAGTATGTCGCCGGGTCCGGGGGGAGATCTGGCGTGTTCCCGAGCATCGTGTCGCCGACGGCCGTGATGGTCACCGACGCTGCCTTCGCTGGGACCCGCGGGCTTGCGACCGGCTCAGGTGCTCCGCTGGTCACCGCCCCGGTACTGCCCGGGCTGGCCAGGCCGACGGCAGACGCGGACATGGACGCCGCGGCCGACTCAGCGGGGCGGTCAGCTGCTGAGCAGGCCGGAAGAGTCAGCAAGACTACGAAGCCGACGATCAAGATCGCTGTATGCCGCACCGGATCAACCTACCGGGCACTCGTTCGCCTGCCGGGGAAGGTCCTCACCGTGTCGCCTTTTCATGCCCTCAGCCCCTATACCCTCAGGGTCATGAAGCTCCACGTCGGATGCGCGATGTGGACGCACGCACCGTGGCAAGGCCGTTACCTGCCTGGATCGCTGTCGCCGCGTGACCGTCTCCGCGCCTACGCGACCTGGTGCAACGCCGTAGAGGGCAATACGACCTTCTATGCGACGCCCGCCCTCGACACGGTGAAATCTGGGCCGCGCAGACCACCCCCGACTTCCGGTTCATCCTCAAACTGCCGAAACTGATCACCCACGAGCGCCACCTCGCCGACTCCGGCGACCCGCTCCGCGCCTTCCTGGCATCGATCGAACCCCTCGGGCCGCGTGCCCACACGCTCTGGATTCAGCTGCCTCCGTCCTTCAGCCCCGCTGACCTTGGCGCTCTCACCGGTTTCCTGCGCCGTCTCCCCCGCGAGTACCGGTACTGCGCCGAGGTACGGCACCGCGCGTTCTTCCAGGACCCGCGATCGGGACAACAGCTCGAGAGGGCTCTCGGCGACGTCGGAGCCGAATGGGCGACCTTCGACACGACCGTCCTGTTCGGTAGCCCTCCGGTGAGCGACGCCGAACGGGAGGCGTGGAGGAAGAAACCACGCCTGCCCCGCCGGTCACAGGCCCTCACCTCCCATCCCGTCGTCCGCTACATCGGCCGGGACGACGCGGCACGGACCGTCGCGGGATGGCAGCCCTGGCTCGATACAGTCTCCGGCTGGCTGCGTGAGGGGCGCTCCCCGACTGTCTTCATCCATACGCCCGACAACGTCGACGCGCTCGAGCTGGCCCGCCGGTTCCACGACGACGTGCGAGCCCGGGTGCCCGAGGTCGAGCCGCTCTGCGAGCCGATCCCCGCCGGACCACCGACTCTGTTCTGAGCCTCTTCGGTGAGAACATCGAAGAGTATCCGAGGGAACCGCCGGGCCCGCTGCGGGCAATGACGGGTGACACCACCCGAAGGTAACAGATCGAGGAGAAGCCGTTCATGACTGATCTCACCAGCGACCCGAAGATCGCCGAAGCGCTCGCCGCACTCAGCCTGGAGGAAAAGGTCCAGCTGCTGACGGGCCGTGACTTCTGGACCACCTGGCCGATCGAGAAGATCGGGCTGCGCCGCATCCTGGTCTCCGACGGCCCGTCTGGCGTGCGCGGCGAGACCTGGGACGAGCGCGATCCGTCGCTCAACCTCCCGTCCGCCACCGCGCTCGCGTCTTCCTGGGATCCGGACATCGCCCAGCGTTATGGCGCCGCGGCCGCGGTGGAGGCCCGCCGCAAGGACGTCGACGTGGTGCTC
>Ga0302229_10001011_pt1 | contig 21713 bp, 15 predicted proteins | sample II_Palsa_N1_3_FD_193518 | JGI IMG/M metagenome (GOLD analysis project Ga0302229, IMG submission 193518) | Peat permafrost microbial communities from Stordalen Mire near Abisko, Sweden - II_Palsa_N1_3 | ecosystem: Environmental > Terrestrial > Soil > Palsa > Peat permafrost | place: Sweden... | reverse complement strand
GAACGCAAAGGCGCCTACGCCACGTTGAACGAGCGGGTGGCGGCACTGCATCTCGGCAATGAGCAACTGCAGAAGGAGACCAGGAACCTGGTCACTGCGTTGCGCTCACCGCAGACACGGGGTCGCTGGGGCGAAATGACGCTGCGTAACGCGGTCAAGGCGGCCGGGATGGCCGAGCACTGCGACTTCGAGGAGCAGCGGTCGACCACCACCGCGGACGGTCTGCTGCGACCCGACATGATCGTGCACCTGCCCGGAGGCGGCCAGGTCGTCATCGACTCGAAGGTCCCGCTCGATGCGTTCCTGCACTTCACCGAGTCCGAGGACGAGGTCGAACGCAGCGCGTTCCTCAAGAAGCACGCCGCCCAGCTGCGCACACACGTGGACCAGCTGGCCAAGAAGGAGTACTGGCGGCAGTTCGACCGCTCACCCGAGTTCGTGGTGGCCTTCATCCCGGGCGAGTCGCTGCTGGCCGCCGCCTGCGAGGCCGACCCGGGGCTGCAGGACCACGCCCTCTCGAAGGGCATCGTGCTGGCGACGCCGAACACCTTGGTGGCGGCGCTCAAGACCATCGCCTTGTCGTGGCAACAGGAGACGCTGGCGGAGAACGCACGCGAGGTCCGCCAGCTCGGAGCGGAGCTCTACGAGCGGCTGCGGACAATGACGGGGCACATGCAATCGCTCCAGCGCAACCTCACCTCGACGGTGGAGGCCTACAACAAGGCCGTCGGCTCTTTCGAGTCGCGCGTGCTCGTCACCGCCCGCAAGTTCCCCGCTCTCGGCGTCGTGGGAATGCAGTCCGGCGAGATCGAAGAGCTCGCCCCGATCGAGAAGGCTCCCCGCCACCTGCAGACCTATCAGCCCGATCTGTACGACGACGAAGCGGGACCATCGACGATCGTGGCGCTGCCGGAGGGCGGGGCGAACACCGGCACGGCGTAGTCCGGCACGGCTTCCCAGCAGGAGGCCTTGCCGAGCTGGTCGTCCGAGAACACCGCCGACGTACTCTGCCGGGGTGCTGCACGTCCACCGATCCGATCGCACCGACACCCTGGTGTCGATGCTGGCCGACCTGGTGGCCGAACCCCTCGAGGACCCGATGACGCCCGAGGTCGTCTCCGTCCCGACGAAGGGCATCGAGCGGTGGCTCAGTCAGCGCCTCTCGGCCCGCCTCGGCGTCACGCCCGGAGCGCATGACGGGGTGTGCGCCAACGTCACCTTCCCGTTCCCCGGAACATTGGTCTCCGGCGCGCTGGCCCGGGCCACGGGCAACGACCCGAAGGCCGACCCTTGGATGCCCGAACGGTCCGTGTGGCCCCTCATGGAGGTCGTCGAGCAACACTTCGACGAGCCCTGGCTGGCACCGCTGGCGAAGCACATCTGCAATGCCGGCGCGACGCCGGACCCGGCCGCGCCGGGAACGCCCGAGCCGCCCGAGCGCTTCTCCATCGTGCGGCACGTCGCGGACCTCTTCGATCGTTACGCCGTGCACCGCCCCGACATGGTGCAAGGTTGGGCTGAGGGCGCACCACACCCCGATGAAGAATCAGCCTGGCAGATGGAACTCTGGCGGCGACTGCGGGCTCGCATCGACCGGCCGAGCCCGGCGGAGCACCTGAAGAGCGCCTGCGACCGCCTGCGGGCAGAGCCCGAGCTGCTGGACCTCCCGGACCGTCTGTCGCTGTTCGGCTTGACGCGCCTGCCGGCGAGCTACCTCGACGTCCTGGACGCCGTCGCCTGCGCTCGCGGTGTCCACCTCTTCCTTCTCCACCCGTCGCCCGCGCTCTGGAAGCGCCTGGAGCCGCACGTGGGTCCCGAGACCAGGCACCTGCCCCGCCGGGAAGACCGGACGGCGGCGGAGGCGCGCAACCCGCTGCTGGCGTCGTGGGGGCGCGACGCCCGCGAGATGCAACTCGTTCTCGGCAGTGCCGAGACACATGGCGACGAGGCGGCGCCTCCGCAGCGAGCGGGCGAGCCCACCCTGCTGCAACGGATCCAGGACGACGTCCGGGCCGACCGCGCGCCGACCGGGGTCGGCGACGCCGACGCCCGCCCCTTGTTGGAGGCCGGTGACGACAGCATCCGGGTCCATTCCTGTCACGGCCGCAGCCGGCAGGTGGAGGTGCTGCGCGACGCCATCCTGCACCTGCTGGAGGAAGACCCGGATCTCGAGCCGCGGGACATCATCGTCATGTGCCCCGATATCGAGCACTTCGCGCCACTCATTCAGGCGACGTTCGGCGCGCACGACGAGGAGGGAGGTCGCGTCGACGGCACGCGCCAGCTCAAGATCCGCCTGGCCGACCGTTCCCTCCGCCAGACCAACCCGGTGATGGGTGTCCTGGCGGAGGTCCTCGACCTTGCCAACGCGCGCATGACGGTGAGCCAGGTGCTCGATCTCGCCGGGCGCGAACCGGTGCGGCGGCGCTTCCGCTTCGCCGATGACGACCTGGCCCGCATCGAACAGTGGGTGCGGGAATCCAACGTGCGCTGGGGGTTCGACGCCCACCACCGGCAGGCCTTCGAGCTCGGGCGCATCGAGGCCAATACTTGGCGGTCCGGATTGGACCGGGTCCTGCTGGGTGTGGCGATGGCCGAGGACGGCCAGCGGCTGTTCGCGGGAACGCTCCCGCTCGACGACGTCGAGAGCGGCGACATCGAGCTGGCGGGCCGTCTGGCCGAGCTCGTCGAGCGCCTGCACTCAGCCTTCGAAGGGCTGGCGGGCGACCACACCATGCGCGAATGGGCCGACGAGCTGGCGGCGATCGCCGACTCGCTGACGGCGTCGTCGCCCGGGAACGCATGGCAGCGGGCGGAGCTCACGTCACTGCTCGACAAGCTGGTCGAGGAGGCGAAGACGGACGTCGGAGACAGCGCCGTCACCATCGGCTGCGCCGACGTCCACTCGCTGCTGACGGAACGGCTGAAAGGCAAGGCGACGAGGGCGAACTTCTGCACCGGCTTCTTGACCGTGTGCACCCTCGTCCCCATGCGCTCCATCCCCCACGAGGTCGTGTGCCTGCTCGGGCTCGACGACGGGGGTTTCCCGCGCCACATCGAGCGCGACGGCGACGACCTCACCGCGCAGGACCCGCGGGTGGGCGACCGTGACGCCCGCAGCGAAGACCGCCAGCTCCTGCTCGATGCGCTGCTGGCCGCCCGCGAGCACCTCGTCATCACCTACGGCGGCCACGACGAGCGCTCGAACCAGGCCCGCCCGCCGGCGGTCCCGGTGGGGGAGCTGTTCGACGTCGTGGACCACACGGTTCGCGCCCCCTCAGGTCGAGCCCGTGATGCCATCGTTGTCGAGCACCCGCTGCAACCTTTCGACCCGCGCAATTTCGAACCGGGCAAGCTCATCCCGGCCCGGCCCTGGAGCTTCGACGAGCTCAACCTCGCTGGCGCACGCGCCGCACTGCACCAGGACCAACGACTCCGGCGGTTCCTGGCCCACCCCTTGGAGAGCGAGATGCAGACGGTCGACGTCGACCTGCTGGATCGCTTCCTGCGCGATCCGGTCAAGGTCTTCTTGCGCGAGCGACTCGGCGTGTCCTTGTGGGACCGGACCCGTGAGTACGAGGACGCCATCCCGATCGTCACCGACGCGCTGACCGAGTGGGGGATTGCCGAGCGGATCCTCCGGGCCCGGCTCGGCGGGGCGAGCTGGGACGATTGCGAAAAGGCCGAGATCGCTCGGGGGATGCTCCCACCGGCGTCGCTGGCCTATCCGGTGCTCGACGAGATGAAGCACGACATCGAGGAGCTCGTGCTGGCCGGCAGCCACCTCCCGGTTCTGCCGCCGGAGTCGCTCGAGGTCGACGTCGACCTGCCGGGCCTCCCGTCCGTCGTCGGGACGGTGGCAGGGGTGCGCGGCAACGTCATCCCCACGGTGACCTACCGCAGGATGCAGCCTTCGCTGCGGTTGAGCGCGTGGCTGCGTCTCCTGGCGTTGAGCGCGACCCATCCGGAGGTGCCTTTCGAGGCGCAGACGATCGGGCGAGCAAGCAAGGGCTCCCGGCGTGCCGTGTCCGTCGCCACCGTCGGACCGCTGGAAGGGGACCCGCTGATCCGCCGTGACGTGGCGCGGGTGCATCTGGCCGGTCTCGTACGGCTGTTCCAACGCGGCATGCGCGAGCCCCTGCCGATCGCCTGCAAGACCTCCGCCGCCTACGCCCGTGACCGGGCGCTCGGCCGCGAACCCGGCGAGGCCGCCCAGGAGGCGCGCAAGGCATGGGAATCGACGAACAACCGGGACAACGAGAACAGGGACAAGGAGCAACTGTTCGTCCTCGGGGAGGAGCTCACGTTCCCGGAGATGCTCACCTTCACGGGGATCCCTTCGGCCGACGAAGTCGTCGACCTCGACCCGTCCGAGCCCCACCGGTTCGGTGTCTACGCCCGCCTGGTCTGGGACGGGTTGTTGGACCTCGAGCGAGTCCGTCTCCAGTGACGATGCCGGCTCCGCGGGGCGGTCCGGACGAGGAGATGCCCTCGTTCCAGCTGCACGGTCCGCTGCCGCGCGGAACGACGCTGCTGGAGGCGAGCGCCGGCACCGGCAAGACCTTCACGATCGCCGCGCTGACGGCTCGGTATGTCGCGGAAGATGACCTGCCCATCGACCGTCTCCTCGTCATGACCTTCACGCGCATGGCCACCGGAGAGCTCCGCGAGAAGGTGCGGGACCGGTTGGTGCGCGCCTTCGACGGCTTGGCCGATGTGCTGGCCGGGAGGGAGCCCCCAGAGGGTGATGACATCGTGCGGCTCCTGGCGGACGTGCCGCGGGCCCAGCAAGAGCTGCGGTGCGGCCGGCTGGGTAAAGCGATCGCCGACTTCGACGCCGCCACGATCGAGACCACGCACGGGTTCTGCCTGCAGGTCCTGTACGGGCTCGGCACGGCGGGTGACGTCGATCGCGACGTGACGCTCGTCGAGGACGTGCGCGACCTCGCCGACGAGGTCGTCGATGACCTCTACTTGCGAAAGTTCGCCCATCGGCAGAACACGATCGCCTTCTCGCGGGAGGAAGCCGGCAAGGTCGCACGCAAGGTCCTCGGTATTCCCGACGCCTTTGTCGTCCCCCCACTGTCCGAAGGCGACGAGCTCGAACCGACGCGCCGCCGCTTCGCCGAGCGTGTGCGCAGGGAGATGGAGACGCGCAAGCGCGCCCTCAACATCCTCACCTACGACGACGTCCTTCTTCGCCTGCGCGACACCCTGCGCGATCCGTCGAGGGGAGCCGTGGCGCGTGCCCGCCTGCGTGAGCGCTTCGATGTCGTCCTGGTCGACGAGTTCCAGGACACCGACCCCGTGCAGTGGGACATTATGCGCGGAGCCTTCGATGCCGACGGCAAGACGCTCGTCCTCATCGGTGACCCGAAGCAGGCGATCTACGCCTTCCGCGGCGCCGACGTGGACACGTATCTCAAGGCGAAGGCGACGGTGCGGTCCAAGTGGACGCTCGACGTCAACTGGCGGAGCGACGAGGGCCTCTTGGAGGCGTACGACGCGCTGTTCAAGAGCGCGCAGCTCGGTCAAGCCGGCATCACTTACCGGCATGTCAACGCCGCTCCCCGCAACGTCGAGCCGCGCTTGTCCGGCGCACCCGTGGCCGCGCCGCTGCGCGTCCGGGTTGTTCACGCGGCGGACCGTCTCGTGCCCATGTACCAGCAGAGAGTGAAAGCGCCCGAAGCACGTGATCTCATCGCCAGCGACCTCGCCGCACAGACGGTGGAGCTGCTGCATGCGGGAGCGGAAATCACGACGCGACATCACGACCGCGAGGAGTGTCGCCGGCTGCATCCGGGCGACATCGCCGTGCTGGTCCGGTCCAACAGGCAGGCGACGACGGCGTGCGATGCCCTCCTGAGAGCGCACGTGCCCGCGGTCATCAGCGGAGCCGGATCCGTGTTCGCCTCGGGGCCGGCCCGCGAATGGCTGTACCTCCTGGAGGCGATCGAGCAACCCGCGTCCAGCGCTCGGGCGTCCATGGCGGCCATGACACAGTTCATCGGCTGGTCGGCGGAGCAGGTGGCGGACAAGGAGGACGTGCAACGTTGGGAGGACCTCCACGGGTGGCTGCACACGTGGGGTCGCCTCCTGCGCGACCGGGGTGTGGCCACGCTCTACGAGTCTGTGACGAGCGCGGGCGACGTGCCGGCCCGGGTGCTCCGTCGTCCGGCGGGCGAGCGCTTCATGACCGACCTGCGGCACATCGCCCAGCTGTTGCACGATGCGGCGGTCACCGAGGGCATCAGCCCGACCGCCCTCGCCAACTGGCTCGGTCGTCGCATTTTGGAGGCGGACCGGGACGGCGAGAACGAGGAGCGGACACGCCGCCTGGAGTCGGACGCCCAGGCGGTGCAGGTCATCACGGTCCACCGGAGCAAGGGCTTGGAGTTCCCGGTCGTTCTCATCCCCTACGCCTGGGACGGCTGGACCTTCCCCATCGATGTCCCGGTCTTCCACGATCCCGTCAACGGCAACGAGCGCACCATCGATGTCGGGTGCCCGGGACCCGTTCTCACCGAGCACCGGCAATGGCAGGAGGCCGAGGAGCAAGGTGAGAGCCTCCGCCTGCTCTATGTCGCCCTGACGCGCGCTTGCCATCAGGCGGTGCTGTGGTGGGCCGGAGCGAAGGACACGAAGAATTCCTCGCTCTCGCGCCTCCTCTTCGATCGGGAGCCCGATGGCCAGATCCCGGCAAGCGGGAAGAAGGCGCAATCCGACGCGGCCGTGGTGGCGGCCTTCACCGAGCTGGGTCCCGCCGTCTCGGTCGAGCAGGTCGGATCGCCTCCGGTCGTGCGTTGGCAGGGCGGCACCGAGAGCTCCTCCGAGCTGGGCGTCACCGTCTTCGACCGGGACCTCGACATGAACTGGCGGCGCGCCTCGTACTCCTCGATCACCAGTGCGGTGCACGAGCAGCCGGCCATCGCGACTGAGCCGGAGGGGGAGGCGGAGCTGACGCTGGACGAGGACGCATTGGGCGCCCCTCGGCGCGCCCTCGCCGGGGCGGTCGGGGAGAAGGACGAGGACGCGGTCGAGATCAGTTCCCGCGCCGTCCCCCTGGGATTGGCCGCCATGCCCGGCGGGACGCTCGTCGGCACGCTCATCCACGGAGTCTTCGAACGGGTGGCGTTCGACGCGACCGACCTCGCCGCCGAGGTGGATGCCGCGTTGCGCCAGGAGCAGGCGTACTACAACGTCGATCTGGGCAACCACGGCGACGTCGTGCAAGGTCTCTGCCGGGCGATCGAGTCTCCGCTGGGACCCGCGGCGGCCGGCTTGCGATTGTGCGACGTGACCCGGGGGCACCGCCTCGACGAGCTCGGGTTCGAACTCCCCCTGGTCGGTGGTGACGATGCGACGGCGCGACGGGACGGTGACCTCCGGGTCGGCGACATTGCGACCCTGCTCGAGGAGCACGTGGATCCCGGCGATCCGATGTACGACTACGCCGACCGTCTGCGCGACCCGGCCTTCGGGAACGACCCGTTGCGGGGCTTCCTCACCGGCAGCCTCGACCTGGTGCTGCGGCTGCGCGATGGTCGCTTCATACTGGCGGACTACAAGACGAACCGGCTCGCTACAACCGACGAGACCCTCACCGCCTGGCACTACCGGCCGGCCGCCATCGTGGCCGAGATGGCCGAGGCCCACTATCCGCTGCAGGCCTTGCTCTACACAGTGGCCCTGCACCGTTACTTGCGTTGGCGCCAGCCCGGGTACGAGCCGGCCCGCCACCTCGGCGGAGCTCTCTACCTCTTCGTGCGGGGCATGAGCGCCGCCGAGCCCACGACATTCGGGGACACGCCGTGCGGGGTCTGGTCCTGGTGTCCACCCGCCCAGCTCGTTACGGCGCTGAGCGACCTCTTCGACCGCGGGGTGAGCCGATGACGACCATGGAGACCGGCGACGTGGGCCTCGATCGCTACGACGCCTCGTTGGCCGCCGGAGCATCGGGGAGCTTGTGCGCCTTCAACCGGGCGGGGCTCCTCGACAGCGCGGACGTCCACATCGCGCACCGCTTGGCACAACTGGCCGGGACGGAGGACGACGCCATATCGCTCGGGATCGCCTTCGCCGCCCGGGCGCCGCGGCTCGGCCACGTGTGCGTCGACCTGCGGACGATCCGGCAGACCGCCAGCAGGGACATCGATCTGCCGACCGACCTGGACGCGTTGCCGTGGCCCGACCCGGCGCCGTGGCTCGACGCGCTGAGCCAGAGCCCAGTGGTCGGGCTCGGCAAGCCGCTCTGGCTGGCGGGGTCGAACCTCTACCTGAATCGCCTCTGGCTCGACGAGCGGGAAGTGGCGGCAGAGCTCCTGGGCCGGGCCGGCGGCGAGGTGATGGAGGTCGATATGGCGCTGCTGCGCGCCGGCCTGACGATGTTGTTCCGGGAAGACGACCCGGAGGCCGAAGATCCTGACCACCTGCAACCGTTGGCCGCCGCCACCGCCGTTCTCCGTCGAGTCTCGGTGATCGCCGGCGGACCGGGGACGGGCAAGACGACGACCGTGGCCCGGCTGTTGGGGTTGCTCGACCAGCAGGCGGTCGCCCTGGGCGCCACGCCGCCGCACATCGCCTTGGCGGCCCCGACGGGCAAGGCGTCCCTGCGGCTGGAGGAAGCCGTGCGCGACGAAGCGACGCGGCTGGGTCTGGACCCGGGCACGGTGGAGCGGCTCCTCGGTCTGCGCGGCATGACGCTGCACCGACTCCTCGGGCGGGCCGGCGGCAGCCGGACCCGGTTCCGGCACGACAGGTCCAACCCGCTGCGCCACGACGTCGTCGTCGTCGACGAGACCTCCATGGTCCCGCTGTCCATGATGGCCCGGCTCCTCGAAGCGCTCCGACCCGAGGCGCGCCTGATCATCGTCGGTGACCACGAGCAGCTGGCGTCGGTCGAAGCCGGCGCGGTGCTCGGCGACATCGTCGGTCCCGCCGCACGTGGGCTCTGCATGGATCTGGCCGCCCGGGACCGACTCGCTGAGGCCACAGGGCACGTCGTTCCCGACACGGAGATGGCGGCGCGGTCCCCCATCGGTGACGGGGTGGTGGTGCTGCGTCACGTCCGACGTCACGGTGGCGCCATCGCCGGTTTCGCGCGGGCGGTCCAAGCCGGGGACGCGGACGCCGCCCTGGCCGAACTCGCGGCCGAGGACTCGAACGTGGATTGGCTGCAGCTCGACCCGTCCGATCCGGCGACGGCGGAGCGGCTCGACCTCATCCGCGATCGCGCCGTCGAGAGTGGCCGCCTGGTGATCGAGGCGGCACGGGAGGGGGACGCCGCGACCGCGCTCGACGCCCTGGAGGGCTTCCGGCTCCTCTGCGCCCACCGCAGGGGACCCGAGGGTGTGTGGGCATGGACCGCCAACATCGAGCGCTGGTTGGAGATCGAGGTCGAAGGATTCAACGGGCGGGAGGGCTGGTACCTCGGGCGCCCGCTGATCGTCACCGAGAACGACTACTCGCTCGACCTCTTCAACGGCGACATCGGCGTCGTCGTGAAGGGCGCCGTCCGACCGATGGAGGCCGCCTTCCGGCGCGGCGACACCGTCCTGCCGGTCAGCACGGCGCGGCTGGCCGCGGTGGACACCGTGTACGCCATGACCGTGCACAAGAGCCAGGGCTCCCAGTTCAAGGTCGTGGCCTTCATGCTGCCGAGCGCGGACTCCCGCATTCTCACGCGTGAGCTGCTCTACACCGCCGTCACCCGGGCCCGGGAGCGGCTGATCCTGGTGGGCACCGAGGATCTGATCCGTTCCGCCATCGAGCGTCCGATCAGCCGGGCGTCGGGACTCCGGCAGGCCCTCTGGGACGAGCCGGCTTGATCCGGGCCGCCGGCAGCGACCGTCACCTTTTTCGCATCCCCCCACGCATGCTTCCTGCTGTTTATGCTCCTGGGCCTGGGTGAAATCCCAGGTCTCACACCAATTACAGCCCTTTCACAGCTTGAATTCAGGATCTTGTCGCATTATGAACTGACATGACTCCGTAACAAAAGCGGGGGCCTGAGTGAAAATACGGGTGAAATGAACATTCTGGTTCTCGGAGGAGACGGCTATCTCGGTTGGCCCACCGCCCTGCATCTCTCGGCCCTCGGCCACGAGGTCACGGTGGTCGACAACCTGGTGCGGCGGGAGTACGACCGGGAAATGGGCGTCGACAGCCTGGTGCCCATCGCCTCCATTCAGGACCGGGTGACGCGCTGGGAGCAGGTGTCCGGTCACGCCATTGACGTGCGGATCGGCAACCTGACTGACGCCGCGTTCACCTACAGCGTCGTCGCCGAAGGCAAGCCCGACGCGATCGTGCACTTCGGCGAGCAGCGATCCGCCCCGTACTCCATGATCGACCGTGAGCACGCGGTCTACACGCAGGTGAACAACGTCGTGGGGAACCTCAACGTGATGTACGCCATTCAGGAGACCGACCCCGACATCCACCTCGTGAAGCTCGGGACCATGGGGGAGTACGGCTACCCCAACATCGACATCGAAGAGGGCTTCATCGAGATCACCCACAAGGGCCGTACTGACTTGATGCCCTACCCCAAGCAGCCCGGCTCCTTCTACCACCTGTCCAAAGTCCACGACAGCCACAACATCATGTTCGGCTGCCGCATCTGGGGGCTGCGGGCCACGGACCTCAACCAGGGGATCGTGTACGGCCAGTCGACGCCCGAGACCGACCTCGACCCGGTGTTGGCCACCCGCTTCGACTACGACGGCGTCTTCGGCACCGTCCTCAACCGCTTCTGCGTGCAGGCCGTGACCGGCCACCCTCTGACCGTCTACGGCGCCGGGGGCCAGACCCGCGGGATGCTCAACATCCGCGACACGCTGGCCTGCGTGACCCTGGCCCTCGAGAGCCCCGCCGACCGCGGCGAATTCCGGGTCTTCAACCAGTTCACCGAATCGTTCTCCGTGCGCGAGATGGCCCAGATGGTCCAGAAGGTCTGTCCGACGCGGGTCGACATCGCCGAGGGACTGTCCAACCCGCGGGTCGAGAACGAGGAGCACTACTTCAACGCCGTCAACACCAAGCTGCTCGACCTCGGTCTCCAGCCCCACCTGTTGACGGACCAGGTCATCGCCGACATTCTCGGACTGGTAGAGCGTCACCGCAGCCGAGTGGACGTGCGGGCCATCGCCCCCACCGTCGAATGGCGTTCGAGCGCCAGTACCCTGACGACGTCCGGGGAGACCCCGGACTCGTCCTTCCTCGCGGTGTAGCGCCTCTGTTTCCCCTGTAGTTTCCTGGGCCGATGCCGCCCCGCAGAACACGCCGGCGCGCGCGCCGTCGATCATCTGCCCGTCCGGTCACCTTCGTGGTCGCCGCGGTGGTCGTGCTCGCCATCCTCGTGGGTGGTCTCACCCAGGTTTCCCGCCAGTCGGAGGGCTACCGCACCAGCTCCGATCGCTCCCTGGCGGCACAGGGCACCGTGGCGGCGGACCAGTCCAACGCGACCTCGGCCACCGTGCGCAGGGTGCTGGACGATCTGCCGTCGCAGACCCGCCAGGGACTGCAGGCGACACTCGACAGCGCCGTGCAACAGACGAGCCTCCAGGCGGCCCGGGCAGAGATTGCCGGCGGCGCGACACCGCTGGGCCTGGTGGCGACCCAGTTCGCCGCCGTCTTCGCCGACCGGGCCGAGGCGATGAGCCAGCTGCGGGCCGCGGTCTACGGATTTCTCGGCATGCAGCCCATCGCACCCGCTAATGCGCCTACGTCGGCCACCTCAGCCGACGTCACGAGCGCGGCGCCGGTGCTGTCAGCGACGCAGGCCACCAACCGCATCACCGCGGCCGGCGCGCTCCTGACGCGTTCGGACGCGCTCTACCGATCGGTGCGGCGGTCGCTCGCCGCCGCCGCTGGGCACGGGACGCTTCCCCGCTCGGTCTGGGTGACCGACCCCCAGGTCTGGCAGGTCGGGAGCGTGGCCGCCCAGGTCGATCTCCTGGCCACCTCCCCCACGCTGGCCGCGACGCACTACGTCGTCCTCCGCACCGTGCACCTGAACCCACCCGCCCTGCCGACGCCGCAGGGCGCCCCGGCGAACGTGTCCGTCCTCAGCCCGACGTCCCAGATCGGCGTGACGGTCGTGCTGGCCAACCAGGGTTCATCGGACGAGCCGCACGTCACGGTCCGCTTCTCGCTGGCGAACCAGACCACCGGTGCCACGACGAGTCGGACGCGCACGACGTCACTCCTTCTCGCCGCGTCGGTGACCCTGCCCGAGGTCACCCTGCGCGTCAAGCCGTCCACCTCGTATCTCCTCACCGTGCAGCTGATCCTCCCCGCCGGTCAGACGCTCCTCGCCGGCACCGCCACCCAGGTGCCGTTGCAAGTGGCCCCCGGCACCTGAGCCTCTGGCAGCGGGCGGAGCCGGTCGACCCCCGTGTCGACCCCACCTGTTCCTGGTCCTAGGATCGAGACGCACCGAAATCAGGAACTGGAGGGCTCTGCACGTGGCCGAGAGCATCACGATCACCGACAACAGGAACGGCGAGACCCTGGAGATCCCCATTGTCAACGGCGGGGTGTCTGCCAGCGAGTGGTCGAAGCTCCTCCCGGGCGTCTGGTTCTTCGATCCGGCGTTCATGTCCACGGCCGCCTGCGAGAGTGCCGTCACGTACCTTGACGGCGACGCCGGCATTTTGCACTATCGCGGGTATCCCATCGAACAGCTGGCCGAGAACTCCACCTACCTGGAGGTGGCCTATCTCCTCTTGAACGGAGAGCTCCCCAACGAGGTGGAATTCGAGGCCTGGCGCCACGAGATCACGTACCACACCTTCATCCACGAGAACGTCCGCAAGCGCTTCCTCGAGGGCTTCCACTACGACGCCCATCCGATGGGGATGCTGGTCTCCGCCGTCGCCGCCCTCTCGACGTTCTACCTGGACGCCAAGGAGATCTTCGATCCCGAGTCGCGCCGGAAGCAGATCATCCGGCTGATCGCCAAAATGCCCACTCTGGCCGCGGCGGCCCACCGCTTCAGTGTCGGCATGCCCTTCGTCTACCCCGACAATTCGCTCGACTTCGCCGACAACTTCCTCTCCATGCTGTGGAAGGTAGCCGAGCCGCACTACGAGGCGGACCCGGTGCTGGCACACGCCCTCGACGTGCTGTTCATCCTGCATGCCGACCATGAGCAGAATTGCTCCACGACAGCCATGCGCGTGGTGGGCTCGTCGCATTCGGATCCCTACTCGGCCACCGCTGCAGCGGCGGCGGCGCTGTACGGCCCCCGCCACGGAGGGGCCAACGAGGCCGTCATCCGTATGCTGACCGACATCGGAAGCGTCGAGAACGTCCCCGCCTTCATCAACACGGTCAAGAGCGGTCAGGGGGGGCAACGGCTGCAGGGCTTCGGCCACCGGGTGTACAAGAGCTACGACCCCCGGGCGAAGATCGTCAAGAAGATCGCCTACGACGTGTTCGAGGTCACCGGGAAGAACCCTCTCCTCGACATCGCCCTCAAGCTCGAAGAGATCGCGCTGAGCGACGAGTACTTCGTCTCGCGGCACCTCTACCCGAACGTCGACTTCTACTCGGGCCTCATCTACCAGGCGATGGGATTCCCGCTCGAGATGTTCACGGTCCTGTTCTCCATCCCGCGCACCAGCGGATGGCTGGCTCACTGGCAGGAGATGCTCGACCAGGACTCCAAGATCGCCCGGCCGCGCCAGCTCTACATCGGCTCCGAGCCGCGCGACTACACGCCGATCGGGAACCGCTGAACCGCTGAACCGCTGACTCACCCGCTGGTCCGCCGGCGCATGCGGACCAGTCCCTCCTGCACCATCGAGACGCACAGGCGTCCCGAGCGGTCGAACAGGAAGCCCCGCGCCAGGCCCCGCCCCTGGGCGGCGACCGGCGACTCGGTGTCGTAGAGCAGCCATTCGTCGGCTCGGAAGGGTTGGTGGAACCACATGCAGTGGTCCAGGCTGGCCCCCATGAACTCGGGGTCGTCCCAGCTCGTCTGGTGCGGGGCGAGGATGGTGTCGAAGAGGGACATGTCGGAGGCGTAGGTCGCCACGCAGGCGTGGAGCAGCGGGTCGTCGGGGAGCTCGCCGTCGGCCCGGATCCAGAGGCGCTGGTAGGGCTCGCTCACCTCCTTGGAGTGCCACGGGAGATCCCCGATGTGTCGCTGGTCGATGGGGTGCGGCCGGTCGAACCACTCCTTCAGCTCCTCCTTCCACGGCTGCAGCCGCTCGAAGAGGGGTGCCAACGACTCGGGTTCGGGCACCTCGGGCATCGGGATCTGGTGCTCCAGGCCGGCCTCGAGGTCGTGGAACGAGGCCGACAGGTTGAAGATGGCCCGCCCGTGCTGCACCGCCACGACGCGGCGGGTCGTGAAGGACCGCCCGTCACGGATCCGGTCCACCTCGTAGAGGATCGGGACGTTCGGGTCGCCCGGTCGCAGGAAGTACGAGTGCAGCGAATGCACCCGTCCGTGCTCCACCGTGCGCCCGGCGGCCATCAGCGCCTGTCCCGCCACCTGGCCGCCGAAGACACGCTGGCGCTCCTCGTTGGGTTGGATGCCCCGGAAGATGTTGACCTCAATGGGTTCGAGGTCAAGCAGGTCGACGAGGAATTCCAGGGACGCGCTCATCCGCCCATGTTCGCAGGCCACCGCGCCGGGCGTGGCGGAGCACGGCACCAGGACCCCAACTACCCTGCGGCGGCGTGACAGCAGCGAAACAAAATGGCGAGCTCGTGTTCCCCGCAGGGTTCACCTGGGGGGTGGCGACGGCGGCCCATCAGATCGAGGGCGGCAACGTCAACAACGACTGGTGGGCCTGGGAGCACAACCCGGTGTCGGGCACGCTCGAGCCGAGCGGCGACGCGTGCGACTCCTTCAACCGCTGGCGCGAGGACGTCCAGCTCGTGGCGGACATGGGACTCGGGGCGTACCGCTTCTCGCTCGAGTGGAGCCGTATCGAGCCGGCCGAGGGCGAATTCTCCCTGGCGGCCCTCGAGCACTACCGGCGCTTGTGCGCGGCCTGTCACGGGCACGGGATCCTGCCCGTCGTCACGTTCCACCACTTCACGACCCCGCTCTGGCTCACCGCCCGCGGCGGCTGGGAAGCGCCCGATGCCCCGGAGCGCTTCGCCCGTTTCGTCGAGCGTGCGGCGGCATACCTGGGGGACCTCATCGGGTGGGCCTGCACCATCAACGAGCCCAACGTCGTCGCGGTGATGGGGTACTTCCAGGGCGAGTACCCACCGGGGGTGAAGGACGACTTCGCGCGCTACGCGGCGGTGAATGAAGCGATGGTGCGCGCCCACCGGCTGGCGGTGGAGGTCCTGCGCGCCGGCCCCGGGGACTTCCCGGTCGGCTTCACGCTGTCTATGGCGGAGATCACCGCCACCGAGGGCGGGGAGTCGCTGCGCGACGCCGCTGAGGAGATGCTCGAGAACGTCTTCCTGCGCGCCACGGGCGGCGACGACTTCGTGGGGGTGCAGTGCTACACGCGCATGCACTTCGGCCCGGAGGGCCTGGCGCCCAACGACCCCGACGTCCCGCTCACCCAGATGGGCGACGAGCGCTGGCCCCAGGCGGTCGAGCACACGGTGCGCCGAGCGGCCGCGATGAGCGGCCGACCGGTGGTCGTCACGGAGAACGGAATCGCCACCGCCGACGACACCGAGCGGATCGCCTTCGTGGCCGATGCGCTGCGCAGCGCGCACCGCTGCCTGCAGGAAGGGATCGATCTCCGGGGGTATTTCGTGTGGAGCCTGCTGGACAATTTCGAGTGGCACCTGGGCTATGGCCCCAAGTTCGGGCTGGTGGCGGTCGCCCCGGGGACCTTCGAGCGCCGGCCCAAGCCGAGCGCCCACTGGTACGGCGAGGTGGCCCGCACCAACCGGGTGCGCAACCTGGGTGCAGCAGGGGCTGGTGTGGCCTGAAATAGCCGCCGGGCTAGGGTTTCACCGTGCCGATTTCGACCGCGGTGTTCGGGCGAGTGCCGCGAGGCACCCGTGACTGAGCCCGGCGGGCACCCCTCCGTCTCGCATATCTGGGCGTCGGAGCAGGCGCTCCATGCGCGCATCCGGCAGATCATCGCTCACCCGTCGAGCATGAAGCTGATCAAGTACGCCGGGGTCTCGGTGGTCTCGACCATCGTGTCCCAGATCACCCTGATTCTGCTCTTCGGGGTGTACCACGTCATGTCCGAAGTGCCGGCCAACATCGTGGCCAACGTCCTCGCCACCATCCCCTCCTACGTCCTCAATCGTCGTTGGGTCTGGGGGAAGAGCGGCAAGTCCCACTTCTGGAAGGAGGTGGCGCCCTTCTGGATCCTGTCCTTCGTCGGGCTCGCCTTCTCGAGCCTCGCGGTGTATCTCGCGGGCGAGTTCGCCCGGGCGCACCACCTGCACCACTTCGGGACCGCGGTCCTCGTGAACCTGGCGAACCTGTTGTCCTTCGCCATCCTGTGGGTCGTGAAGTTCGTGATCTACAACAAGCTCTTCCACATCGACCCGGTCGAATTCGAGGAGGACCACGTCGAGAAGGTGTCTGCCGGTTCCGACGATTCACCGCCCGACTGAGTCAGGTCTGAGCCGGGACCGCGCCGGGACTCAGTCCCGGAAGTTGTCGAACTGCAGCGGGATGCCGAAGTCCTCCGCCTTGCATTTGGCGATCACCTCTTGGAGGTCGTCCCGCTTCTTGCCCGTCACGCGCAGCTGGTCACCCTGAGTCTGGGAGGAGACGCCCTTGAGGCCGAGGTCCTTGATGAACTTGTTGAGTCGCTTGGCGTGATCCGAAGAGATGCCGGCCCTGATGGAGATCTTCTGGCGGGACGTGCCCTTCTGGGCCTCCTCGATCTTGGCGTCCTCGAAGGCCTTCAGCGAGACCTGCCGCCTGACCAGCTTCTCGTCGAGCACCTGGTGCAGGGCCCGCAGGCGGTCTTCGGTCGAGGAGCGCAGCACCAGCTCGTTCTCGCTCCACTCGATGGCCGAGTCGGTGTTCTTGAAGTCGAAGCGGGTGGCGGCCTCGCGGTTGGCCTGGTCGACGGCGTTGCGCACCTCTTGCATGTCGACTTCCGAAACGATGTCAAAGGTAGGCATGGCGCCAGCGTATCGGCGCTCCCGGCCGCTCGGGGGTGCCCGGCCCGGCTAATCTCGCTCGCTGCGGGTCGGTGTCCGAGTGGCCAAAGGAAACAGGCTGTAAACCTGTCGGTTAACACCTACGGAGGTTCGAATCCTTCCCGGCCCACGCTTCCCACCGGCCCCGATGCCCGGGTCCACGCCCGGCCCTTGGCGGTCGGGCGGCTGGCGTTACAATGGTGTTTCGGATCGATTGCGGGCACTTGCTCCCCGGGCGAGAGCCCGTTCCTCCCCCCACCGGGCTGCAGCGCCCGGACATGACAAGCGAGACTGACTACTCCGTGGACGAGAACGCGATGTCGACGTCAACACCGGTTCTCGACCGGGCCAGCGCGCGCCTGCGCCGCGTCTCGGCGGGGACCGAGGCGCTGCGTTTCCGCCTCACCCGCGGCGTCACGCTGACCGAGCGTGTCGAAGCGGAGTCCGGCGATCCGGAGGACTGGTCCTTCCTGCGCCGCCCGGCGCTCCTCGGGCTGCTGGCCGTCGTCCTCATCTGCGTCGGGGCGTCCTTGCCCAGCTCGCCGTTCAAGGAGGAGATGGCCGGCACGTGGTTCTTCGGCGAGGCCGACTGGCCCTCGACGACGTTGATGCTGCCGGGTGTCGTGGCCGTCTACGGCGGAATGATCCTCTTCGTCCGCGTCTGGTACGGCCTCTTCCAGACGCTGCGGGCCCGCGGCGGCGTCCCGATCCGTCCGCTGGCGTACATGCTGGCGCTTTGGATCATGCCCCTCTTGGTGGTGGCGCCGCTGTTCAGCAAGGACGTGTTCTCCTACGCCGCGCAGGGCGAGATGATGAGCCACCACATCAACCCGTATCACTACGGGCCGGGCACGCTGGGCTCGGGGCCGTATGTGTGGGGTGTCGATCCGCTGTGGGCGAACACGCCCGCCCCGTACGGGCCGCTCTTCTTGATGCTGGCCGGTTGGTCGGCGTCGATCACCTTCCATCATGCGCTCCTGACGGTCGTGCTGCTGCGTCTGCAGTCCGTCGCCGGCATCGCCCTCATCGCCTACTGCATCCCCAAGTTGGCGCGCTCGTTCGGCCGCGACCCCGCTCCGGCGTTCGTGCTGGCGGTGCTCAACCCGCTGACCTTGCTCGCCCTCGTGGGGGGAGCCCACAACGACGCCATCATGGTGGGCCTGCTGCTCGCCGGGGTGACGGCCGCGCGCTCGTTCCACCCCGTCTGGGGTGTCGTGTTGTGCGCGCTGGCGGCCTCCATCAAGGTCCCGGCGGCCATCGGCATCGTCTACGTGGCGTGGGACTGGGCCGGGCCGTTCGCCGACTGGCGCCGGCGCGCCCGCATGCTGGTCCGGGCCGGCCTGGTCACGCTGGCGGTGATGGGGGCGCTGTCCCTCGTCTCGGGCCTCGGCTGGGGTTGGATCGCCAACCTGGGCACTCCCGGGACCGTCCGCTCGTGGATGGCGCCCGCCACCGGCTTCGGACTCCTCATCAGCGGCACGGCCCACCTCGTGGGCATCGGGGTCGGCCTGGGCGGCGTGCTGACGCTGACCCGGGCCATCGGACTGCTCGGGGCCGCCGCCATCGCCGTCTACTGCCTCCGTCATCGCGACCGCATCGGCACGCTGGGAGCGCTGGGCGGCACCATGATGGCGTTCGTGCTGCTCGGGCCCGTCGTCCAGCCCTGGTACCTGACGTGGGGCATCATCATCGTGGCGCCGGTCGTGACGGGGCGGTGGCTCTATGCCGTGCTCGGGCTGTCGGCCGTGGCGCCGTTCATCGGACTCACGGGCGGGAGCGACCTGCTGAGCGAGCTGGTGCACACGGACCCGGTCAGCATGGTCCTGGCCGTCATGGTGCTCTGGGCCGTGGCGATCGTCCCGCTCGGGAACTGGACGACCTCGTGGCGGATCGACCGCTCGCGTCTGTCCGGCCTGCCCGCCACCAGCGCGGCGCTCGAGTCCTGATCCGGCCCACCCGGCCCCGGTCCCCCGGTCCGAGCCGGGACGGTGGCGGTGGAGGTGCGGGTGGCTACAGCAGCCGCTGCAGCTCCACCACGTCGAGCCATTGGCGGTGCTTGCGGCCCACCTCGCGCTCGACCCCGACCAGCTCGAAGCCGGCCGCCTCGTGCAGGCCGATGGAGGTCTCGTTGTGCCCGGCGATACGGGCGATCACCGAATGGAAGCCGTGGGCAGAGGCCAGCACGAGGAGCTCGGCCAGGAGCGCCTTGCCCACCCCCTTACCGCGCTGGGCCCGGTCGACGTAGACGGAGTTCTCGGCCGTGGCCGAGTACCCGGACCGCTCGTGGAAGGACGAGAGGGAGCCGAAGCCCAGGACGATCTCACCGTTGGCCCCGCTGCGCCCCGGGTTCCGGGGGCCGGGGTCGGGGGGCTCGGTGGCCACGAGGGCGGGATGGACCCCGCTGTGCTGCAGGATCCAGGCCTCCTGTTCGGCCGGGGTGCGGGGCACCATGTCGAAGGTGTTGGTGCTCTCGAGCACCTCGACGTTGTAGATGGCACGGATGGCTTCGGCGTCGGCCAGTTCGGCGAGTCGGATCCGCATCCGCTGATGGTAATATTGAGGTGCGGGGACCAGGCGAGCGAAGGCAGTCGTCCTCGGGCCGTGACTATCATTGACCCTTCGCGGAAGGTACCCGCGGCGCCCCTGTAGCTCAGTGGCAGAGCACCTCCATGGTAAGGAGGGGGTCGTGGGTTCAATCCCCACCGGGGGCTCGCCCTTGGCGGCGTAGCTCAGTTGGTCAGAGCACACGGCTCATAATCGTGTTGTCGCGGGTTCGAGTCCCGCCGCCGCTACCAGGCCCGGGTCAGGTCGGCCCCGGGCAGAGCAGGTTCCAGCAGGAAGGACTGAAGATGGCCAAGAACGAGAAGAGGGTCCAGGTCACCCTGGCCTGTGAGGTGTGCAAGCGGCGGAATTACATCACCACAAAGAACAAGCTGAACGACCGCGAGCGGATCGAGATGAAGAAGTTCTGCCGCTGGGACCGCCAGCACACCCTGCACAAGGAGACCCGCTGAGCCAACCCGAGCCTGCCGGTGCTACTCTGGCAGGCCGATCCCCAGGTCAGGGGGAAGAACGACCAGCTTGAGGGCAACCGAAGGCACCCCACCGAGGGCAGTAGCTCAACTGGTAGAGCACCGGTCTCCAAAACCGGCGGTTGGGGGTTCGAGTCCCTCCTGCCCTGCCCCGGACGTAGCCACCCGACAACGAAGCATGTGAGGCAAGAGCCGTGAACCGCGAGACCAAGCGCTTGATGCAGCGCCAAGGGCAGATGGAGGCCGATGGGTCTCCTGCTACCCGGAAAGCCCCGGCGAGTTCGTCGGGTGCGGCGCGCCAACCGCGGAGCCGGCAACCCGGTCGCAAGCGCACGACGCCGGTGCAGTTCGTCCGCGAGGTGCGCGACGAGATGCGCCAGGTGGCCTGGCCCTCACGGTCCGAGCTCATCAACTACACGTCGGTCGTGTTGACGACGCTGATCATCATGATCGCGTTGATCTTCGCCTTGAACCTCGCCTTCGGGAAGCTCGTCACGCTTCTCTTCACGAAGTAGCGCGGCATGAGCGATGTGACGCCCGATGGGGCAGAAGAAGTGGAACGCGACGTGGCCGACGTGGCCCCCGAGGAGGCGGCTGTGAGCCCGGACCAGGTGGTGGAGGAAGCGGTGATCGAAGAGATCGTCGAGGAAATCGTGGAAGAAGCCGTGCTCGAGGCGATCGAAGAGGCGGTGGTTGAAGAGATCGCAGAGGAAATCGTGGAAGAGATCGCACTCGAGACTGCAACAGCAACAGCCGAGCCGGACCTCGTGCTCGACGCCACCGACGGCCAGGACGCCGCCGAGGAGGACGGCGAGCTCGGTGGTTGGGTCAAGGACGACGAAGAGGAAGAGCCGCTCCCGGTCGAGAGCCCGTACGACCGGCCGGGTCGCTGGTACGTCGTGCACACCTACTCGGGCTACGAGAACAAGGTCCGTTCGAACATGGGCAACGTCGTCGCCTCCCGCGGCATCGAGGACCGCGTCTTCGAGGTCGTCATCCCCATGGAGGACGTCGACGAGTTCAAGGGCGGCAAGAAGGTCACCGTCCAGAAGAAGGTGTTCCCGGGCTACCTGCTGGTGCGGTGCGACCTCGACGACGACACCTGGGGTGCCATTCGCAACACGCCCGGCGTGACCGGTTTCGTGGGCCCGGGGACCAAGCCGACGCCGCTGTCGCGGCGCGAGGTCGAGAACATCCTTCAGGTGAAGGTCGAGGGTGGTCCCGGCGGTGCGCCCAAGCGGACGCGGGCCCGCCTGGAGTACGAGGTCAACGAGACGGTCAGGGTCAAGGAAGGGCCCTTCGCCGACTTCTCGGGTCAGATCTCAGAGATCAACGAGGACCAGCTCAAGCTCAAGGTGCTGGTCAACATCTTCGGCCGGGAGACCCCGGTCGAGCTCGAGTTCAGCCAGGTCGCCAAGCTCTAGGCGTCCGGCCGGACAACGCAAGAACGCAAAGAACGCAAAGAACGCAAAGAACGAAGAAGGAGAACAAGGACGATGCCACCGAAGAAGAAGGTGCTCGCCGTAGTGAAGATCCAGCTCGAGGCCGGTTCGGCCACGCCGGCGCCGCCCGTCGGCACGGCGCTGG
>Ga0302229_10001010_pt1 | contig 21713 bp, 18 predicted proteins | sample II_Palsa_N1_3_FD_193518 | JGI IMG/M metagenome (GOLD analysis project Ga0302229, IMG submission 193518) | Peat permafrost microbial communities from Stordalen Mire near Abisko, Sweden - II_Palsa_N1_3 | ecosystem: Environmental > Terrestrial > Soil > Palsa > Peat permafrost | place: Sweden... | reverse complement strand
GCCGGTCGAGGCCGTCGCGGAGGTCAACCCGAAGCTGTTCTTCCAGAGCTACTGGTCAGGCGGCCGGGACAAGATCCTGGAGCGGTCCGAGCGAGCCCGGCGGGCTGGCGCTAAGGGCCTGATCGTCACGCTGGACTGGTCGTTCTCCAACGGCCGGGACTGGGGTAGTCCGGCTATACCCGAGCAGATAGACCTGCGGACCCTTGTGCGCTTGGCGCCCGAGGGCATCGTCCGGCCTGGCTACGTGCTCGAGTGGCTCAGGCACGGAGGGCTGCCCGACCTCACCGTGCCCAACATGGCCTCCCCCGGCGAGCCTGCTCCGACGTTCTTCGGTGTCTACGGTGAGTGGATGCAGACCCCGCCGCCCACCTGGGACGATCTGGCCTGGCTGCGGGAGCAGTGGGGCGGGCCCTTCATGGTCAAGGGCGTGATGCGCCCGGACGACGCTCGCCGGGCGGCCGACATCGGTGCTACCGCCATCTCGGTGTCCAACCACGGCGGCAACAACCTGGACGGCACGCCTGCCTCCATCCGGGCGCTGCCCGGGATCAGCCACGCCGTGGGCGGCCAGATCGAGGTGCTGCTGGACGGCGGGATCCGGCGCGGCAGCGACGTGGTCAAGGCGCTGGCCCTGGGCGCCCGGACGGTCATGATCGGCCGGGCCTACCTGTGGGGGCTGGCGGCCAACGGATCCGCGGGCGTGCAGAATGTCTTCGACGTGCTCCGCGGCGGGATCGACTCCACGCTGCTCGCGCTCGGCCGGTCCTCCATCCACGACTTGTCCCCCGACGACCTCATCGTGCCGGCCGAATTCAGCCGCGGCCTGGATAAGTGACGGCCCGGATAAGTGACGGTCTGCGTCAGGTGACGAGCGCGCAGCACGGGCAGCAGCGGACGAACGGTCCGGCGTTCGGCGCATCCCTGCCAGACCCCGAGGCTGTATCCGAGGTCGTCGAGGAGCCGCGCGGCCACGTAGCGGGCCGGGTCGAGCGGCGGGCGGCGCTCTAGCCAGTCCAGCAGCGGCGGCACGAGCACCAGCGCGGCCAGCGGAAGCCGGAGCCGCCGCATCGCCACCGCCGCGGGCAGCGTCACCGGCCACCAGGTGCGGGAAATCGCGCTACCCAGCGGTCTGACGGCCGCCAGGGTACCGCCGCCGGCCTGCTGCGCAGCCAGCCGCCATGCGGCCGAACTGGCCGGCCGTGGCCATTCCTCGCCAGTGACCTGAGCCAGCCGCCGGGCGAGCAGCGCGGTAGCGGTGCCGGTGACCACGGCGCCCGCGTCGGGGCGGCCCGCGGCCGCCGTCAGCCAGGCCACCGCGGTCCACGGTGAGCAGTACAGCGGGCGCACCGCGCCGGGATGGCGCAGCTCGAGTGCGGCCGCCGAGGTCCCGTAGTCCTTGCGCCTGGCCAGCCACCCGCGCAGCCGCACCCGGTGCTGGTGTCCCATCGTGGCCGCTGGCTCATAGCGGGTCCGCCAGCCCGCCGCGGCCATCCGCCAGATGAAGTCGACGTCCTCCCCCACCTGCATTTCTTCGGCGAAACCCGCTCCGGCGGCAGCTTTGCGCACGACCAGGGCGGCCCCGGGAACGTAGGGAACGCACGATCCCGGCCGGACGATGCTGGGCCGCTCCCCCATGTCGAGCGTGGAACTCGCCCCTTCGTACCGGGCCAGCCAGCTTCGCCCGTTCTCGTGCGGGACGATGCGCGGCGCGACCGCGCCCACCGCCGGGTCCGCGAAGTGCGGCAACAGCAGCTCCAGCCAGCCTGGCTCGGGCACGCAGTCGGAGTCAAGGAAAGCGATCAGCGGCGTGTCGGCGGCGGCCAGGCCCGTGTTCCTGGCTGCCGCCGGCCCGCCGTTCACCGGCCGCCGCAGTACGCTGGCGCCCGCTCCGGCCGCGACCCTTGCGACGGCCTCCGGGTCCCGCGAGCCGTCGTCGACCACGATCAGTCGCGGCGCCTTGGTCAGCCCGGCCAGGCAGCTGGACAGCTCGGCGTGCCGGTCGCGCACCGGGATCACGACCGTCACCTCGTCGGCGCGGTGCTCGCGGCCGGCCGGCGAGGCCTCGTCTACTACGGGATGGGCGATCCCGGTGTCGAGAAGACGCCGGGCCAGCGCCTGCGCCTTGGGGTTGTCCTGAACCGGCGTACCTGACCACCAGCCCGCCACATGCGCGGCGCCCGACCGGGTAAGCCGCAGCACCCGAGTGGGGTAACCGCCGGTGAGCACCATACCGTCCGCCAGCATCCGGGACTGCGGGTCGGCGCGCAGCCGGAATCCCGCGGGAACCAGGTCATCGGCTGGTCCCCCTCCGGCGGGGGCTAGCGCTCCATCTGGCTTCCGTTCGCTAGTTCCCTTCGGCACGAGCCAAGGCTACTACCAGCGGTGGTTGGCGTTCTGAGGCTGGACTGAAGCCCGGGTGGGCGTAGCTAGGCGGCATCCTCGATGATCTGCCGCAGTAGCGAGACGAGGCTCTGCGGATCTGGCACGGTGACATCAGCCCGCTCGGCGACTGGGCCCGTTCCGCCAGGACTCACCCCGACGGTCAGTGAAGGCCGGCCGCTGCGCTCGGCCCATGCCGTCACTTCCGCGATGGCGGGCAGGTCGCCGAGGTCATCGCCGGCGTAGAAGGCCGCCGCCGTATCGTCGCAGAGGAGCTCTCGGATAGCCGTGCCCTTGTCGATGCCCGGAATGCAGATTTCCAGGACTTCTTTGCCGGGCCGCATCGCTAGCCCGGCCGTTGCCGCGAGCTTACCTACCGGAGCGTGCAGCATCTCGAGCCAGCGGTCTGGCTCTGCGGTCAGCCGGGTGTGTATGACGAGCGATAGTCCTTTGTCTTCAACCCATATGTCAGGGTCATGAGCGCCGCAGAGCTTGGGCAGGCTCAGGCGTAGCTCGTGCAGGCCAGGTGGGGGCGCCGGAGTACGGAGTTCGCCCGCCTGCCACCTCTCGGCGCCGTGAGTGCCGTAGATGACGATGCCTGGCACGGTACCGAAGCTGCTGACGCGCAGGAGCGAGGCCACGCTTCGGCCGGTTACGACGGCGAGGTTTGCTCCGGTGGCGCGCACATCACGCAGGAGCTGGTGGACGCCTGGCAGCGGACGCGCGTCGCCCGGGTGTAGCGCTATCGGTGCGAGCGTGCCATCGAAATCGAGTGCTACCAGCGCGTGGGAAAGGGCCGCGCGCAGGGGGTTCAGGTCCGTCAGCAAACGGCACCGTCGTTGGCTGGCCGCCCGGGCAGCGCGGTCACCGCTCGCCGACAGTGACGAGGACTTTCAGGTGATCTCCTGACGAGGCAAGCTCGAAGGCCTCGGCGACCTGAGCGAGGGGACGGGTGGCGGTCACGAAGTCCGCGGTCTTGACCGCTCCCCGGCCCAGCAGGCCGGCCGATTCCTGGTAGTCCTCCGGGAGATAGGTGGCACTACCCTGGATGCGGATCTGATGATCCTGCACGATCGGCAGCGGGACGGTGACTTCCCGGGCCGGGACGCCGACCACCATGACCGTCCCGCCCTTGTCGGCGATGGCGATCGCCTGATCTATCGAGGACTGGACGGACACGCAGTCGAACACGATGTCGGCGCTCCCGCCGAGCGCCTGTCTCACCTGCCCGGCGACGTCGGGGGTGCTGGCGTCGATGGTGGCGTCGGCGCCGAGGGCTGCGGCTCGTGCGCGTTTGGCGGGCAGTGGATCAGTGCTGACCACCTTTCCTACCTGCTGCGCGCGCAGCACCGCGAGGGTGAGCAACCCGATGGTTCCGGCGCCGAGCACGGCCACGGACCGGCCCGCGAGGTCGCCTGCCAGCCGCACGGCGTGCACCGGCGTCGACAGCGGCTCAATCAGCGCCGCAGTGTGATCGTCGAGCGCGTCCGGTACGAGATGCAGGCGGTTCGCGGCCAGGGTGAAGTAGTCCGCCATGCCGCCCTGAGCATAGCCGCAGCCGAAGAACTGCAGGTTCTCGCACAGGTTCTCCCGCCCCGAGGTGCACATCTTGCACGTCCAGCAGGGCAAGTCGGGTTCCACGATGACCCGCTGTCCCGGTGCGAAGGTGCCGACGGCCGACCCTGCCGTCTCGATGACCCCGACGACCTCATGGCCGGGCCGGTAGGGCAGCGGGACAAAAGGGTGGCGCCCGTGGGCCGCGTGCAGGTCGGATCCGCAGACGCCGGCCACGAGGGTACGGATGAGGGCTTCGTTCGGGCCTGGGGCCGGGATGTCAGTTGTCTCGACAGCGATCCGGCCTGGGTAGACGACGACGCGTCGCATGCTGGTCAGGGCGATATCCTCTCCGGGCCGGCCGGGGTCCGGCCGGCCGTAGCCGGTGTGGCGTAGTGGTCAAGGTCGGTGAGGGTTCTTCGCACGCCGTGTTCGTGCAGGGCGGTCAGGATCGAGCTGTACACCTGGGTGAACCGGGGTTCGTCGGCCAGGTCGCCGAACACCTCGCGGTTGTCCTCCAGGAAGGCGGTCGGGTGGCGGCGTTGGCGGCGGGCGGCGGCTTGAAGCCGCGGCGCGATGGCGTCGATGATCGCATGCGGCTCGCCGTTCTCGTCGGTGCCTTCGGCGTAGCGTGCCCAGCTGGCCACCACGGCCGCAGAGCGGGTGACGGATTGACCGGTGGCGAGCTGGTGCCTGATGACGGGGAAGAGAAATTTGGGAATGCGGTCGGAGGCGTTGGCGCACAGCCGGGTCACGGTATCGCGGACCTCGGAATTGGAGAACCGCTCGATCAGCTGGCTCGCGTAATGCTCCAGGTCAATGCCGGGAACCGGCCGCAGGGTCGGGATGGCTTCCTGCCTCATGTAGTCCAGCAGGAACCGCGCGAACAGCGGGTCAGCGGTGACGTCGTGCACAAGCCGGTATCCGGCCAGGTAGGCCGGATAGCACAGGGCCTGATGACTGGCGTTGAGCAGCCGCAGCTTCATCTGCTCATAGGGTTCCACGTCGGAAACGATCTGCACGCCGACGTCTTGCAGCGGCGGCCGGCCGTCGGCGAAATTGTCCTCGAGCACCCATTGCGTGAATGGCTCGCAGAGCACCGGCCACTGATCGTCCAGGCCGAATCGGCGGCTGAGCTCGGCGCGATCGGCTTCGGTCGTCTCGGGCGTGATGCGGTCGACCATGCCGTTGGGGAACCGGACGTGGAGGGTCATCCAGTCGGCCAGCTCAGGGTCACGCAGGCGGGCGAACGTCGTGAACGCGCGCTGGCTCACGTGGCCGTTGCCCTGGACGTTATCGCAGGACAGGATGGTGAACGCCGGAATGCCTCGCTCCCTGCGACGAGCGAGCGCTTCGGTCACCAGCCCGAAGACGGTGCGCGGGATGGCTCCTGGCTGCAGGTCGGCCGCGACGGCCGCGGCTGACGAATCGAATTCCCCGGTGACGGCGTCGAGGTTGTAGCCGCCTTCGGTGATGGTCAGCGATACGATCCGGGTGGTCGGCGCGGCCATCTTCTCGATGGCTGCCTCGGGGTCGTCGGCGGCGAGCAGGAACTCGACGATCGAACCGATCACGCGAGCTTCCCAGTTGCCATCGCCATGCCGGAGGACCAAGGTGTACAGGCAAGCCTGGGCGGCCATCACATCGCGCATCCGGGTGTTGGACGGCTGCAGGCCGATGCCGCAGATGCCCCAGTCCAGCGCCATGCCGCTATTCATCAGCGCATCGATATACATCGCCTGGTGCGAGCGATGGAAATTGCCGACACCGATGTGCACGATTCCGGTCGTGACCTGGCGGCGATCGTAGCGCGGAAGGGATACGCCGGCGTTCAGTTGGGACAGGGTTTCCGCGGTCAGGCTGGTCATGCTGCCCCGGCCCGGTCGGCAGGTCTCTGGGTGCCCGCGAGGGCCGCGACGATCCGCCGGAACTTGGCGTGGCGTTCCGCGTGGAAGGCGGTCATCATGGGGTCCGGCTCAGCCACGAGGCTGGCCGGCGGCGCCAGCGGTCCCTGGATATCGTCGAAACTCAGCAGGCCTGCGACGTGGGCCCCCAAAAGGGCAGCGCCCCGGCCAGATGCCGCGGGCACGTCTACGGCGTACAGCGGCAACCCAAGCACATCCGCGAGCAACTGTCGCCAGCTAGCGGCCAGGGTGCCTCCGCCGGCCAGCCGAAGGCGCGGCGGTCGATACCGTCCGAGCAGTGCATCCAGGGTGTCGCGGATCGAAAATGCCACTCCCTCGAGGGCGCTGCGCAACAACGACGTCCGATCGTCGGCCAGCGACAACGCGGTCCAGGAGCCACGGAGCATCGGGTCGCAGTACGGTGTCCGTTCCCCCGACAGGTGCGGGACGAAGATCGGGTCGTGCGCCTGGCCCGGATGATCGGCACTCGCATAAAGCTCCTCCCAGCTGGCGTTCATGATCTCGCGCACCCAGTTGAGACTGAGCCCGGCGCTGATGGTGGCGCCCATGTGGTACCAGCCATCCGGAGTCGCTGACCGGTACAGGTTGATCCCGGCGTCTGCCCGGCTGACCGGTGCCGGCACAGGCTGGATGACCTGCGCGCCGGTGCCGACGGTCAGCTGGATGTCGCCGCTGTCGACGATCCCGCTGCCCAGGGCCCCGGCCGCCGTGTCGCCGGCCCCGGCCGCGACCGGGATGCCCGCGGGCAGGCCCAGCTCAGTCCCGGCCGCCGCGGTGAGGTGGCCGGCCGGCGCCGCGGAGCAGCGCAGCAAGGGCGCCAGCAAGTCGGCATCGAGGCCCAGAGCGCCGACTACCTCGAGGTCCCAGCGGTCGCCCGGCACGTCGTAGAGCAACGTGGCTGAAGCATCGCTGGGCTCGGCATGGACCTCGTCTGTGAGACGGGCCCGTATCCAGTCTTTAGGTTGCAGTGCCCAGCGAGCTTCGGCGTACGTGCGCGGTTCGTTCTCGGCGATCCACTTGAGCATCGGTCCGGTCATGCCCGGGGCCAGCGGGTTGGCGAGCCTGGCCAGCGCCCGGGCGCCGAGGAGCTGGTAGGCGCGCAGGGACCCGGTGGCGCGGCTGTCGGCCCAGAGCAAGGCCGGGCGGAGGGCTCGGCCTTGCCGGGACGTCATCACCAGGCCGTGCATCTGTCCCGACAGCCCGATCGCCGACGGCTGCACGCTCGCCGCGTGGACGGCCTCGCGGGCGCAGGCGACCACCGCGCTCCACCAGTGGGCCGGCTCGCTCTCGGCGTAGCCGGCCATCGTCGAAGTCACGGCGTAACCGGCTGAGGCCTGCGACAGAATCTTGCCGCTGGTATCGATCACGACCGCCTTGGCCGAGCTGGTCCCGAGGTCGAGACCCAGGGTGCAGACCGCGCCCGCCTTATCTGAACGGTCAGCATTTGAACGGTCAGCGGTCCCCGCTGGGAGCCGGGAATCAGCGCTCATCGCGTCAGCACTCGATGATGATCTTGTGGACCGTCCGGTCGCTTCGCAGTGCGTCAAGCGCGCTTGCGTAGTCATCGAGGGCGAACCGGTGGGTGATGAGGCCGTCGGTCCGGGCCCGGCCGGTCCGCAGTGCCGCGATCGCGGCCGGGAACGAGTTGATCTCGGCGAAGGAACCCTTGATGGTGATCTCGCGACGGAACACATCGTAGGGACTGACACGGACGAGGTCTTCGGGCTCGGTCACGCCGTAGAACATCACGGTCCCGCCGCTCCGGGTCAGCGGCACACATTGCTCCGAAACGGCCGCCGATCCGGTGGCATCGACCACGATGTCGAAACCGCCGCCTGATTCGGCCTTCAGCTTGGCGGCATCGCCGGCCAGATCCGCGCGGTCCATCAGGAACGTGGTGTCGATCCCGAGGTCCTCGGCTCGCTTGAGCTTGAACGCGGACGAAGCCGCGACCGTCACGCTGACCGCGCCACCGCGCGCGATGAGCTGGGACAGCAGCAGTCCGGTCGGGCCGGCGCCGAAGACCAGGGCCGAGCTTCCCGGCCGGGGACGCAGTGTCTCCACGCCGTGCATGGCGCACGCCGTGGGCTCGGTGAACACCGACGTGTCGGGGTCGATACCGTCCACGGAGTAAACCAGGTTGGCCGGGACGGCGACATATTCGGCGAAGGACCCCGGCCAGTTCGTGCCGAGTCCCTTGAGGTTGGCGCACATCAAGGTGTTCCCGGTCCGGCAGTAGTCGCAATGCCCGCAGTTCATGTTGGGGTTGACCGCGACATATTCGCCGACGCGGAATCCCTCGGTGCCCTCGCCTAGCGCGTCCACCGGCCCGACCAGTTCATGGCCGGGGGTCAGGGGGAACTCGGCGAAGAATTTGCCGTTGTGGATGTGCAGGTCCGTGCCGCAGATCCCGGTTTGCTGTACGCGTACCCGTACCTCGCGGGGTCTCGGATCCGGTGTCGGGATCCGTTTGATCGTGAAACTGCCCGGGGCATCGTAGACAACGGCTTTCATGCTGCTCCTTAGGCGGCTGAACCGCGTGGTCATGAGGCTCGCGACCTTGACGGCCAGAGCCCGTTCGCGCGCAGGCTCTGGCCGCAAGACCGTGCGCCCCGGGCGCTGAGTCCAGGGCGCGGCCGAGATAACTCCTGGGCCGGCGCCGCGTGCCTGCTGGTGGTCAGGTGAGCGAGCAGGCTGTTCATCTTCGGCCTGCCGGTGCTGCCTCGCAGGGCGGCGGTGCGGCGGCGCTGGTCTACGTAAACGGCGGCGATGAGCACGGCGCCGACGACTACCTGCTGCCAGAACGGCTGGATGCCGATGATGACGAACCCGTTCTGGAGGGTGGCCGGGATGAACAGGCCGATGATGCTGCCGAAGATAGATCCGTAGCCGCCGAACAGGCTGGTGCCGCCGATGACGACGCCGGCGATCACGGACAGGTTCGTGGTGCTCTGCCCGCCGATCGTGGTCGACTGGAAGAACGCCAGGTTGAGCCAGCCAGCGAATCCGGCCAGCAGGCCGGAAAGGGTGTAGATCATAATCGTGTGAGCGTCGACGTTCAGGCCGGAACGCCGGCCGGCCTCAGGATTTGATCCGAGCGCATAAGTGTGCAGCCCGAACTTGGTCCGGTGCAGGAGCACGATCCCGATCACGACGATGACCGCGGCGATGACCGCCAGGGTCGGGATCTGCCAGAAGACGTTGCCGAATCCCACGGTGTTGACCATGACGGTCGGGATATCACGCAGGTCCACGCCTCCGGTGATCACCTCCGCCAGGCCTAGGGCCATGCCCAGGGTGCCGAGCGTGACGATGAGCGGCGGAACCTTCGCCTTCGCGATAAAGAATCCGTTGATAAAGCCCCATCCCAGCCCGCAGCCGATGGCCACCAGGGCGCCGATGAGGGCGGCGCCCCAGCCCTGGCCACCCAGCGCCGCCATCGCCTTATCGGCGACGACGCCGCTGAAGACCAGGACGCTGCCCACCGACAGGTCGATGCCGCCGGTAATGATGACGAAGGTCATGCCGACACCCAGGACCGCCAGGATGGAGGTGTTCTGCACGATCCCGCGGATGTTGAAGACCGTTAGGAAGCTGCTGGGCTTCATGACCGAGAAGACGATGACGATCACGGCGAGCAGGATGATGATCCGCAGCGCCTGCAGCCGGGTCAGCCGGGCGAGCCGGCCTGAGGGTGTTTCTTCGCTCGGCGCGGCTTCAGCCGGCGCGGGAGGAGGCATGGTCGCCTGCCCGGTCATGACTGGGTCTCCTGCGTCACGGCGCCCGTCATCGCTCCGACCAGTTCCTCCATCGTTGTCTCCTTTGCCTTATACGTGGCCACCCGCCGACCGAGCCGCATGACCTGCACCTCGTCCGCGACCTCGATCACGTGGGGCATCGAGTGGCTGATGAACACCACGCCGAGCCCGCGGTCGCGGACCCGGCGGATCAGGTCCAGGACACCCTTGGTCTGCACCACGCCGAGGGCGGCCGTGGGCTCGTCGAGCAGGATGACCCGGTCGGCCCAGGCGGCCGCGCGAGCGACCGCGACGGCCTGCTTCTGGCCGCCCGACATGGCCCCGATGCTGCCCGAATAGTTGCGCACGGTCGCCCCGAGCGCGTCGAACGCCTTCTTGCTGCCTGCCCGCATCTCCACGTTATTCATGAACCCCAGCCGCCCCATGATCCCCGAGCGCATGACCTCGCGGCCGAGGTACATGTTCTGCACGGGATTGAGATGGGGCGCCAGCGCGAGGTCCTGGTAGACGGTCTCGATGCCGTGCCGGCGGGCCGAGAGGGGCCCCGAGATTGTCACCGGCTTGCCCTCGATCAGGATCTCCCCCGACGTCGGCGTCTCCGTGCCGGAAAGGATCTTGACCAGCGTGCTCTTGCCCGCGCCGTTGTCCCCGATGAGCGCGACCACCTCGCCCGCCCTCACCCCGAAGTCGGCGCCCGACAGCGCGCTGACATGACCGTACAGCTTGGTGATGTCCCGGGCTTCCAGCGCAAAGCTCATCGAACCACTCCTTATCGACCGCAGTACCTACTTCAACGGCGAAGCCGCCGAATCCACCACCAGCTTCGCAATGCTGCTGTAACCATGCCGCAATGTTTACGAAGAGAGTGCATCTCCATGTCACCGATGTCAAGACCTGAATCCGAAACGATACATACTGCCTGTCCTGACCTATTTGCACCGAAACAATAACATCGGTTTAGAAGTCTTGACATCGGTGACATGGTTACTGCACGATCAACCCGTCATGTTTCCGCAAGATTGCCAGCAGCTGAACATGCGGGTCAGCGGGACGCCTGCAGGCCAGGCACCGCCACGCTCACACGGTTCGCACGGTGTCATCAGGAGCCGGCAGCCGACCCAGTTTCACTCGAAGGAGAAAGTATGAAGCGGTTTTTGGCGGTACCAACCGCGGGTGCGGCGGCAGTCATGCTGCTGGCCCTCACCGTGGGCTGCTCGTCGTCGAGCTCGACAACGGGCGCCTCATCCAGCACGACGGCCGGCTCGACGGCCAGCTCGACGGCCGGCTCGACCAGCGGCAAGTCCTACACGCTGTCGTTCATCCAGGGCGTGGCCGGTGACGGGTTCTACGTCACGATGGGCTGCGGCATGCAGGCCGAGGCCAAGAAGCTCGGCAACGTCACCGTCAACATCCAGGGACCAGCGCAGTTCGACCCCACGCTGCAGAACCCGATCATCGAGTCGGTCACCGCGTCGCACCCTAACGCGATCATGATCGCTCCCGATGACGTGACGGCGAGCCAGATCCCGATCGACGACGCCATGAAGGCCGGCATCAAGGTCGTGCTCGTCGACACCACGCTGAACGACCCGGCCGGGGCCGTCTCGCAGATCTCCTCGGACAACCTGGCCGGCGGGGCCGATGCCTTCACCGCGATCAAGCAACTCGTGCCCAACGGCGGGCAGGTGCTTGTCGTCAACACCAAGCCAGGCATCAGCACCACCGACCAGCGCACCTCGGGCTTCGCGGCCGCGGTCAAGGCCGACCCGAAGTTCAGCTACGTCGGCGTGCAGTACGACCAGGACACGGCCTCCCTGGCCGCGCAGGTCACGCTGGCGGCGCTGCAGAAGAATCCCGGCATCGTCGGGATCTTCGCGACCAACCTGTTCTCCGCGGAGGGCGCCGCCACCGGCATCCGCCAGGCCGGCAAGTCCGGCAAGGTGAAGGTCGTCGGATTCGACGCCGAACCCGATGAGATCACCGCCCTGCAGCAGGGCACGGTGCAGGCGCTCATCGCCCAGTCGCCGTACGTGATCGGGACCGACGCGGTGGACCAGGCCATCGACGCGCTGACCGGCAAGATGACCACCCCGAAGATCGGCACCAAGTTCACCATCATCACGAACTCCAACCTGAGCTCGGCAGCCAGCCAGGCCGCGATCTACAAGACGACCTGCTGATTTCAGGCTGCCGGTAAACTGCGAGCGAAAGGGTCCCCCGGTGCAGACCGGGGGACCCTCGGCCTCCCGAGTTGCGCCGCTCGGATCTTCCACACACGCCTCGCAGCCGCGAGACCAAGGTGCCCCGTCTGGAGACGATCGCCGATGACCACCATGCGCGACGTCGCTCGCGTCGCCGGAGTCAGCGCCAAGACCGTGTCCCGGGTCTTCAATGATGATCCCCACGTCACCGACGAAACCCGCGACCGGGTTCGCTGGGCGATGCAGAAACTAAACTACGTCCCGAACCTGCTGGCCCGCAGTTTCCGCGCCGGCGCGGACGCCGCGGTCGGCCTGGCCATTCCGGACATCGCCGATCCGTTCTTCGCTGAGATGACGAGCAGCATCGAGGTCGACCTGGTGGGCCGCGGCATGGCGGTCGTGGTGACGAGCCTGGGCCGTGGCGTCGAACACGAGCGCTATGCCCTGGAAGCACTGCTGCGGCGTCAGATCAGCGGCCTGATCGTGGCCTGCGTGAGCGCGGACCAGTCCTACCTGGCCCAGTGGCAGGAGCGGACGCCGATGGTGTTCGTCGACCGGGCGCCGAAAGGGCTCTCCGGCGTTTTCGTGATCGAGGACGACCTGGCGGGCGCCCGCGAGGCTGTCACTCATCTCGCCAGCCACGGTCACCGGCGTATTGCCTTCCTCGGGGTTTCCACCCCGGTGACGACCACCCGGCGGCGGCTGAAGGGCTACCGGTCGGCCATGGCCACCGGCGGGCTGGACGACAGTCCCGATATGGTGTGCATTCCATCCGAGTCGGCCGACGAAGCCGCCTCTGAGCTGGTCAAGCGGCTGGAGGCGCCGAACGCCCCGACGGCCGTCTTCTCCTCGAACATTCCGTGCACGATGGCGCTAGTGCTCGCCTTGCAGCGGGCCGGCCGTACCGATATCGCTGTGGTCGGGTTCGGTGACTTTCCCATGGCGGCGGCACTCGCGCCCGCGGTGACGGTCATCGACCAAGACCCGGCCGGGCTCGGGCGCACCGCCGTCGAAAGGCTCCTGCAGCGGATCGAGGACCCGGACGCACCGCGGCGGCAGCGGACCGTTCTCCCGGTTCACCTGATCCCGCGAGGATCCGGTGAGCTGCCGCCGCATCCCGCGTGATCCTGGCCAGGAAGGAAATCGTGAGCGAGCCCGGGACAGCGCAGTGGCGTCGCGCCGAAGCGAGCCGGCTGATCGCCTTCGGGCGGGCGGCCGCGCTGGCCGACGGCGGTTTCGGCTGGCTTGACGCCAACGGCGAAATCGACGTGACACACGCCTGCCCGCTGTACCTCAACTCCCGCATGACCTACGTCTTCGCGCTCGCGCGCCTCGAGGGTGAGCCCGGCGCGGAGTCCCTGGCGGCATCCGGGCTTCGCGCCCTCGCCAGCCGATACGCAGACCACGAGAACGGCGGATGGTTCGCCAGCGTCGACCTCTCGGGGCAGGTCGTCGATGACAGCAAGACGAACTACGCGCACGCCCATACCCTGCTGGCGGCCGCCAGCGCGGTGGCCGCCGGAATCCCCGGCGCTGATGCCGCCCTGGCGGCCGCCACGGCCACCATCGAACGGCGCTTCTGGTCCGACGCCGAAGGCTGCGCGCTGGAGTCCTGGAACCCCGACTTCACCGAGCTCGAGCCGTACCGCGGCGCCAACAGCAACATGCACTCGGTGGAGGCGTACCTCGCCGCGGGCGACGTCACCGGCGACCCGGTCTGGCATGCCCGGGCCGCCTCGATCGCCGACCGCCTGATCAACGGTCAGGCCCGCGGCCATTCGTGGCGAGTACCCGAGCACTACGACGAGGACTGGAAGCCTCGGCCGGACTATAACCTGGACCGCCGCGATGACACGTTCCGCCCGTATGGCACCACGCCCGGGCATTCCTTTGAATGGGCCCGGCTGCTGCTGAGCCTGGAGGCGGCGCAGGCGGCACCCGAGCCCTGGCTGCTCGAAGCGGCGACCGCGCTATTCGATACGGCCGCAGCCGACGCCTGGTCCCGGGACGGTCACCCGGGACCCATCTATACCGTCGACGCGGACGGCCAGCCGGTGGTGACGACACGACTGCACTGGGTGGCGTGCGAGGCCGTGCTCGCCGCCGACACGCTGCACCGGCGCACCGGGGAGGAGCGTTTCGCCGCGGCCGCGGCCCGGTGGTGGGGTGAGATCGACCGGTTCTTTGTGGACCGGCAGGGGGGCAGCTGGTGGCACGAGCTGACCCCGGACATGACCCCAGGCGCGTCCACCTGGTCGGGCAAGCCGGACCTCTACCATGCCTACCAGGCGGTTCTGCTCCCGTCGCTGCCGCTGAGCCCGACCGCGGCCATCGCGCTGGCCCGCGTGAGCCCGCCTAGATCGTGAGCAGACTCGCGGCGGTCCTGGTCGGCGGTCCCCCGGCCACGGGCAAGAGCACGCTGGCCGCCGCTCTGGCCCCGTATCTCGGCGCCGCCCTGCTGGACCTCGACGTCGCGACTGGCCCGCTCACCCGGGTGGTGTCCGAGCTGGCGGGCGTGCACAACCTAGATGATCCGGTGCTGGCCGGGCTGACCAGGGACGCGCGCTATGACACCCTGCTCGGCCTGGCAGACGCCAACCTGCGGGCAGGCCGGCCCGTCGTCCTCGTCGCGCCCTTCAGCGCCGAACGGGCGCGGCCTTCCGCCTGGGCTGCCACCGCGCGACGCCTCGCGGCCGACCTGGTGATGGTCTGGCTGCACCTGCCGCCCGAAGAACTGATCCGGCGCCTGACCGGGCGGGCGCTGGCCCGTGACGAGAACAAGATCCGCGACCCGGCGTCGTTCCTGACCGGCCTGGACCTTGCGCCCCCGGTGGTGCCGCACCTGGCCCTTGACGCCCGCGAACCGACCTCCGTGCTGGTGCGAGCCGTCCTCGACCACCTCGGGAAATAGGGTTTGCCATCGATGGCAAAATGCGGCAAAATATAGCTATGCCATCGATGGCAAAAGCAGGAGACACGAACGGGAGACACCCCGGGGTCAGCAGGCTGCTCGATGTCGCGAACGCGGCGGGGGTCAGCCTGCGCACCGCTTCGCGGGTGCTGAACGAGGATCCGCGGGTCGCGTCCCTCACCCGGCAGCGCGTCCGGGAGGCGATGCTTGACCTGCGTTTCTCACCTGACGCGATGGCCCGGTCACTGCGGGCGGGCACGGACACCGCGATCGGGTTCGTGGTGGAGTCCATCTCTGACCCGTTCTTCGCCGAGGTCATCGACGCGGTGGAGCTTGAGATGTCGCGTCACGGCCGGTCAGTGCTTGTCGCGAGCACCCGGCGTGACCCGGACCGGGAATGCGATGTCATCGAGCGCATGGTGCAGCGGCGGGTCGCCGGGCTGCTCCTGTCCCCAACTGGTGATGACCATTCCTGGCTCGACCCGGGCCGGGTGCCTGTCGTGCTCGTCGACCGGCCCGCGCCCGGCCTGACCGCGGACCTGGTCGAGATTGACGACCACCGCGCCGCGTTCGACGCCGCGGCCCATCTCGTCGCCCACGGGCACCAGCGCATCGCCTACCTGGGCGACACGCCCGCCATCCCGACCTCAGCCGCCCGGCTGCGCGGTTACCGCGAAGCCCTGGCTCAGCACCGGGTCGAGGTGGACGAGCGCCTGGTCAACTGTGACTGCACGACCAGCGAGGCGGCCGCGCGCGCGGTGTCAGCCTTGATCGCCGGAACGCCAGGCTGCCCCAGCACCCCGAAGAACCTCCGAACCGGCCCCCCGACCGCGATCCTGAGCGCCACCACGCGGGCATCGCTAGGCGTGGTGCCGGCCCTGCACGCCGCCCGGCGCACCGACATCGCCCTGGTCGCGTTCGGCGACTTCCCCATGGCCGATGCGCTGCGTCCGGCCGTGACCGTGGTGGATCACCCTGGTCATGAGGTCGGCCGGGTGGCCGCGGCCCGCCTGCTGGCCCGCCTGGCCTCACCTGGGCTTCCCGCCGAGCGCATCCAGGTGCCGGCCCGGATCATCGAACGCGGTTCCGGGGAGCTACGTCCATGACGCAGCGCACGGATGTCGTCATCGGCATCGACATCGGCACCACCTCAGCCAAGGCCGTGGTCCGGTCAGCCTCCCGGCACGGTACCCCGTATGTCGAGCAGCGCACCCCGTGGCAGACCCGCGGCGGCCAGACCGATATCGATCCGTACCTCCTCGTCACCGTGACCATTGACCTGATCGGGCGCGCCGTCCGGGAAGCCGAATCCGGGTGGGGACCGGTCCGCGTACGAGGCGTCGGCGTGGCCGGCCTGGCCGAGAGCGGAGTGCTGCTCGATGTGGCCGGGAGCCCGACCGCGCGGGTGATCGCCTGGTTCGATCACCGCGGCGGGGATGAGCTCGAGCAGTTGCGCCGGGACGCCCCCGAGTTTGCCGCCCGCTTCGAACGCGCCACCGGGCTGCCCTGGTCGAACCAGGCCAGCCTGGCCAAACTGCTGTGGCTGCGCGCCCGCGGCTATCTGGCCAGCCCGGCCTGCACCTGGCTGAGCGTCCCCGAATGGATCGTCTTCGCCCTGGGGGGCGAGCCGGTGCGCGAGCCGTCGCTGGCGTCCCGGACCGGTCTCATCGACCAGGGCACCGGCCAGATGTGGCCCGACGCCCTGGCCGCGGCTGGGCTGTCCGCCCGGATTCTTCCCGAGGAACGGCCGGCCGGCGCTCGCGCTGGATACGTGCGGCACGATGGCGTCGTGTCCTGCGCCGCGGGCGCCGTACTGACGGTGGCCGGTCACGACCATCCGGTCGCGGCCATCGGCGTCGGCGCGGTCGAGCCGGACGAGCTGTTCAACTCGAGCGGCACCGCGGACGTGCTGGCCCGCTCGGTTCCCGGGACGCTGGAGGAGACCCAGCGCCAGCAGATCGTGAGCGCAGGCTGGTCGGCCGGGCGGCACGTACTGCCGGACACGAGCCTGCTCCTGGCGGGGGTCAGCGGCGGGCTGCTGCTGCGGCGTGTCCTGACGGCCCTGGGAGCAGAGTCCGGGCCGGCTCGCACGGCGCTTGATCACGCCAGCCTCAGCGTCGGTGAGCTACCCGCGGGCCTGTCGGTCACCGGCGACGGCCGGACCCAGGACGACGTGCTCATCCGCATCCAGGACGGGGCCACTCCCGCCCACGTCTGGACCGCCGCCGTGCGCTATACGGCGGCCCAGGCCCAGCTCTTGCTCAGCGACATCGACAAGGTCGTCGGCCCGCACCGGCGGGCCGTGGCGGCCGGCGGCTGGACGCAGATGGCCAGCGTGCGCGCCGCCAAGGCGGCCGTCATCGACTCGATGAGCTTCTCACCTGCGGTACAGCCTGGCGTCACCGGAGCCGCCCTGCTGGCCGCGTTCGCTCTCGACGGCGAGGGACTGCCGCTCGCCGACTTCATCCGGCAGTCGACCAAGGAATGACATGACATACGCCACGAAAGCCCGAACGGGAACGCTGGACGACATCGCCACCGATACCCACCTGTTCTCCATCATCGCCATGGACCAGCGCAACACCCTGCGCCGAATGTTCACGGCCGTCGGCCTCGACGCGAGCGATGACGACCTGCGCACCGCGAAAGCCGACGTCGCCCGCGTCCTGACGCCCGCCGCCACCGGCCTGCTCTCCGATCCGACCTACGGCGTCCCGGCCATCACCGAAGCGAAGGCGCTCGCCCCGAACTGCGGGTTGCTCATCGCCGCCGAACCGTCGGAGCGGCGCACTCACCAAGGCGAACCGCGCACCCACCGCGACCCTGACCTGGACGCCCAATGGGTTCTCGACCAGGGCGGCGATGCCCTCAAGTTCTTCGTCCAGCTGCGCGCCGACCGCCCGGCCCCGGCGCCTGGTGAGCCGGACCTGGTCGCCGAGACGCTGGCCGTCTGCGAGGAGATCATCCGCGACTGCCGCGCCGCGGGCGTGCCGGTGGTCATCGAGAACCTGGTGTACACGCGGCCGGGCGAAGACCTCAGCGGCCGGGCCCGCGAGGACGCGATCATCGAGTCAGCCCGGGCCCTCGACGACCTGGACATCGACCTGCTCAAGCTCGAATACCCCGGTTCGCCTGAAGCCTGCCAGCGGCTCGCGGCGATCCTGCACCGCCCCTGGGCCGTGCTGTCCGCGGGCGTGCCCTTCGACCAGTTCACCGACATCATCCGGATCGCCGCCGACGAAGGAGGAGCCTCGGGCTTCATCGCCGGCCGGTCCGTCTGGCGCGAAGTGGTCAGCCTGGTGGGTCCTGCCCGCGAAGAGTTCCTCACCTCGGTCGCGCTGCCCCGACTGGAAAGGCTGGTCGATGTCGCGGCACACCGGGCCCGCCCGTGGAACGAGGTAGGAACGACGAGGTAGGAACGTAGCATGGCGGCATGCCCGCTTCGCTGCCTGCTTGGGAGCTGGCCCGGATGCGATGGCCCGAAATCGAGAAGGGCCCGCGCCGGCTGCTCGTGGTACCGGTCGGCTCGCTGGAGCAGCACGGCCCGCACCTGCCGCTGGACACCGACACCAGGATCGCGGTGGCCGTGGCCCGGCGGGCTTGCGCGGGCCGTCCCGGCGTGGCGCTCGCCCCGGCCTTCGCCATCGGCGCCAGCGGCGAGCACGCGGCCTTCCCCGGCACGCTGTCCATCGGCGCCGAGGCGCTGACCGCGTGCCTGATCGAACTGGGCCGGCACGCCAGCCTGCACTGGCCCGCTGTGCTCCTGGTCAACGGGCACGGCGGCAATGTTCCCGCGGTGGAGGCGGCCATCGGCCGGCTTCGCTACGAGGGACGCGCCTGCGCGAGCTGGCACGCCGGGCTGCCCGGCGGTGACGCGCACGCCGGCCGGTCCGAGACCTCGGTCATGCTCGCGCTGGACCCGGACGCCGTGCGCCTGGCCGAGGCCGGACGAGGCGACGTCCGGCCGCTACCCGAGATCATGCCGATGCTGCGCCAGCAGGGCGTGCGGGCGGTCAGCGCCAACGGCGTGCTCGGCGACCCGGCCGGGGCCTGCGCCGCCGAGGGTGAGCGCCTGCTCACGCGCCTGGCCGCTGGGCTGGACGACGCGCTGGACGTGCTCCTCGGGACGCGGTTACCGCAGGCTCGGGGGTGTCACCACTGCCCGTTCTGGATAAGTAGTCAAAGCCACGGTGACGCGGGGGGGAAGAGGCGTGCGCGCCTGGGCCGACCCGCGAGCGCGAAAGCGCGTAGGTTATGGCAGTCCCTACTTTTGGCTGGTCGTGGCCGCCGCACCAGCGGCGGCCTGCGCGGAGGATACTCATGACCGACACAATCTCACCTCCTGATACCCTCACTCCGGTTCCGCCGGTCCCGGCGCGCCCGGAAACCGATGCCGCCGCCGTCCGGGCCATCGAAGAGGCCTCGACCCATATCCGTGAGCGGGCTCAGAAGATCCGGGAATGTCCGGAACTGCACATTCCCAGGCTCGTCCTGTCCAAGCACGTGCGCGGCACCAGCATCCTGGACAAGATCGCGGACGCGGTCAACGTCTTCTGCGGCTCCATGTACGTCTTCGTCTTCATCACCGTCGGCGTGGTGGCCTGGCTCTTCCTGGGCAACGTGGTCGGGTTCGACAAGACGCCCTGGCCGCTGCTGCTGACCATCCTCAACCTGCCGCAGCTGTCGATCATGATCTCACTGCAGGTCAGCGCGAACCGGGCTCAGGCCGCCAGCGACCGCCGGGCCATCGCCGACCACGAGACCCTCATCGCGCTGCACGAGATGGGCAAGCAGCAGCTCGACATCCTGAACGGCCAGGACCGGGTGCTGGCGCTGCTGGACAACTTCGCCAGCAAGGACATGCCGGGCAAGCAGAACGAGATCCAGGCCTGCGTGAACCAGATTCTCGCGACCGTCACGCCAAAGCCCGCCGCCAACTGAACCAAGGCGCAGGTGGACCGGTCCAGGCTCGAGGCGTTCAGCGACGGCGTCTTCGCGGTGGCCATCACGTTGCTCGCCCTCAATCTCACCGTGGCCAGGCCTGGCCACGACACGCTGCTTCACCAGCTCCACTGGCCAGTCTTCGTCGCGTACCTGATCAGTTTCTTCATGATCGGCATCGTCTGGGTCAACCACCATGTGCTGGTCCGCGGGATCGCGGTGGTGAACCGGACGCTGCTGTTCCTCAACCTGCTGCTGCTGCTGTTCGTGGTGATGATCCCGTGGGCCACCGCCACCGTGGCGAATTACCTGGCCGCCTACCTGGGTCCCCACGGCTCGTACGCGCTCCGGGACACGCAGGTCGCCATGATGCTGTACGGTGCCGTGTTCCTCGGCATGTCAGCTGGCTTCGGCGGGATGTTCGAATGGACCCTGCATGGCGAGCGCACGTACCAGCGGCTGCCGACCGACAAGCACTGGGCCGCCCGGGCGCGGTTCGTCGGCGGCGGCGTGGTTTACCTGATCGCCATCGTGGTCGGGAACTTCAACGCGGTTGCCGCGTTCGTGATCATCGCCCTGGTCGCCGTCTACTACGTCGTGGAGCGTACCCCCGGCACGGGCCAGCCCCGCGACTCCCCTGCTGCGGACTCCGGAGCCGGCACCGGCCCCTCGGACGGCTTCTGAACCAGCCAAACAAGTTCTGCAGGCTAATAGTTGCCATCAAGCAAGTGATTCGCTGTAGAATCGGTTAACGTGCGGCAAAGCGTTGATTCAGGCCAGGTGAACGGGATCCAGGGGGAGCGCCCGGACAGGTACCGGTGGATCGCCCTGTCCAACACGACGCTGAGCATGACGATGGCGACAATCGACGCCTCGATCGTGATCGTCGCGATGCCTGCCATCTTCCGCGGCATCGGTCTGAACCCGCTCACCCCGGGCAACGTGACGTACCTGCTGTGGATGATCATCGGGTACCTGCTCGTCCAGTCCGTGCTAGTGGTGACGCTGGGCCGGCTGGGTGACATGTTCGGCCGGGTGAAGATCTACAACCTCGGCTTCGTCGTGTTCACGCTGGCCTCGATCGCGCTGTCGCTCGATCCGCTGACCGGCACCCACGGGGCGATGTGGCTGATCGGCTGGCGGTTCGGGCAGGCCTTCGGCGGCGCGATGCTGATGGCGAACTCGGCCGCGATCTTGACCGACGCGTTCCCGGCCAACAAGCGCGGCATGGCGCTGGGCGTCAACCAGATCGCCGGGATCTCCGGGCAGTTCGTCGGGCTGCTGCTCGGCGGCCTGCTCGCGGCGGTGAACTGGCGCCTGGTGTTCTGGGTGAACGTGCCGATCGGGCTGTTCGGTACGGTGTGGGCGTACAAGAGCCTGCGCGAGATCGCGACCACCAAGCGCGCGAAGATCGACTGGGTCGGGAACGTCATGTTCGCGCTGGGCCTCGGCTCGCTGCTGGTGGCCATCACCTACGGGATCCGGCCCTACGGCAGTCACGCCACCGGCTGGATGAACCCGTTGATCATCGCCGGGCTGATCGGCGGCACGGTGATGCTGATCGCGTTCTGCGTCTTCGAGACCAAGATCGCCGAGCCGATGTTCCAGATGGGCCTGTTCAAGATCAGGGCGTTCGCGGCGGGCAACGCGGCCAGCCTGCTCGGCTCCATCGCCCGCGGCGGGCTGCAGTTCATGCTGGTCATCTGGCTGGCCGGCATCTGGCTGCCGCTGCACGGCTACGACTTCACCGTGACGCCGCTGTGGGCCGGGATCTACATGCTGCCGCTCACCGCCGGTTTCCTGATCGCCGGGCCGATCTCGGGCACCTTGTCCGACCGGTACGGGCCGCGGCTGTTCGCGACCTCCGGCCTGCTGCTGGCCGCGGTCTGCTTCGCCGGGCTGATGCTCCTCCCGGTGGACTTCTCCTACTGGGTGTTCGCGCTGCTGATCTTCGGCAACGGGGTCGGCTCCGGGCTGTTCGCCTCGCCCAACACCTCCGCGATCATGAGCGCCGTGCCGGCCAGCCAACGCGGCTCGGCCTCCG